>Ga0302311_10008327_pt1 | contig 10446 bp, 10 predicted proteins | sample III_Palsa_N1_3_FD_200449 | JGI IMG/M metagenome (GOLD analysis project Ga0302311, IMG submission 200449) | Peat permafrost microbial communities from Stordalen Mire near Abisko, Sweden - III_Palsa_N1_3 | ecosystem: Environmental > Terrestrial > Soil > Palsa > Peat permafrost | place: Sweden...
TGGCTCGAGAGAGCGAGCCCGACCGCGATGGGCAGCCCGCCGCCCACGACACCGCTGGTGACCATCAGGCCCGAATGGGGATCCGACAGGTGCATGGGTCCGCCCTTGCCCTTGGAGGTACCGGTGAACTTGCCGCACATCTCCGCGAACAGCTCGTCGAGCGGGACACCCTTGGCGATGCAGTCATGGAGACCCCGGTAGGTCGTGACCATATAATCCTCGCGGCGCAGATACTCGCCCATGGCGGCGGGAATGGCTTCCTGCCCCCGCACCGTGTAGAAGGTCATCGTCAACTCCCCGGAGTTCAGGCCGCGGATGATCCTGTTCTCGGCCGAGCGGATCGTCGCCATGGTGCGGAAGATGCGCAACGCGGCGTCATCGTCGAGGCTTCCCGGCGGCGCCGTCTGATCATGGGTTGCTGGCATAGGGCTTCCTGCTTTCCTTCATGGTCCCTGCTCTGCAAAGCGGGACCGCAAGATCTTCCGGTCCACTTTCCCGAAGTCGGTGATGGGGAGCTCGTCGACGATCAGGAGCCGTTCGGGCAGCTTGAAGTTGGCGATGCGTCCCTGGCAGAACGTCCGCAACTCCTCGAGGTCGAGCGGCTCGGTCACCACGACCGCCATCCCCACGCGGTGGCCCATTTCGGGATCGGTCACACCGACCGCGGCCGCGTCGCGGACCGCATGGTGGTGGCGCACGATCTCTTCGACTTCGGAGGGCGCGAACTTCTCCCCGCCCCGGTTGATCGTGTCCGACAGCCGGCCCGCCGGGTACAGGTACCCCTCTTCGTCGGCCGACACCATGTCCCCGGTCCGGAACCAGCCAGCTGGCGTCCGCCCGTCATCGATCTGTCCGGCGGGGATCACGGCAACCTCGCTGCGCACCAGCAGCTCGCCCACCACGCCCTGGTCCACTTCCTCGCCCGTGACGGGGTGGACGATGCGGATCTCCACACCGGGCAGCGGCTTGCCCACCGAGGCCAGCCGCTCGGGTGGGTGATCGAACCCATGGTCTCGGTCTGACCGAACGTATTGGTCAATGCCACGCCGGGCAGGGCGGCGATGGTCCGCCGGATCAGCTCGGGCGTAGCCGGGGCGGCTCCATAGGAGAGGCTGACCAGCGAGCTCAGGTCTGTGGTGGCGCGGTCAGGGTGCTCCAGAATCCGGTACAGCATCGTCGGTACCAAGAATGAAGTCGTCACGGCATGCCGCTCGACCAGTCTCAGCCACTCACCCGCATCGAAACGGGTCTGGACGACGGTGGTCGATCCCTTGGCCAATGCGACGAGCAGACCCAGCATGCCGCCGATGTGCACGAGAGGGACGCACATGATCGACACGGCCGGCACGGGGTCGACCGCCGGCGCGAACGCGGTGATCCGGGGGGCGACCAAGCCGTGCGTGAGCGGCACCGCCTTGGGTGTCCCGGTCGTACCACTGGTGAAGAGAATGACGGCATCGCTCGCCGGATCGGGGTCGGTCCTCGCCGCTGCCTCCGTGCCGTCGACGGCGAGCATGGCACGGGCGCCCAGGACGGGGTCGATCCCCGCTGCGGCCGCCACCGCCTCGTAGGTGTGGCCGACGACGCCGGTCGAGACCGTGCCGGCCGCCTCCATGAGAACTGCCAGCTCTCCGCTCGTGAGCCGGGGATTCATGAGAGCGGTGGCCGCGCCCAGGTAGGTCGCACCGATCAGGGTGGCCACCGCCAGCAGGCTGGCGTCGTCCACGAGCGGTAGATGCCAGCCGGGCGAGACGCCGGCGGCACGCAGTCCCGACGCCGCGCGTCCGACCGCGGCGTCGAGCTCGCCGTAGCTGGTGTGCTCCCCGTCGATGATCAGGGCCGTGCGATCGGGGTCGAGCGCCACGACGTCGTCGAGGACGCGACTCATCGGCTTCCCCTGCATCACGCCCGACATCCCCCTTTCGATGGCGGCGTCATCCTAAGCGGGCTGATCTGGCACCTCAACCCGCACGCCCGGGCGCGAACACGAGCGGGAGGTAGGTGATCTCGCGGATGGCGGGGCTGTAGGTCGGAACGAAGTCCTCGGGCAAACGGTAGGAGGGAATGCGACGGTGCCACTCGGCCAACGTGACCCGCAGCTCCATGCGGGCCAGGTGCGAACCGAGGCACCTGTGCACGCCGAGCCCGAAGGCAAGGTGCTTGATGGACTGGCGGGTGAAGTCCACGTGGGTCGGGTCCTCGAATCGGTTCGGATCAATGTTGGTGCTGGCGAGGAGCATCGACATCTGCGTACCGGCGCGAACGGGACAGCCCTCGACCACGGCGTCGCCGGTGAAGATGCGGGCCACCGTCGGCACCGGGCACATCCAGCGCAGCAGCTCTTCGACGGCTCGCGGCGTGAGCTCGGGCTGCTCGGCCAGTTGGCGCTGATGGTCCGGACTCCTGGCCATGTACGCGAAGAAGCATTCGAGGCTCGCTGTGACCGTGTCGAGGCCGGCGGTGAGTTGCAGCAGGCAGATGTTGAGCGATTCGGGGCGCGTCAACGCTCCGGCCTGTTCGAGCCGGACCAGATGACCGATCACGTCGTCGGTCGGGTGGTCGGCCCGTTGGTCCAGGGCCTCGCCGAAGAGATCGAAGACCCAGGCGCCGGCCCGGGCCCGCATTGCCGTGGCGTCGTCGGCATCGGTCGGAACCGGACGGATCAGGTCGTCCTTCATGACGATGAACTCGTCGAGTCGTTCGATCGGCAGGCCGAGCAGCCGGAGGAAGGTGGCGCACGGGATGGGCACCGCGAGCTCCGAGGCCACGTCGCAGCTTCCCCGTTCGATGAACCCGTCGATGCGCCGATTCACGAGGGTGGCGACGTCGGCCTCCAGAGCGGCCATCTTCGGCGGCGTGAAGAGCGGATCGAGCATGCGACGGTAACGCACATGATCGGGAGGGTCGACCTGCAACGGTATCAAGCCTGCCTCCGAGCCGAGGAAGACCGCGGCGGGGTTCGACGACGCCAGGGCGGACAGGTGCAGGTACTGGTCGACCGCCGTCGGGCTCGTCATCAGGGAATGCCCATGCCCGTACGTGCGAACCGCCGGTCCTGTCCGCAGCCTCTCCCACAGCTCCTGGACGTTGTCGTCCCAGATCAGCGCATTGTTCTCTCCATCGAGGACGCTGTCCCCCACCCCGGTTGGCTCGTCAGCGCGCACGGCATCCCCCTTACGGCATTCTCGTCCATCCCGGTCGGCCGGGCACGATCAGTCCGGCCCTCAGAAGACGCTGCTGCCACTGAGGAGCCGCGACCGCAACAGGCCGGCGAGCCGCTCCCGATGAAAGACGGCGTCGCCGTAGCTGAGCCGGTCGAACTGGGAGCGCTTCATGTACAGGTGCAGATCATGCTCCCACGTGAAGCCGATGCCTCCATGCACCTGCAGGCCTGATGCCATGACGCGCTTTGCGGCATCGGAGGACCACACCTTTGCCGTCGACGCCGCGGCGGATGCGTCGGGGTCGCCGGCCGACAGCGCCCAGGCGGCGTACCAGGTTGCCGACCGCATGCCCTCGACATCGACCACCATGTCGGCGCAACGGTGCTTGATGGCCTGGAAGCTTCCGATCGGCTGACCGAACTGGACCCGGTCCTTGGCGTACTGCACCGCCATCTCGAGCACCCGGTCGGCTCCTCCGAGCATTTCGGCCGAGGCGCCGACCGCACCACGGTCAACGATCTCGGTCGCCAGGCTCTCACCACCGAGATACGTGGCCGGCGCGCCGTCGAACGTCAGCCACGACAGAACCCTGGTCCCGTCCATGGCCGGCTCCGCCCGCGGCTTCCCGTCGGCGGCCAGCTCCACGGCGAACACACCGTCGGCGGTCACGACGACGGCGATGTCCGCTACCGCAGCGCCCTCCACCGGCCCGACCCGGCCCGACACCGACCATCGGGCCCCCGATCGTTGCGCCACCAGTGCGTCGCGATGCTTGCTCCAGCCCACACAGCCGATCCGCTCGCCGGAGACGAGGTCGTCCACCCACGACGCCGGTGGTTGGTCGGCCCCGGCGAGCACGGTCAATGCCAGCAGGCTGGGCAGGAACGGGACCGGCGCCGTGTGCCGGCCGACCTGCTCGAGGAGCACGGCGGCCTCCACCCAACCCAGACCGATACCGCCCTGGGCTTCGGCCAGCGCGATACCCAACCAGCCCTGGTCGGCCAGGGCCTTCCAAAGACCCTCGTCGAAGGGATGGCCCGATTGCAGGTGCGCCCGCACCTGGTCGTGACCGGCGCGGTCGTCGAGCAGATCGCGCGCCGCTTCCTGGAGGGCCACCTGGTCCGCTGACAGTTCGAAGTCCATTGGCAGTCATGGTAGGGCGACACCGTGTGCGAAGCTGAAATCGTGGACCTCAGCCCCACACCCGAGCAGGACGCATTCCGGAAAGAGGTGCGCGCCTGGCTCGTCGACAACCTCCCGTGGGAATACGGCCAGGGCCTGCCGCCGCGGTTCGAGGATCTCGGCGAGGAGGTGGCGTTTCTGCGCACCTGGCAGGCGTCGCTGGCGGCGGGCGGTTGGGTCGGGGTGGCCTGGCCGGAATCGTTCGGGGGCCGTGGTGCCGGTCCGGCCGAGCATTTCATTGTCCAGGAGGAGCTCGCCCGGGCGCGCGCCCCCGAGATGGTGGGCCGCATCGGTCTCAACCTGGCCGCCCCCACGCTCCTCGCCTGCGGCACCGAGGAACAGCAGGCACGCTGGCTCTCACGCATCCGCACGGCCGAGGACCTCTGGTGCCAGCTCTTCAGCGAGCCCGGGGCAGGGAGCGATCTCGCCTCCTTGAGCACTCGAGCCGATCGGGTCGAGGGCGGCTGGCTGGTGAACGGCCAGAAGGTCTGGACGTCCTACGCCCAGTTCGCCGACTGGGGTGTGTGCCTGGCCCGGAGCGATCCGGAGGCAGCGAAGCACAAGGGGATCTCGTATCTCGTCATCGACATGCACCATCCCGGGGTCGAGGTGCGGCCCCTGGTCCAGCTCACCGGCGAGGCCGAGTTCAACGAGGTCTTCCTGACCGATGTCTTCGTCCCGGAGGACCAGTTGATCGGCCCGGAACACGAAGGCTGGCGCGTCGCCAATTCGACGCTGTCGCACGAACGGGGCACGAACCCCCGCCAACTCGTCATCCACATGCAACTGCTCGAGGAGCTCCTCCGCATGGCGGAGTCGAACGGAGCATTCGACGACGAACGGCTGCGCGGGGCGCTGGCCCAGGCCTACGTGGAGATCCGCCTGTTCCAGCTCCACAATCTGCGGAGCGTGAGCCGGCTCTCGCAGGGCCTCGAGCCGGGTCCCGAAGGCAGCGCGCTCAAGCTCTACTGGAGCGAGATGTCGAAGCGCTTCCACGAGACGGCGATGGCCGTGATCGGTGATGCCTCGCCGTTGTGGAAGGGTGCCGAAGCCAACCCCGGGGACGGGCGCTGGCAGCGGTCCTGGCTGTACTACCAGGCGTCATCAATTTGGGCCGGTACCAACGAGATCCAACGCAACGTGATCGGAGAACGTGTCCTGGGGCTACCGCGGCCGGCCCACCGCTAGGCAAACGGCCGGACCGCCCGTCACCCCGAGAAGCATGCGCCGGTCCGGCCACGCCCGCGCACCGAGAACAATCTGAGGAGAGAGAGATGAACGACGACACCGTGCTCTACGAAGTGGCCGGTCACGTGGCCACCATCACCATGAATCGCCCGGAGGTGGCCAACGCCCAAAGCTCGGCCCTCATCGACGGGATCGACCATTTCCTCGACGTGGCCGACGCCGATGACGAAGTACGCGTCGTGGTGCTGGCCGGCTCGGGCAAGCACTTCTCCGCCGGCCACGATCTGAAGGCCATCGTCGGCGGGGAGACCGACCCGTGGACCCAGATCCGCGAGACGCCCGAGGGGAAGTTTCGCCACGAGCAGGTGATGTACTACGAGCGCTGCAAGCGCCTGTACTCGTTCCGCAAGCCGACCATCGCGCAGGTTCAGGGGTCGGCCGTGGCGGCCGGTCTGATGCTCGCGTGCATGTGCGACCTCATCGTGGCGGCGGAGGATGCCGTGTTCTCGAATCCGGTGCTGCGCATGACCGGCGCCGGCGTCGAGCTGCTCGTCGAACCGTGGGAGCTGGGCGTCCGCAAGGCCAAGGAATTCCTGTGGACCGGGGAGAAGATCGACGCGCAAGAAGCCTGGCGCCTCGGCCTGGTCAACCGGGTCGTCCCGACGGCGGAGCTGGCCGAACGGACGCGAGAGCTGGCCGAACGGGTCGCCCTCATCCCGCCGACGACGGCTCAGGTCACCAAGGACACCATCAATAACAGCGCCACCCTGATGGGCAAAGAGGAATCGTGGAAGTACCACTTCATGGCCCACCACTGGATGCACAACACCAAGACCGCTCTCGATGCTCTGGAGGCACGCAAGTCGAAGACGTCGATGCAAGACGTGTTCGCGGAACACCGCGATGGGTGACGACGCTCTCCCGCTCGCCGGGTTGCGGGTCATCGACGTCGGCACCCGGATCAGCGCACCGTTCTGCGCCGGCCTCCTGGGTGACATGGGGGCGGAGGTGATCAAGGTCGAGGACCCCCGCGGCGGCGATTTCATGCGCACGATCGGGCCCTTCGTCGCCGAGGAAGGCGCCGGGGGCGTCCCCGTCGAGCCCGAGGGCGAGGACGGCGAGCCGGGCGGGTATTCGCTGTGGTGGGCGGTCGAGGGTCGCGGCCGCAAGGGTGTCACCCTCAACCTGCGCCGGCCGAAGGGTCAGGCGCTCTTTCGCCGGCTCGCCGAGCACGCCGACGTCGTCTGCGAGAACTTCCGACCGGGAACACTCGAGGCGTGGCACATCGGGCCCGAGGATTGTGATCCCCGGCTGGTCTGGGCCCGCATCAGCGTCTTCGGGCAGGACGGCCCCAACGCCCGCCGGCCGGGACTGGACCGCATGGGCATCGCCTACGGCGGCTTGCTCAACCTGACCGGCTATCCGGACCGCCCGCCGGTCCGCCCCGGGGTCACCATCTCGGACTACCTGACGGGAGTCTTCGCCGCCGAGGCGGTGACGGCCGCGCTCTACCGTCGGGATCGTGCGGACACGGGCACCGGGCGGGGTGGCGTGATCGACGCGCCCCTATACGGCTCGATCCTGCGCATTCTCGAATGGACCATCGCCGCGCAGGATCGGATCGGCCTCACGCGCCGCCGGGAGGGGAACCGTCTGCCCAACTCCGCCCCGCTGGACAACTACCGGACAGCAGATGGTCGCTTCGTCTGCATCGTGGCCGGCTCTGACGCCAACTTCTCCCGGCTCTGTGCCGCCATGGCGCGACCCGACCTCTTGGAGGACCCCCGGTGGTCCACACTGGCCAAACGAGCGGCCGGTTCCGATGAGATCAACGACATCGTCGCCACCTGGGTGCAGGGCCTCTCGGCCGATGAGGTGGAGGCCCGCTGTATCGAGCACGACGTCCCGGTCGGCACCATCTACGACGCGACGGACATCCTCTCCGATCCGCACATGGCGGCCCGCGGCGACCTCGTCAGCGTTGACGACCCGGTCGCCGGGCCGCTCCTCCAGCAGGCGCCGTTTCCGCGCCTGGACGGCCGGAAACCCGTCGCGCCCAGCGGTGCCCCCCTGCTGGGCCAGCACAATCGAGAGGTGTGGTGCGACCTCGTCGGCCTCGACGCCGCCGAACTGGCCGAACTGGTGGAGGACGGGACTGTCTGAACGCTGATTCGGCGTGACTCGCCCGGTCCGTCGAACACACGTTCGGAAAAGACGACGGGGCTCGGTCGGCGCGGAGGTAATGTCTCGGGGCCATGACCCGACTCCACGATGCCGGGCCCACCGGCGGCGAGGTGGACGGACCCGTTGAACCGGTGTCTCCCCAGAGCTTCGTCGGTGAAATCCCCTTTGGTTTCGACCTGTCCGACGACGGCCTCGAAATGGTGGGCGACACCGCCGTCACCGACGCGCTCCGTTCGGTTCCTTCGGGACCGCCCCGAGCTTCGGTGCTGGCCACGATCGCCGACTGCATTGCGGGCATACCGGCCTGCCTCGTCACGGCACCCAGCTTGGCCGTGACGCTCGACATCGCCGTGCGGATGGTGGCAGAACACGCCGGCGACCACCTCGACGTGTCCGGCGAGATCATCAAGCGGGGGCGCTCCACGGTTGCCGCCGAGGTCCGGTTCACCGACAAGCGGACAAGCGACCTCGTGGCGACCAGCTACGTCACGTTCATGGCTTCGCCGCGACCCCAGGACCTGGCACCACCTCTGGCGCGGGGCATGCGGACGACCGGTTCGATGTCCATCCCCTTCCCCGAGTTCGTCGGCACCCGCATCCTCTCTGTGGGGGTGGTCGAGGTGGACCTCACCCCTTTCGTGATGCAGGCATCCGAATCGCTCCAGGGTGGCATCGTGGCGCTCATCGGTGAGCTTGCCGCCGAGTCCCTCACTCGATCGCAGGTCCTCGATCTGGACATCCGCTACCTGAGCGCCGTGCGCGTCGGGCCGGGGCGGGCCACCGCCACATTGCTGCGCGCCGATCTCGTACGCGTCGAGGTGCGGGACATCGGCAGCGAAAATCGTCTCGCCGCTCTCATCTTTGCCCGCATGGTGCGGGCGAGCTGACCGCTGGGACGAGCGGACAACCGACATCACCCGCTACGGGCACGGGGAGAGACATGAGCAATCGGCGTTCGATCGAGTTCGGGATCTACGTGCCGCAGGTCTCGTTCAATTACACGGCCATCATCGAACGCTCCCTGTTGGCTGAGGAGCTGGGCTTCGACTCCTTGTGGTTCTACGACCACCTCTACAGCCCCGGCCTCCCCCACCTGCCCTCTTTCGAAGCGTGGACATTGGCCAGTTACGTCCTGGCCCAGACCACGCGCCTGCGCGTCGGCCATCTGGTCCTGTGCAACAACTTCCGCCACCCGGCGCTGCTCGGGAAGATGGCCACCTCCCTCGACGTGCTCTCAGGGGGGCGACTCGATCTCGGGATCGGCAGTGGCTCGGTCGAACCCGAACATCACCAGGCCGGTCTTCCATGGGGGACGCTCCCCGAACGGTCGGATCGCCTGGCCGAGTCGCTCGAAATCCTGACGCAGATGTTCACCGGAGACCCGACCACATTTTCGGGCACCTACTACGAGGTGGCTGACCTGCCGAACCTCCCGCCGCCGATCCAGAGCCCTCGCCCCCCGATCCACATCGGGGGCATCGGCCCACGCCGCACGATGCCGATCGTGGCCCGGTATGCCGACGTCTGGAACGTCCCGACCTACGGCCTGGCCCGCTGGGAAGAGAGTCTGCGCGTGCTCGAGGCCGAGTGTGCCGCGATCGGGCGCGATCCGTCCACGATCCGCCGCTCTCACGAGGCAATCCTCGTGCTGACCCCGGACGAGGCATCCCTGGAGGCGGCGCGGACCAAGGCGGAGCGTCGCTATGGGGGGGAGGGCTGGGGCATGGAAGCAGGCGGCTACATCGGGACACCCCCCATGGTGGTCGACCGCATTGGCGAGCTCGTGGAGAAAGGGATCACCACCTTCGTCTTCTTCACCTACGACCGAGCGGAACCCCGCACCCTCGAACTGTTCGCAGAGCGGGTGATGCCCGAATTCTCCTGACGATCGGATCGGTCTCCACCGGCACTTCGGGCACCGCCTGTGGGACACTCCAGTCGGTCGGGCGCCCCGTTGGCGCCCTCGGGGGGCCATCATCGGGTCGGAGGGCACGGCAATGGAGCTTTGGGAACTGATGGCCCGGGAAAGCATCCGCGACCTCGTCGCCCGGTACAACGCGAACGGCGACTCCGGCCGGTTCGAGGAGATGTTGAAGGTTTTCGCCGACGATGCGGTGATGGAGCTCGTCTCGGACGAGGGCACCGTCCGCCGCTACGAAGGCATCGCGCAGGTAGCCACCATCTTCACCGATACCAAGGCGGGCTGGGACGTCAGCGTGCGCCCCACGGCCTCCCGCCACCATGTGCGCCATTTCACGGCCACCCACCAGATCGATCTCCTCGACGAGGAGCACGCCCGGGGGCGCTGCTACTTCCTCGTGATCATGGGTCACGGCGTCGATCATTGGGGCCGCTACATCGACGAGTACGGCGTCCGAGGCGGACGTTGGGTGATCACCCAACGTCGAGCCCTCTCTGACGGCAGGGTCGACGACAGCTCGCGCGCCCAGGCCTCCGGGCCCGACGACTGAACGAGCGGAGCCAATCCGCCCGGCGTCGACGCCTACGGCGCGGTGAGCGATTCCACCCGGTCGACCAGCCGGGCCACCGTCTCGGCATCGACGCCGACCATGTCGGAATCTGCACCGGCTCCCGCCAACATCGCCGGCAGGTGATGGCGCAGTCGGTCGAGCGCCCAGGGGAGCATGGCGCCGTTCGCCGCCCGGTCGTAGATCACCCAGCGATTCTGCAGGCCACCGTCCTCTTCGTGGGTGATGTAGTGATAGTG
>Ga0302311_10008332_pt1 | contig 10444 bp, 4 predicted proteins | sample III_Palsa_N1_3_FD_200449 | JGI IMG/M metagenome (GOLD analysis project Ga0302311, IMG submission 200449) | Peat permafrost microbial communities from Stordalen Mire near Abisko, Sweden - III_Palsa_N1_3 | ecosystem: Environmental > Terrestrial > Soil > Palsa > Peat permafrost | place: Sweden...
CCGTGTTCGCCAGCGACGGGACCGCCGCGACCACCAGCGTGACCGCCCTGCTGGCGGTGCCACCGGTGGGGTCGGTGACGGTGATCGTGACCGGGAAGCTGCCGGAGGCCGTGGGCGTGCCCGCCAGCAGCCCGGTCGAGCTCAGGGTCAGGCCGCCTGGCAGGGTGCCGCTAACCGACCAGGTCAGCGCCCCCGTGCCGCCGGTCGCGGTCAGCTGGTCGCTGTAGGCGATGCTGACCTCCCCGGCCGGCGGGGCGGCGAACGTCAGGCTCGGGCCCGCGTTGACCGTCACCGCCGCCGAGGCCGCCGACGCCGGCCCGGTGCCCGCCGCGTTGACCGCCGCGACCTTGAACGTATAGCTCGTCCCCGGCGTCAGCCCCGTCACCGTCCCGCTGCTCGCGGTGGTGAAGGTCTGGGCGGTCTGGGCTACGCCCGCGATATAGGGCGTGACGACATACCCCGTGATCGCGCTGAAGCCGTTGCTCGCCGGAGCGGTCCAGTACACCGTGGCGGCCGAGTCTCCCGCGCTGACCGAGCGGATGGTCGGCGCGCCGGGCAGCACGTAGGGGACCACCGCGGCCGACTGCGGGCTGGGCGGGCCGGTGCCGATCGCGTTGACCGCGGCGACGGTGAACGTGTACGACCCGCCGGCGATCAGGCCGGTCAGCGTCTGGGTCGTGGTCGAGGCGCCGTAGGCCAGCGGCACCAGCGCGACCCCGTTCAGGTAAGGCGTCACGATGTACCCGGTGATCGGGCTATTGCCGTTGGCGGGCGCCGTCCAGACCACGGTGGCGCTCGTGATCCCCGCCGTGGCCGTCGGCGCCGCGGGCGCGCCAGGCACCGAGGTATAGGCGTAACTGGCCGACCCCGCGATGCCGAGCGTGACCACGGACACGTTCACCGTGATGCCCGCCGCCACCGCGGGCATCGAGGCGATATTGAGGGTGCCGTTGCCGTTCACGGTGAAGCAGCCGGTCGTCACCCCCGACGCGCACGGCAGTAGCACTGCCGGGGTCCCCGCCTGCTGCTGGGCGGTCGTGCCGATCTCGATCGCGGTCGCGCCCGAGATGTTGGTCCCGGACACCGTCACGTCGTTCCCGCCCGCGATCGCCCCCGAGACCGGGCTGACCGTAACCCCCGAGGGGGCCGTCGGCACCGTGCCCGCGGCCGCAGAGGCGGCCAACCCGGGGTTGCCGTCGGCCGAGGACGCCGTCGCCTTCGAGCCCGACTGGATCGTGGATGAGGTCACCCCGGATGCGGTGACGATGCCCGAAACGGTGAGCGCCGGCAGCGAGCTGCCGGCCGCGAACGGGGTCGCGCTATCGGTGCACGTGATCACCTGCCCCGACGGCGGCGCGCAGGCCCAGCCCGGCCCGTACGCCCCGACCGGCGTCACCCCGGCCGGCATCGTCTCGCTCACCGACACCGGACCGCTCTCACTGGCCCCCGAGGCGGAAACGCTCGGGTTGACCGTGTACGTCACCGGGGCGCCGAGCGCGGGCGACGCCGCGCTGTAGGCGGTCTGCGTCACCGCCAGCTGCGGGACCGGGGTGAAGCTGACCACGTTGGCCGCGTCAACCTCATGGAAGTTGGTGGAGCCGCCGGTAGAAGCCACCCAGCCGAAGGCGAGCTGCTGCGGGATCCCGCTGGAGTTCAGCCACGAGGACGGGTACAGGCCCCCAGTCACGGTTGGCAGCGCGCCCGACAGCGTGATGGGTGACCTGCCCACCGGGGTGAACGCCACCGCGTAGTTGCCCGCCGGGACCGTGATGCCCGAGGCGGTCGTGAACGACCCCGAGGTCGGGTTGATCACGACCTCGACCGGCACCTCCGACGCGGCCCGGGTAGTCGCGCTAAGCGGCAACGCGGGCGATGATGTTGTCGTCGCGGTGCTGTTGATGGCGCAGTAGCCGACCGTGCCGTTGCCCGGCCCCCGAATGACGACCTGCCCCGGCACCGTGCCGGTCCCTGATATGTACGGAGGGTTGGTGCAACCGCTCCCCTCGTAAACGTGGTTGCTGAAGTTACCGTAAGTATCAAAGCCGATGCCCATGTAGGCGTCGGCCAGGCCGACCAGGTTGGACGTCGCGTCGGCCGAATAGGCGAGCGCGCCGCCGGACTGGCCGATGTTCGCCGGCGACAGCGGGTCGGCCGGGTTCACCGCCGCCAGCACGAACGCGATGCCGTCTGCATTGTTGGTGCCGCCGTACTGGTAGGTGTTGAACGTCGCGTCGAAGCCCGACGACGTCGGCACGCTCGTCGCCGCGAAAAGACCGCCCTCCTGAGTGGTCGAGGCGTTCGTCAGGCGGAGCTTGCCCGACCCCGGCGGGTCGTTTGTGGCCGGACAGCTATGCACAACGCCGCTGCTGGTATTGCCGGAAGCGGTCAGGCAGGCGGTATTGGACCCGGATTCGCCGCTCGGGATCGCGGGCAACGTGACCGGATAGGTGGTATTGACGGTGTTATTGGCGAATGACTGGGCAAAGAGCGTCGAGCCACTCGCCGCGGCGACCCGCGCAGGCGCCCATACAGCGAGCCCTGCAATCGCAAGAACGACGACCAAGGCCGCACGGCGGCCAGAACGCGACCGCAAGATCCACGCCGCAAGCAGCAGCCCGACCGAAATCACCATCACAGCAAATGCCACAACCATGCCCAGAACCCGATCCCCGGATAAATTCAAGCCACTATCTACATTCAGGCCGACGACGAAGTTGAATGAGCCTAGAACCATGCCGGTAAATCCGCGTTAACCGGACATCAATAGCACGGAACTCGCTTGAGTTGGCAGCCTAGCGTGACGCGCCCCTGCTAGAGTGATTACTCGCTGATTTCATTTAATTACTCTTCGTATCTGCACGGAAGGCAGGTGGCGATGAAGATCTCGCAGCGCACGACGCCCGCTCAGGCCACTGCGGTGCTCGCGGTCGGACTGATAGCGATGCCCGCCGCGATGACCGCGAGCCACCCGGCGGCGAGCCAGCCAAAACCCGCGCACGCGGCCTCGGCAGCCCGGGCGTCCCGGGCACCAGGGCTCACCATCAGCATCAGCGACGGCCACGCCGCGGCCCGGGCTGGGGACAAGCTCACCTATACGGTGAGCGTCCGCAACAGCGGCACCGTCGCGGTGCGGCGCCTCAAGGTCACCCAGACCCTGTCCCCCGGCTTGGAGTTCCTTTCCGTTAGTGATCACGGCGCTGCCGCGGGCGGGGACGTGTCCTGGACAGCCAGCCTCCCGGTCGGCGGCAAGAGAACCTTCGCTGACGTCACCCGGGTCACCAGGACGCCGCCGGCGCTGCTGCGGCTGGCGGCCGTCGCCTGTGCCACCTTGCCCGGGAGCAGGAGCCCCATCGTCTGCGCGGCTCACCTAGACCGGCTGCCCGCGGCCGCCGCCGCGCCGGCATCCCGATCAGGTCACTCCGCCGGGAATGTGCCGACGTACACCGCCGCGGGCCTCGCCGTGCTGGCACTCGGCCTGCTCACCGCCATCGTCGCCCGCCGCCGGGGCCGTCCGCGGCGGCAGCCCGCCTGACCGGCAAGGCCGGCCTGCCAGTCCGGGCAGGCCGGCCTTCCCTGAACATCCGGCCGCCCAGTCCAGTCGCCCTGACCGACCCAGCCGGTCAGGGCGGCAGTGTCGCCCGCATTCCCGTGATCGGGTTGTAGGTGGTCGCGGCCGGCGCGAAGTCGCGGCCGGGCGCATCGGATTACCTTCCGTGTCTTCACGGAAGGCATGTCGCGGAAGATCTGGGGAGCCGTCAACGCCGACAAGGGCCGGTCTGCCAGAACTGGCAGACCGGCCCCTTCCTAGACGATCAGGCGGGAATCTCCCGGCGTCGGTGCTGCCGCGCATACCACACCATGGCGGCCACGAGGGCGAGCACCAGGCCGCCGAGCGCCAGCCAGATCCACTGCATCGTCGACAGGGCCGCTTGCGTGACCGCGATGTTGCTGAGCTGGATCGTGGCCGTGGCCTTGGCCGTGGTCAACCCGCTCACCAGGGTGACCGTGGCCCGCCAGGAACCATCGGGCAGGCTCTTCGGCGCGGCGAAGGTCACGTTCCACGACTGCCCGGGCGCGAGGGTGACGATCTTCTGGGCAGCGAAGGGCCCGGAACTAGTGCCCCCTGGACCGTCGGCCAGGAGGACGCTGCCGTTCAGGTCGATGGCCCGGCCGCCGGTGTTGTCCACGTGGGCGACGACGATGGGCTGGCCGGCATCCGTTAGGTGCCCGGTGATGGAGGCGATGTCGAAGCTGGTCGGCGGGGCGCCACCACGGCCGACCGCCAGGTACATGCGGATACCGACACGGTTCACCTCGGTGAGGGCGAATTCCCTGCCGCGCGAGTGGACCTTGGCCGTCTGCTGTACCCAGATGACGCCGTAGTGCTCCCCCCGGGTCGCGTGCGGCGGCACCCTGATGGTGATCATGTCCATGACGGATGCCCCGGCCGCCAGGGTGACCTTCGGGTGCTGCACGGTGACCCATCTGGTCAGCTCGTTGCGAGTCGCCCCGGCGTAGCCGGTGAACTGCCCGTTGCTGATGAAGGCGGCATCGGCGTAGACGGTGAAATGCGCCTTCTGCGACTCGTCGTTCACGACGAGGATCCTTCGGTGGATGACCGTGCCGGTCGGCAGGTAGTCGATGATGTACCGCAGGGCGCGCGGGTTTTCTGCCTCTGACACGGGCACGTCGACGAGCCTGACACCGAACGACCCATGCGGCGTCAGCGCGCCGGAAAGGCTGGACGAGGTGGCCGCGCTGGCCACCGGGCTCAAGATGGTCAAGATCCCGGTGGCCAGCGCAAACACCATGAAGCTGATCGAGCGGCGCACGTTCTCCCCTTGGCTACTTGGTCCGGGGCCGCGCCGCAGCCCGGACCACGTACGTCAGCGGAATTAGGACACGGACTGCGTGAGCGTCGACGAGTAGACGCCGCCGGTCGCGGATGTGGGAACCGCGACCGCGAGGGCCGGGTCCCAGGTGGCGGTGTTGTCGCCGTTCGTGGCCAGGGTCACCGTCGTCTGGGGCGTGCCGGCGAGCGTGATGGTGTGCCCGGTCGCGAGGCCGGCGACCGGCGTCGTGGTGATGGTTCCCGGGGTGTACGTGACGTCGGTGGCCGGGACCGTCTCAGCCGCCGTGCCGGCGCCCGTGGTCCAGTCGGTCGCGGAGGCGGTCGCGGTCCAGGTCGCGCCGAGCAGGGCCCGGTCGTCGGTTACGGAGGTCGATCCCACGGCCCCGGTGATGGTGGTGCCCGGCGCGCCGCTGCCGAGGTCGGCGGTGGCGGGAGCCGTCATCGTCAGGGCTCCCACGGTCACTGTGAAGGTCACCGAGGTATCCGGGTCGCCCCCGCCCGGAGTGGACGAATACGCGAGTGCGGCCGGCTGGGTCGTCGCGGCTGACGCGGCGACCGGAGCCAGCGCGATGCCCGCGACGGCCCCCACGGCCAAGATCGAGAATGCTGATTTAACCATTTTGCTCCCCTGTAAAGCCCCAAGTGCCCCAGCACTTCATTACAGCTAGCGTTTATACCACAACTCTGAGTTACTACACCAGCAATTCTCAGGTCAGTCGGGGCTCATGTCGTGCGCTGTGACGAGGGCGCACCGGGAGCGCGTTTGACCAGCCCGTATGCCGGGAAATGCGGCAAGTGTCAGCCTCGGGCAATGCACGCACGCTGAGAGTGCCATAGCGGGCACTGGGTGAAACAACGGACCGTTCAAAAGAAGATCTTAAGATTTTCCTTGAACGGACCGTGGTCTTCTCCGCACAGCCAGGCGGCCCTTTATTACCGCGAATCCCCGATTGGAACCGAAACCGCGTCCCTAATGGGCCGCGGATTCGCGATGTCGGGGGTAGGGCATCGTGTAGTGGGAGAGGCGCTGGGCGTACTCGAGCTGGCCGCCCTTCGGGGACCAGGTGCTGTGCTTCCCGCTCGCCTGAGAACCCGCTTGTCGGTCGGCCGGGATTCGACGACGCTGCGGATCATCTGGCCGAACTGCACGTACCGCAGCGGCAGGGGCACCGGCGGCGGCGCGAAGATGTTCGTGTAGATCGGCACGATCGGCAGAACAGCTGAGTTGTGGGCGGACGGGGAGGGGAGGAAGGGGTCCCCTCCCCGCCCGCCGGCTTTAGGCGTAGACCAGGAGCTCGGAGAGCTGCCCGGCCGGCCAGCCGGTGTTGGCCGTGAACGTCAGCTTCAGGTAGCGGACGCTTGTGGCGGGGAAGGTGACGGTGACGGTGTTACCGGTGGAGGGGTTGAAGGTGTAGTTGGCCGACCCCACCAGCGTGCTGTAGGTGGTGCCGTCGGTGCTGCCCTGGATGGTGATCGTCTGGGTGCGGGTCCCCCAGGCGCTCGACGGCGGCAGATCCATCGTGACGCTAGCGACGGTCTTCGAGGAACCCAGATCCACCTGGAACCACTGGGGGAAGGCGTTGTCCGTGCTCTCCCAGTAGGTGCTGGTGTTCCCGTCCACCGCGTTGGCAGGCACGTAGTTCTGCGTGTAGCCGCTGGCGGTGGTCGGCTGGTTGAGGGCCAGGTTGGTTGTCGTGCTGACCCCGGTGCCGGACAGCGCGACGGACAGCGGGCTGCCCGGAGCGCTGCTCGCCACCGAGAGCGCCCCGGTCGACGCGCCGGCCGCGGTCGGCGAATAGCTGACGCTGACCGTGCACGACCCGCCCGCGGCGATCGAGCTGCCGCAGGTGCTGTTGCTCTCGGAGAACGGCGCCGCGGCGCTGACCGAGACGCCGGTGGCCGCGCTGCCGCCCGGGTTGGTCACCGTCACGGTCTGCGCCGCGCTGGTCGACCCGGTCGGCACGCTGCCAAACGAAACGCTGGTCGGCGACGCCGTCAGCGCGCTTGCGCCGCTGACCCCGGTGCCGGTCAGCGCCACCGTCAGCGGGCTGCTGGGAGCGCTGCTGGCGACCGAGAGCGTCCCGGTCGACGCGCCGGTGGCGGTGGGCGCGTAGCTGACGCTCACCGTGCACGACCCGCCCGCGGCGATAGAGCCGCCGCAGGTGTTGGTCTCAGCGAACGGCGCGCTGGCGCTGACCGAGGAGACCGTGGCCGCGCTGCTGCCCGGGTTGGAGACGGTCACGGTCTGCGCCGCGCTGGTCGACCCGGTCGCCTCGTTGCCGAACGACAGGCTCGTCGGCGACGCCGTCAGGGGGGAGCCAGTCGGCCCGGTACCGCCGCCGCCGGAGAAGACCTCAAGCTCGGACAGCTGCGCGGCGCTCCAGCCGGTGTTGCCGGTGAAGCTGAGCTCCACGTACTCAGCGGTCGTGCCGGACGGCAGGCTGATGGTCACCTCGTTGCCGGTCGAGGGGTTGAAGGTGTATCCAGCGGAGCCGACGATCTGGCTGAACGTCGTCCCGTTGGAGCTGCCGAGCACCGACAGCGTCTCCGTCCTGGTGCTCCAGGCGCTGGCCGGCGGCAGGAACAGCTGGAGCGAGCCGATCGACTCGTCCGAGGGCAGCTGGACGGTGACGGTCTGCGGGTACGCCGCGCCGTCGCTGCTCTCCCAGTAGGTGCTGGTGTTGCCGTCGGTGACGTTGGCCGGCACGTAGCTCTCGTAGTCACTGCTCGCGGTGGCGGGCTGCCCGAGGGCCAGGTTGGTGGTCGCGGTGACGCCGGTGCCCGACAGCGCCACGGTCAGCGGGCTGCCCGGTGCGCTCGTCGCCACCGACAGGGTGCCGGTAAGGGGACCCCCGCTGGCGGGAGCGAACTTCACGCTGACCGTGCAGGAGCCGCCCGCGGCGATGGAGGTGCCGCAGGTGTTGGTCTGGGTGAAGTTGCCGGTGACGCCGACCGAGGAGACCGAGACCGCGCTGGTGCCCGGGTTGGTCACCGTCACCGTCTGGGCCGCCGAAGTCGACCCGGAGTTGACGTCGCCGAACGAGAGGGTCGAGGCCGACGAGGTCAGCGTGCCCGCCTGGACCGGCTCGGGGAAGGCGGTGAGGACCGGGGTGGTGCTCCAGCCCGAGTTGCCGCTGCCGAGGTTGAAGGTGAAGCCCCCGGCCGTGCCCGACGGGTAGGCGTCGTTGTAGGCGCCGGCCACTCCGACGCCGCTGGCGGTCACGCCGCTGACGCTGGCCGAGCCGGTCGTCTCCGCCTGCATGACGGTCGTGCCGACGTTCGCCACGTTGACGTTGCTGATGTTGACGCCGGTGATCGTGTTGCCCTCGCCGTCGCCGCTCACGAACTCGAACGCTTCGTAGGGGCTGTCCAGGATCGCGCCGCCGCTGTAGTTCACGGTGACGCCGGTGAACGAGGTGTCGTACGCGTCGAACTGAACCGCGCCCATCGGGTGGTCCCAGTTCGGGTTGTACGCGCCCGCCCGGATCAGGTAGTTGCCGGTGACGTTGATCGTGCCGGACAGCGGCACGAAGCCGGGCGACAGGAACTGCTCGTTGGAGATGTCAATGCCGCTGCCGAGTGCGTTGTCGTCGGCGACGACGTTGTTGGAGATGGTGTTGTTGGAGCCGCCGTAGTCGGCGATCCCGTTGGCCAGGGTCGGCGCGACGATGGTGTTGTTCTCCAGCGTGATGCTGGAGTCCAGCGCCGGGTAAGACCAGATGGCGAGACTGTCGTCGCCGGTGCCGCGGAGGAAGTTGTTCTTCACCGTGCAACTGCTGGCGTTGCCGTTGAAGTTGATGCCGTCCGCGTCGGTGGACTCGATGACGCTGTTCTCCACCGTGCAGTTGCTGTTGCCGTACTGCAGCCACAGCCCGACGTTGGTGTCCTGGATCCACAGCCCGTTGATCGTCCACCCGCTGCCGAGCGAGCCGTCGATCGCGTTCTCGGTGCTGGAGTCGTTCCGGCCGACGGTGTCGCCCAGGATCGCGAAGTTGCTGAGGTTGATCGGCCCGGCGACGTCCGAGGTGTTGTCGATCAGCTCGTTGGTCTTGATCTGCGAGTACCAGTCGCCCGCGCCCTCGATCGTGCCCGACTTGATCTGCAGCGGCGAGCTGATGAGGAACGTCCCGGACGGGATCCAGACCGCCTCGCCGGCCGCGTTCGCGGCCGTGATCGCCTGGTTGAAGGCGGAGGTGGAGTCGTTCACGCCGGTCGCGTCGGCGCCGTAGCTGGTGACCGAGACCGTGTTGGCGGGCTGGGTGATGGCGGCGGGCACGTTGTAGAAGTCCGCCACGTCGAGCGTGTAAGGCACGGCGGTGTCGGACGAGCCCACCTGGAAGCTCACGGTGGTGCCGGCCGGGTATGTCTGGCCGAACTGCATCCGGGCGTCGTCGTAGAACTTGTGGGTCATGCTGCCGGTGATGTCCGACGTGGTGATGTAGCTGTAGGCCGACGTGAGGTTGAGCTCCTGGCTGAGCTTGGCGCCGTTCACGTAGACCGACAGCGTGCCCGACGCGCCCTGGGCCAGCGCGTAGTGCAGGTCGAACGCGTTGGCCGGGCTGGTCAGGGTGAACTTCACGTACTGGCCGGTCGCGGTCAGCTGCACCGCTTCCCGTCCGGACGCCTCCGAGGGCAGGCTGCCCTGGGCGAAGGACGGGCCGATAATCGTGCCGTTGGTGCTCGCCGCCTCCGCCTCGTACTCGGTGAACGGGACGGTCGCGCCGGTGCCGCTGGGCACGCTGAACGGGGACTGGGCCCAGTACGGCGGGGTGCCCGGCTGAGCGAGCGCGGGCGTGGCGACCGCCACCGCGAGCGCCGTGCCCAGCCCGGTGATCACGGCGGCCGCTAGCGCGACCAGCCGTGTGCGGCGTCTTGCCCCGGTGGGCGGACCGCCCGGTGGCTTGTGAAAGAAGAACATCGCGTGCATGCCTTTCCCTGGAGGGGAGGGTGGGGCGACGTCCTTGAGGCAAGGGCGTCGCTAGCCGCCGCCCTCGGGGGGAGGGCGGCGTCAGGGGTGGCTGCCGCGGCGAGCGCTGGGGGCCTGGATCAGCGCTGATCTTTGGATCAAACGGAACATAACATTGGCGACACATTGGTGCAAGAACTAGATTTTTAGATGAAAATAATCGACCATTGAGTCATGGCAGACGGCGTTTAGCTGGGAATATATGACTTTTTCAAATACTTGCAGAATATTTCGACAGGATGCAGTCACTAGACCGCGATAGGCAACACTTTATTTGCAATGATTTGCAGCAAGTTTCAAACACCCCGGGACGGGCCATGCGAACAGACGGAGAACCGGCCGGCTTCTTCCACCATCTCGACGATCCGGCGTTCCTGGCCGAGCGCGCGCGCCTGCGCGGCCGTCTAGAGCACGTACCGGAAAATGCCATCGGGCGGCCGAGGCTTGAGCGGCTGTACGAGGCGATGACCGAGGAGTTCTGTCGTCGCGCCCGGATCGCCTGGACCCGGAGCAGGTTAGCTGCCGAGGACGATGCCGACCGCGTGCGGGAAGCTGTCGGCCACGTGGTCGGGCTCGAACGCGCTGAGCGGCCACGGGCGGCCGCGGTGCAGCCAGACGCTCGGCAG
>Ga0302311_10008336_pt1 | contig 10442 bp, 7 predicted proteins | sample III_Palsa_N1_3_FD_200449 | JGI IMG/M metagenome (GOLD analysis project Ga0302311, IMG submission 200449) | Peat permafrost microbial communities from Stordalen Mire near Abisko, Sweden - III_Palsa_N1_3 | ecosystem: Environmental > Terrestrial > Soil > Palsa > Peat permafrost | place: Sweden...
AGGTGATGTTGGAGCCAATGCTAAGCGCCAATCCGCTCGACGTTGCCAAGGCTTCGGCCCAGATCGACAAGGTCGCACAGGCCCGGGCCGATCTCGAGAAGGCCAATGCCAAAATGCTGCTCAACATCCGCGGCGCCCTGACGGCTGACCAGTGGACCAAGCTCCGCGACCACCGTTTCGGCGCTCCAGACGGGCAAGCGGCTCCCGGCGCGCCCGCAGGCGGACAGGCACCCGGCGGAGGCCCACGCCACGGCATGCGTGGCGGAGGCCCACCCCCTAGCGCAAACAACCTGATCAACCCGATCGACCAACCGTAACCTTAGCTAACACCCAACTGGACGCAAAGACGCCGGAAGACAAGTCTTCCGGCGTTTCCATCTCTTAGTCTCAATTCCAGCGCGATAAAGCGATCGGCCTCAGTTGCGCTAAGCGTCGAGAACTGCACGAAGTGCTACTTGCGGCCCTTCACCACCTCTTGGGCCGCACTTGCTCCGTTCATTGGAACCGGTGGCACCTCAACCGGAACAGCAGCCGCGCCAATCCCCATCTTCTTGCGCAGCTCGGAATCCACGCGCGCGAAGACTTCCTTGTTTTCCTTCAGGAACCCCCGCACATTCTCGCGCCCCTGACCAATCCGCTCGCCCTGGAAGCTATACCAGGCGCCGCTCTTGTCCACGATCCCATGCGTCACCGCCAGATCCAGCGCATCACCTTCGCGCGAGATTCCCTCGCCGTACAGAATGTCGAACTCAGCGTCGCGGAACGGAGCCGCCACCTTGTTCTTCACGATCTTGACCTTGGTGCGCGAGCCGACGACCACGTCGCCTTCCTTTACCGCGCCAATCCGGCGAATATCGATTCGCATCGACGAGTAGAACTTCAGCGCCTTGCCACCCGTCGTCGTCTCCGGATTGCCGAACATCACGCCAATCTTCTCGCGGATCTGGTTGATGAAGATCAGGCATGTCCGCGACTTCGAGACGGTACCCGTCAGCTTGCGCAGCGCCTGCGACATGAGTCTTGCCTGTAGCCCCATGTGCGAGTCGCCCATCTCGCCGTCGAGCTCCGCCTTCGGAACCAGTGCCGCAACCGAATCCACCACCAGCACATCGATCGCGCCGGAGCGCACCAGCGCCTCAACGATCTCCAGCGCCTGCTCGCCGTAGTCCGGCTGCGAGATCAGCAGATTGTCGATATCCACGCCCAGCTTCTTCGCGTACGCCGGATCGAGCGCGTGCTCCGCGTCCACAAACGCAGCCAACCCGCCGGCCTTCTGCGCCTCGGCGATAATCTGCAACGTAATTGTGGTCTTGCCCGAGGACTCCGGCCCAAAGATCTCAATCACCCGCCCGCGCGGCACGCCGCCCACGCCCAACGCCGCGTCAAACGAAATCGACCCGGTCGAAATCACTGCGATCGGAACGACCGCTTCCTTCGATCCGAGCCGCATGACCGAGCCTTTGCCAAACTGCTTTTCCAGGGATGCCAGAGCTGTTTCTATTGCCTTGTTGCGATCGTCAGCCACGCCGTAATTCTCCTCTAGGGAAGGTCACCACGGATTCTAGCACCGTTTCCCGTTTAGGCGAAGAAAAATCGAATGTGAGCTGGATCACTGCGAGTGCAGCCGGATTTGTGCTTTGCATTCCGGCTTGTTGAACTCGCTATATCCGTTATTGATTCGCCTGGCCGGCCTGGTATGCGCCGGCCACTTGCGCCGTCTTCGGCCCAAAGTAGTTACGGTTCCACAACCCGCGATAAAACTCGCCGGTCAGCTCCGCCGCCTTCGGCCCAAACACAGGGCGACCACCTTCAAGGAAGATCACCGTCACAATCCGTCCCGTCGGCCTCTCCGCATACGACGCAAACCAACCAAACCGAGTTCCTTCGTTCGAGCACGTCCCCGTCTTACCGAGCACAGGAAACTCGTGGAAGTTGACCCGCAGCGACCGCGCCGTGCCGTAGTCCACGGCGCCCTCCATGCCATCGCGCATCTCCGGAACCAGCGGTGCGATGTCCAGCAGCCGCTTCACCTTCGGCTCGAACGTCGCGACCTCATCTGGCGTTTGCGGATGTTGCAAATAATAGAGTGTCCCGCCGTTCGCCATCGCCGAAACCAACGCGCCCAACTGGAGTGGCGTCATCGAAATGCTCTCGCCGAACGAGCACATCCGCCCCACGCCGCCCTGCGCCGTAGGCAGTACTGTGTCGGGATAGACCCCAAGCTGCTCGCCCGCGATGTTGTATCCCGCCAGCTCGCCCAGGCCGAACATGTTCGCGTAATGCTTCACGCGCTCAAAGCCGAGCATCCGCCCCAGCGTCTCAAAGTATGGGTTGATCGAAAGCGCCAGCGCCTTGGTCAGCGTCATCGTGTAGTGGCCGCCCAGGTTCACGGGCGTGTCGCGCGTCACCAGGCCCTCGTCCAGCGCCGCCAGCCCCACGGCCAGCTTGATTGTCGAGCATGGCTCAGCCCCGCTCGAAAGCGCTAGTTTCTGGTTCACCATCGCCAGGATGCGCCCACTGGACGGATCGATTGCCAGCGCCGTTCCGTTCATGTTGCCAAGAGCTTCAATCGCCGCCTGGCGCACGACTGGGTCTTCACCCGCAGTCACATCGCCTGCCGTCAGATTGTCAGTAAACGAGCTGGCGGTGAACCGCTCGTAGCTCCGTCGCGATTTGCGAACGGCCAGCACTGTGCGCGACGCACTTCGAGCCGTCCCATGGTAAGTAGCCGAAGTTTTCAGCGCCGCTATCGGGCCGGTAGTCCGCCTGGCCGCAACCGCGTTGTTCAGCGTTGCCGAGTGAGAGGACCTCGCCCCGGTCGTCTTGGCGGCAGCCGGCTTCGATGCAGTCGCCGCAGTGGTCTTGTGCACAACCTTCTTGTGGGCAGCCGGCGTGGCCGAAGCCGTCTGCGCGTGCGCAAGGCACACCGGCGCGACGCTTAGAATTGCAACGACCAGACAGTTTAGGCAAGCAGTGTTCCAGTTGATTCTACGGGCCATATACTGTGCTTCCCCCAGGGTAGACTTGACACGTTCGTTGTCGATCCACTGCGAACTTCAGTCCGTGCTAACGTCCCTGCATCTGTCTTCGACCCGTCAAGGCAAAAATAGTTTGCTTCGTCGCCGGGAACCGCAAACACCCCGGACTGGCCTCTAAGAAAGATTCAACGTGTCCGTCGACCGCCCGGCAATAGCTCGGAGGTGCTATACCTCGGCCGCTTCGAACTACCGTCGAAGTCCCGTCCCAGGGCAGAGCCCGCTTGCTGAATCGACACGCCCACCTACCAACTTCGTCCCCGAAGCCGACATTTCTATTCTACAAGTTGCCTACCCAAATCCGATGTGCCGTACCGCACAAACCCCGCCCGCGGCCGCAATCTTCCCACTTTAGAATCAGCGGCTACGCCGGAGAAACGCCGGAATATCCAGTTCGTCCGTCTCCGCATGGGTGTTGGCCCCGGCAAACATCCGGACATCCTGCGCCGGCTCTGCCACCGGCGACATCTCGTGCAGGCCCAAGGAACCGCCAGAGGGCACTCCCGCGCTCGTCGCCACGCCACGCGGTGGAGATGCCCGGAAGAAATCGTCGTCGAAGACCGATGCCGACACCGGAACCAGTTCTGGCTCAGTCCGCCGCGCAAATTGCGGCTTCGCCTCCTCTTCTTCCTCGTCGACCTCTTCGGTCTCGCTCGACTGGCCCGCTTCGGCTTCCAGTTCCTCTGCAAACTCCGGCTCGAGCGGCGCGTTGTCTGCCTCCGCCTCATCGCTCCAGCCCGCCTCATCCTCCATCTCAACGGGACTGGTCCTGACCCGGCTCGCCTGCAGCGAACCATCCTGCGGTGTCTCGGGAACCCGCGCCGTGTCTTCCTCAGCCGCCTCGGTCCGTGCTACCGCCGTAGCAGCAGCCTGCACCAGCGGCTGCGTCGCATCAAACTGCCGCGCCGGCGTCGCCTGCCGCACCTCGCGCTCCTCACTCGCAAACAGCGCCGGCCCATCCGTAGCGCGTCCACCCGGGCTGCGTCCGCGAATCGGCACCTGGTAGTCCGCCCCCGGCATCATCGATTCGGCCAGCATTCGCGCGCGCCGCTCCGGCATGTCCTGCTTGAACCCCGTCGCGATCACGGTAATCTTCACCTCATCGCCCATACGCTCGTCCTGCACTGCGCCGAAGATGATGTTGCAGTCCTCGTGCGCCGCGTTCTGGATGATCGTCGAAGCCTCATTCACCTCGCTCAGCTTCAGATCGCGCCCGCCTCCAGCAGCGGGCTCGCCATCGCCGCAATCGCCGCATCCATCGCGCGGTTTTCGCCGGCGCCCATCGCTGTGCCCATCACCGCGTAGCCCATGCCCGCCATGGTGGTCTTCACATCGGCGAAGTCGCGATTGATCACCCCAGGAATCGTAATAATGTCCGAGATTCCCTGTACGCCCTGGCGCAGCACATCGTCCGCAATCCGGAAGCTCTCAAAGAAGCCCGCATCCTTGGCAACCGCCAGCAGCTTCTCGTTCGGAATCACAATCAACGTGTCGACCGACTCCAGCAGCTCCTGCATACCGCGCTCGGCCTGCATCATTCGCCGCTTGCCTTCGAACGCGAACGGCCGCGTCACGACAGCAACCGTCAACGCTCCCATCTCACTGGCCAGGCTGGCAATCACCGGGGCAGCGCCCGTGCCCGTGCCGCCGCCCAGCCCGGCGGTCACAAACACCATGTCCGCGCCCTCGAGCGCCTCAATAATCTTGTCAGAATCTTCGAGCGCCGCCCGCCGGCCCACATCCGGATTCGCGCCCGCGCCCAGCCCGCTCGTCAGCTTCACCCCAAGCTGCAGCTTCACTGGCGCATTCGACAACTGCAGCGCCTGCACATCCGTATTGGCCGAGATGAACTCAACCCCCTCCACGCCCGCCGCGATCATGCGATTGACGGCATTGTTCCCACCGCCCCCAACGCCGATCACCTTGATGCGCGCGCCCCTGGGCGCGTCGTCCTGATACTGAATCCGGAGATCGTCTACGTGCTCGGACATGGCTTCTACTCCCTGACAAGAAAATGTGTGCGCCTGCGCGCTCGTCCCTTCTGCGCGCCCCGGCTCTGGAACCTAGTCTGACATCGCACCCCGTGCGTGGAAACACACTCGTCCCACAATGAACCACGCTAGGTACTTCTATTTTTCCCGCGACACGCACGGGTTGCCCACATCTCGCCCATGAGATGTCGGTCCCTCACTTTCGCGAGACCCAGCTAAATCTGCCGCGTCTCGAACAGAAGAATCTGCACCGCTCCCGGGTCCGGCGCGAACACCCCTACATCCGCGACCGTCGCCTGCCCCTCCGCGCTGGCAAATGCCGCCTGGATCGCTGCCATATCGTCGAAGTGCAGGATCGCAATCCGATGGATCCCCGGATCGCCGGCAGGTGAGCCCACCGCTCCCTGGCTCACTTCAAACTTCTTCAACCCTGGCAGCTTCTGAGCAATCGGAACATGCGTTTCAAAGTAATACTTGTCGAACGCCACCTTATCTTTCGGCGTCTTGTACAGCGCTACAAGTCGTGCCATGATCCTCCCCCTGGTAACTGCCCACCCACTATCCACCAACAACTCAAAACCTGCAACTCTCTATTTCGACTCCACCAGGCCCCGCTCCTGCAACAGCCCATCGATTGTCGGCTTGCCGTCTCGCCACTTTTCGTACATCGGCTCGAAGTCCTCCGAGCTCCCCTTCGACAGCACCATCGCGCGGAAGCGGTCGCCATTCGCCCGCGTCAGCCCGCCGTGCTGGGTGAACCACCCATAAGCGTCGTCGTCGAGCATCTCGCTCCACAGGTACGCGTAGTAGCCGGCCGAATACCCACCGCTCCAGATGTGCTGGAAGTAAGTCGATCGGTAGCGCGGAGGCACCGCATCGAGCGTCAGCTTCGTCTTCTTGAGCGCCGCCGCCTCAAACGCATCGGGCGACTGCACCGGCGCGTCCGCCGGCAGCAGGTGCCACTGCATATCCAGCTCCGCAGCGGTCAGCTCCTCGGTCAGCGCATATCCCTGGTTGAACCCCTCAGCCCGGTGCATCTTGGCCACCAGTTCTGCCGGCATGGGCGCGCCGGTCTTATAGTGCCGCGCATAGTGCGCAAACACCTGGGGATCGTCCCTCCAGTGCTCATTGAACTGCGACGGCATCTCCACAAAGTCCCGCGGAATATTGCCGCTCAAATCCGGGTAGTCGACCGACGCGAACATCGCGTGGAGCGCGTGCCCGAATTCGTGGAACATCGTCCGCACGTCGCCTTCGCTGATCAGCGCGGGCTCGCCCGGAGCCGGCTTCTGGAAGTTAGCCACGTTGTAGACCACCGGCTTCGTCCCCATCAGCTTCGACGCGCTCACAAAGCTGCTCGTCCATGCGCCACCGCCCTTGCTGTCGCGCTTGAAGTAGTCGCAGTAGAAGAGCGCGAGCGGCTTACCGTCGGCGTCCGTTACCTCGAAGACCCGCACATCCGGGTTGTAGACCGGGATATCCGTTCGCTCCTTGAACGTAATCCCATACAGCAGAGTAGCCGCATAGAAAACACCGTCCTTCAGCACTGTGTTCAGCTCGAAGTAAGGCCGCACCTGTGCCTCATCCAGGTCGTACTTGGCCTTGCGAACCTGGTCCGCATAAAACTCCCAATCGTAGGCCGCCAGCTTGAATCCACCGCCCTGGCTATCAATCAGAGACTGAATATCCTTCGCTTCGCCCGTCGCCTTCGCCGTAGCCGGACCCACCAGCGCATCCATCAGTTTTAGCGCCGCGTCCGGCGTCTTCGCCATCTGGTCCTCGATCTTCCACGCGGCGAAGCTCGGGAAGCCTGGCAGTTTCGCCCGCTCCGCCCGCAGCTTCGCAATCTGCGCGATCGTGTCCCGAGTATCCGTGTCGCCGCCGCGCTCGGTCCGATTCCAACTGTTCTCGAAGATCGCCTTCCGCGTGTCCCGGTCGGTCAGCATTTGCAGCACCGGTTGCTGCGTAGTGTTCTGCAGCTGGATCAAATACCCCGGCTGCCCGCTCCGCTTCGCCGCCTGCGCCGCGGCCGCAATCTGCCCGTCGGTCAGGCCCGCCAGCGACGCCCTGTCGGTCGTGACAAACCCGCCCGCCTTGGTCGCCGCCAGCAACCGGTCCTTGAACGCATTCGTCAGCACCGAGATCTGCCCGTTGATCTCCTTCAGCCGTGTCTTGTCCGCCTCGGCCAGATTCGCACCCGCGTGCACAAAGTGGTCGTACGTCACCTCCACCAGTCGCTTCTGCTGCGCATCCACGTGCTCCCGCTTGCCGTGGATCGCCTGCACCCGCGCAAACAGTTTCGGGTTCAGCACAATCGCATCCTCCGCCGCCGACAGCTTCGGCGCCTCCGCCTTATCCACGGCCTGCAGCGCGGGATTCGTGTCCGCCTGCGTCACTCCATTGAAGACGGTCCGAACGCGCCGCAGGAGCTGTCCGCTTTTCTCGTAGGCCAGAATCGTGTTGGCAAAGTCCGGCGCTGCGGGATTGTTGGCAATCGCCTCGATCTCCTGCCGCTGCTGGGCAATTCCCGCCTCGATCGCCGGCTGGTAGTCCGTGTCCTTGATCTTGTCGAACGGCGGCGCCTGAAACGGCAGCGTGCTCGCCACATAGAACGGGTTATCCGGCCCAAACTGCTGTGCCGCCGCGGGCATCGCCGCGCAAGCCGCAGCAATCACCCACACCACTGCCTTGATATGCAAAGTCCCGCGCTCGCTCATCGTCACCTCGGAGAGACTTCTAACCTATCACCCCTTCACAAACACAACCACTCCGTTCGCAGGGATCACCACGCTCGCGCTCGCCGGTAGCCCGTGCATCGGTACGCTCACCGCATTCACAGCGCCGGCATTCCCCACCACCTGCGGATTCACGCTCACGCCGTTCGCATTGCAACTGTCGTAGGCATCGCTGTTGAACACCTCCACCCACCGACCCGCGGACGGAAATCCCACCTGATATCCCCACCACGTCGACTCGCTCAGAGTCGCCACAACGACAACATCACTCCCCTGCCCCACCACCCACCTCTGAGACGCGATCACCCGGTCCGCGTCGCTGGTAAAGAACACATTCAGCCCTTCGCCGCGGAGCCCCGATTGCGCGCTGCGCAGCTTCACCGCATCCTGCGTAAACCGCAGATGGTCCACCATGGCCGAATCGGCCGCCACACCATCTGCCCCCAGCACCAGCCCGTGCCACCAGATCAAATGCGATGTATCCGTCGGATCTGCGAACCACTGCTTATCCTCCAGGAACTCCTGCCCCATAAATAGCTGCGGAATCCCCGGCGCCGTCAGCAGCAACGCTGTAGCCACGCGCGACCGGCTCCGCGCATACCAGCTCCGATGGTTCGATCCGTCCGCCAGCGTCGGAATCCGACGGCTCGTTCCCTCCTTCACAATGTCGTGGTTCTCCACGCACGGAATCGTCTGCCACGACTGCGCGAATCCCGTCGGCCAGACCGCCATCGCAATGCCGCTCATCTCCACCGTCGCGCCTGCGCCTCCCGCCGCCTGTCCCACCGCCGTCCGTATCCCCTCGCGCAGCGCGTCGTGCTGCACTGTGTCGAAGCCCATCCCGCCCTGTGCCGTGGCCGTCACTGCCTCCGTCGCCGGCTGGTCGTAGTACTCGCCCGGCCAGTACTCCGCATTCTGCAGAGCGCTCGGTTTCTGCGCTCGCACTGCCGTCGATAGCCCACGCACAAAGTCCCAACCGCCGCCTCCATTCATCGCCAGCAGCATGCTGATCTCGTCGTAGCGGAACCCGTCGCCGTGCATCTCACCCAGATAGAAGCTCGCGTTGTTCCTCAAGTAGCCGCACACGTCCGCGTTCCACAGCGCAAACGACAACCCTCCCACATACCCCTGGTCGGTAAAGTAGAGACTCTGGTTGTTGTCCCATGCGCCTCCCGGGCTGGTGGGCGCGCGGTCCCAGAAGTACAAGCTCTCGTCGTCTCCGTTCAGCGTCCCGCTCGGGTCCACCGTCGTCGGCACCGAGTAGCTATAGTTCCATCCACCCGCGTGGTTGTACACCACATCAAACGCGACGGCGATCCCGTACACATGCAGCAGGTCCACCATCGCTTTCAACTGCGCATACGGCGGCGTAATGTCAGTCACTGTCATCGGTGCAAATCCCTTGGCTGCCAGCAGCCTGTTGATCGTCGCCAGATGCTCCGCAAGCAGCGCCGGATCGTAATCCCCATACTCGATGTCCGGCGAAAAGTAGTCCGATCCGTCATAGCCCAGCGAAGGCCCGCGATCCTCATTGCCCCACACCGGCAGCGGCTGCACCACGTTCACGCCGAGTGCCACCAGATACTCCAGCTTCTCAATCACGTCCAGATACGTCGTTCCCCTGCCCGTAGCCTGCGCGGTGTAGGTCCCAATATGGAGCTGATAGATCACCATGTCGGAAAACGCGGGCGCAACAAAATCAGCATCGTGCCACGGATAAGCCCTCGCCGCCCGAATTACCGCCAAGCACACTGGAAACGGCAGCGTCGGATCATTCGCCAGTTCCCGCGCATACGGGTCGCGCTTGTACCCGCTCGAACCCTCCCCAATGACGAAAAACCCGTATGTATCCCCTTCGCCCGCCTCGGCCAGGAAGCCCGACCAGTAGCCGTTCCCATCATTCAGCATCAACAGGGCTGGATCCTGCCCGGAACGTTGAACCCCAGCAAACACCCCATTCACATACACCGCCGTGGTCCGCGGAGCCCACGCGCGAAACGTGGCGCCGCCGCCCGCCAAGCCCATCTCCGCCACCAGGTTCGCCCCCATCGGCGTCAGCGCCGAGCAATTCGCCTGCGAGATCATTCCGCCCTCCGCCACACCCTCCCATCTTCGCATCCGCGCCCAGACACACGCACGCCCCATGCCTCATTTGGTGAGACATGGGGCGCCGGTTAGCCCACATTTTATTGCGCGTTCACGATGGGGCGGGAGATGTACTGTTTCCGCCCCCTGCCGCACACTATGGATTCGGGACCGCGTCGTTCGGCCCCGTACCATTGGGTGCGGTCGTAGAGATGAACTGGTAGTCGTTCCATCCACGAACCGACGGAGCGGCCGACGTGTTCGTCAGTTCCAGACGCCACGCATCGTCCTCCGCCCCATACTGCTGGCTCATCGAGACGGTAATCTCGTTGCTCCCTCCGACGGTCTGGTTCAGATCGCTGACGGGCCACTCCAATACAAACCACTGCGTGTACCCCGAGAGCCCGGAACGGATCACGCAGTCGCTGTAGTTGGTGTAATGCCAGATCAACTGGTGGCCGTTCAAGGTAACCACGTAGCTGCCGTAGGCGCACGCCGCCGATATGGAAAGGTCCACATAGCTCTGCGAAGCGAAGCCTGCCGGAGTGGCAAAGTAGACCTGCCAGGGCGGAATCGGTGTCGTTACACCGTTCGTC
>Ga0302311_10008337_pt1 | contig 10441 bp, 7 predicted proteins | sample III_Palsa_N1_3_FD_200449 | JGI IMG/M metagenome (GOLD analysis project Ga0302311, IMG submission 200449) | Peat permafrost microbial communities from Stordalen Mire near Abisko, Sweden - III_Palsa_N1_3 | ecosystem: Environmental > Terrestrial > Soil > Palsa > Peat permafrost | place: Sweden...
ACGATCGGTCAGATTGCGCAAAAGTATCGGCTGTATACCAAGATCACGGGCGGCCAGCGCATCGACATGCTGGGCGCGCAGGTCCACCAGCTGCCATTGATATGGCGCGAGTTGGTGAATGCGGGGTTTGAATCGGGTCACGCGTACGGCAAATCGGTGCGCACGGTGAAGAGTTGCGTGGGATCGACCTGGTGCCGTTACGGGGTTCAGGACAGCGTCGGTTTGGCGCTTGGCATCGAGAATCGATATAAGGGCTTGCGTTCGCCGCACAAGCTCAAGTTCGCGGTCTCCGGCTGCACGCGCGAATGCGCCGAGGCACAGAGCAAGGATGTAGGCGTGATCGCGACCGAAAAAGGCTGGAATCTTTATGTGTGCGGCAACGGTGGCATGAAGCCCCGCCATGCCGAGCTGCTCGCGTCCGACCTGGATGAGTGGACGCTGATCCGTTACATCGACCGATTCCTGATGTTCTACATTCGCACCGCCGAACGTCTGCAGCGCACCTCGGTGTGGCGCGACGCTCTCGAAGGCGGGCTGGACTATCTCAAACAAGTGGTGTGCGAGGATCGGCTGGGCATCGGCGCCGAGCTCGAGGCCGACATGCAGAAGGCGGTCGACTCGTACGAGTGCGAGTGGCAGAAGACCCTCACCGACCCCCGGTCCCTACGCCGCTTCCGTCACTTCATCAACAGCGATCATCCGGATAGTCACGTCGTGTTCGTCGATGAGCGCGGCCAGCCCCGGCCAGCGCGACCATCGGAGCGAAAGCTCGAGGAGACGGTATGAACGCCGCCGCCACGCTGTCTGCGCCAGCGTGGCATTGTATTTGCGCGCTGGAAGACATCTTGCCCGAGAGCGGCGCGGCGGCGCTGATCGAGGGGACGGAGATGGCCGTATTCCGAGTCCGCGACGCTGTGTTCGCGATCGGCAATTTTGATCCCGCGAGCGATGCCAATGTGCTGGCACGCGGCATCGTCGGTGATATCGGCGGGGAAATCGTGGTTGCCTCGCCGATGTACAAGCAGCATTTCAGCCTGGTCACGGGACGCTGTCTCGAAGAGCCCGCACTCGCCGTTCCGGCCTACTTGGCGGAGGTTCGCGAAGGACATATCTGGGTGTGCATGCGGTCCGTGCCGCGGCGCAAAGCCGGGCGCAAGCCTCGTCTGGTGGTCATCGGCAACGGCATGGCCGCCATGCGCGCGGTCGAAGAACTGCTGGAACTGTCGCCGCAGGCCTACGACATGACGGTGTTCGGAGCCGAGCCTCAGGGCAGCTATAACCGGGTATTGCTCTCGCCGTTGCTGGCCGGCGACAAGCGGCCCGAGGACATCGTCACTCACCCGCCGCAGTGGTACATCGAACGGGGCATCACACTGCATTGCGGGGATCCCGTGATTCACCTCGACCGTGTTCACCGCTGCGTACGCTCCAGTCATGGCAAGGAGGCGTCCTACGATCGGCTGTTGATCGCGACCGGCTCGCTTCCGATCCGATTGTCGGTACCCGGCAGCGATTTACAGGGCGTCATCACATTTCGTGATTTGCAGGATGTGGACACCATGCTGGCCGCCAGCCGGACCCAGCGGCGGGCGATTGTGATAGGAGGGGGGCTGCTGGGCCTGGAGGCGGCCAGCGGGCTCCATCGGCGCGGTCTCGACGTCTGGGTGGTGCATGTCCACGACCATTTGATGGAGCGACAGTTGGACCCGCAGGCGGCAGAGCTGCTGCGCGACGAGCTGGAACGCCGCGGCCTGAAATTCAAGATGGGTGCCAAGACCTCGCGCCTGTGCGGGGGATCTCACGTCAGCGGTGTTGGTTTCGCCGATGGCAGCGAACTCCCGGCCGATCTGGTGGTGATGGCGGTTGGCGTGCGGCCGAACATCGAGCTTGCCAAGGCAGCTGGCCTGCCGTGCGATCGGGGCCTGCTGGTCGATGACACGATGCTCACGTATGACCCGGCCATTTACGCCGTCGGTGAATGCGTGCAGCACCGCGGCAAAACCTTCGGTTTAGTGGCGCCGCTGTTCGAACAAGCTCGGGTGTGCGCGACGTACCTGGCCGAGCGCGGTACCCGGGGCTATCGGGCGTCCCAACTATCGACGCAGTTGAAGGTCAGCGGCATCGATGTATTTTCCGCCGGCAACTATCAAGCGGGAACTGGAGTCGAATCGCTGGTACTGCGCGACCCGAAGCGCGGCATTTACAAACGGCTGGTGATCGAGCAGGACAAGATTCGCGGCGCGGTGCTGTATGGCGACGTTCGCGACGGCGGCTGGTATCTGGACCTGATAAATGAGGGCCGCGATATTCGTGCAATCCGTGACGAACTGTTTTTCGGCGCGCCCCGGTAGCCATGAACGTACGTACCACGTGCCCTTACTGCGGGGTGGGCTGTGGAGTGTTGGCTCGCGTGACGGATGGCGTTACGCAGGTCAGCGGCGATCCGGAGCACCCGGCGAATCTGGGTACGTTGTGCTCAAAGGGCAGCGCGCTCAGCGAAACGTTGGGTTTGCAAGGCCGATTGCTGCGTCCGCGGGTACACGATGAAGAAGTGGAATGGGATGTCGCGCTCGACACAGTGGCGCAGGGCTTCCGGCGGGTCATTGAGCAGCATGGTCCCGACGCGGTGGCCGTCTATGTGTCGGGCCAGTTGTTGACCGAAGACTACTATGTGGCCAACAAGCTGATGAAGGGATTCATCGGTTCGGCGAACATCGATACCAATTCGCGGCTGTGCATGTCCTCGGCGGTGGCCGCGCACAGGCGAGCATTTGGCGAAGACTTGGTGCCGATGAATTATGAGGACCTCGAACTCGCGGACCTCATCGTGCTGGTGGGCTCGAACTTGAGTTGGTGCCATCCGGTGCTCTATCAGCGCATCGTCAAAGCCAGGGAACGGCGTCCGTCGATGCGCGTGGTGGCCATCGATCCCAGAAGCACACCCACCTGCGATGCGGCCGATCTGCATTTACCGCTGCGGGCTGGAACGGATGTCATGCTCTTCAATGGCCTGCTGAGCTGGCTGGCGCGGCAGCAAATCGTCGACACGGCGTTCATCGAAGCGCATACGCGCGGCGCCGCGCAGGCATTGCTGGTGGCGGAGAACACCGCGGGCGACGTTGGGGCGGTCGCGCGCTCCTGCGGCCTCGACGCCCAGGCGCTTCAGGATTTCTACCAGTGGTTCGCGGGCACCGAGCGGGTGGTCACGCTGTTTTCGCAGGGCGTGAATCAATCTTCCTCCGGAACCGATAAGGCCAACAGCATCATCAATGCACATCTATTGACGGGCCGCATCGGTCGGCCCGGCATGGGGCCGTTCTCGATTACCGGCCAGCCGAATGCGATGGGCGGCCGCGAAGTGGGTGGCCTGGCCAACACACTGGCGGCCCATATGGAACTGGAAAATCCCGAGCATCGCCGCATCGTCCGGGAGTTTTGGGCCGCTCCGCACATAGCCGACCGACCGGGCCTCAAGGCGGTCGACCTGTTCGAGGCCGTGCATCGTGGCCAGATCAAGGCCATATGGATCATGGCCACCAATCCGGTGGTCAGCCTGCCGAATGCCGATCGCGCGCGTGAGGCGCTGCGGCGCTGTGAGCTCGTGGTGGTGTCCGACTGTGTGGCACAAACCGATACCACGGGACTGGCGCATGTGCTGCTGCCGGCGGCGGCGTGGGGAGAGAAGGAGGGTACGGTCACGAATTCGGACCGGCACATTTCGCGTCAGCGCAGTTTCTTAGCCCCGCCTGCGGCGGTCCGGCCGGATTGGTGGATCATCTGCCAGGTGGCGCAGCGGCTGGGCTTTCGCGACGCGTTTGCCTATGCGAATGTGGCCGAGATATTCGATGAGCACGCACGTCTGAGCGCCGCCGGGAACGACGGGGCGCGGGCGTTCGATCTCGGCGGGCTGGCCGGCTTGAGCGAGGAGGGTTACTCGGGCTTGATTCCCACTCAGTGGCCGGTTGCGGCATCCGGCCGCCAAGCCGCCCGGGCTGCGCCGCGTTTGTTCGCCGATGGACGCTTCTATCATGCCGATGGGCGAGCCCGGCTGGTGGCGACTCGCCCGCGGGCGCCCACCTTTGCGCTGGACCAGGAATACCCGCTGGTGCTCAACACAGGACGTATCCGCGATCAATGGCACAGCATGACCCGCAGCGGGCGCTCCGCGCGCCTGGCCTCCCATCTTGCCGAACCCTTCGTCGACATGCACGCATCCGACGCGCTGCACTTCGGGTTGGGCGACGGAACGTTGGTGCGGGTGGTCAGCCGCTGGGGACGCATGGTTGCGCGTCTTCGCACCAGCGGGGAGATAGCGCGCGGCTCGATCTTCGTGCCCATCCATTGGAACGGATCGAATGCCTCCGATGCGCGGGTGGGCGCGCTGGTGAATCCCTCCGTCGACCCCATCAGCGGTGAGCCGGAGTTCAAGAATACGCCTGCGCGCGTCGAGCCGTTTGTCGTGAATTGGTACGGTTTTGTAATGGCCCGCGAGCCGGTGTCGCTCACGGGTTTAAGCTGGTGGGCCTGCGCCGAGGGTGGCTCGTTTCGCCGCTATGAGCTTGCAGGCCGCAGCGTACCGCGCCATTGGTCGGTGTGGGCGCGGTCTCTGCTGTGCGCCGAATCCTCGGTCGACTGGATCGACTACGAGGACGCCAATGCGGGGATGTATCGAGCGGCGTGCTTTCGCGACGATCGTCTGGAGGCCTGTGTATTCATCAGCCCACGGCCGCAGCGTCTGTCGCGGTCGTGGCTGAGTTCATTGTTCGACAAGCCGCGCCTTACGGCAAATGAGCGCGCTCAGGTTCTGGCGAGCCGGCCGAAGGACTCGTCACTGGACACCGGCGCCACGGTGTGCGCCTGCTTCGGTGTCGGCAGCAACGCGATCGAAGCGGCGATCGCCGCGGGATGCACCGATCCGTCCTCGATTGGACGTCGGCTCAAGGCGGGTACCAACTGCGGTTCCTGCGTGCCGGAGCTACGCCGGCTCATCGCGGATGCGATGGCGGTATCCGCGCAATCCTGATCGCTCGTTTGGCCGGTCGCCGGCGAGCGGCCGGCGTGTTCGACTATATGTCACAACGTGATATAATAGAGTTCGGACCTCGTATTATCTTCGGGAGAGATGTGTCATGTTGGCGTCTATCCGCGACTGTAGCGCGCAAGCTCGCACCGCGAGCAGCACCAATATCGTGCTCGGAATTTGGCTGATCGCATCGCCTTGGATATTCGCCTACAGCGGGAGATCCTGGCCACGTGGCACGATTAGATAGGGCACAGTGTGATATAAGTCGCGTCGAGGTACATATGCTTAAAGAAGATCTGTGGGAAGACGCGCCACTGGCCAAACAGGACTTCGAGGGACTATCCGAGTTTCGCTATCAAATGCGCAAATTCGAGCGATTCTCGGAAAACGCCTCACGCTCTCACGGTGTGACACCGCTGCAGTACCTGCTGCTTCTGCACATCAAAGGCTTTCCCGGTCGAGACTACGCAAACGTAGGTGAACTATCCGAGCGGTTACAGGCGCAGCCGCACGGCGTGGTGGCGCTGGTGTCACGGTGTGAATTGCGTGGCCTCGTGCACAGACGGCCCAGCGAACGGGACGGTCGGGAGGTTGAAGTGCATCTTTCCAAGGCAGGCGAACGGCTTCTATTGAAGCTGGCGGCGCTGCATCGCGCGGAGCTCAAATCGATTCGCGGGGTGTTCCCTGTACCGGTGATCGGTAGTTTATGATGGGGCATCCCAGCGAAAGACGAGATTTCTCGGTTAACTTGCGATCGCTCGGCATTGCGGCGGCGGCCGCGCTGATCGGTTTGCTCAGTACCTTTGCCGCTTACTGCCTGCTCGGGCTCATTCATTTGTTCTATATTGTTCGGTAAGAGCAAGATGTCCCTCAAGGTGGCGTTGCTGAAGCCATTATCGTCGGGCATTGCCATAGGCAGCGGTGGTCCGTTCGGCGCGGAGGGCCCGATCATCATGACGGGTGGTGCGATCGGCTCATTGCTGGGACAGCACTTGCGCATTTCGGGCGCTGAGCGAAAGGCCCTGTTGGTTGCGGGCGCTGTCGCGGGGATGACGGCGGTGTTCGGCACGCCAATCGCCGCGGTGATGCTGGCCGTCGAGCTTCTGTTGTTTGAATTGCGGCCGCGCAGTTTGCTGCCGGTGGCCGTGGCCTGCGCGGTCGCGGGCTTTAGCCGATCGTTAATTCTCGACGCCGGCCCGCTATTTCCGCTGCGGACCTCGGTTGTTACTCCGATATGTCTGTTCTCCTGCCTGTTGGCCGGGGTGGCCTGCGGCGCTTTATCCTGGGCGCTGTCGACTTCGCTTTACAAAGTCGAAGATGTGTTCGGAAAGCTGCCGATACATTGGATGTGGTGGCCGGCCATGGGCGCGGTGGCCGTGGGTGTGGGCGGATATCTGCAACCGCGAGCACTCGGGGTGGGATATGACATCATTGGGGATTTGCTGGGGAACCCATCTGGTAGCACAGGCCGCCCTGACGCTGCTTCTCTGCAAAGCGCTTATGTGGGTGGTCGCACTGGGCTCCGGAACCTCCGGCGGTGTGTTGGCTCCTCTGTTGATGTTGGGCGCGGGACTGGGTGTCGTGCTCGGCCCGTATCTACCGGGAGGAGAGCCTAGCTTGTGGCCACTGGTGTTCATGGCGGCGACTCTCGGCGGCATGATGCGGGCGCCGATCATGGCGGTGATGTTCGCTTTTGAAGTCACACAAGATGCCAACGCGCTGCTGCCGCTTCTGGCAGCCTGCGCTACCGCTTATGGCTTCACCGTGCTTACGATGCCCCGCTCGATTTTGACCGAAAAGATCGCGAGGCGCGGTTATCATATCTACCGAGAGTATGGAATCGATCCTCTGGAGCGGCACACGGTCAAAGAGGTAATGTCTCGAGAGCTTCAGACCATCGACGCGCGGACCTCTATCGTCGATGCCGTTGAGCGCCATTTCGGCTCGGCACAAAAGCATCGCGCGTTTCCCGTGGTTCGGGAGGGAGTCTATTTGGGCATGCTCGATCGTGCTGGCCTTCTCAAAGCGCAGTCGAATTCCGGAATGGAGCTCATCAGCAATTTATTCGGCGTCAACTCACCCGTGATCGCGCTGCCCGATGAGACCTGTCGTATCGTCGCCACTCGAATGGCGATACATGAGCTGGAAAGACTTCCTGTCGTGAAAGATGCTCAGTCGCGGCTGTTGCTGGGCCTAATCGCGCGCAGCGACTTGATAAAGCCGTCGCTGGGGTTATTCGACGAGGAAGACAACTACGAGCAATTCCAGCGTTCCCCGTTCGCTGGCATGCTTGCCTTGTTTCGCCGCTGAGGGGGGTGACCTCGGTACCGTGGGAGTGTGACGCGGTGGCGCTAGGTTTCGGAGCAGCTAACAATATATCATGCTGTGATATCTTGGCATGTCTAACAGACACGGCCGCGCTAGGCGCTCACTGATCTCACCATTTTTCGTAGAATTCGGATGCGCCACTACCTCCTATATGACCGCCGCGCCCCGTGGGTCTTCATGGCCGGCTGTTCGGCCGTGACCGTTGGCGTGCTTTTGCACCTGCCCATGTTTTGGATGGGCCACTTGACCGGCTTTAGACTGGCCGGTATGCCCATGGACGATGGCATGATCTGCGGGATGTTCCTCATCGTCGGCGGCATTGGCGTCGCAGGATACGGACTCCTGCCTCGAGGGGTGCAGCAGCAGATCAAAATCGCTCAGCACATTTCCGTGCATGCCCCAGAAGATGCGCCCTTGAGCCCTGCCCATTGGAAGTTGATGGCCGTCTTGGTTGTCGCACTGATCATCGACGTCATGAAGCCCGCTGCCCTTGGTTTCGTCATGCCCGGCATGGTGGATGAATATTCCGTCGCGAAGAAGACCGCGTCTTTGGTACCGTTCTTCGCGTTGGTAGGTACGGTGACAGGCTCGGTTGTTTGGGGCGTGATCGCTGATATTTACGGCCGCAAGGCCTCGATTATGCTGTCTGCAGTAGTGTTTGTAGGCACCTCGATCTGCGGTGCGATGCCTTCGCTGGCATGGAACATGGGTATGTGTTTCCTGATGGGGGCCGGCGCGGGCGGCATGCTACCCGTAACCTACGCCTTGCTGGCCGAGACCATGCCCTCGCGTCACCGGGGTTGGGCCCTCGTCATGGTGGGTGGCCTCGGTGCAGTTGGCGGCTACTTCGCGGCCAGCGGGTTCTCGGCGTGGTTGGTGCCCATTCTCTCCTGGCGGATCCTGTGGCTGATCAATTTGCCGACCGGCCTCATCTTGATAGCAATGGGTGGCCTCATTCCGGAATCCGCAAAATTCTTGTTGTCTCGGGGTCGTCGTGAGGAAGCGCAGAGCGTCATGGCGAGATTCGGGACGCGCAGCTTCGCGCTTCAAGACCCAGGGGAAGATGAGGCGGACATTCTGAGTCATCCGCTCGAACACCCGGAGAAGACGCATGGAGCATCTCGCGGTTCACTCTGGTCGTTAGCGCTGATCGGCCGGAGCATCGCGTTGAGTGTCGGTTCGATCGCCTGGGGACTCATCAATTTTGGCCTGCTACTTTGGCTGCCTGGCGCCCTCATTGAACGAGGCTATACCATGGAGGTGTCGTCGAAATTGCTGGCGGAGTCGGCGCTCATTGCGGTGCCGACCGTGTTCATTTGTGCGCTCATGTACTCGCGCTGGAGTACTCGCTGGTCCTTGGTGACAATGATGACGGTAACGCTGGCGGGCCTCGCCTCGGTGTTCTTGCTTGAAATCACCCAAGGAGCTAGCCCGGTGCTTCCGGTTGCGCTTCTCATCGTAGGATCCAATGGGTTGCTAGCGATGCTGTTGCCCTACACCTCTGAAAGCTATCCACTCAAAATACGTGGCCGCGCTACCGGCTGGGTGGCAGCATGTACCAAGGCGGGGGGAGTTGTTGCACAGGGTCTGAGCATCACGGCGCTAGTGCCGTCCCTCAGAACTGCGTCGTTGATGATCATGGCCCCGGTGGCAGTGTCGCTTATATTGATTTGTCTTTATGGCCGCGAGACGCGGGCGATCGATCTCAGGCGGCTGGAGGGTTTCTCCTGATAGCCTTCAGCGGGCGCTGTAACCGAATGTGGTTCGACGCATAAATCCGTCATTTCCAACCTTTATTGATGTCACTTGTACCTTTAAATCTGTCACCGTCACGGGAAAAGCGGGCCCAGTAGCGAGTTCGGTAGGCGGCGCGCCAGCCGAATCGGGCATGAATCATCTTGTGAAACAGCGAAAGGGCAAACATCAGCCTAGGCGGTGGTCGGTGACCAATTAGGTCAGTCGTGTTTAGGCCTATTTACTAAGCCGGTCGATCCGATCGAGGTCGCGGCACTCATCCAGACCTCACTGGAGAACGCTTCGAAGCTCGTTCAAGAATAGGGGCAGCTAATCGATGATCTTGCAATTGGCGCCGCATGCATCTTGCGCCAGTAGATTACCGTTCCATTTTCCATCTGCATGGGTTCGCAGTAGCGGTGTAAGCGGATGCTGAACACACCTTCTTAGCGCGCTCTTGCCGATGGAGTGATGCCTCTTTGCGTAGCGCGGAGGTGTACACGTGAGCACTAACGGAGTGATTTCCAGCGGCCGACGCCTGCGGCGAACGCACAGCGATCTGTTCAAGGCCGAGGCGGTCGGGGCCTGCCAGCAGCAAGGGGTATCGATTGCTGCAGTGGCGCTGGCACCGGGTGTCAACCCTAGCCTGGTGCGGCGTTACTGCGGCGAGCGAAATAGCTCGCAACACAGTAGCTTAGGGCGGCGGTGGCAATTTGGCTCAGCAACTCTTTTTCGGGGAGAACGGCGCAGGGGTTCGCCTGGTATTTTCAAATGACGGTCATGGCATTCCCGACCTTAAACTTGCCCGGACGCACGGATGGACATTTGGGAAAGGGATGGGATTGGGGGCTGCCTCGGAGCCGTCAGGCAGTCGATGCTCGGCAACATCATTCAAGCGCACACGTCAACGCTTGTGGAGCGCATGATAACGTGGGGTGCTTGCATGTGCCTTTTCAACTCTTTCATAATGTTTGAATTGGAAACCAGGACAATGTCTCTTATTCATCGATCAGCCGTGCGCGAGTTGCAGGAGGGTGCGCCTCTTTATGGGGCGCGGATGCCCGCGCATCGGCGCTGCCGGCGCGCGGCCCTGGGCGCGCTCGTTACAGGGCTGGCACTCGCAGCCTGCGCCGTGGGTCCTAATTATCACAAGCCGCCTGTGGAGATTCCCGACGGATTCAAAGAGGGGACGGATTGGCGTCGTGCCGAAGCCAATCCGTCCGGCGCGCTGGCGAGCACATGGTGGACCTCCTTTCAGGACGACACACTCGATCAGCTCATCGAAGACTCGCTCAAGGCGAACCAGTCGATCGCCGCCGCTGAAGCCGCTTACCGGCTCGCAAAGGCAACGGTTGA
>Ga0302311_10008341_pt1 | contig 10439 bp, 8 predicted proteins | sample III_Palsa_N1_3_FD_200449 | JGI IMG/M metagenome (GOLD analysis project Ga0302311, IMG submission 200449) | Peat permafrost microbial communities from Stordalen Mire near Abisko, Sweden - III_Palsa_N1_3 | ecosystem: Environmental > Terrestrial > Soil > Palsa > Peat permafrost | place: Sweden...
ACCCAGACCCTCGGCGCGGGGGCCTCGGCGAGCGGCTACTCCCTGGCGGTGTCGGCGGACGGTCAGGTGGCCGTGGCCGGGTCCTTCACCGGCTCGCTCGACGCGACCGACCTCGGCAACGGGGCCACTGGGACCGACAGCTTCGTCACCCTCTATGATTCCAGCGGCGATGAGGAATGGACCCAGACCGGCCTGCAGCCGTCCAACAACCAGATCAATTCGGTGGCCTTCGGCGCCAATGACGAGGTGCTGGTCGCCGGCCAATCCAACATCTCCACCACTGCCTCGCCGGCCTTTGGCGCGACCCAGGGCTTCATCGCCGGCTATTCCTCCACCGGCGACCAGCTGTTCAGCACCAACACCGGCACGGCCAACGCAGCCAGCCTGGCGGTGAGCGGCTCGACCGTGGTTGTGGCCGGCACCTCGGCCTCTGGCGACGCGGTCCTGAACAGCTATGCCCTGCAGACCAAGGGCGCGCCCACCCTCAGCGCCACCCGCGACCTGGGCTCGCTCGGCTCCGGATCCATCGCCGGGGTGGCGATCAGCAATGGCCAAGTGGTGCTGGCGGGCACCACCACCAACGGCGCCTTGAGCGCCGGTACGGTCACCAGCGCCGCAAACGGCGGCGAGGAAGCCTTCGTCGCCCAGTTGTCCACCAATCTGGCCCCGGCCTCCAGCGACCAGATCGCCTATTTCGGCGGCCCCAAGGGCACCAAGACCACGGCCACCGCCCTGACCATTTCGAACGGGCAGGTCTATATCGCCGGTTCGTCCAACACGACCCTGCCGGGGATGACCAGCGTCGGGACCCAGGACGGCTATGTCGCCAGCGTCAATATCGGGACGGGCACGATCGGCTGGTCGGAGCGGTTCTCGGGCCAGGACGGCTATGCGGCGCCGGAGTCCATCGCCGTCGCCTCCTCGGGCGCCAGCATCCTCAACAAGCTCGGCCTGCCCACCCAGACGATCCAGGAAACCAGCTCCCAGCTGCTGACCTCGGCGACCTCGGTCCGGGCCGGCGACACCTTCGAGGTGCGGACTCATCAGGGCGCGACGCCGGTCAAGGTGACCATCGCGGCCGACGACACGCCGCAAACCCTGGCCAGCAAGATCGAGGCGGCCACCGGCTATACCGCCAGCGTCAGCACCGAGACCCTGGACGGCCAGCTTCAGGTGGAGATCAAGCCCAACAATCCCGACTCGACCATCGAGCTGCTACCCGGGGCGAACGGGTCCAACGCGCTCACGGCCCTGGGCCTCAACGCCGGCGTGATTCAGACCGCCTCGGCCTTGTCCACCGGCACGAAGAAGAACACCAACCCGGCCATCGCCACCAATACCTATGGTCTGAACATCGACGGCAACTACGACCTGACCACCACCGCCGGCATCCAGGCGGCGCAAAAGTCGATCCAGACCGCCGCGGCCCTGGTCCAGACCGCCTACTACGCTCTGGTTAATGGCAACAAGCCTGCGTCCACCGCCAAACAGATCACCGGCACAGTGCCGGCCTATCTGCAGGCCCAGCTGGCGAATTATTCCGCCGGCCTTGCGCGTCTCACGGGATCGGGCTCGAGCAGTTCGAGTTCATCTGCTACGACCGGCAGTAGCGCCGCCTCGGTCGCCCTGTCACTGTTCACCTGACTTGAAACCATCGTGCGCGGGGCGTAGCCAGGATCAGCATGGATTGGCTCCAGGACCGCAGACTCCTGCTTACAATCGGCGGCGGCGCCCTGGCCCTGCTGATCTCCTTGGGCGTGGCGATCGGCCTCGTCGCTCGGGATCATAAGCCCGCCACCCCGCCGCCAGCTTCCGTCGGCGGCCTGGTGGTGCAGATGGGCGCCCCCGACAACGCCAAGCTCGACCCCGCCCAACCCCTGCGCTGTTTCGTCGGCGGCCAGTTCGAGGGCATGGAGACCCTGGCCGACTGCGCCAAGAAGAACGGCGTCGCCACCAAGGCGCTGGACGTCGGCGTCGACCCCAATGGCGCCCTGACCGCGGCCAATGGTGTGGGCGCTGACCTGGCGCCTCTGCCCCCCGCCGACCAGGCGCAGACCGACCAGGCCGCCGCACCGGACCAGGCCCAGCCGACCGTGGCCCAGGGGCCACGCGGGGCGCCCGCCGATTGCCAACGCTATGGCGGCGGCGGCTGGCACAAGGCCGGGGATGGCCTGACCCTCAGCGCCTGCGTCCAGGCCCTCTATTCCGGCCGCTGCGTGAAGACTGGGGAGGCGGCCTATGGCCGCTGGGGCGCCCAGACCCTGCGGCTGGTGCCGCACCGGGTGGAGACCTCAAACGACAACCGCAACTTCCGCACCCTGGTCGACCAGGACGACGCCAGCTGTTCCATCGCCGATTTCTGATCCTTAACGCGCCGCTCGCGCGCGTCGCGATCCCGGTGTAGCGTTTGCGTCATGAAACCTGCAGCGCTCATCCTGGCCGCTTCGGCCCTGACCCTCTCGACCTTGGCCCTGGCCGGCTGTCATGGGGAGGTCAAGGCGCCCGACACCCCCGGCGTCTGCTACCAGGCCGTGCCCCGGACCGACGGGACCATCACCTTCAACACCTTGTCCGCGCACGAGAATACCATGGAGGCCTGCGCCGGATCCCTGGAGGGGATGCGGCTGCGGTTCCTCGGCCTGGGCGGAAGCGTCCACAACATTGTGGGCGCCTATAACGGCCAGTATCTTTTCCTCGACCCCAGCGGCGTCTACGAGTCGCAATCCTTTAAGGGCGTGTGCTTCCCGTTCCTGATCCACACCGAAGACGGTCGGTTGGCGTCGCCCGGGGCGGTGCAACAATAGTCCGACAACAGTTGACAAGAACGTAACAAGAACATTAAGACTTAAGGCGAGCCGCCTCCCGCGCAGGGATTTCAGGCAGGCATGCGAAACGAGACCTATTCGAGGAGATGGCCGATGGCCGGCAGCGTCAATAAGGTGATCCTGGTGGGGAATCTGGGCAAGGACCCGGAAATCCGCACCCTCAATTCCGGCGACCGGGTCGCCAACCTGACGGTCGCCACGTCAGAGACCTGGCGCGACAAGGCCTCCGGCGAGCGCAAGGAAAAGACCGAGTGGCACCGGGTAGTGATCTTCAACGACAACCTGTCGAAGGTGGCCGAGAGCTATCTGAAGAAGGGCGCCAAGGTCTATATCGAGGGCTCGCTGCAGACCCGCAAATGGACCGACAACTCCGGCGTGGAAAAATACTCCACCGAGATCGTGCTGCAGAAGTTCCGCGGCGAACTGACCATGCTGGATGGCAAGGGCGGCGGCGATGACCGCGGCGACGAAGGCGGCTATTCCGGCGGCGGCTTCAGCGCAGCGCCGAGAGCGCAGCCGTCAGGCCCCCGCGAGACTTTCTCCGCCGATTTGGACGACGAGATCCCGTTCTAGGAGCGATTGGGGCTGAGCCACGGCAACTTCGGAATCGCTCCCCCGGTGGGGGAGCTGTCGCCCCGACGGGGTGACTGAGGGGGCCTGGCCGCTACGCAGGCGGGGCCTGTACACCCTCAGCTAGACGATCATAGCCTATTCACCACCTCAGACACCTTCGCGAGGAGGAGCGGGGTAGACGGGCCTACTGCCCCGTAAACTGCGCCGGCCGCCGTTCCAGAAACGCGGCGACGCCTTCCTTGTGGTCCGCCGACTTGAACGCTGCCGACAGGGCCTGAACGTGGGCCTCCATATGGGTCGCCACGTCGCGCTCCAGCCCGCGCCAGACCAGGGTCTTCATGTGGCGCAGTGAGAAGGGCGAGGAGGCCAGATAGGTGCGCGCCTCGGCGTAGGCGGCGTCCATCAGCGCCTCGGGCGCCACGATCTGGTTGGCATAGCCGATCCGGTGCGCCTCCGCGGCCTCAAGGAACGCCCCCGAATAAAGCAGCCGCAGGGCCCGCGACGGCCCGATCAGCCGGGGCAGCAGCCAGGAGCCGGCGCCGGTGTCGGGCACCAGGCCGCGATGGGCGAAGTTCCAGGCGAAGCGGGCGCGGTCGGAGACGATGCGCACGTCGCACTGGCTGGTGAACTCAGCCCCCATGCCTACCGCGAACCCGTCAATGGCGCCGATCACCGGCTTGGGGCAGGCGACGATCGGCCACCAGACGCTGTGCTCGTGCGCCTCGCCGCGCACCCCGCGCGTCTCCCCGGGAACCGTGGCCAGGTCGGCCAGGTCCGTGCCGGCGCAGAAGGTCCCGCCCGCGCCGGTGATGATCAGCACCCGCACCCGCTCATCCTCGCCCGCCTTGCCCACCGCCTCGATGAAGGCGCGCAGCATGGCGTAGGTCATGGCGTTGCGTTTCTCGGCCCGGTCGATGGTGATCAACCCGATCCCGTCGCCGTCGACCTCAAAGCGGATATGATGCGCCGTCATGATCGCCTCCCGGAGCGTTTTGCGGAAGCCTAGCGCGGATGGGCGGCGGCTTCGAGCCTGGATCGGGCAGGCAGGCAGACGCGCCGACAATCGGATGCTCGCGCGGCTGAGATGGGTGAAAAACGGCCCGCGGGGGTGATAACGTCCAGACCATGCCGGCAGACCCCAATCCATTTGGCCTTGGCCTCAAAGCGAGCGAGAACCGGCTCGTCGACTTTGATCCGCTTTGGGCGAGAGCCTTCGCGGAGGAAGCGGCCCGCATCCAGAACGCTGTCGGGCCGCTCGCGCTGGCAATAGAGCACTACGGCAGTACGTCCGTTCCAGGCCTTCGCGCGAAGCCAATTGTCGATCTGCTCATCGGCGTGGCGGATATCGGTGACGGCTTAAAGATGATCGAGCCAATGGAGCGCATCGGCTACGATTACGCGACGAACCACGGCATCCCGGCGCATCACATCTTTGGCCGTCCATCGGTCCGCGAGTACCTGGCCCATGTGGTGGTTTATGAGGGCGACCAATGGCGAAGAAGCCTCCGATTTCGCGATCGGCTAAGAGATGACATCGAGGTTCGCGCGGCGTATCAGGCCCTCAAAGAGCAACTCGCGACGGCCGGGCTCTCGCGAGCGGCCTACACTGAAGGCAAGGCTGAGTTCGTGCTCGCCAATTGCGGCTAGTTCCGCTTGGCGGGGTGGGCGCTTGCACCGGAGCCGTCGCCAAACCTCACCTCACCGGAAACAGTCCACCACCGCCTTCAGCCACGCCCGCACATTGTCCTTCATCGCCTCGGACTTGCCGTGCCGCACCAGCACCAGGTCCAACTCCGGAACCACAACCGTGTACTGGCCCTCATAGCCGTTCGCCGAAAACGATCCCGGCCCGGCGATCTCCATCCACCAGTGGGCGCCATAGGGCAGGTCGTCCAGGCCCTCCTGGCGCGGGGTGGGCGTGCGGGCATAGTCGACCCAGCCTTCCGGCAGCAGCCGTTTTCCGTCCCACATCCCGTCCCGCAGATAGAGCAGGCCGAACCGGGCGAAATCCCGCGCAGAGCAGAAACAGTAGGACGAGCCGATAAAGGTCCCCGCGGCGTCGAACCTGGGCGTGGCGCTGGTCATCCCTAAGGGGCCGAACAGCCGCGCACGCATGAAGGCCTCGAAGTCGGGTCCGTAAGCATCAATCGCCCGCGACAGGCAGCGGCTGACGATATTGGTCGTGCCGCTGGAATAGGACCAGAAGCTTCCCGGCTCATGCGCCAGCGGCTTGTCGGCGGCATAGTGGGCCACGTCCTTTTCGCCATCGCCAAACAGCATGGTGATCACATCCGACGGATGGTCGCGGTCATAGTCCTCCACGAAGGCCAGGCCGCTGGACATGCGCAGCAGCAGGTCCAGGGTCAGCGCCCCGCGCGGATCGCCCGCCGCGGTCCATTCGGGCACGTCGGCCGGCGCATGGACGTCCAGCCTGCCGTCCAGCACCAGCATCCCCGCCAGCGCCTGGGTCATGCTCTTGGCCATCGACCAGGACGGATAGGTGGCGTCCGGGCCATAGCCGTCGGCATACCGCTCCAGGATCAGCTTGCCGCCCTGAACGATCACCACGGCGTGGGTCTCGCCCAGCGCTTCGGACGAGGCCTCCAGAAACGCGTCCGCCAACAGCTTGGCCAGCGGCGGCTTGGCCATGCCCGCGGGCAACTCGCCGGTCGGCCAGGCCTTGGTGGGCCAGGCGACGCCGGCCGGTTGGGAGGGCAGGGCAGGGAGGGACATGGCTGTGATCCGCCTTCCAGAGACTATTTCATCGCCGCCTTGTGCACACCCGCCAGCATGGCGTCCTGGGCCATATAGAGCTCATCGCCCACGGCGGTCGGCCAGGCGGCGTTCTGCACGACCACGATCTTGTCCTTCGGATAGACGGTGATCAACTGGCCGAAAATGCCCTCGGCGTTGAACTGCTCCGGCGAGGTGATCCACCAGAAATAGCCATAGCCGGCCGGCGGCGTCTCGCCGTTGTCGATCTGCACCTTGGTCGCCTCGGCGACCCATCCTGTGGGCACAACCTGTTTGTCGCCCGCCTTGCCGCCGCCCATGATGAATTCGCCCACTCGCCCATAGTCGCGCAGGGTCATGGAGATGCAGCAGCCGCCCCGCTCACGGCCGGCCGGGTCGGTCATCCAGACCGCGTCCTGCTCCATGCCATAGGGCTTCCAGATTTTCTGCGAGGCGTAGTCGGCCAGGGGCATGCCGACGGCGTTGGAGACCAATATCCCGACCAGGTCGGTCTCGCCGGTATTGTAGTTGAACTTCGAGCCCGGCGCGGTCGCACGCGGCAGCTTGGCCAGGTAGTCGACCATCGGGTCGTGCCCGGCCGGAACCTTGTTCTGGCCGGCCTGGGCCACGTCCGACTTGGGGTCGGCATAGTCCTCGTTCCACTTCACCCCCGAACTCATCATCAGCATCTGGCGCACCGTCACGCCCTCGTACGCGCTCCCCTTCAGCTCGGGGATATAGTCGGTGACGGGCGAGCTCAGGCTCTCGATCTTGCCATCCTGGATCGCCGCGCCGACCAGGGTCGAGGTCAGCGACTTGGCCACCGAGAAGGAGGTCCAGCGATCGTGCGGCCCCCGGCCCAGGGCGTAGCGCTCCATGACGATCTTGCCGTCCTTGATCACCAGCAGGCCGGAGACGCGGTAGGCCTTCATATAGTCGGCCACCGTCCAGGTCTTGCCCTGGTACTGGAAGGTCGGGTCGATCTGATGCGCCGCCACCGGCAGCGGATGCACCTTGGCGCCGCGATGGATGACGTGGGTCTTGTAGAGCGTCTCGATGGTGCGAAAGCCCTTGGCCTGTTCCTCGCCCTTCCAGAACAGGATGCTGGGCGTGCCGGGCTTGAGGGGCGTCTGGGCGAGGGCGGGTGTGGCCAAGGCCAGGACCGCCATAGCCGCAATGATCCGCTTCATGATCGTTTCCCCCGCATGACTGATCGTCTTGGGACGAGGGGTAGCAACCGGCGCCGCGACGCGCCAGCCTTCCGGAGCCTGCCGAACCAAACTCACCGTTCCCTTTGCACCCACGCGCTAGAAAATGTTAAACAAGCTCATGACCTCCGCGCCCGATTCCCGCGTCTGAAAATCCCTTGAGCGACGATAAAAAATCCGAGCCCCCCGAGGGCCGTCGCGGCAACGTCACGCCGATCGACATCGAGCACGAGCTGAAGAAGTCCTACCTCGATTACGCCATGAGCGTGATCGTCAGCCGCGCCCTGCCTGACGCCCGCGACGGGCTGAAGCCGGTGCACCGGCGCATCCTGTTTTCCATGAACGAACAGGGACATACGCCGGATCGGTCATACGTGAAGTCCGCCCGCGTTGTCGGCGACGTCATGGGCAAATACCACCCGCACGGGGACTCGGCGATCTACGACAGCCTGGTGCGGATGGCCCAGCCCTTCTCGATGAACCTGATGCTCATCGACGGCCAGGGCAACTTCGGCTCGGTGGACAACGATCCCCCGGCCCAGATGCGCTACACCGAATGCCGCCTGGCCAAGCCGGCCATGTCACTGCTGGCGGACATCGATTCCGACACGGTGGACTTCAAGGACAACTACGACGGCAAGGAGCGCGAGCCCGCGGTCCTGCCCGCACGCATCCCCAACCTTTTGGTCAACGGCTCCGGCGGCATCGCCGTCGGCATGGCCACCAATGTGCCGCCGCACAATCTGGGTGAAATCGTCGACGCCTGTCTGGCCATGATCGACAATCCCGAGATCGGCCTGGACGAGTTGCTGGACATCGTTCCGGGGCCCGACTTCCCCACCGGCGCCGAGATCGTCGGCCGCACCGGCGCTCGCCAGGCGCTGATGACCGGGCGCGGTTCGGTGATCATGCGCGCCAGCGCGTCGATCGAAGAGCTCCGCAAGGATCGCGAAGCCATCATCTTCAACGCCATCCCCTATCAGGTGAACAAGGCCGCCCTGGTCGCCCACATCGGCGAGCTGGTGCGCGAAAAGCGCATTGAGGGCATCTCCGACCTGCGCGACGAGAGCGATCGCCAGGGCATGCGCATCGTCATCGAGCTGAAGCGCGACGCCCAGGCCGATGTGGTGCTGAACCAGCTCTACCGTTTCACCGCCCTGCAGAGCTCCTTCGGCGTCAACATGCTGGCGCTGAACCTCGGCCGGCCCGAACAGATGGGCCTGCAGAAGCTGCTGGACTGCTTCATCCGCTTCCGCGAGGAGGTGGTGGTCCGGCGCAACAAGTTCGAGCTGAACAAGGCCCGCGATCGCGGCCACGTCTTGGTCGGCCTGGCCATCGCCGTCGCAAACATCGACGAAGTGATCCACATCATCCGCACGTCCAAGGACCCGGCCGAGGCGCGCGAACGCCTGGTGGCCAAGGCCTGGCCGGCGGGGGACATGACCCCCCTGATCGCCCTGATCGCCGACCCGCGCACCCGGGTGGAGCATGGCGACCTGGTTTGGCTCACCGACGAGCAGACCCGGGCCATCCTGGCCCTGACCCTGTCGCGCCTCACCGGCCTCGGCCGCGAGGAGATCATGGATGAGGCCAGGGAACTCGCCGCCCGCATCCAGGCCATCCTCGACATCCTCGCCTCCCGCGAGCGGATCATGCAGATCGTCCGCGAGGAACTGGTCGAGGTCAGGGAGCTGTTCGCCGTGCCGCGCCGGTCGCTGATCGTCGATGGCGACGCCGATGTGGAAGACGAAGACCTGATTGCCCGTGAGGACATGGTCATCACCGTCACCCACGGCGGCTATGTGAAGCGTACGCCTCTGGCCACCTATCGGACCCAGCGCCGGGGCGGCAAGGGTCGTTCAGGCATGGCGACCAAGGAAGAAGACGCCGTCACCCGCGTCTTCTCCGCCTCCACCCACGCGCCGGTGCTGTTCTTCTCCTCCGGCGGCAAGGTCTACAAGCTCAAGGTCTGGCGGCTTCCGCTCGGCCTGCCCACCTCGCGCGGCAAGGCGTTCGTCAACCTGCTGCCGATCGAGATGGGCGAAAGCATCACCTCGATCCTGCCCTTGCCGGAAGACGAGGCGACCTGGGACAAGCTGGACGTGATGTTCTCCACCCGCTCCGGCGGCGTGCGGCGCAACAAGCTGTCCGACTTCGTCCAGGTGAACCGCAACGGCAAGATCGCCATGAAGCTGGACGAGGGCGACTCCATCATCGGCGTCGGCCTCTGCACCACCGCCAACGACGTCCTGCTCACCACCGGCGCCGCTCGCTGCATCCGCTTCCCGGTGGACGAGGTGCGGGTGTTCGCCAGCCGCGACTCCACGGGCGTGCGCGGCATTCGCCTGGCGGAAGACGACCAGGTCATTTCCATGGCCATCCTGCGCGGGGTCGATGCGAGCCCGGCCGAGCGGATCTCCTACCTCAAATACGCCAATGCCCTGCGCGCGGCCACTGGCGAGGCGGACGACGTCCTCGCGCCGGCCGACGACGAGGATGAAGCCGGCGACGCCGAAAGCCTGACGGAGGACCGGCGGATCGCGCTCGGCGCGGCCGAGGAATTCGTGCTGACCGTTTCCACCGAAGGCTTCGGCAAGCGCACCTCGGCGTACGACTACCGCCGCACCGGCCGGGGCGGGCAGGGGCTCATCGCCCATGACCTGTCCAAGAAGGGCGGCAAGCTGGTCGCCTCCTTCCCGGTGGAGAATACCGACGAAATCCTGTTGGTCACCGACGCGGGTCAGCTGATCCGTTGTCCGACCGCCGAAATCCGCATCGCCGGCCGCAACACCTCCGGCGTGACCATCTTCCGCACGGCCGAAGACGAGCATGTGGTGTCGGTGGAACGGCTGGAGGGCGATGGCGAGAGCGGCGACGACGCGGGGCCGGACGAGGCGCCCGACGAAGGCGGCGGCGACCAAACCGATTGACAAGGCGCTGATTTCCCCGCCTTAAGCCAACGTCTCGGCCTCGCCGGGCGCGGCGCAAACGCTGGGGCCAAAGCGGGGGGATTTGAATGTTTCGTGTCGGGCTCTATCCGGGCACTTTCGATCCGATCCACAACGGGCACCTGGACATCCTCGGGCGCGCGGTCAAGCTG
>Ga0302311_10008345_pt1 | contig 10437 bp, 10 predicted proteins | sample III_Palsa_N1_3_FD_200449 | JGI IMG/M metagenome (GOLD analysis project Ga0302311, IMG submission 200449) | Peat permafrost microbial communities from Stordalen Mire near Abisko, Sweden - III_Palsa_N1_3 | ecosystem: Environmental > Terrestrial > Soil > Palsa > Peat permafrost | place: Sweden...
CGCTCCCGGTGATGCCAAGAATGAGCGTGTGCGCTACCTCTCCGTTGTGGAGGTTCAGGTAGTACGGCGTGGCGTTGTCCGTCTCAAGGACTGCCAGATACTCCGAACGAAGATGCGGGTTCGTCTTCTCGCCTGTGTGGATGGTGAAGAGAAACGACAGGTCGGCATAGTTGGAATTGAGCAGGTACATCTTGCGAAGGTTCTGGGCGTAGTTGCCGGGAACGGTCGCAAACAGAGCATTGAGCTGGTTGTACGTCTCGGTAAAGAGTGCGCCATCGGCGTTCGTGAACACGCCGGTAAACTCTCCCATCTCCTGATTGATCGTCTGGAGATCGGCGCTGTACAGCACCACCGTCAGCGAAAAATCGCCAAGTGTCTGTCCGTCGCCAAGTGCCCGCAGGCACTCCCCCAGGTTCTCGATGTCGGCCTGCTTCGACTCATCAATCAGCACGTCGCGCTGATTTGTCTTCGCCGGGTCGCTCCCCATCTGCGACACGAAACCGGACTTGCTCATATTGAAGTGGCGGCGGCGCTTGTCCACTTCCTTGCGGGCCTTCGCCATCGAAAGCGGTGTCCATTCGGTGACGACGTAGAAGTTGCCCTCGATCTTGAAGAGCCGGTCAAGGACCAAAGGCCGTGTTTCCGCAATGGCTTCCTTCATGGTGAGAATGCGGACGAAGTGATCGCCGACGCGGAGATGGTCGCGCTCTGCCTCGATGTTGGAGTTGACCACCTGATAGTCGAGATACTGCGTCGATTGCGGCTTGCCCGCGATGCGCCAATCGTCGAAGTTCAACAAGCGCCGAAAGAACCGGAACTGCGCCTGCTGTCCCTGCACTTCGATGGGCATAAGGTCGGCGAGCTGCCGGGTGAAGTTCTGTACGCGCTGCTCTAGCTTCACAAGGTCGGCGTCAATCTGCGTCCGCAGCAACACCTTCATGTTGTCGCTGGTGAACTGCGCTTTGAGTTCACGGATGCCGCCCTGCGGGTCACGCGGAATACGCAGCAATGCGGGCATGATGCCGGTCTTCGACCGCGCACCCTCCAGGACAATGACGTAGAAGATTTCGATTTCATAGAGCCGGTCGCGCTTGGACTCGAAGAATTGACGACGCTGGTCAATCGCTGCGTCTATGAGCACGTCATCGTAGGTGGCGAATGGGATCTCTGGCCGGTTCGTTTTGAAGAGATACTGGTAGACGTGGAAGCCTTCGCCGAAGGACTTGAGCGCGGATTCGAGCCGCTTCACCGCGTACTGCTGTTCGTCGTTGTCGAGGCTTTCATAGTCCACGCCCGCAACGCTCAGCACCATGCCGAGGTCGCCGCTCTTGGTCAGAAACGTCGTCTCTGTCCAGAATCCGTAGAGGTTGATGTGGGCGCTCAAAGCGTCCGCTTCCTTCCAGGGCTTGATGACGCGGGAGAGATTCAACATTACCGCACCTCTACGTTCGGGACTTTTTGCTTCGCGGCGTCGTAACGCAGCTTGAATTTCTCGGAGCGTCCCAAAATCTTGAGGAAAGCCGGGTCGGAGTTCGTCACCCAATGGCCGAAGATGCAGCCGCCGATGAACACGATGACGCCGCCGATGATCGAATTGAAGAGGTTGAACATCCCCACCGCCGACACCGCAATCATGAAGAAAAGGGTGCGTTCGATGCCCATATAGGTGAGGGGCTTATGCAGGCTCTTGAAGACTCGGCTGTGGCGCTTCTGAGTTGTTTCCGGCATAAACCCCTCGTGTGGAACATCGTTGAGATGGGAGTGGGATAAATCGCAGGACATTCGCTGGCGTGAGGAGCTAGGAACCCCACAGCCAAGTGAGAATGTTGGTCGCCATCACCGCTATACCAGTGCCGGCTGCGACCCCCGCGAGAGTCTTCTTGGCACCGGGTTCTCCATGCGCGAACGTGTATCCGCCGATCACAATGGCAATGAGGCTGGCGGCCTTTGCAACTGTCCCGGTAAACAGCGTTTGGATGGAGCTGATGCCCGAATCGAATGGTGAGGCATGAGCTGCGAGGGGGAAGATGAATACGCAGAGGAGTAGTGCTCCTCCGCGTACCAGATAGAGCTTTGTGCGCTCAATCGTTGCTGCTGGGATGATGATTCGGATACGTGTCATTAGCACCTCCAACGACCGGGATGGTCGTGATATGCCCTGACACTAGGCCGCGCTTTCATGCGCGTCCAATACTTATCCTCGATGGCAAAATCTGCCAATTCGTCATTTCCATAGGCACAGCCTATGGCCGATCTTTAGGCGAAAAGAGGCAGGCTTTTCTCACTGATTGATGGGCGAACCGAGCGCACAGGTTTGGACAGCGGTACGGTTGCCTGCAACCGCAACCTCTTCCGCATCTCACGCACCAAATGCGGCATCGTCCTCTGCGACGTGAATTTTCCCAATATCAAGGCGCTATCGACAGTCCAGGTCACGCCGGCAATGGGCCGCGTGACAAGTCCCGTCTGCAACTCCGAGCCTTCGCGAATGAGGGCATAGCCGTAGCCGGATTCCACCATCCATTGAAGATCGTGAGGCGTCTTGTTTGTGTTGCCGACTTCGCCGCTGATTCCAACTTCATCCAGCATCTCCAACAAGCGGAGATGCGCTTCGGGATGCTGTTTCGGTTCGCGGAAGATTGTCAGTTTGCCTCGAAGGTCCGATGGGGCGATCTCTTTGAGATGCGCCAAGGGATCGTCGGATTTCATGCAAACTACAAGACGGCTTTGCATAAAGGGATACGCCTTGAATCCCGGCCCATTCGCTGGAAGCGTCACCAATGCCGCGTCAATTTCTCCTCTTTCAAGCATGTGGAGAAGGTCTACCGGGTCGCCACTCTCGGGTCTGATCTCGCACGATGGGAAAAGCGATGTGTGGATGGAGCAAACCATCTCATAGAGCGCGTGGTCTACGAAGGAAGAAAACCCAAGGCGCATCGGTAGAAATGAAACACGATGCGCAGCGCGAGTCGTAGCGAGCAGATCGTCGCGCAGCTTCAAGAGGTGACGGCTTCCCGCAATCAATATCTCTGCGGCAGCCGTCGCCTTGACTCCGTTGCGGTCGCGCACCAGAAGAGAAACCTGCAACTCTTCTTCGAGGTCTTTCATCTGGGCGCTGAGGGCGGGTTGCGACAGATAAACCCGTTTCGCGGCGCGGGTGATGTTTCCCTCTTCAACGACCGCGATAAGGTTCTTGAGCTTCCGGAATTCAACCAAGTCCGACATATAGGCCGCTCCTCTCCACTGGCGCATTATGCAATTCGGAGAGCGACTCAAAATGAAAGACAAGACAGGCCCGAAGTCAATTCAATTGTCGGCCTGGGTATCTACAAAGTCAACGCAGCGCCCTTGACTCTCAGACGTAATAGGGCCGCACTTCTGCTATCGGAAAAGCTGATAGCAACTCGGACTATGCCATCGGGGATAAGTATTGGACGGGCTTCACGAGCAGCCCCATCCTTGGTACATCGAGCATTGCGTATCGGACGAGTCGATATCGCAGGCACCCCACGGAGTCCATCAATGGCAGAAGTAAACGTCAACGAACGCAAGGGTCCTGGTCGGGCCACGATCTCAACGGATGAAAAGCTGCTCATAGGGCGCGTAGAAGCCGCCGGAATGCTCTCCATCAGTTGCCGCGCCCTAGATTATCTGGTCGCGAACAAACAGCTCCTCATTCGCCGGATCGGCACAAGAGTCCTTATTCCGCTTTCCGAGCTGCGAAGATTCTCCCGTTCAGACCACCCAGAACGTCTCGTAGGATGATTCGACAAGTGACTCGCTGAGCATCTGGTCGCTTATCAGCTTCCGTGTAGGCACCTCTTGACAGAGCTTAGTGGACTGACGAGCGTTTACGGGGACTAATCCTTACCCGGAGGCTTAGCCTGATCTCAATGAGTGACTCGGCCTGTTCTCGACAGTTGAAGACGAAATCTGATTGGTTCGCGACTCGCTCAGCATCATCCACGACGAGGCTACAAGTCAGACAACTCTTCCTCGACGGAATTCCATTTGACGAGTGCCATTCGCTCTAGCACCTCCTAATCACTTTATTCCGAAATCATTCACAATCAACCGTGTATCCACAGTTACGTGCGGTGAAATCGCGTGATACGCCCAGACATGCACCCACGCGTTCCCCGTGCGCCATGTCAGAAACGACTTCATCAATCCCGCCGGAATAAACAACAAGTAGACGAAAGTCAGCGACATCGCAGCGGCTCCCATCGAGTCGTACCGCGTGCCCGACTCAAAAATATGGATTGTCGGATAACTCACCGCCCCCAGCAGATAAGCCGTCATCGGCGAAAACAACTTGAAGTATCTCGGCATCAAGATCGAGTAGATAACGATCATGATCGGCAGATCCGTCCCGAACATATGGAGCCAAAATGACATCAGCCCACCAACAAGCTGCTGATGCCGGCTGAGCTGAAAGATATTCGGTCCTATCATGTCCATCCCGATGCTGAAGGCAAGCACAACGATGATGACCAGCAAATCGCTCTTCAGGTTCGCCGATTTCAAGTTGAGTTGCTCGTTTGAGTATCCTCGCATCCGAAACACAACATACGGAATGAGCGCCAGCAGGATCCCGTTGTAAGCCGCCCATGTATACACTTCAATCGGGGACTGCACTCGCGTCGCGCCGACCAGCGACCCGTTCAGATGGAGGGCAATCCCTTCGCCAAACAAGTGCTGCCCGATCAGACGACCGGCCACCATCACGAGCGCGACATACGCCCACATCGCCAGCATCTCGCGCCGCGCAATAGAAGATTCCGGAGCACGCTGTGCCAGGCCAATCACGGGCCGCTTTCGCGTCAGCAGCACAACCAAGCCGAACATCAGCACTACCAGCACCAGGTATTCCGACGATCCCGTAACCAAGCCCCTATAGCTCGGCGTATGTCGAGAAAAGAGGAGTCCAACTCCGCTTAGAAGCAGCCAAAGAAGGATCGCCACGTACAAAGCCCTCTGTTGAACCACCCATCCGATCCCGTTGAAACGCTCATTCATGGTCATACTCTACGCTTCGATGAGTGCATTGGCCTGTTAGCAACATTGGACATCCCGCTGAAGCACTGATTGGTACACAGAAAACGACTTCTCAGGACGAATGCCTGTGACCGTGCTAGAGCGCCACATTCAACTCACAACTGTGCTTGAAATCTCTTTAGCGCCCGTTGGCACATTTGCGCCCTTGAGCGCCAGCCAGAGAGCAGCGGACAGTTCAGCGATTGCATCCGGCACTACGAAGGCGGGATCAAGCACCGCTCTAATGGTCGGGAAGATGAGGAAGGTAAAGCAGCAGAGGAGCATCTCGATGCAGGCGAAGAGGTAAAGCCCAGAAATGATTCTTGGAATGTACCTCGACTTGTACAACAGCCAGCTATGTACGCCCGCCCCGAAGCAGAAAAACATCAATCCCATCAACGAGAGACGGTCATGTAGGTCGAAGAAAAGCAGCGCAAGCGGATGCGACTGGCCACCGTTCAGCAGCGACATGTAATTGGGGTTACTAAACAAATCGAGCGCGACGAGGCTGGCGGCAACCCCCACTCCCAACATTCCTCCGTTCGCTATCCGCCAAAATGATCCAAGAAGTGCGAGAGTTGAATTCACCGGCTTCAGCAGCGCGTACAACGCTAGTGCCAGTACGACATCGCAGTTGAGCATAACAATCTCGCAAGCAAGGCTCCCACGGAATGCTCGTTCATGCGCGAGAATGTTCTGAGCGGTAGCTAGGACATCCCCCTCGACGATCGGATTCGCGCCGAAGGCGAACATCCCTGTGAAACCGCTCGCCATGAGCAATAGGAGAGTCCAACCTGCAATTCGCGCCGCGATTCTTTGCGTTGCTTCCGTCGTGTGCTCTGTCATGAAGGTCCTCACAGGTTTTGCCGAGCCGTTTCTCCGCCTTTCGTCATGCCGCCGGTCGACGAGCCTGCATCATTTTTAGCGTATTTACGCGCAGGCAATCCCAAATGTTCCCTTTAAATCGCGCATTGGGTTAGTCCTAGAAAACGCGTTTCACCATTCATCATGTGGAAACCGGCGCTGGCTCAACGAGTGCGTTATCGCCAATGCACTCATCGAGGCCGGATCAGTAATGGGAACTCAGCTTGTCGGAAGTAATACCCCTCGCCCCACCGCAACGTAGTGTGAGCGGCAGGAATCTGCTTCACCAATTGGTATGAGAAAAGAAGTCACCCCTCACTCGAACCGCTTTCCGGTAGCGGGGTGTGAGCCTCGGCCTTTGCCGTGCTTACAACAACACCACAAAAATATTTCTTGGCACCCGGAATCCGAACAGCCACCAAAACGGCCACTTGACAAAATAAAATAGGCAGCCGTTTTTTGGCTGCCTCGCATTTCATTGATTCTATTGTGGTTTTGGCTCCTGAGGTAGGACTCGAACCTACAACCCTTCGGTTAACAGCCGAATGCTCTGCCATTGAGCTACTCAGGATCACGCTGGAATGCGTCAGCAACCGGACGGCTGCTCTCTCATAGTTATAACAAAACCACCCTCGCGGGTCAAAGGCTCTCGCCTGTTCGCAGCAACAGCTCTCGCTTGCTCGCAGCATCCTCACGGATACAGCAACACCGCGATATGGAACGCCGCAAAGGGCTCGCTATTCTTTGGCGAACACGCCCCAACCGCCGCCTCGTGAAACTTACCGCTCGCGAGCTCTGTCTTCAGCGAATCGGGCAGCCGCGAAAGGTCCCCAGCCGTATAACGCATCACAAACAACGGCCGCCGCGGCCCTGCATAACCGGTCTCCATGCCGCATGTACGCCGCACATCGTCCGAGCTCGGAAGCAGCTCAACCGCCGCCGCCGATGTCACCAGCGACCCCACCCGGCTCTCCTGCTCGGCCAGCGAAAGCGCCGCAACCGTTCGCCCAAAATCCTGCACCGCATAGAGCTGCCCATCGCGGCTCAGCACACTAATCCCGACAGAGTCCACCCTCGGGTCAAGCAGATTTTCCCTATGCCCCGGCGAATTCATCCACGCATCGTGAATTTGCACAGCCGTCGGCGCCTCCGCAACATTCTCCGCGATATGGCTAAACCTCGCGCCGGCCAACTGCCCACGCTCAGCCAGCCCAGCTTCCCCCGGATATTGGTGTGAGATCGAAGCCCGAGCCGCCATCTCCTTCGCATGACCCACCGCAGCCCGGTACAACGTCGCATCCCAACGAAGCGCTGGCACCCCACGTTGCACTCGCTCCGCATTCGCTGCCGAAAACAAATACTGCTCCGCTACCGAACTCTGCGTTTGCGCATCAACCGCCCCATCGCCGAGGACTATTAGCAAGCATGGAACCAGAACAGGTATGAGCTTCAGAAACTTCATAGCAATTAAAACCCCAAAAATCGCGCCAGGATGCGCACAAGCCGCGGTCTGTTCCACTTTGCGAAACTTTGCTGCCTTCGCGACCTTTGCGTTCAAGAGCTTTATTTCAACCCCAGGCGTCCCACATCATAAAAGGACTTAGACGCGTCCAGCCACCGGATTGGGTTCCTGCGCTGGCAGCCGGTCACGATACCGCGCCATCAACCCCAGCAACTTCCGCGCACCCCAGTACCGGGGAATAAATCGTTTGGGATCGGAGAACGACCGGAAGAGCCAACCCATATAAAACGCGTCCGCCCAGTTGGGAATATGAACCTGGTCCCCGCTCAGAAATGCAATCGCCGCGCCTGTGCAATGGATCGCCGGCAGGTAACCCAGGTTCCGTTTCAGATAAAGTCCCAGCCGCTCCTGCGTTCCCCCACCCAGCGTCAGCAGAATGTGTTGCGGCTTCAGTTCGTTCAACCGCGCCAGCAACTCCGGATCGTGAATCTCAGGGCCATACATCGGAGCCAGGTAGATGCAACTCTCCGGCACGTCAATGCCCTGCTCTGCCAGCCACTCCAGGTTGCACTTTGCGCTGGCCGCCCCGGCCATAATCCACATCGTATTCCCCGGTTGCTGCACGCTCGGCTGATGCAGCAGGCAGCGCAGATACTCCAGACCCGACAGTCTAGAAATCCATTGGAAACTCAGGCAATTCCAGATCAGCACCATAAAGCCGGAATCCGTAATCGCAAGGTCGGCATTCACCAGCGCCTCGCAATACTCCGAGTTTGTCGGCAGGTCTTTCAACGCCGGTGCAGCAGGTACAACCAGCAATCCACCACGACTCATCAGCTCGACAGCTTCCTCGGCGCTGCCGTGAAAGAAGTCGATACCCAGAATCCGCGTGCGGCTACGCACGCCCGATTGCGGCAAACTTGAAGCCATTGGTCATTTACCCTTTGTTCCCGTGGCTATCTGCTCTTCAATCCACCGATAGGTCTTCTCCATGCCATCCCGCAGCTTGATAGAAGGCTCCCATCCAAGCTTCTCCAGAATCAGCGTATTGTCGCTGTTTCGACCGTTTACGCCCTTGGGCGCATCCAGGTTATAGTGGCGCGTCAACTTCACTCCGGCGATCTCTTCCACAATGTCGACCAGCTGGTTGATCGTCACCAGCTCGCTCGATCCCAGGTTGATCGGCTCATCGATATCGCTGTTCATGATCATCTGCGTATCCTTCACGCAGTCGTCGATGAACATAAAACTGCGCGTCTGCTTGCCGTCGCCCCAGATGTTGATCTCATGCTTGCCCGAGTTCTTTGCCTCAAGCACCTTCCGGCAGATCGCAGCCGGGGCCTTCTCACGGCCACCGTCCCACGTACCTTCAGGGCCGTACACATTGTGGTAACGAGCCACCCGGCACGTCAGGCCATAATCTTCCTCAAAGTGCCGGCACATCCGCTCGCTGAACAGCTTCTCCCAACCGTAGCCGTCTTCTGGCAGCGCCGGGTACGCGTCGGATTCCTTCAGCGCCACAACATCCGGGTTCGTCTGCTTCTCGCCGTTATAAACACAGGCAGAAGACGAAAAGAAGAACCGCTTCACCCCGGCTTCCTTGGCCGCCATCAGCATGTGCGTGTTCGTCAGCACGCTCAACATGCAAAGCGCCTTGTTGTTTTCGATGAAACCCATCCCGCCCATATCGGCCGCCAGTTGATACACCAGCGTCGTTCCCTTCACGGCGGTCTTGCAGTTGCTCAAATCCTTCAGGTCAAGAGACAGATTCTCGACCCCTTCCGTCACCTGGTACCACTCATTCAGCGGCTTGACATCAACCGCCCGAACTACCTTAACTCCATTTGCAATCAGGCTCTTAACAAGGTGTCCGCCGATGAAACCACCCGCACCACAGACCACTGCCTCATCTTGATCAAGGATCATTCATTACTCCCAGGTGTCACAGTTATTGTTTTTCCGGCCCGTTTATCGGGAGGCAAAAGCTATGCTTGAACTCTTCGGTTGATATGCTTTCCCCTAGTCTAACGGCCAGCGGATGAATGTTCAAGAAACGCTTTCCCCTTTTGACTTATCGTTCATACGGCTTGACTTGTCACCCATACGACATAACATCAATAACGAAGACAAAGGCGACCATGAACGATTCTCCCCGCTCACAACCATCACATTCATGGCTGGCCCTGAAGCGCATCTCGCAGCACCGGTTGGCAGCCCTTGGAATTCTGATCCTTCTGGTCTTTATGATGTTCGCAATCTTCGCTCCGTTGCTGGCGCCCCACAATCCAGCCGCGTTGAGCCTCACCGCCCGTCTCCTTCCTCCATCCTCCGCCCATTGGTTCGGAACCGATGAGCTCGGCCGCGACGTCCTCTCCCGCACCATCTACGGCGCCCGCATCTCGCTCACCGTGGCAGTCGCCGTAGTCGCCCTGTCTCTCGCGCTCGGCCTCGTGCTCGGAGCCCTCGCAGGCTTCTACGGCGGCGTAACCGACACAGTCATCAACCTCTACGTCAGCAACGCTTTCCTCTCTCTTCCTGGAATCCTCCTCGCCGTCGCCTTCGTGGCCTTTCTCGGCCCCAGTCTCCCCAACCTCATCCTGGCCCTCGCTCTCTCAGGCTGGGTCAACTACGCCCGCCTCGTCCGCGCTCAGGTCCTGGCCATGAAGGAGCGGGAGTTCGTGCAGGCAGCCCGTTCGCTCGGCGCCGGCGACCTCCGCCTCGTGCTCCGCCACATCCTCCCCAACATCGTCCAGCCCCTCATCGTCCAGGCGGCCGTAGGCATGGCTGCCGCGATCCTCGCCGAAGCCACCCTCAGCTTTCTGGGCCTGGGCGTTCAGCCCCCCACCGCAACTTGGGGCGCCATGCTGAACGACGCCCGCTCCCACCTCTTCGAGTCCCCATACCTAGTCTTCTTCCCCGCCGCCGCCCTCGCCCTCTGCGTTCTGGCCTTCAACTTCATAGGCGACGGCCTCCGCGACCTCCTCGATCCCCGCAACCGAGTCCGCGAAGGACAATAGAAACTGCTAAGAAATTCTCACTTCGAAGTACTGCTATCTCAGGGATGCAAAGCCTGT
>Ga0302311_10008353_pt1 | contig 10430 bp, 8 predicted proteins | sample III_Palsa_N1_3_FD_200449 | JGI IMG/M metagenome (GOLD analysis project Ga0302311, IMG submission 200449) | Peat permafrost microbial communities from Stordalen Mire near Abisko, Sweden - III_Palsa_N1_3 | ecosystem: Environmental > Terrestrial > Soil > Palsa > Peat permafrost | place: Sweden...
CAGTCCTCGACATCGCCTTGGCGGACCACGATATTCGGCTCCGAGGCGGCGGGATCGAACGGCTTCGGCGTCTCGCCGTCGACTGTCAGATAGTAGTCGGTGGCGCTGTTCGGATCGGCCGGATTCGAGAGCTTCTCCGAGAAATAGAGCCTGCGCACGCGCACCGGGGCAACGTTCCCGAGCCAGGGCAACGCCGGCGGCGGCAGCGGCTCGTGCTCGCTCGGCAAGGTCGAGGCGGCAGGTCGCGCATCGGGTGAGGTGACGATCGCGGCAAGCGCGCGGTTCGGGTCATTCTCCCCGCCCTGACCCGTGTCGACGGTGCGAGTGACCAAGAGCGCCGCGAGCCCTTGGGGCGGGGCGGTCACGATGAACTCCACGCGCGCACCGGGCGGGAGCCCTGCATGGTCCCGCCATTCGACGGCATTGTCTTCGTTGCCGTTCGCGTTCAGCGGCACGCCGTCGATCGCGACGATGCCGAGTTTCTGGGGCGAGTGCTGGAAGAGCACAGCCAGATTCAAATAGGTGATGCCGCAGGCGTTCACCACGCGCCACAGCTGGCGCTCGCCCGGCCGCATCTCGAGCGCGGCCGGTGGATAGTCGGGATACGGCACGGGGATGTAGTTGATCGACAAATCCTTCGCCGGCTTACCGTACCCTGTGCCGTTGTTGGCCGAATCGCCGTCGCGATCGATGAGCATTCTCGGCACCACCGGCTCGCTCTTCGAGGGCGGCGCGTCGGGGTGCATCAGGTCTTGATCGCGAATCACCAGCACCCGCTGCGTCATCCCGGCGAGCGCCGGATTGGCGCGCTCGATGCCCTCGATGATGAGCGCGCCGGAGGCACCGCCGAGCACTTGCGCCGTGGTGAAGCCGTGGATGTGAGGGTGATACCAGTAAAGTCCCGGCGGCTCGTGCGCCGGAATTCTGAATCGATATTCGAAGGGCGGCGCACCCGCTGCAATCGAGGTTTTGAGCACCTCGTCCTGGTGGCAGATCGGCGGCACGGTCAAGCCGTGAAAATGCAAGTTCGTCGAGGTGAGCGACATCGAGCCGCTCGTGCAGGGGTCCTGTTCCGCCGCAGGCCGGGCGGCCTTGTGCACATGGGTCCGCGGTGCGGCGCCGGACGCGGCGGCTCCGGCCGTCGCGGGTTCGCCGAGATCGACGAGTGCGTTCCTGAGCTTGAGCTCGAGCAGGTCGCCCGGCCGCATCCGCAAGGTCGGTGATTGTTCGCCCGTCGCCGTCACATAGCAGTAGCGGATGGAGCCGTCGGCCTCGCGATGATTGCGCACGGTGAGCTCGAGCGACAACACGCCGTCGCTCGAGCGCAATTCCGCGGGATCAGCGAGGAGGCTTCCAGGGAGCGGCCGCAAGCAAGGATCGGACGGCGCTTGAGAGATCGCCTCGCAGGGACCCGGGATCATCGCCCAGATCGCACAGCCCACCCATAACCAGCGTCTCGCAACTTCGAACATCACGGGAGGCTAGAGGGCCCGTATGACTGATATGTGACAGCATGCGCCGTCGCACGCCCGCGCCAGGATGCAAATCCGCGCGACGCGTCGTCAGCAGCCGAGCGCGCCCCGCAGAGCGCCGATGTGACGAGCCGTGACCCCGAGCATCGCGCGGCACTCCTCGGCGCGCAAACCGAGGCGCGCGAAAGGTTTGATTTGAGAGCTTTCGATAGTGCGCGCGCCGCCCGGCCGCGTGGCGGCGGCGAGCACCAATCCGGCGATGAGAATGTCTGTCTGATCGGCGACTTTCGAGGTATAGCCATAGTCCTGTTGCTTCGCAACCGCCGCGACCAGGGCGTCCGGGAACCCCCAGTTCTCCAGCACTGCCTGCCCGATCACGGGATGCCAGCCATCGATCAGCTCGATGAGCGACCGCTCGTAACGCGCTTTGCCGGGATCGCTCGCCGCGCGCACCATGATATACAGTCGGCCGATGCCGTGGAGCAACCCTGTCAAAAATGCCTCATCGGCATTCACGGTGGTGCGGCGTGCGATGAGTTGACAGAGCGTGGCCGCGCAAATGCTCTCTTCCCAGAGCTCCTTCAACTGGTCGCCCACGGACTTCAGGACCGGCGCCGCGCGTAACTGCTGAACGGCGAACGCCATCGCCGCGCTCTGCACCAGGCGCGTCCCCAGGCGCGCGACCGCGGTTCGCAGGTCGATGACGGGTTTACCCGACTGATTGAAGACGGCGGAGTTTGCCGTTTGCAGGAGGCGCGCCGCGAGCAGCGGCTCGGTGCCGACGATCTTGACCGTATGGGCGATGGGGGTCTCCGGATTGTTCAGCGCCCTGCGGATGCGAATCACGACATCGGGAAAACAGGGGAGATTCACTTTGCCGGCGGCCATTTCCTTGGTCAGCCCCTGCAAAAAATCGAGCGCGCCCGCCCGCTCCGCCGGCGTGACGGTTCGGGCGTCATGACCGGAGGGTGCCCTGAGCGTGCTAAGCGCGGTCTGTTCGTTCGACATAGTCAACTCGAGTCGTCGGCATCACCCGGGCTACCGGTCCAATTAAGGTAATCCCTGAGGGTTACGGCCGCTCACACCGAATCTTGACGGGTCCTGATGGACTTCGCAGCCGGAGATTTCGACGCGGATCGCATTTCCAACCGAAAAGTGGGCCTTTTTCTGCGATTGTGCTTACAGGCATCATGCGGGAATGCCCGAGCTGCCGGATATCACCGCCTACCTCGCCGCGCTCGAAGCGCGGATCGTGGGGCGGCCTTTGCTCGGAGTACGCCTCGCGAGCCCCTTCCTGCTGCGCACGGCGGAGCCGCCTCTAGGGCTCGCAAATGGACGTCGCGTGCGCAAGCTGCGGCGCCTCGGCAAACGCATCGCCATCGGCCTCGAGGGCGATCTGTGGCTGGTGCTGCATCTGATGATTGCAGGGCGGCTGCACTGGCGACCGCCCGGTGCCAAGCTGGGCGGCCGCAATGCGCTCGCCGCGTTCGACTTCGACGACGGCTCCCTGGTGCTCACCGAGGCGGGCACCAAGCGCCGTGCATCTTTGCACGTGGCCGAGGGACGCGACGGATTGGAGGCGCTCGATCCCGGCGGGATCGACGTGCTGTCGAGCAGCTTCGACGCATTCAAAGCAGCGCTCGTGGAGGAGAATCGCACGCTCAAGCGGGCGCTCACTGACCCGCGCATCCTGAGCGGGATCGGCAACGCCTATTCGGACGAGATCCTGCACGCCGCCCGACTCTCCCCGCTCGCGCTGACTCGCAAGCTCGATGAAGACGAATGGGCGCGGCTCTATGCGGCCACGCTGGATACGTTGCGGCAATGGACCGTGCGCTTGGTCGGCGAGACCGCGAGCGGATTCCCCGAGAAAGTCACCGCCTTTCGCAAGGAGATGGCGGTGCACGGCCGCTATGGCAGGCCGTGTCCGCGCTGCCAAGATCCGGTGCAGCGCATCCGCTACGCCGACAACGAGACGAATTACTGTGCGCGTTGCCAGACCGGCGGCAAGCTGCTCGCCGATCGTGGCCTGTCGCGACTGCTCGGTGCGGACTGGCCGCGCACGCTCGATGAGCTCGAGGCGCTGAAGCGGCGTTGAGCCGGACCCGCTACGGTGCACAGCGCGGCACGTTCGGGCTTGGTATCATTGCAGCCCGCACCAAGAAGACCAACTCCGGGGGGATGCATGCTCGAATTATCGATTCGCCTTTGCGCGGCGGCCGCGTTGCTCGCTGCGTTGCCCGCGATGGCTGCCGAGCGAATCAGCGTCGTCGAAAGGCCGCTGAATGAGACCACGCTTCATCGCAGCGGGGACCGCGATCTGGTGGGCGACCAGTTGGTGTTCGCCAACAAAGTGTACGACGCGGCCAACAAGGTCGAGATAGGTTCCGATCAGGGCTATTGCGTACGCACTGTCGCCGGCAAGAGCTGGGAGTGCTTCTGGACGCTGGTTCTGAAAGCGGGCCAAATCACTGTAGAAGGGCCGTTCATGGACAGCGGCGATTCGCTGTTCGCCGTGACCGGCGGGACCGGCAAATATGCGGGCGCGAGAGGGAGCATGAAGCTGCACCCACGCGATGCGACACCGACGGGCTACGATTTCGTCTACGACTTGCTCTGATGGCATTCACCGACCAGGATTCATTGCGCGCTCGGGGCGACTTCCCGGCGCTGGCACCCCGCCGCAGCGGTGCGGAGCTCGCGTTTCTGGACGGCCCCGGCGGCAGCCAGGTGCCGCGTGCGGTGATCGATGCGATCGCCGAGTTCTACGCCACCTGCAACGTGAATACGCACGGCAACTTCCCGCCGTCGCGGGAGGTCGACCGGCGCATGCTCGAGGCGCGCGCCACCGTGGCCGCGTTCCTGGGAGCGGCCTCCGGGGACACGATCTCCTTCGGGCAGAACATGACCACCCTGAACTTCGCATTGAGCGCTGCGATCGGCCGCACGCTCGCTGCGGGCGACGAAGTGCTCATCACGCAGCTCGATCACGAGGCGAATCGCGGCCCATGGCTCGCGCTGCAAGAGCACGGCGTCATCGTGCAGGAGGTGCGCCTGCAGGAATCCGGCGTGCTCGACCTCGAGGACATGGCGGCAAAGATCTCGCGACGCACGAAGGTGTTTGCGCTCGGCGCCTCGTCGAATGCCCTGGGCACGGTCAATGATCTCATGCTCGCGCGGCGCCTCTCGCGCGAGGTGGGAGCGCTGCTGGTGATCGATGCCGTGCACTACGCGCCGCATTTTCCCGTGGACGTGGGCACCCTGGATCCAGACTTTCTGCTGTGCTCCGCTTACAAATTCTATGGACCGCACGTCGGCATCCTCTATTCGAGGCCCGGGGGACTCGAAAGCCTGCCGACCTCGCGCCTGAGCGTGCAGGATCCCGCCGCTCCCTATCGCATCGAGACCGGCACCTTGAACCACGCCGCCATCGAAGGCGTGCGCGCGGCGATCGAGTACCTCGCGAGCTGGGGAACCGGGTCGAGCTTGCGTGAGCGCATCGTCGATGCCATGACCTCGATCTCCGCCTACGAGCACGGGCTCGCGCACGCCTATCATCAGGGGCTGCAGCGCATTCGCGGCGTCAAGATCTGGGGGCCCGGCTTCGCTTCGCGCGCGCGTGCTCCGACCGTATCGATCACGCTCGAGCGGCACGACGCCGCGGCGGCGGCCACGGCGCTCGGCGAGCAAGGCATCTGCGTCTGGGACGGCAATTTCTACGCGGCGCGCGCCGTGGAAGTCCTCGGTCTCGCCGAGCGCGGCGGTCTGCTGCGCACGGGGGTGTCCATGTACTCGAGCTCGGCGGAGATCGAGCGCTTGCTGGACGCCATCGAGCGCCTCGGCTAACGCCGAGAATCGGCCGGCGGCGGGTCCGAGAGATGGCGTGCAAGCTGCTCGGCGTGCGCGCGCAGCTCGGGTGCAGCAGTCGCTTCCCAATGATCCGCACGCAACATCGGCCCGAGATAAAACAGATGCGAGCTCGCCGATCCGTCGGCGGCCAGGCAGGCACCATGACGAGCCGTGCGTAGTCCGAGGTTCAACGGATCCTCCGACACAAGCCCCGCTGCGCGCAACGACCGTACGAGGGAATCCGCGGAACGCCGCAGCGCATAGTCCGGCCCGGTGGCATTGATCACGGCGTTCACCGCGAACGACTCGGTCTCGCGTCCCCCGCGCCGCCGCCACATCACGCGCAGCTCATCGCCTTCGGGAACCAGCTCCTGGATGCGACCGGCGTGAACCTTGAGGCGGCCGCTGCGGCGCATGTGATCAATGCGCGCCGCCATGCTCGGCGGCACGCGATGACGGTGGACATCCCAGTAACTTTGCACGTGGCGCAGAAAGCGCCGCCTCTCCCGCTCCGGCAGGCGCTGCCAAAGATCGGGGGCCAGGTGGCGGAGGAACGTGACCACTTCGCGCCAATCGCCCCCCATCTGCTCTACCCGCACCGACAGGGCGCGGCTCATCGCGACTACGCGGCGAATGGACATCGCGTTCGACAGCAGGAATTCTCCGTCGCCCTGAACCGCCTTCGGCCGGAAAATGGTCTGCCCCAACGGCAACAACCCGTGCCGCGAGAGGGTTCGCACCAGGGGCATCTGGCCGCCCTCGAGACTCAGCGCGAGGGCCACGTCCACCATGGTGAGCCCGGTACCAACGATCAACACCGAATGCTCAGCACGCAAGGACCGCGGCATGCTCCAGGGATTATGAATGTAGGCGGGATGATGGAGCAGCCCGCGCGCCCACGGATGCACCGCGGACGGCGGATTCCCGAGGGCCAGCACGACGCGGTCCGCTCCCACGGGAGCACGCCCCGCAACTTGCACGAGCAACGGCTTGTCGCCGGCCGCCCGCTCGATCCCCGTTACCTCGCCGAAAACCCGTTTCAGCACCACCCCGTCAGGCGCGGCGCGTTCCGCCTCGTCGAGGACCTCCTGCAGATAGCTGCCGTACAGCGACCGCGGCATGAAATCCTCGGCGTCCGCATCGGGATGGGATTGGCGGACGTAGCGCAGGAAATGCAGGGGGTCGCCCGGCTCGACCGATAGCCGGCCGGCCGGAACATTGAGCACATAGGGCACGTCGTGAGCGGCGTAAGCGACCCCGCGGCCGATGCTGGTGCCGCGCTCGATCAGGACGATGTCCTTGCGACCGGTACTGCGCAGCAGGTTGGCGGCGAGCACGCTACCGCAAAAGCCCGCGCCCACGATGACGATGGTCTGATGCATATTCTAGAAATGTTACCGCACCGTGGACAGATTCAGGGACCCAAGCACCGTTGAACTTCACCGACGCCGGCCCCATCTAAAACGGCATTCGGCCGTCTTCGGCCATTGCGGGGTGGTTATGCGAACATTGCTTGCGGGTTCCCTGGCGGCTGCGGCTCTCTCGTTTGCCCTGACCGGCGCCCCGGCGTTGGCCGATGGCGACGCAACCGTCGATCAGATCTATCAGGCGGCGCGGGCGGGTCATCTCGATCAAGCGCAGCAGATGATGGATCAAGTGCTGCGGGATCATCCGACCAGCTCGAAAGCCCATTACGTTCAGGCCGAGCTCTACGCCCGCGAGGGCAATCCTGGGCTCGCGCGTTCCGAGCTCGAGCGCGCCGAGCAGCTCGATCCCGGTCTGACCAAGGAAAACCCGCGCGCGGTACAGGAGCTGAAAGCCGAGCTCGGGCTCGTTCATCGCACCACCGGCGACCGGCCGTTCGTGACAGGCGCAGCCGCGACCCCGCACTTTCCGTGGGGCACGATAGTCATTCTCGCCCTGGTGGTGGGCGTCTTCTGGATGCTCTTCCGGCGGCGTACGTACGCTCAATATCCCGGGGGGGTCGCTCCCATGGGCGGCCCCGTGGGCCCGGGCGGTCCCGGTTATGGTCCTGGCGGTTATGCGGGCCCCGGCGGACCCGGCTACGGCCCGGGCGGCGGCATCGGCTCGAGCGTCGCCGGTGGCCTCGCGGGCGGTTTGGCGGCCGGTGCGGGCATCGTCGCCGGCGAGGAGCTCGCGCATCACTTTCTCGATGGCGGACAGCGCCCCGTCGCGCCCCCTCCGGGGGACGACGGCAGCTGGAACCAGAACTCGAACAGCGACTTGGGCGGGAATGACTTCGGCGTGAACGACCCCGGCTCCTGGGACGATAGCTCAGGCGGCGGCGGGGACGGTGGCGGCGGCGGAGACGGCTGGACCTGAGGGCGGAGCGCGCCGCGACGGCGCGCCCCTTGAATCCTCAGAAGTGATGGGTGGCGCCGTCGGGCCCTAAGAGGGGCCGGGCGCCGTCTCGCGTTTCGAACCGCCTCAGTTCGGACTGGCGCGGCGCACCGCCGCGGCAACGGCGTCATGCAGCTTCTGCATGCCGTAAGAGATGTCCTGCACCACGCCGTTGAGAAAGAATCCCGGTGTTGCGCGAATATGGCTGCGGCGGCCGCTGTCCATGTGCTCGCGCACCTTTTGCAGATAGATGTGATCATCCATCTCGGCGGTATAGCGCGCGAGGTCCAGCCCGAGCTCGGCCGCGTAGCGCTGCAAATCCCGCTCCTTCAGATGTGCTTGATTCTGGAACAGCAGATCGTGCATTTGCCAGAACCGCCCCTGCCCGGCCGCCGCTTCCGAGGCCTCGGCCGCGAGCAGCGCATGCGGGTGCGCGTCCGGCAGCGGGAAATGGCGGAATATGAAACGGACCTTGTTCGGGAAGCGCTCGAGCAGCAGCTTCGGAGTCTGCACCGCCACTTTGCAGGAGGGACACTCGAAATCCCCATACTCGACCAGCGTCACCGGCGCGTGTTCCGAGCCGAGAGAATGATCGGTGGGCTCCGGAGGAGTCGCCAGAGCGATCGCATGCGGGGATGTGGGTGTCATGGGGAGACTGTTTACCCGTCTCGCGCCTGCAATTCAATCGGCTGTACCGACAGCGAGAGCAGGGCGGCGCGACGCAAGAGCTTGAGCTCGCAACTGCGCCCGATGCGGCTCGCATCGAGACGGCGCTGCAGGCCGTCTATTCCATCGACGGACTCCCCGTCGAGCGCCACGATGCGGTCCCCCACAGCGACCCCCGCGCGCGCCGCGGGACTTGCGGCGGCGACGTCGACCACGTGCACCGCACCGGCGCCCGGCAGATCGAAATGACGCACGATGCGGGTCGCGATGCGCACGTTGGCGCCGGACACGCCAATGTAAGCGCGACGCACGCGCCCATGCGCAAAGAGTTGCCCGATGACCCACTTCGCCGTGTTGATTCCGGTCGCGAAGCAGATGGATTGGGCCTCGGGGATCATGGCGGTGTTGACACCGATCACCCGGCCCTTGGAATCGACCAGTGGGCCTCCGGAATTTCCCGGATTGAGCGCGGCATCGGTCTGGATCACGTCGTGCATCAGCCGCCCTGAGCCCGCGCGCAAGGTGCGCCCCAGCGCCGAGATCACGCCGGTCGTCACGCTCTTCGAATAGCCGAGCGGGTTGCCGATGGCAATCGCCACTTGGCCGACGCGCAGCACCGCCGAGTCGCCGAATTCCACGAACGGCAGCGCTGCGGCGGAGCCGATACGCAGCACGGCCAGATCCGAATCGGGATCATCGCCGACAAGATCGGCCGCCACGCCGGGCTCCTCGTTCAGGCGCACGACCAGCCGTTCGGCACCGTGCACGACATGACTGTTGGTGAGCAGATAGCCGTCGGGCGTGAAAAGAAAACCGGATCCGGTCGCGTGCCGGCCGCCGCGTGACCGGCCGCCGGAGGCCCCCTGCGCGACCTCGATGAATGTGACGGCCGGCGCGACGCGCTCCAGGGCGCCGATCACCGCGCCTGAATAAGCATCGAGGATTGCCGAGTCATCGCTCGGCGCCTCGGCATCGCTCGCTGCGAAGCGCGGCGTGAGCACCGTCAGCTCAGGATGATCTTGGGCGCGGCGGAGATCCCCTCGACGATGAGCTTGTTGACGCGCTGAACGAATCTCGCAGGATCCTCCAGCTCTCCGCCTTCGGCCAACATCGCCTGGTCGTAGAGCACATGCGCGAGGTCCGTGAAGGCCGCCTCGTCCTCGGTGCTCTTCAGCCGCTCGACCAAGGGATGTTTCGGGTTCAACTCGAAAATCGGCAGCGTCGCGAACGGATTGTTCTGCCCCGCCTGCTTCAGTATCCGATTCATGCGCAAGCTGATCCCGAATTCGCCGGCGACGAGGACCGCAGGCGACTCGGTGAGACGCGCGCTCACCCGCGCACTCGCGATTTTGCCGAGCAGCGTCTTGGCGAGACGCTCCAGCGTGTCCTTGTAAGCCGACTCAGCGGCGGCCTTGTCCGGCGTCTCGATCGCCGACGCGATATCGGCCCCGGCACTCGCGACATTCGTGAGCGGCTTGCCCTCGAACTCGTGCAAATGGCCCGCCACCCACTCGTCGATACGGTCGGTCAGCAGCAGAACCTCGAGACCGCGCGCTCGGAAGCCTTCGAGGTGCGGACTATTACGCGCTGCCGCGAGCGTATCGGCGGTCAGGTAGTAGATGGCTTTTTGATCCGGCTTCATGCGGGAAATGTAGTCGGCCAGCGTGACCTCGGCCGCATCGCCACTCGATGCGGTCGACTGAAAGCGCAGGAGCTTCGCGATGCGCTCCTTCTGCGCGGGATCCTCGATCACCCCTTCCTTCAGTACCGCGCCGAAGGTCTTCCAGAACTCGGCATACTCCGCCGGCTTGTCGGCGGCGAGCTCCTCGAGCAAGTCCAGGGTTCTCCGCACGAGGGCGGACTTGATCTTCTCCACCGTGCGATTGTTCTGCAGCAGTTCGCGCGACACATTGAGCGGCAGATCATCCGTGTCGACCAGGCCGCGCATGAATCGCAGCCAGGGCGGCAGCAACTCCGCCGCCTTGTCCATGATGAACACGCGCTTCACGTACAACTGTACGCCACCGCTGCGCTCGCGCTCGCGCTCGAACAGATCGAACGGCGCGCGCTCCGGCAGATACA
>Ga0302311_10008363_pt1 | contig 10422 bp, 9 predicted proteins | sample III_Palsa_N1_3_FD_200449 | JGI IMG/M metagenome (GOLD analysis project Ga0302311, IMG submission 200449) | Peat permafrost microbial communities from Stordalen Mire near Abisko, Sweden - III_Palsa_N1_3 | ecosystem: Environmental > Terrestrial > Soil > Palsa > Peat permafrost | place: Sweden...
CGTCCGTCCGGGCCGAGCAGCAGCGCGACGACGTCGACGTCCGGTCCGCCCGGCGCCACCCGCCAGCGCAGCACGGCGCGCACCGCGTCGACGGCGGCGAGCGGGATGTTCGAGCCTTTGGGCATCACCCGGGTCATTGCCTCATCCTGCCGTCAACCGGTGGCGCGGGACAACGCGGGGCGCGGTGGAGATGGCCGAAGCGGCCGAACGGGGCCGGTTCGGGGATGCTGATGTTAACCGGCAAGCACGGTTCCGAAAACGTCAGGTTTCCAGACTGGCGCATGGCTCATTCTTACGTACGATGATCAGCCAACGGCCCCGGTGGATCCCGGACGTTCCACATCCCTCGCCTTTCACGGCACACCACACCCAGGGGGGCCAGTGCATCATTTCAGCCAACTGGACGCCGAGACCCGGCAGCGGCTCTTTCTCCACGAACCGGACCGTTTCGACCGCGACAGTGCCCCCGAGGTGCTCTCCGCCGCCCTCGGCGCGACCCTCTACTCCCCGGCGACCCGGCCGCAGCTGCTCCAGGACATCCGCAAGCAGGCCGCCCGGGGTGTGGTGTCCATGGTGCTGTGCCTGGAGGACGCCATCGACGACGGCGAGGTCGCCGCCGCCGAGGCCAACATCGTCACCCAGATGGCGCAGCTCGATGCCCTGGCCGCCGCCGGTGACCCGGCTGCGGAGAACTGGCCGCTGCTGTTCCTGCGGGTCCGCAACGCCGAGCAGATCACCGACCTCGCGGACCGGCTCGGCCCGGCCCTGCGGCTGCTCTCCGGCTTCGTCCTGCCGAAGTTCACCGAGGACAGCGGCCTCCCGTTCCTGGAGGCGCTGACCGCCGTCCGCGCCCGGACCGGGCTGCGGCTGTTCGCCATGCCGGTCCTGGAGTCGCCCGAACTCGCCCACCTGGAGACCCGGGCCGGGACCCTGTCCGGGATCGCCCGGGTGCTGGAGAAGTACCGGGAGCAGGTCCTCGCGGTACGCCTCGGCGTCACCGACCTCTCCTCGGCGTACGGCCTCCGCCGCCCGCCCGAGCTCACCGCGTACGACGTCCAGCTGGTCGCCTCGGTCATCGGCGACGTGGTCAACGTCCTCGGCCGCTCCGACGGCAGCGGCTTCACCATCACCGGCCCGGTGTGGGAGTACTTCCCGGTCCAGGAAAGGAAGTTCAAGCCGCAGCTGCGCAACTCCCCGTTCGCCGGCACCGAGCCGCCGACGGAGGGCGTCCGCCGCCGGCTGATCGCGCACGACCTCGACGGACTGATCCGCGAGATCGAACTCGACCGCGCCAACGGGCTGCTGGGCAAGACCTGCATACATCCCAGCCACGTCCCGGCGGTGCACGCGCTCAGCGTCGCCACCCACGAGGAGTGGTCGGACGCGGCGGACATCCTGCACCAGGACCGCACCGGCGGCGGCGTGCTCCGCTCGGCGTACACGAACAAGATGAACGAGGTCAAACCGCACCGCGCCTGGGCGCGGCGGGTGATGCTGCGGGCCTCGGTCTTCGGTGTCGCCCGCGAGGATGTCACCTTCGCGGAGCTCCTGGCCGCCTGCCTGTGCCCCTGAGGACATCGGGCCGTCATCTGCGGCTGGTGGACTGTTCCCGATCGAGAAACAACGAAGGCAGCATCATGACCGCTGAGTTCTCCGCGTTCCCCGCTGAGTCCCGCGCTGAGTCCCCCGCGTTTTCCGCTCCCGCTCCGGTGGCACCGCTCGACCCGGTGTGGCCGGGTGAGTGGGTCGAGCAGCGGCTCGGCCTGGGGCTGCCGCAGGGCCCGGCGCGGGAGCTGCTGGGGCTGGCGCTGCGGCTGCGGAACCCGCAGCGGGCACAGCTGCTGGTCTCCCGGGTGCTCGGCAAGCACGTTCCGCAGCGGCCCGAAACGGTCTACCGGGTGGGGTACGACCTCGGCCGCGCGGTACGCGAGCTGCTGGGCGCGCAGGCAGCGGCCGCGGTGGTGCTCGGCTACGCGGAGACCGCGACCGGTCTTGGCCACTGCGTGGCGGACGGCCTCGGCGGCGACTCCCCGGCCCCCTACCTGCACTCGACGCGGCGGAAGGTCGCCGGGGTCGAGCCCGTCGGCGGCTTCGAGGAGGTCCACTCGCACGCCACCTCGCACCTGCTGCTGCCGGAGGACCCGGCCCTGCTGGCGGGCGGCGGACCGCTGGTCCTGGTGGACGACGAGCTGTCGACCGGCAACACCGTCGTCAACACCATCCGCTCGCTGCACGAGCGGTTCCCGCGCGCCTGGTACGTGGTCGCGGCGCTGGCGGACGTCCGCGACCCGGGGGCCCGCGAGGTGCTCGACAAGGCGGCCGCGGATCTCGGCGTCCGGCTCGACGTGGTCGCGACCGTCACCGCCGCCGTGGAGCTCCCGCCGGACGCGGCGGCCCGCGGTGCGGCGCTGGCCGCCGCCGAGGAGGCGCGGCAGTCCTGCGGCTCGCTCAGCGACGGCCCGCTCGCGCCGCTGCGGCTGGTCGACCTCGGCTGGCCGACCGGCCTGCGCGACGGCGCCCGCCACGGCTACGGCCCCAGCGACCGCGCCCGCCTCGACGCGGCCCTCCCCGCCATGGCGGCCGTCCTCGCCACCGCCCTGCGCGCGGGGCGTCCCGCCGGCCTGCCCGTCAGCCCGCCCGTCAGCCCGTCCGGCGATCGGGCCCCGGTGACGGACGGGACGACGGCCGCCGCTCCGGCCGCCCCGTCGACCCGCCCGCGCCGGGTGCTGGTGCTGGGCACCGAGGAGCTGATGTACACCCCGCTCCGGCTGGCGTCCGCCCTGCAGACCGCCCTCGACGCCGGTGGGGCCGACGCTGCTGGCGCCGCCGACACCGCTGGCGCCGCCGCCGGTACGGCCGACCCCGCCGAGGTGCTGTTCTCCACTACCACCCGCTCGCCCGCGCTCGCCGTGGACGACCCGGGCTACGCCATCCGCACCCGCCTCACCTTCCCCGCGCCCGACGCCGCCGAGGGCACCCGCTACGCCTACAACGTGGCACCCGGGCGGGACGCGTCGCGGCGGTTCGACGCCATCGTGCTGGTGCAGGACAGCGAGGCCGATCCGGCCTCGCTGTACGCCCCCGGCCGGGGTCTGCTGGAGCGGCTGCGCGCGGTCACCGGCCTGGTACTGCTGGCCACCGTCCCCGCCCACCGGCCGACCACGGCCACGGCCCGCCCGCTGCACGGGCCCGCGTTCTCCTCCTACCGCGCGGAGGAGGTGTCCTGGCTGCTCAAGGACCTCTCCGAGGTGCCGCTCGAGGCTCCGGTGGAGGAGCGGGAGGAGGCGGTCCAGCAGGGCGGGGCCCACTACGCGGAATCGCTGCCGATCGAGTACCAGCCCACCACCGAGTACCAGCAGCTGTTCCACGAGGCGCTGCGCGACTCCGCCGTGCGGATCGCCGAGGCCGTCGCCACCGTCACCGAGACCGTCCTGGCCGAACGCGACCGGGGGCGCGGCGTCGTGCTGGCCTCGCTCGCCCGGGCCGGGACGCCGGTCGGGATCCTGATGCGCCGCTGGGCACGCCGGGCCCACGGCCTGGACCTGCCGCACTACGCGGTGTCGATCGTCCGCGGACGCGGCATCGACACCGTCGCGCTGCGCCACCTCGCCGAGCACCACGACCCGGCCGACGTGGTGTTCGTCGACGGCTGGACCGGCAAGGGCGCGATCACCCGCGAGCTGGAGGCGGCGCTCGCCGGGACCGGCTTCGACCCGGCGATGGCCGTGCTCGCCGACCCCGCGCACTGCGTGCGCACCTTCGGCACCCGCGAGGACTTCCTGATCCCCTCGGCCTGCCTCAACTCGACCGTGTCCGGGCTGGTCTCGCGCACCGTGCTGCGTCCCGGCCTGATCGGCCCGGGGGAGTTCCACGGCGCCAAGTTCTACCGCGACCTGGCCGGTGCGGACGTCTCGGCGGAGTTCCTCGACGCCGTCACCGCCCGCTTCCCCGACGTCCGGCCGCAGCACCAGGACCCGGCGGACCGGGAGCCCGACTGGTCCGGCTGGGCCGCGGTCGAACGCATCAGCGAGGAGTACGGCATCCACAGCGTCAACCTGGTCAAGCCCGGTGTCGGCGAGACCACCAGGGTGCTGCTGCGGCGCGTCCCGTGGCGGGTGCTGGTGCGCCGGGGCGCGGACGCCGAACTCGGGCATGTCCGGCTGCTCGCCGCGCAGCGCGGGGTTCCGGTCGAGGTTGTGGACGACCTGCCGTACAGCTGCGTCGGACTGATCCACCCGAAGTACACGCGCGGAGCGACCGGAGACGAGGGTACGGCCGTATGAACGAACCGACGACTGGACAGGCCGGGCGGATCCTGGTCGGCAGCGACCTGGACCGCACGCTGATCTACTCGCCGCGCGCCCTGGCGCTCGGCATGGCCGACGAGCTGGCCCCCAGGCTGCTCACGGTCGAGGTGCACCACGGCAAGCCGCTGTCGTTCATGACCGAGCACTGCGCCGAACTGCTGGTCAGGCTGATCGCGGTGGCCGAGTTCGTTCCGGTGACCACCCGCACCCGGGCCCAGTACCTGCGGGTCCACCTGCCGGGACCGGTCCCCGGCTGGGCCCCGCGCTACGCGATCTGCGCCAACGGCGGCCACCTGCTGGTCGACGGCGTCACCGACGAGGACTGGCACACCGGGGTGCGGCAGGTGATCGCCGACACCTGCGCCCCGCTGGACGAGGTGGTGCACCACCTGGCGCTGGTGGCCGACCCGGAGTGGACACTGAAGCGGCGCGTCGCCGAGGACCTGTTCGCCTACCTGGTGGTCGAGCGGGAGCTGCTGCCGCAGGGCTGGGCCGAGGAACTGACCGAGTGGGCGGACCAGCAGGGCTACGGCGTCTCGCTCCAGGGACGGAAGGTCTACCTGGTGCCGCAGCCGCTGACGAAGTCGGCGGCGCTGGCCGAGGTCGAGCGCCGCACCGGCGCCGCCACGGTGCTCACCGCGGGCGACTCGCTGCTCGACGCGGAACTGCTGCTGGCGGCGGACGAGAGCTTCCGCCCAGGACACGGCGAACTCGCCGACAGCGGCTGGACGGCCCCGGGCGTGACCGTCCTCCGGGAGACCGGCGTCGCGGCGGGCGAGGAGATCGTCCGCCGCCTCCTCGCCCGGGCCCTGGTCCCCACCCCCGTCGGCTAGCCCGCCGGGGGCTCAGCGCCTCCGGCGGGGCGGCTGCGGGTCAGCCGCAGCAGCCGCCACCGCAGCAGCCACCGCCGCCGCCCTGGCTGGGCGCGGGCGCGGAGGCACCGCTTGCCGCGCCGGTCACGGCGACCATGGACATCAGCTTCACGGCGTCCTCGTGCCCGGAGGGGCACATCGCCGGGGCGTTGGCCTGGGACATCGGACGGCGCAGTTCGAACGTGGCTCCGCAGGAACGGCAGCGGTAGTCATAACGAGGCATGTCCGAAGCTTACGGCCCCCCGCCCCGCCCGTCTCCACCCCGACGCCGGGCGCGCCCCCGCCCGGCGCCCGGCGGTCAGCGGCTGCCGCCGCCGTGCCCCTCGCGGATCAGCTGCACCACCTGCGCGGCGGTCTCCCGGACCGCCGCCATCTCGGTCAGGAACTGCCAGTAGTCCGGGTGGCGCCCGGTCAGCGCCTCGGCCGCCCGGTCCAGCCGGGCCAGCGCGGCGTCCAGCGCGGCCGCGTGGCCCGGGTCGGGCGCGCTGCGTCCGGCCATCGCGAACCGCTGGGCGTCGCGCAGCGCGAAGCGGGTGCGTTCGATCTCGGCCTGCGGGGCGCGCTGGGCTTCGTTCAGTGAGTGCAGCCGGTCGTTCACGGCGTTCAGCGCGCCGTCGGCGGTGTTCAGCAGCGTCCGGACGGCGGCCACGATGCCGGCGGCGTCCTCCCAGCGCTGCTCGTCCCTGGCCCGCTCCGCCTCGGCGAGCCGGGCACCGGCGTTCCGCACCGCCTCCTCGGTCTGCTGCGGGACCTGCTGGAGGTCCTGCCAGCAGGCGGCGCTGAAGCGTCGGCGCAGCTCGCTGAGCTTCGGCTCGACCCCGGCCGACTTGGTCTGCAGGCCCTGGGTACGGGTCCGCAGCGAGGCCAGCCGCTGGTCGGTCTCCCGCGCCTGCTCCGGCAGCCGCGCCGCCTCGGCCCGGACCGCCTCGGCGGTCCGCTGCACCTCCGCCGCCGTCTGCAGCAGCTTCTGCACCCCGTGCCGGCCGGCCCCCTCCCCGAGCAGCGCCAGCTGCGGCGACAGCGACGCCAGCCGCCGGGCCAGGCCGTCGGCGGTCAGCCGGGCCGCGCGGACGGCGTCCAGCGCGTTGCTCGCCTCCAGCCACGCCTGCTTCGCCCGGGCCACCGCCGGGGCGACCTGCGCCAGCTGCGTCTCGGCGGCGGCGACCAGCGGCTCCAGGAACCCGGCGAAGCGCTCCAGGTCGGCCTTGGCGGACTGCAACTGCTGCCGGGCCTGCTCCAGCTGCTGCCGGGCCTGCGCGGCGGCGCCCGCGTTCAGCTCCTCGGCGTCCAGATCAGTGGCGTCGAGGGCGGCGATATAGGCGGAACTGATCTGGTCGATCCGGTTGCCGAGTGCGGCGAAATCAGCGATGGCGCGCTGCGCGGAGGGGGAACTGTCGGCTGCGGCGACGGCCTCCACCGAGATCTTCACATCGCGCTGGACCATGTCCAGCTCGTAGAACGCCTGTGCCGCGGCGTCCTTGGCCGCCTGCGCGTCCGCGCGCACCCCCTCGCTGCGCCGCCACCGCGCCGATCCGCCCGCCACGTCGACTCCCGCTCCGCAACCCGCACCACCGGGCCGCACGGCCCCCGTCCCCTCATCCTCGCACCAGCCCCACCCCCGCCGCACCCAGCCCGACGCGGATCACTTCCGGGACCAGGTAGTCTTATCTCTCGCCCGGGGCGCATAGCTCAGTGGTAGAGCGCTGCTCTTACAAAGCAGATGTCGGCGGTTCGAAACCGTCTGTGCCCACATATTGTTGTAAACCCGCAGGTCAGAGGCTTGGCCGAGTCGCCTGAGCAAGGCTCGGCCGAGCCGTTCCGCGAGTACCCGCCGCCATGTCGGGCACTGCGGCGAACCTGGCCATTCCGGCCAAAGTAGACATATTCCCGGGGCATATCGGACGACTTGCTGCCCGGTGACGGCTGCTCCCAAAAAGAGGCGTTCGTGGCCGGTCTCTTGCGTCTGTCGAGGAAATCCCTGGTCAAGGCACCTGCCGTCGCGCTTGCCGGGCGGGGTGAACGCAGTCCCGCCGAGGCAGGCGTCAGCTGTCCTGGGAGCACGCCAATGCCCTCTTGTGGAGGGCGAGTTGGGGATGCCGGGGGCGTCGGTCTGCTGCAGGACACATTTGGCACCCACGGGGATTGATCATGGGTGCGTCTGTAGACCAGTGGCTGGTGGCCCTGAATCGGCTCAGAGGCCATTGTGTGAGGCGATTCGAGAACGGCGCCTCCAACCCGTGAACCGGTGACCAGGCTTCCTCCAGCGGTGCCACTACGCCGAGCCGGTCAGCCTGCTGGCAGTTTCCGCCGTGCGGTGCTGCTGTCAGACGAAGTGTGCTTCCACTGCGTGTCGGTTGCCGGTGGTGCCCAGGGCCACCACGATGCTCCCGGAGCTGTGCTGTGCGGGGATGGTGGTGACCGGTCCGTGGACCTCGGAGGGGGTGGCGGGGTGGCCGGTGGTGTACTGCACGACGATCGTGTCGCGGGCGCAGGACAGTGTGGCGTGGGTGTTCGGGTCGTCCGCGTCGGTGGTGGTGCCGGTCTCGTAGGGTCCGCCGGGGATGGTGGTGGTGCCGCCGGTGCTGGTGGCGGGGGGCGCGGCGGTGAGGTTCACGACAGCTTGCCGGGCTTGCCGGCGGATGACCGCTGCCCCGCAGGTGCGGCCTTCCATGTAGAGGATCAGGTAGTCGGTCCCGTAGCGCAGGTCGCCGATGACGGTGGCCGAGGCGGGTACCGTCGCGGCGGTGCCTGTGCTTGCCTCAGCGGGCACGGCCACCGCGGGCAGGGTCTGCAGGTAGCCGCTGCTCTGGCTTGTGGCCGCCGTGTCGCTGGTTCCGCCGCTGCATGCGGCGAGGAGGAACGAGGCACTGGCGAGCAGTGCGATGGCGGACCCTTGCTTCACGATGTTCCCCCTCTTGGACGGGCTACTGAAGGCCCGTGTTGAAACAGACCCCGACGGGCTTCCTGGCGGTTCCCGTTCCGATCCTTGCCTTGAACCGGCTGTCCACGATGTCGAACGTGTAGAGGTCGTAGAGAGGATATGCCTGGATCACTCCGAATTTTCCCTTGGGGACGGTGTAGGCATCGGTGTTGGTGACGGTCTGGGTCTGGGTCACGTTGAACCCGACCGCCGCCGACACGTAGGGGGCGCTGATGGTGGCGCTGGTGCTCAACTGCACGGCGACGGCCTTGCTCACGGAGATGGTCAGCGTCGCCGGCCCTGCTCCGGATGACTCCTGGATGATATTGAGGCCGCACATCTGCTTGCCGTGATGCACGTTCTTGGCCGTGATCCATATATCCGCCGCCGCGAGCGGACTTCGGTCGGGGACCGGGGCGGGTGCGCTGGCCGTTGTGCTGAGCTTCACCACCGTGTACGGGCCCGGGGTGAAGAGGCCGGGAAGAGCCTCCTGCTGTGCCGCGGGCGCGAGCGGCACGGGGCCGGCGGGGGCGTCCGCAGCGGCGGGGGTCGCGAACAGCAGCGGGCCGGTCACCAGGACGGCCGCTCCTGCGGCCAGGGCCTTGTACGACGGATGCTTGCTCACAGGGGAGCACTCCCAAAGATGTTGGATGCATGACATGACGACGCTTGGAGAACGGCCGCTGCCGGATACGGTGGCCACTGCCGCATCTGCTTGGTGAGCCTCCCGCAGCAGTGATCATCGCGACAACCCCGCCATACGGAGCCCCCACCCCGCCGAGTCGAGGGGCAGGAGCTGTCAGCACTGGACCTGTGTCCTCGCAGACGCAGAGCGGCTGCACCGCAGACGGCGAACGACCCCGCGTTGCTCGGCGGCCCGAAGGGGCTCAGCGTGTCGGAGCCTCCTGCTATCTATTGCGGTGTGGATGACATGACTGACGCAGAAGTTCGGTTTGCCTGGGTGGATGAGCTGGATGAGGACATCTTGCCGACCGTTGCGCTCGTTGGGGGTGTCTGCGCGGACGAGGTGATCCGTCGGCTTGGCGGTCTCCCGGCTTCGGACCGGCTGATGACAGTTCGGCAGGCGGTCGAGTTCGCTGAGGGGAATCGCAGTACCGGCCTGGTGGGGGTCGGGAGCCTGGGCGACCTGGTCTTCATCGTGGAGGACGGCTACACCACCGCAGTGCCCGGTGTCCTGCGCGACCTGTCGAAGGGCGGGCGGGCATTCAGCGTCAGCGCCGACGTCAACGGTGGCGACACGATGGGCTACGCGGTCGACGGTGACCTGGTGGTCTTCGGGGAGCACTGGGGCCCGGTCCGCCCGCTTCGGGAAAACGATCCGCGTTGGGATCCCGAGTGGTGCCGCGGCCTGATCGATATTGAGGACGAGTCGGAGATCTGGGGAGTGAAGATCTTTGCCCTGATGGAGAGGGTGATGGGTAGCGCGGTTCAGCCGCACTGGTTCACCGATCCGCTCAGGACGGTCGAGGTTCCGGCCGCTTCCGGATATGCCGGCACCTCGGCATGGGACGTTCCCTGACCTGGAAGTGCCGGTGGACAGGGGTGCCGTCTCGATAGGGCAGCCCGGACCTGTATGCCCGGGACTGCCGCGAGACGGGGGCGATCTTGCTCTCACATGCCGGCGGCGCGTCGGTCGTTGCTCCTGCGGCGCAGGGAGGCGGCGTAGGTGAACACGGAGGAGGTGATGATGAGGACTGTGATCCCCAGGACGACGGCTTCGATGTTCTTGATGGTGGTCAGGAGGATGACCACCACGGCGACGAGGAGGACTGCGGCGGCGGCTTTGAAGGGGTTCATGGGGTTCTCTGGATTCATTTCCAGGCGGAGACGCCTGTGAAGTAGGACCTGATGATGGAGCTGAGCAGCCAGTAGGCGCGCACGACAGTGAAGACGAGCTCGGGCAGGAGCAGGGCCTCGACGAGCATGGCTTTCCAGCCCAGGCTGCGGACCCGCAGGGCGGGGTAGGTCACCCAGAAGCTGAGGAGTACCCAGAAGAGGGGTACGAGGGTGTGCTGGTGGTGGCGTGCCACCTGGATGACCTGGTCGCCGCCGAAGATCAGGACATAGGCGAAGCCCAGCAGTGCGAAGACCAGTCCCATGATGGAATGCCAGGTGAAGCGGGTGATGCCGCGTCGGCGCAGGGTGTCCACAGTGCCGCGTGACCAGCGTTCACGTTGCTGGAGGAGTTCGCGCAGGGTGGGCATGAGGTCGGTGTAGGCGATGCAGTACTGGTTGGCGGTGACCTTCCAGCCGGACTCCTTGAGCGCCAGGGTGGTCTCGTAGTCCTCGACCAGGTTGGCGT
>Ga0302311_10008364_pt1 | contig 10422 bp, 9 predicted proteins | sample III_Palsa_N1_3_FD_200449 | JGI IMG/M metagenome (GOLD analysis project Ga0302311, IMG submission 200449) | Peat permafrost microbial communities from Stordalen Mire near Abisko, Sweden - III_Palsa_N1_3 | ecosystem: Environmental > Terrestrial > Soil > Palsa > Peat permafrost | place: Sweden...
CCAGGATCGGCGTGCCGAGCGATCCCAAAGATCCCGCGAACGACGCCTATTGGACCCAACTCACACCGGACCAGCGCGCAATCATGGCGACGGTCGTCGCTCGGCTCAGGGCGATGGGGGCCGTGATCGTCGAGGCTAATATTCCGACCGCAGGCCGGATCGGTGCGGTTGGCACCCCGATCGCTGGTGCCACGATCGACGTGCCGGTGACGAACGGGTTCAGTCCGCTGCGGGGCAAGCGCCTCGCCGTACCGTCCGTGCTGGTCTGTGAGTTCAAGCATGGGCTGGCGGCCTATCTGGCCGAATACGCGCCGGACCATCCGGTGCGCAATCTGGCCGACGTCATCGCCTTCAACAACGCCGGGGCCGAGCCGCCGCGCTTCGGTCAGGATCTGCTGCTGGCGGCGGAAGCGACCCGGGGCGATTTGAGCGAACCCGACTATCACCAGGCCCGCGCGATCGATCTGAAACTGTCGCGCGACGACGGGCTCGACGCCTATTTCAACCGCTGGCAGCTGGATGCGGTGCTGTTCCCGGCGGCGCTGGGCAACGGCATCGCGGCGCGCGCGGGTTATCCCAGCGTCGGCGTGCCCGCCGCCTATCGCAACGAGGCCGACGGCAAGCCGACGCCGCCCTATCCCTATGGCATCAGCTTCACCGGCCGGGCCTGGAGCGAGCCGACCCTGCTCAAGATCGCCTATGCCTGGGAACAGGCCAACCCGGTCCGCCGCCCGCCGGCGAGCGCACCGGAGCTTTGAGGGCGGCGCTCCCTCGGGCGCCCACACCCGAAGCATCACCTAGACATCAAGGCCGGCTGATTATTGCCAATATCGGCCAAGTGTGTTGCCGAGATCGCCGATTATTCCGGAAACGATAAGTAATATCTTTTCCGAAGAGCCGCTACTGCCCCGAACAGGGCGCGGGGATCGAGGCTAGGCACCGCCGGACAATCACGCCCGGCGACCGCTCAAAACATCATCGAGGACCATCATGGGTACTGAACAGAAGGTTGCCGTCATCACGGGTGCGTCTCAGGGCATCGGCGCGGCACTGGTCAAGGCTTTCCGGGATCGGAACTATCGCGTCGTCGCCACGGCGCGTTCGGTCCAGGAGACGAACGACCCGGATATTCTGGCCGTCCCGGGCGATATCGCCGATCCCCGCACGGCCGAGCGCGTCATCGCCGCAGGCCTGGACCGGTTCGGCCGGATCGACACCTTGGTCAACAACGCCGGCATCTTCATCGCGAAGCCGTTCACCGACTATACGCCGGCGGACTATGCGACCTTCCTCGGCGTCAATCTCAACGGGTTCTTCTACATCAGCCAGCTTGCCGTCGCTGCGATGGTGAAGCAGGGCAGCGGCCATATCGTCAACATCTCGACCAGTCTGGTCGACCATGCGAACAGCAAGGTGCCTTCGGTGCTGGCGTCGTTGACCAAGGGCGGCCTGAACGCGGCGACCAAGTCGCTCGCCATCGAATACGCGTCCCGGGGCGTCCGGGTGAACGCCGTGGCCCCGGGCATCATCAAGACGCCGATGCATTCCGCCGAAACCCACGAAGCGCTGGGCCGGATGCATCCGGTCGGCCATATGGGCGAGATCGACGATATCGTCGATGCCGTCCTCTATCTCGATCGGGCGAGCTTCGTCACCGGCGAGATCCTGCACGTCGACGGCGGCCAGTCGGCCGGCCATTGAGAAGAGGTCGATCATGCCCATCGTGACGATCCAGATCACGCGCGAAGGCACCAGGCCGGGGGCGAACGGCGCCACCGCCGCGGAGAAGGCGGCGCTCATCAAGGGCGCCAGCGAGCTGTTGCTGGCGGTGCTGAACAAGCCGCTCGAGGCGACCTTCGTCGTCATCGAAGAGGTCGAGACGGAGAATTGGGGCTGGGGCGGACTGCCGGTCGAAGAATACCGGCGCCGGCGGCGTCAACCGTCGGCTTGAGTTGATGGTCCTCCGGCCGGCCGCTCGTCGAGCTGCCAGGCCGGCGACGCCTGCTCCATCAGGTCGATGAAGGCCCGGACCTTGCGCGACAGCAGGCGCGAGGTCGGGAAGACGGCATGGATCGGCAGCGGCGGCGGGGCGAAGTCCCGCAGCACCTCGGTCAGGCGGCCGGCGCGGCAAGCCTCGACGACCTGATAGCTCAGGGCTGAGGCGATGCCGCCGCCGGCGATCGCATGATCGATCGCCGCTTCGCCGCTGTTGCTGAAGAACTGCGGGGCCACCGGCACGGACGAGACCTTGCCATCGGACCAGAACGACCATTCGCGCCGGGAGGCGGCACCGGAAAAGGCGATGAGGCGATGCCCGTCCAGATCGCCCGGCCGGTGCGGAACGCCGTGTTTGGCGAGATAGGCCGGGCTCGCCACCAGCGTGCGCCGGGTTTGTCCCAAGCCATGGGCGATCAGGCCCGAATCGGCGAGATCGCCGACCCGGATCGCGACATCGACGCCCTCCTCGATCAGGCTGACATAGTGGTTGGCGAGTTGCAGCTCGATGCTGACCTTCGGGTAGAGCTCCAGAAAGCGGGTCACCAGCGGCGTCGCATGCAGCCGACCGAACACCACGGGGACGGCGATCACCAGGCGGCCGGTCGGCTCGCCGCGCTCCGCCTGGGCCGAGAGCTCCGCTTCCTCGACCTCGGCCACGATCCGTCGTGCCCGCTCGAGAAAGCGGGCGCCGGCGTCGGTCAGCCGAACCGAGCGCGTGGTGCGCTGCAACAGGCGCACGCCGAGCCGGATTTCCAGCCCGGCGACCAGGCGGGTGATGACGGACGGCGACAGGTCGAGTTTCCGCGCGGCGGCGGAGAACCCCTGGGCGTCGCACACCGCGATGAACGCCCGCATCACCTCGAACCGATCGCTCATGACCATTCCCCATCAGGCGGCGCGTTTTGGATTATTGCCAGATCCGGCGAGGTGAGTTGTTGCCTTTGCCAATTGTTCCTGTACCCGGGAAGAACAAATTTCAAGCGGGACTGTCGGCCCCCGCCGTCAGTCGCCCGCATCCGGAGCTGGATGCTCAAGACCAGACGTCGGAGGAATTGCCAAAATGTCCGCCCCGAACGCGCTCTCTTCGCAGGCCCCCGACAGCGTGACCGGGCACATCAGCGGGGCGCCCGCCTGGCGCTCGACGCTGTCGGGGGCCTGCGCCAGCCTGATTGGCATCGGTCTCGCCCGGTTTTCCTATACGCCGCTGCTCCCGGCGATCATCGCCGCGCACTGGTTCGCTGCGTCTTCGGCCGCCTATCTCGGCGCCGCCAATCTGGGCGGCTACCTTGCCGGCGCGCTGCTGGCCGGCCCGGCGGCACGGCATCTGCGCGCGACCACGATCATCCGCGCCATGATGCTGCTGGCGGCGGTCGCGTTCTTCGCCTGCGCCTGGCCGGTCGATTTCGCCTGGTTCTTCGCCTGGCGGTTCGCCTCCGGCATTTCGGGTGGCGCGCTCATGGTGCTGGCCGCCCCGACGATCCTGCCCAGCATCGCGCCGTCCCGGCGCGGCGTCGCCGGCGGGGCCATCTTCATGGGCGTCGGGCTCGGCATCGGCGTGTCCGGCACCCTGGTCCCGCTGCTGCTGCGGCAAGGCTTGATCCAGACCTGGATCGGCCTCGGCGTGCTGGCGCTCGTGCTGACGGCAGTGGGCTGGGGCGGCTGGCCGGCCCAGGCGGCGCCGGCGGCGGCAACGCGCGCCGTTGCGACCCTGTCGGTCCCCAAGCGGCGGCTGCGGGCGCTCTATCTCGAATATGGCCTGAACGCGGTCGGCCTGGTGCCGCATATGATCTTCCTGGTCGACTTCGTCGCGCGCGGGCTCGGGCAAGGGCTGCAGGCCGGTGCCGAATATTGGGTGCTGTTCGGCATCGGCGCGATCGTCGGTCCGCTCCTGACCGGGCACCTGGCCGACCGGAACGGCTTCGGACCCGCGCTGCGCCTGGCCTATTTCTGCCAGGGCGTGGCGGTCGTGCTGCCACTGCTGGGGCTGGGCGCGCCGGCCCTGATCGTATCGAGCCTCGTCGTCGGTGCCTTCACCCCCGGCATCGTCCCGCTGGTGCTGGGGCGCGTGCACGAACTGCTGGCGCACCATCCGGCCACCCATAAGAGCGCCTGGAGCAAGGCGACGACGAGCTTCGCCGTGTTCCAGGCGCTCGCGGCCTATGGCCTGTCGTTCCTGTTCGTCAACAGCGGCGGCGATTATCGGCTGCTGTTCGAAGTCGGCGCCGCCGCCTTGGCCACGGCACTGCTGGTCGATCTGGTGGCCGGGAAAGTGGATTAAGGCCTCAGGGGCCCACTCCGATCAGCGTCCCTTTTGGACGCACACAGCGAATCACAATCTCACCCCGTTCAAACACAGGATCTAGCCCGTGCCCCCGTCGTTCAAAAACATGACCATCAAGGCGAAGGTGATCGCCTCATTCGCCGCCGTGCTCGCCGTCACCATGGCCCTCGGCCTGTTCGCCATCCTGCGGCTGGCGGACGTCAACGACCAGGCGGCGGATATCCGCAATAACTGGCTGCCGTCCACGCGAACCTTGGGCGAGTTGGTCGAACGGACGCCGCGCAAAAGCTTGAGGCGGCGGGTGAAAGTCGCGACCAAGCGTGGGCGGCCTACGCGCCGTTGATCAGTTCGGATGTCGAGCGGCGCCTGGCCGACCAGTTCCTGCACGACTGGGCCGCTTACCGCACCGACGGCGTCAAGCTCCAATCGCTGCTGCGGGACGGCCGGCGGGACGAGGCGGAGACCTTCTTCATGATCGACATGCGCGACACCTTCAATCGCGTCCGCGACTCGCTGGAAAAGGATATCGCCCTGAACGCGGCCGGAGGCCAAGATGCGGCCGATCGGGGGGCGGCAATATACCTTTCCGCACGAACCCTGGTCGTCGGTGCGCTGGCGGTAGCCGCGGCGATCTGTGCCTTCTGCGGCGTCATGATCATTCTCGGCGTCTCGACGCCGATCACGGCGATGACCTTGGCCATGAAACGTCTGGCCGCGCGCGATCTGACCGCCGAGATCGGCGGCCTTGGCCGCGGCGACGAGATCGGCCGGATGGCCGATGCGGTCCAGGTGTTCAAGGCCAGCATGATCGAAGCCGACCGGCTGACCGCAGCGCAAGAGGCGGCGCGCCGGGCGACGGAGCTGCGGGCCGCCACGCTCGAGACGCTGACCCGCGGCTTCGAGGCCAAGGTCGGCGGCTTGGTCGCGGCGCTGTCGTCGTCCGCGACCGAGATGGAGGCGACGGCGCAGTCGATGAGTGCGACCGCCGAACAAACCAATCATCAGTCGATGACGGTGGCGTCCGCGGCGGAACAGGCCTCGGCCAATGTGCAGACCGTCGCGACCGCGGCCGAGGAACTGACCGCCTCGATCCAGGAAATCGGACGCCAGGTCGTGCAGTCGGCGAGGATCGCCGACAATGCGGTCGATGAGGCGGCGCGGACCGATACGGTGGTTCAGAGCCTGGCCGCTGGCGCTCAGCAGATCGGCGACGTCGTCAAGCTGATCCAGGACATCGCCGGCCAGACCAACCTGCTTGCGCTGAATGCGACGATCGAGGCCGCGCGCGCGGGCGACGCCGGCAAGGGCTTCGCGGTCGTGGCGTCGGAGGTCAAGGCGCTGGCGAAGCAGACTAGCCACGCCACCGGCGAGATCGCCGGGCAGATCGGGCAGATCCAAGAGGCGACCCAGCGCGCGGTCGAGGCGATCCGCGGCATCGGCGCCACGATCGGCGAGGTCCGCCAGATCGCGACGCTGATCGCCGCCGCGGTCGAGGAGCAGAGCACGGCGACCCAGGAGATCGCGCGCAACGTCCAGCAGGCAGCCCAAGGCACGCAGGAGGTTACGAGCAACATCGCCGGCGTGAAGGAGGCCGCGACCACGACCGGCGCCGCGGCGGCCCAGGTGTTGGGTGCCGCAGGCGACCTGTCCCAGCAGTCGAGCGACCTCGCGACCGAGGTCGACCAGTTCCTGGCCGGGGTCAAGGCCGCATGAGCCCGGCGTTCGCGCCGCGGTCGTTCGACGCGTTCTGTGCCGGTCTTGCCTCGGACCGCCTGCGCGCCGTCGCCCAGCATTGGGCCGCCGTCAGGGCGGACCGGCGGATGCCGGCGTGGCGGGACATCGACCCGATCGCGATCGCGCCGCACCTGCCGATCGTCTGGTCGTGGAAATACGATGCCGATGACGACCGATTCGTCGGGCGGCTCGCCGGCGAGGAGATCATCGAACTCGCTGGACGGCGCCTGCGTGGCGTTCCCATGGAAGTTTTCTTCGCGGGTCGCCAGTTCGATACCGTCGTCGACCGCTATATGCGTGTCGTGTCGGGGCCCTGCCTCATGCACCAACGCGGCGTCGTCTTCGCCGATGTCGGAAGGCACGGCTTAGGCGAAAGGATCGTCCTGCCGGTTTCCGACGACGGCGTCCGCGTCAACGGCGTCCTCGGCGCGGCGGTTTATCGGCCCTGGTCGACCGCCGGCGCCGAACGCGCGCTCTATCTCGAAGGCTTGTCGGAAGAGCTGGCGTTCGTGTCGCTCGATTGACGGGCCGGCCTGCGGCAGCGTCGGGGCCGCTCACAGGCTCGAGACGTGGCCGCCGTCGAGATAGGCGGGGTGCCCGTGATGAACTCGCCTCGTCGGAACAGAGGAAGGCAGGGTGCAGGCAATCTCCGGGGGCCCTCCGCGCGGGTAACGCCGGACAGGCGGCCGCTCTCGACTTGCCGGCGGTGGGCGGCGCGGCTGAAGCTCAGCGCCTGCGACCGCCACGCAAATAGGGGAGATGCCGGATTTTCGAACCGCGGGCCCGTCGTCCGGCATCTCCCATAACCTGAACGTCATCCAGCGCGCTTGGCCCGGGGGATGAAGCCGGGCACGCCCGTTTCGACTACGCGGTTGAAGCGGACCCTGGTCGTGACATCGTCTTGAAGCGCCTGCATGGCGTCGTCGGGCAGTGCCGAGATCTCGAAATTCTCCCGGATATGGCCGGGCGAGGTCGAGGTGGTCAGGAGCGCGGTGCCGCGCTGCACCGCCCAGGCCAGGGCCACTTGCGCCGGGGTCTTCTGCACGCGCCGCGCAATGGCCGTGATGGTCGGATCGTCCGTCACCCGCGGCTCCATCGCATGCCCCAGCGCGGCAAAGGCGAGCACGACGATGCCCTGTTGCCGGCAATATTCCAGCAGCTCCCACTCGGGCAGATACGGATGGGCTTCGACCTGCACCACGGCCGGCTTGATTCGCGCAATCGCGACGATCTCCTTCAGCTGCTCCAGACCGATGTCGGACAGGCCGATCGACCGGGCCCGGCCGTCGTCGACCAGGCGTTCCATCGCCCGCCAGGTGTCGGCCAGCGTCACGCCGGTGTCGTAGATGACCTGGCCGTGCGCGTCGCGCGGGTCCTGCTCGTCGCCGGGCTGGAACGCGAACGGGGTGTGGATGAGGTAGCTATCGACATAATCGAGCTGCAGCCGCCGCAGACTGGCCTCGAGGGCGGGCAGCACCCGCTCGGGACGATGGTTGTTGTTCCACAGCTTGGTGGTGACGAAGACATCCTCGCGCCGGATCTTTCCGGCCGCGAACACCTCCTGCATCGCCTCGCCGACGGCGGCTTCGTTGCGGTAGCGCTCCGAGCCGTCGAGATGGCGAAAGCCCGCCTCCAAGGCGGCCTTGGTCGCTTGCTTGGTCACAACAGGATCGGGGATCAGCGTGCCGAAGCCCAGGGCCGGCATGGCGCGGGGGCCGTGGGCGAGCGGGATCGTCGTATAGCGAAGCGTGTCTGGGGTTGTCATGTTCATACTCCTTGTTTGGGGCCCGACGAGACATCGGAACCCATGGGGGAAGATGCTTCCGGGAGAGCTAGTTGATCGGGCGCGGCTTGCGGAGCAGCAGGACGAGCGGACTGACGATCAGCATGGCGATCATCAGGAGCTTGAACTGATCGATGAGGGCGACGAACGCGGCCTGGCCGGTGATCATGTCGTTGAGCGCGGCAAGGCCTTGCCGGGAGAGAGCGGCCGCGCGATAGGGCGTGACGTCCTTGGCGAGCGCCAAATGCATGGCCTGGGTATTGCCGTAGAAGCAGGTCTGGACCACGGCGATGCCGATCGTGCTGCCGTAGAGGCGCGACAGGTTGAACAGTACCGTGCCTTCCGGGCGGAGCTTCGGATCGAGCGTGCTGAACGCGGTCTTGCCCAGCGTCGGCAGCAAGATGCCGAGACCGGCGCCTTGCAGCACGCCCGCCGCGACCACCGTCCGCCAATGCATCGCGGGCGAATAGCCCAGCATCCGCCAATTCGCATAGACCACGAGCGCCGTGCCGCCGGCGACGAGCAGCCGCGTGTCGATCCGTGCCGGCACGTAGTTCACCGAGATCAGCGCCGCCAGCAGCGCGATGCTGCGCGGGATCGCGACGTAGCCGGTGGTGTCGGCCGGATAGCCCAGCAATTCGTCCAGCATCGGCGAGGTCAGGGCCATAGTCGGCAGCAGCACGAAACCGAGCGCGAAGAACATGACGGTCGAAAGGACGAAGTTGCGATCCTTGAACAGCGCCTTGTCGAAGAAATGCGTGTGCGACGTCAGGACATGCACGATGAAAAAATAGAAGCCCAGCGCCGAGGCCGCGGCCTCCGCCCAGATCTCGGGCGCGGCGAACCACTCCAGCCGCTCGCCGCGGTCGAGCAGCATCTGCAGCCCGATCAGGCCGAGCGTGAACGTGGCGGCGCCGAAGAGGTCGAAGGGCGGCGCCTGTTCGGCCTTCTTCTCGGGCAGCGACAGCGCGATCGCGAGCAAGATGAACCCGGCCAGCGGCAGGCTCAGATAGAAGATCGCGTGCCAGCCGTGCAGCTCGGCAACCCAGCCGCCGAGGCTCGGGCCGCTGACAATGCCCAGGATCAGGGCCACGGTCCAAATCAGGCTGATGCGGCCGTGGCGCGTGGGCGGCAGCAGATCGAGCAGGATTGCCAAGGACAGCGGGGCGAGCGGGCCGCTCGCGGCGCCTTGAACGATGCGGGCGGCGATGAACTGCATCGGGGTCTGGGCCCAGGTGGCGAACAGGAGCCCGAGGGCGAAGACGGCGATCGAGAGCTGGTAGACCCGCTTGCGGCCATGACGCCCGGCGAGCCAACGCGTCATCGGCAGGGTGATGGCGCTCGCCGCGATATAGGCGGAGAAGACCCAGCCGACCTCGTCGTCCGCCATCGACAGCGAGCCCTGAATATGGAGCAAGACCGCGTTCGGAAGCGAGATGTTGGCGGCTTGCATCCAGGTCGCCAACAGGACCGCGGCCGTGATGGCGCGATGGCTATCGGGCCGGGCCGCGATGGCGGCGGTCATGGCTGCGCCCCCGCCGTGCGTGCGGCGTGGAGCGTGTGCCACAGCGTCCGGCGATAGCCGGTATCGACGCGTGCGGTGACGCTGACGCCGGAAAATAGCGGCTGGTCCGCCCCCGCGTCGTCGAGCTCAAGCCGGACCGGCAGGCGCTGGATGACCTTCACCCAATTGCCGGTCGCATTCTCGGGCGGCAGCACCGCGAAGTCCGATCCGGTGCCCGGGCTCATGCTGACGATATGCGCCTTGAAGGAGCGGTCCGGATAGGCGTCGACATCGATCGTCGCCGCCTGGCCCGGCCGCATGTGGGCGAGGCCGGTCTCGCGGAAATTCGCTTCGATCCAGATATGCCGGCTCGACAGCAGCGAGAACACGGCGGCGCCGGGATTGACGTAATCGCCGACCTGCAGATCCTCCACCTTGGTCACGATGCCGTCGTCCGGTGCCAGCACCGCCGCATAGGACAGATCGAGCCGCGCCCGATCGAGCCGGGCCTGGGCCGCGCGCACGGTCGGATGGCGGTTGGCATCGATATCCGGATCGCCGCTCAGGGCGACAACCGTATTGGCAATCTGCTGCTCGATGGATGCGACGGTCTGGCGCGCAACCTTGAAGTCGGTCTCGGCCCGCTCATAGGCCGCTTTCGAGGTGAAGTCCGAGGCGACGAGGGTCTTTTTGCGATCGTACTCATGCTCGTAAAAGCTGGCCGAGGCCTTGGCCGATTCCAGCTCGGCCTGCTGCTGGCGATATTTCGTCTTCAGCCCCTCGATTTGCAGGCGGGCGCTGCTCAGGTCCGCCTCCGCCTGATCGATGGCGATCTGATAGGGCTCCGGGTCGAGCCGGAACAGCAGCTGGCCCTTCCGGACGCGCTGATTGTCCGCGACGGCGATTTCGACCACCTGGCCCGCAACCCGGGCATTGATCGAATCCTTCGCCGCCCGAACGAAGGCGTCGTCGGTTGAGACATACGGTGCCTCGGCGAGATATTCCGTAGCACCGGCGGCGGCCAGGAGGATCGGGAATGCGAGCAGCAGGGGCCGGCGCAGCCGCTCTGCGAGTGTCCTTCTGGGCCCGACAGCGATCGATGCGGGGAGGGGCCGATCCAGC
>Ga0302311_10008366_pt1 | contig 10421 bp, 4 predicted proteins | sample III_Palsa_N1_3_FD_200449 | JGI IMG/M metagenome (GOLD analysis project Ga0302311, IMG submission 200449) | Peat permafrost microbial communities from Stordalen Mire near Abisko, Sweden - III_Palsa_N1_3 | ecosystem: Environmental > Terrestrial > Soil > Palsa > Peat permafrost | place: Sweden...
CGCGCCCGGCCGGATCCATCTTTTTGGTGATCTGTTCCAGCTGGCCGACGATCTCGCTGATCGGCGTTCCGGTGCCGTGCAGCAGCGAGAACACGCCGTCGCCGATCTTGGCCGCCGTATCGCCCCCCACCGAGTGGGATTGCAGGATCTGACCGACCGCCTTCTCGAGATTGTTTTGCTCCTTGGCGTCGATGCGCTTCTGGATATCGCTGATGCCGGGCAGCGACACGACCGTGACGTCGGCTTCCTCGCCGCTATCCTGCAGCTTCTTGATGCGGCTGGCGGCGACGTCGGCGAAGTTCGAGCTGTCGAACAGGCCGCTCTCGTCACGCTGGTCGGGGGAGGCGGCGCGCGCGGCGGCTGCGCTGGCCTTGCGCATGGCGACGAACAGATTGTCTTCGTCGCCGCCCAGGCAATAAGCCGACAAGGCGACATACAGCCAGCTCTTATCCGGTCCGACGACGCGGATATATTCTTCCTGGATGCGCCCGGTATTGAGAATCTTCTTCAGCGTTTCGCCGATCTTCGGCACGTCCGGCGGCGCGACCAGCTCACGGAAGGAGCCGCCCGTCAGCGCGTCGCTCGACTGGCCGAAGAAGGCCCGCGTCGCGCCCGCCGCGAACACGATATTGAATTCGCGATCCAATTCGAACAGCAGGTCGGCCCAGGTGAACGCCAGCGACACGTATCGGTCGCGTTCCGCCTTGATCGAATCATATTTGGACTGTGGTTGAGACACAGGCTTCCCCTTCGCCATTAGCCTCTGAAGATGACACAGACAAATCTGCCAAGTGCTTCGGGATTTGGCTAGCTTTTATTACCTGAAAGCATCGGCGGCACTTACGTCACGCCAAGGACGCCGAGGCTGCGGGCGATCCATTGGCGGGTCAATTTCTCCTGAACCGAATTCTGCGACAGGCGGTCGCGCAGATTGTCGAAATCGACGGAATCGAGCGGCTGGTCCTGGTCGGCGCAGGTGAACACCACCAGTTCGGCCCCGGTTTCCGGATCGCGGTGGCGCTGCAGGCATTGGGCGCAGATTTCCTTCATCATGCATTGCATCGGCGAATTGATGGAGCCGATGGCGCGATGCTTGGGCTTGAGATGAGGCTGCAGCACGCCGTGGCGGGCGGCGGCGACCGCCTTCATCATGCGGTCCGAGCCGATGGCGATGACGCGATCCACCTCCGACATCGATACCGGCTTGTCGCCGAGCTTGCCCTCCGCATAGGCCGCCATCGCCTGAACGATATTGCCGACGAAGCTCTTGTCGCCCGGACGGTCCGGCGTGAAGGCCTCGCCGCGATCCACGCACCACACCACCACATCGGCCGCCGCCTCGATCTCAAGGGTCTTGAAGCGGTCGGAGTGGGTACGGTACCCGGCGAAATAGAGCACCTTCGAGCCGGCCTCGCGCAGGGCCTGGCCGATCGAGAACAGCACGGCGTTGCCCAGGCCGCCGCCGGCCAGCAGCACAACTTCGCCGGAGGGGGTGGCGGTCGGAGTGCCGGTCGGGCCCATCAGCACGACGGGTTCGCCGGGCAGCAGGATCTGGCAGAGATCGGACGATCCGCCCATCTCCAGCACGATTACCGAGACCAGGCCCGCTTCCCGGTCGACCCAGGCGCCGGTCAGGGCCAGACCTTCCATCGCCAGCAGGGTCCCGTCCAGACGCTTGGCCACCGTCTCGAAATTCTGCAGCCGGTAGAACTGGCCGGGCTTGAAGGCGCGGGCGGCGGCCGGGGCCTTCATCACCACCTCGACGATGGTCGGGCCGAGGCGCTCGACCTTATGCACCACGGCGCGGAAATTGGCGTTCACCTCGGCGAAGATCTCGGCGGGCGCGATGGCGGGGGCGGGCTTTTTGGCCAGGGCCCGGCTGATCACCGGATAGCCCTGCTTGGCGCTGCCCATCGCCGAGACGACATTGCCGACATAGGACGGGTGCAGATCGCCGAAGAAGGAGACCGAGGAGCCGAAGCCGTCGCTGGCCACCAGCATCTGCGGCACGTCGGGCTTGGTCAGGCGTTGCGGCGAGACCGCCGCGCCTTCCTCGTCGAGCGCCTGGAAATATTTGCCGTCGAGATGGATACGACCGTCCTCGCGCGCCAGCACGGTGTTGGGGACGGTGCCGGCGGCGACGATGATCGAGCGGGCCGGCAGGGTGGTCTCGCTCCCCTCGGCGGTCTTGACCTTGAGGCCGGCGGCGGCGCCGAAGCGGTCGATTTCGACGGCGACCGGCGACAGCTGCTCGGCGAAACGGATGCCTTCCTCGAGCGCCTTGGTCACTTCCTCGTGATTGCGGTAGGCCGGGCTCTCGGTCAGCGTGCGGCGATAGGCGATGGTGGCGCCCCCCCAGCTCTGCAGCAAGTCCAGCACGCGCGGCAGGCGGCCGGCGCGCAGGGCTTCGGCCTTCTCGGCGCGGATGGCGCGGGCATGGGCGAGGAACTCGTCGGCGATCAGCGCCTCTTCCTCGGTGTAGGAAGCGCGCACGGCGGCTTCGTCTTTTTTGGCGGCCAGCGCCTCGTAGCGGGTCAGGAACTTCTCGACCTGGATCGGATAATAGGCCAGCGCCTCGGTGCAGCTGTCGATCGCGGTCAGGCCGCCGCCGATCACCACCACGGGCAGGCGCAGCTGCAGATTGGCCAGGCTGTCGGTCCGGGCGGCGCCGGTCAGTTGCAGCGCCATCAGGAAATCGGAGGCCTGGCGCACGCCGCGGGCCAGATTGTTGGGCATCGTGATGACGGTCGGCTTGCCCGCGCCCATGCACAGGGCGACATGGTCGAAACCCATCTCGAACGCCTGGTCCAGGGTGACGGTGCCGCCGAGCCGGACACCGCCCAGCATCAGGAACTCGGCGCGGCGTTCCAGCACCAGGCGGATCACCTTGAGGAAGTTCTTGTTCCAGCGGACGGTGATGCCGTATTCGGCGACGCCGCCGAAGCCGGCCATGACGCGCTCGGACAGATTTTCATAGAGATCCGACACGTCCTGGATCGGGTCGAATCGCACGCGCTCGCCGGTGACGGCGACGCTCGACAGGCGCTCGGGCAGCGGCTCGATCTTGAGCCCGTCCACCGCGACCACCGAATGGCCGTCATTCATCAGGTGATGGGCCAGGGTGTAGCCGGCCGGCCCCAATCCGACGACCAGCACCGTGCGGCCGCTTGCCGCCTTGGGCAGCGGGCGCTGAATGTTGAGAGGATTCCAGCGGGTCAGCAGCGAATAGATCTCGAAGCCCCAGGGCAGCTCCAGCACGTCTTTGAGGATGCGCGATTCGGCCTCCGGGATGTTGACCGGATCCTTGTTGGCCTTGGTGTAGATGCAGGCCGCCATGCAATCGTTGCAGATGCGATGGCCGGTGCCGGCGATCATCGGATTGTCGACCACGCCGATCGCCAGCGCCGCCAGGGACAGACCCTTTCCCTTGGCCTCGTGCATCTCGGAGATGCGCTCTTCCAGCGGGCAGCCGGTCTGGTTGGCGCCGACGGCGTTTTTCGCGAAAGTGCCGGTCTTGGGATCGGGCAGGCCCTTCGAGCAGCTGTCCTTGCCCTGGTGATGGCAGAAGATGCAGTAATTGACCTCGTCCATCGCCCCCTTGAGATCGGTGCCGGGATCGGTCAGGTCGAAACCGTCGCGAGACCGCAAGTGGGAGCCCGACATCAGCAGCTGCGGCACGCCATCGACCAGTTCGGCATGGGCGGGCACCATTTTCATCGGATCGTACTTGGCCGGCGCCTTGAACAGCCGGCCCAGGCGATGTTTGGCCTTGCCGGCCGAAGACATCAGCGCCCAGGCGGCGTAGCGGGCGGCCAGATCGAGCGAGGAGGCGTGGGTGGTCTCGTCCTGTTGCCAGCCAGTGACGGCGCGCGCGAAGTCCAGCTCGTCCCAGGGACCGCCGAGAAGCGCGGTCAGCTGCCCGGCCAGGGTTTCGCCGTCGACGCTCTCGGCTTCCTCGGGTTTCATCGCCTTCAGGGCGCGGCGCTGCACGAACAGGCGCTTGCAGGAGAACAGCGGCGCCAGCGTGTCGATGCGCTCGGCCAGCGCGACCATCTCGCCGCCGATTCCGAACAGGCGGCCGAGAAAATCCTCGACATGCGGCGCTAAAGCCAGCAGAAGCTCAGATTCTTCGTGAGCGGAGGCGGGAGGAGCGCAGCGGGCAGCCAGCAGGCGTTGGGCCAGATCGGGTTCGATCTCGCTCAGATGGGTCAGAAAGGCGTCATCCAGCTTTTCCAGTCCGGCCCGATCATAGAGGTCGGCGAAGTCGAGGGAAAAGCCCAGTTCGCATTTACGCGTAACCAACCCCATGCTGTCCGTCTCCCAGATTTTCTGAAAGCCTAAGTCATTTCAGGGTGAAGAGGGTAGAGTCTGATGAGTCCGCTGAAGATTGAGGAGAAACGCCGCAAGACCGTCGGCGTCTGGCTGCTGACCCTGGCCGGCATGATTCTCGTCAATGTCGTCCTGGGCGGCCTGACCCGTCTGACCGGTTCCGGCCTGTCGATGGTCGAATGGCAGCCTTTGACCGTGCTGCCGCCCCTGACGGACGGCGCCTGGGCCGACATGTTCGCCAAATATCAGGACTCGCCGCAATTCCAGCTGGTCAACGACCATATGGACCTGGCCGGGTTCAAGGACATCTTCTGGCTGGAATTCATCCATCGCAATTGGGGACGGCTGCTGGGCTTCGCCTTCCTGATCCCGTTCCTGCTCTTCATCTGGAAGAAGATCATCACCCGTGCGGAAATCCCGACCCTGGCCTTGCTGTTCGCCCTCGGCGCGGGGCAGGGCGTGCTGGGTTGGGCCATGGTGGCCAGCGGCCTGCGCGACCGCCCCGAGGTCAGCCATTACCGCCTGGCTGCCCATCTGTTCGCCGCCCTCATTCTCTATGCCGCGCTGCTGTGGACCGGCTTCGACCGGCTGGCCGGGCCCGAGAGCCGTCCGCTCAATAAGGGACTGCGCAGCGCCAAGCGGCATCTGCGCATCATCCTGATCCTGCTCTGCTTCGCCATTCCGGCCGGCGCGCTGGTGGCGGGGCTGCATGCCGGGTTGATCTATAATACCTTCCCGCTGATGGGCGATGACGGACTGATAGCCTCCGACGCTTTCGAGATGAGCCCCGGCTGGATCAATTTCTTCGCCAATCCGGCGCTGGTGCAGTTCGATCACCGCGTCCTGGCCTTCTTCACCTGGACCACGGCGATGGGGCTGATCCCGGCGGTGTTCAGGAAGCAGATGATCCCGGCGCCGTTGCGGGCCAAGATCGGCCTGGTGATTCTGCTCGCGAATGTGCAGGTGGCGCTGGGTATCTCGACGCTGCTGTTCTATGTGCCCATCCCGCTGGCGGTGACGCACCAGCTGTGCGCGTTTCTGCTGTTTGGGGCGACGCTGTGGGCGTTTCATCAGGTGAGACGGACGATTATGGCCTAAAGGGCGCGGCGGTAGAGGGGCGCCGAGGCGGCATTCCGGGCGCCTTGAGGAGCGTTGGACTTGTCCAATGCTCCTCAAGGCGCAACCCATCCACCAGCCTAAGCGCCAAAAGTATGATGCTTCAACCAGCCCTGCGTTTTGGCTTCAGGCGGACGACCGCTTGAGAAAGGCCAGAATCTCATCCGCCGCAGGCTTCCACCATGTCTCGTCGATCATCAGCCCGTGCGGCGCGCCGGGCAGTATCTTGAGTTCGGTGTCGAAGAAGGTGGCGGTTTCGCGCAAAGCGCTGACCGGCAGGAACAGGTCGGCGTCGCCGCCCAAGACCAGGATCGGCGGCTTGTCGTCGCCGCGCACCGGCTTCGGCTGCGAGGGCGCCAGCAATTCCGCGGCGACGCGAGGACTTTCCCGTTGAAGATAAGACAGCAGCTTGCGCCCCGAATCGGGCGCGCCGCCCGGCGACAGCATGGCGCGGGCCATGATTTCGGCCGACACCGCCTCGGGGCCGAGACTCTGCAGCAGGCCGAGCTGCCACAGCACGTCGGGGGCCTGCATCGACATATGCATGGCCGAGGAACTGAGACCCGAGGGCGGCACCGTCGCCAGCAGCACCGCGGCGCGCGGCTTCTTCCGGGCCAGCAGATGCTGCACCACCAGCCCGCCCATCGAATGGCCGATCAGCACCGGCGCGTCGTCGAGCGTCTCGACCACTTGAGCCACGTCATCGACGAAATCGGCGAGTGCCGCCCAGCTCAGCATGCCCTCGCTCTCGCCATGGCCGCGCAAGGACAGCGCATGGCAGCCATACCCGTTTTCACTGAAATAGGGGATGAAGCGCGGCTCCCAGATCCGCGCCGAGCAGTAGGATCCATGCACGAAAAGGACCGGTGGATGAAGGCTGGCTGCGGCTTTGGCGGGTGTGTGCAGTACTTCCAGCTTCATGCCCATCCTCGCTGTCGCCGACGGTGTGATCGCGACTATAGGGGTTTCGGAGGGGTTTGTCTTGGCAACGCCCAGGAACGCTCCTGTGATGGTCCTTGAGACGCGGGGCTTTCTGTGTATGATACGCCGCCAACTCCAACACCCCCACTCTCGGAGGCGGCATTGCAGATCAAAGAAGCCCTTACTTTCGACGACGTGCTTCTGGTGCCTGCCGAATCCAGTGTGCTGCCGGCGCAGGCGAATACTTCCACGAAGTTGACCCGCACGATCGAGCTTGGCATTCCACTGATTTCGGCGGCCATGGACACCGTCACGGAAAGCCGGCTGGCGATCGCCCTGGCTCAGACCGGCGGCCTCGGCATCATCCATAAGAATTTCGACATCGCGGCACAAGCCGAAGAGGTCCGCCGCGTCAAACGCTATGAGAGCGGCATGGTGGTCAATCCGGTCACCATCCATCCCGACCAGACCTTGGCCCAGGCGCGGCTGCTGATGGCGCATCACCGCATCTCCGGCATTCCGGTGGTCGAGCGCGGGAATGGCAAGCTGGTCGGCATCCTGACCAATCGCGATGTCCGCTTCGCCACCAATGGCGAGCAGCCGGTCGCCGAGCTGATGACCAAGGAAAACCTGGTCACGGTCCGCGAAGGCGTGCCGGCCGAAGAGGCCCGCAGGCTTTTGCACCAGTACCGTATCGAGAAGCTGCTGGTGGTCGACGAGGCCTTTCGCTGTATCGGCCTGATCACCGTCAAGGACATGGAAAAGGCCCAGGCCTATCCGAACGCCTGCAAGGACGATAAGGGGCGCCTGCGCGTCGGTGCGGCGACGGGCGTCGGCAAGGACGGGATGGAGCGCGCCGAGGCGTTGATCGACGCCGGCGTGGATCTGGTGGTGGTCGACACCGCCCACGGCCATTCGCGCGGCGTCATTGATGCCGTCGCCGCCATCAAGAAGCGCAGCAACTACGCCCAGGTCATGGCCGGCAACATCGCTACCGGCGATGCGGCCCGGGCGCTGATCGACGCCGGCGCCGACGCCGTCAAGGTCGGCATCGGACCGGGCACCATCTGCACGACCCGCATCGTCGCCGGTGTCGGCGTGCCGCAGCTCTCCGCGGTGATGGACGCGGTCGAGGTGGCCGCCAAGCAGGGCGTTCCCGTGATCGCCGATGGCGGCATCAAATTCTCGGGCGACATCGTCAAGGCCATCGCCGCCGGCGCTTCCGCCGTGATGATCGGCAGCCTGTTCGCCGGCACCGAGGAAAGCCCCGGCGAGGTGTTCCTCTATCAGGGCCGGTCCTACAAATCCTATCGCGGCATGGGCTCCCTGGGCGCGATGGCGCGCGGCTCGGCCGACCGCTATTTCCAGGCCGAAGTGAACGACAATCTCAAGCTGGTGCCGGAAGGCATCGAAGGGCGCGTCGCGTACAAGGGCCCGGTCGAGGCGGTGATCCATCAACTGGTCGGCGGCTTGCGCGCCGGCATGGGCTATACCGGCAACGCCACCATCGCGGAGTTGCAGACCAAGGCAGAGTTCCGCCGCATCACCTCGGCGGGCTGGCGTGAAAGCCATGTCCATGACGTGGCGATCACCCGCGAGGCTCCCAACTATCGGAACGAAGGGTGACGACGGGTTAGCTTCCCAGCAGGAACTCGATGTCGTCCTCGCCGAAATCGGGCCTGGTCGTGGCGGCGCCGAACAGGCCGTCCGCCAGGGCCTGTTTGCGCGCCTTGAGGTCGGCCATCTTGACCTCGATGCTATTCTCGCAGACCAGCTTGTAGACGAAGACCGGCTTGTCTTGCCCGATCCGGTGCGCTCGATCGGTGGCCTGGGCTTCGACGGCTGGGTTCCACCAGGGATCGTAATGAATGACGGTATCGGCCGCCGTCAGGTTAAGACCGCTGCCGCCGGCCTTGAGACTGATCAGGAACAGGGGGGCTTTGCCGCTCTGGAACTGCTTGACTGGCGTGGCGCGATCCTCGGTGTCTCCGGTTAGCAAGAGATATGGGATGGCGGCCTCGCGCAATCGTTCCTCGATCAGGGCCAACATGCTGGTGAATTGCGAGAACAGCAATATCCTGCGCCCCTCGCCGATCATTTCGGGCACCATTTCCATCAGCCGGTCGAGCTTCGCTGACGCGGTCTTGGCGGAGCGGCCGGCCGTCTTAACCAAGCGCGGATCGCAGCAGGCCTGGCGCAGTTTCAAAAGCGCGTCGAGAAATTCGATATGGCTGCGCTTCAATCCCTTGGCAGCGATGGCCTCCCGCACCTTTTTCTGCATGGCCAGGCGGATCGCTTCATAGGTGTCGCGTTGCACCTGCGACATTTCGATATGTTCGATGATCTCGGTCTTGGGCGGCAGCTCGGCGGCGACCAGCGCCTTGCTGCGGCGCAGGAGAAATGGATGCACCCGACGGGCCAGAGCTTCCTGGCGGGAGCCGTCGCCTTTCTTTTCGATCGGGGTTCGCCAGGCCTTGGCGAAGTCCCGGGCGCCACCGAGGAAGCCGGGTGAGACGAAGTCGAACAGGGCCCACAGCTCCCCGAGGTGATTTTCCAGTGGCGTGCCGGTCAAGGCGAGCCGATGGCGGCAGTCGAGCCGGCGCAAGGCCGTCGCTGCAGCCGTGACCGGATTCTTCACGGCCTGGGCTTCGTCGATGGCGACAAGATGCCAAGGGACGCCGACGAGATTGTCGATGTCGCGGGCAAGAAGAGGATAGGTGGTCAGGACCAGATCGCTTGAGCCGATGCGATCGAACGCCTCCTTGCGATCCGCTCCATGCAGGACCAGCAGCGACAGATCGGGCGCGAAGCGGGCCGCTTCCGCCTGCCAGTTGGGCAGGACGCTGGTAGGGGCGACGATCAGGGATGGACGATCGGCGCGGCCCGCTACCTTCTCGACCACGAGGTGGGCCAGCAGTTGAACAGTTTTTCCCAGCCCCATATCGTCGGCGAGGATGCCGCCCAAACCGACCTCGCGCAGTAATTGCATCCAGGCGAGGCCCTTTTCCTGATAGGGCCGCAACGTGCCGCGGAACAGAGCAGGCAGGGCGACGACGGGCAGGCCGTTTGCGTCGCGCAGTTTCCGGCCCATTTCGCGAAGCCGCTCGCCGCCCCGCCAGGCGATCCCGAGCGACTCGGCCCGATCGGCGAGATCGGCGAGGAAAGGGGCGTCGGCCGACGAAAAGCCCGGATCATCGCCCTTGTCATGGGCAAACAATCCGGCAAGGGTCCCGACGATGGGACGGATACGCTGCCAGTCTATGGGCAGGATTCGCCCGTCATCGAGTTTGATGTGCAGATTGACCCCGAACTCCTCCTCATCCTCCGGTTCGTCCAGAAGATGGGCGAGTTCTTCCGGGGACAGGCGTCGAAGCAGTTTCACGAGCGGCGGCAGGATATCCACCCTCTTTCCCTCGACCATGACCCCGAGATGCAGATCGAACCAGTCGATGCCGGACCCTTCGCGCACTTCCGCTTCGATGCCGTCATCGTCCGGGCGGACCAATTGAACCGGAAAATCTGGATCGATCGTGATGCGCCAGCCCATTTCAGTCAGGTCCGGAACCCGGCCGATGAGGAAATCGAGCCAGGACTCCTGATCGAGGTCGGTTGGGCCTTGGTCGAAAAAGCCCACATCCCCCCGCTGCGAGGCGGGCACCTGCCAATAGCCCGCCATGTCCTGGACAGATCGGAAGCCTTCACCGAGAAGCAGGTGGCGGGCAGCCATCTCGGCCTCGGGGCGGCGTTCCACTTCGGTCAAACTCTCGCCATCGACAAACGGGACGATCTTGCGGGTATCTCCGGCGGCGATCTCTATGCCGTCATAGAGAAAGGACAGGCGGGCGACTGGCAGGTCGAATTGCTGTAAGGAGCCCCGGGTGCGGCGCCAATAGTCGGCCATGGCGACTGAGACTTGGATGAGTTTCAGGTAGGGGGTGGGAGCGGCCTCGATGCGGCGGGGAGGGGCGGTTTCCGGCGGCAGCAAATCCTCCGCAACCCGTCCTGACAGGCGGGCCCGCACCTGAGTGACCTCCGCCGCCGCGAGCGGAGGTGCG
>Ga0302311_10008370_pt1 | contig 10412 bp, 6 predicted proteins | sample III_Palsa_N1_3_FD_200449 | JGI IMG/M metagenome (GOLD analysis project Ga0302311, IMG submission 200449) | Peat permafrost microbial communities from Stordalen Mire near Abisko, Sweden - III_Palsa_N1_3 | ecosystem: Environmental > Terrestrial > Soil > Palsa > Peat permafrost | place: Sweden...
CAAGGTCGGGCGCCCAGCCGTGCAGGCGCAGGGTTTCCGTCCTGCTTTCGGCCGGCGCCAGCCCGGCCACGGCGGCGGCGCGGTCGACCGCGTCCTGGCCCATGCGGCGATAGGTCGTCCATTTGCCGCCGGCCAGGGTGACGAGACCACTCTTCGACACCACGATCATATGCTCGCGCGACAATTGCTTCGTGTCCGCCGCTTGCGTCTTGATCAGCGGGCGCAGGCCGGCGAAGACGCTCAAAATGTCCGAACGCCTGGGTGCGGGGTCGAGATAGCGCGCGGCCGTGCGCAGGATAAAGTCGATCTCGCTATCCAGCGCGCGCGGCTCCAGATCGATCGACTTGACCGGCGTGTCGGTCGTGCCGATCAGGGTGCGATCGTGCCATGGGACGGCGAACAGGACGCGGCCGTCCTCGGTCTTCGGCACCATCAAGGCCGTGCCGCCGGGCAAAAAATGCTGCGCAACAATTATATGTACACCCTGGCTCGGCGACAACAGGGTTTCGGCGGATGGATCGTCCATGCGGCGGACGGAATCGGCGAATATGCCGGTGGCGTTGATCACTACCTTGCCTTTTGCTGTATGGGACTCACCGGTCTCGGCATCGACAAATCGCACGCCATCGATGCGGCCATCACGCTGCAGCAATTCTGTGACGGGCGCAGCATTCAATGCCACGCCACAATGGTCCTCGAAGGTGCGCAGAAGCGTGATGGCCAGGCGGCTGTCGTCGAACTGGCCGTCGAAATAGAGAATTCCGCCACGTAAATGCTGCGCCCGCAATGTCGGTACTTCGGCCAGGGCGGCGCGCCGGCTCAAGGCGCGGCTCGGCCGCAGATTCAAACGCCCGGCCAACAGATCGTAGACCGCCATGCCCGCGCCGTAGAACGGAATCCGCCAGGCGCGATAGGCGGCGATCAAGAAGCCCAGATCGTGCACAAGATGCGGTGCATTGCGCTTCAGCACACCGCGTTCGTGCAGGCTTTCACGCACCAGGTGCAGATGGCCCTGGGCCAGGTAGCGCACGCCGCCGTGGACCAGTTTGGTCGAACGGCTGCTGGTGCCCTTGGCGTAGTCATGCGCTTCGAGCAGCAGGGTTTTATAACCCCGCGTCACCGCCTCGACCGCCGCGCCCAGACCCGAAGCGCCACCGCCGATGACGATGACGTCCCAGTCGACGTCCGCGATCGCGGCACGCAGGATGGCTGGACGCGGATCGCTCATTCGACCCCAACGCGTTCGACCCAACCCGTGCTGCGCTCGACCGCCTTGCGCCACAGGGAAAGCCGCGCCTCGCGTTCGTCGGCCGACATGCAAGGCTCGAAGGTCCGGTCGACCTGCCACTGCGAGCGCAGCGCGTCGGCGTCGCGCCAGAAGCCTATGGCGAGACCTGCCAGATAGGCCGCGCCCAGCGCCGTCGTTTCGGTGATCTTCGGCCGCACCACCGGCACGCCCAGGAGATCGGCCTGGAATTGCATCATCAGATTGTTGCGCGAGCCGCCGCCGTCGACGCGCAATTGCTGCAGCGAAACCCCGCTGTCGGCGTGCATGGCGGCTAGCAGTTCAGCCGACTGAAAAGCGATCGATTCCAGAGCGGCGCGGGCGATATGGGCCTTGGTCGATCCGCGCGTCAGGCCGTGCATCGTGCCGCGCGCATAGGCGTCCCAATGCGGCGCGCCCAGGCCTGTAAAGGCCGGCACCAGATAAAGCCCGCCGCTGTCTGGCACACTGGCGGCCAAGGCCTCGATCTCGTCGCTGGAACGGATGATGCCCAGCCCGTCGCGCAGCCATTGCACCGTGGCGCCGCCCATGAAGACGCTGCCCTCCAACATGTGGTCGGTCTTGCCGCCGACATTCCAGCCCACCGTGGTCAAAAGATTGTTGCGCGAAGCGATGGCTTGGGCGCCGGTATTCATCAACAGGAAGCAGCCGGTGCCGTAGGTGTTCTTGGCCATGCCGGGCGCATGGCAAGCCTGGCCGAAAGTGGCGGCTTGCTGGTCGCCGGCGATGCCGGCGATCGGGATGGATGCGCCCAGTACATCGGTCTCCGCCACTACGCCGCTGCTCGGCACGACCTCGGGCAAAAGGCTGGCCGGCACGTTCAACAGCGCCAGCAGTTCATCGTCCCACTGTTGCGTGTGGATGTTGAAGAGCATGGTGCGCGAGGCATTACTCGGGTCGGTGACGTGGCGTTTGCTAAGCTTGAAGACGAGCCAGGAATCGATGGTGCCGAAGGCGAGTTCGCCGCGCTCGGCACGGCCGCGCGCACCCTTGACGTTATCGAGCAGCCATTGCACCTTGGTGCAGGAAAAATAGGCATCGAGCACGAGGCCGGTTTTCTGCTGGATCACATCGGCCTTGCCGGCGTCGCGCAGCGTATCGCAGATCGAGGCAGTGCGGCGGTCTTGCCAGACGATGGCATGCGCGATCGGCTCGCCCGTCTTGCGATCCCACAGCACCGTGGTTTCGCGCTGGTTGGTGATGCCGATGGCGGCGACGTCTTTCGCGGTCAAGCCCTTCTCTTGCAGAACTTGGCGCGCGACCGCAAGCTGCGATTGCCAGATCTCGTCGGCATCGTGCTCGACCCAGCCGGGATGGGGAAAGTGCTGGGCGAATTCCTGCTGCGCGATGCCGGCGATGGCGCCGTCCCGGTCGAACAGGATGGCGCGGGAGCTGGTGGTGCCTTGATCCAATGCGAGGATGAATTTACCCATGTCGTTACCTAGTAGACGATGTACTGATGCTCCGGCAAGCCTGCCACATCGACCTCAAGCGTCAGCACGCAGCCCGACAGGGGATATTGCGCCACTTCCGCTTCCGGACGGTTGTTGCGTGCGGTGGTGATATACAGCGTGCGCAAGTCCGGCCCGCCGAAGGCCAGCATCGTGGGACAACGCACCGGCAACGCGATGTCGCGCAGGATATCGCCTTCAGGCGATAGGCGCAGCAATCGCCCGCCTTCGAACATGGCGCACCAATAAGCGCCTTCGCCATCGACCGCAGCGCCATCGGGGCGGCCGCCGTAGTTGCTGGTCTTGTCCTGCGAAAATTCACGTAATACGCGATGCTCTCCGAGCTTGCCTGCTGCCAGATCGAAGTCATACGCGAAGATCGTGTGCGAGGTGGTGTCGCTCCGATAGATTGTGCGGTTGTCCGGGCTGAAGGCGATGCCGTTCGATACCGTGGCAGGTTGTTCGTGATCTTGCAGCGTGCCCTGAGTGAGGCTGTAAAGCGTCGCTCCCTGGCGATCACGCGGCTCGTATATGGTGCCGACCCAGAACCGCCCGGCCGCATCGCAGCGACCATCGTTGAAGCGTATCTTTGCTGTGTCGTACGGCGCGTCGCCAATTGGATGCAGCGCGCTGCTGTCCGTGTTCAGCACCACCAGTCCGGTGCGCAGCGCCACCAGGATGCCGCCTCCATCGATCAGGGCAATGGCGCCCGGCTCGGTAGCCATGGGCCAGTGGCGATGCTTGCCCGAGCCGGGATGCAGGCTATGCACGGCCTTGCCGGGGATGTCGACCCAGTACAGCGTCTGCTCTCCGGCATGCCATAGCGGGCATTCTCCCAGCAGCATGGGCGTCTCGACGGCGGGGCGTATAGTATTGGTTTCTGACATGAAAAATGATAGTTAGATGGTGGAAGATTCGCTCGCGCGGTTTGCGGCAAGATTCACAGCAAAATCCGCAGCAAGATTCGCATGCCATTATGCTATGAAATGAAGCAGGGAGACGATATGAATACGAAGATGCCGCAACTGGCTTTTCTGGGCCTCGGCTTGATGGGCAAGCCGATGGCGAGCCGCCTGCTCGACGCCGGTTACGCCGTCTCGGTCTGGAACCGCAGCCGTGCCAAAGCCGAGGTGTTGCAACCGCAGGGCGCGCAAGTCGCCGCAACGCCCGCTGCCGCCGTGGCACAAGCCGATGTGGTGATCACCATGCTCGAAGGCGGGCCCATCGTGGCCGAGGTCTTGCAGGCGGTGCTGCCCGGCCTGCGTCCCGGCACGCTGGTCATCGACATGAGTTCGACCGCACAGGCCGAAGCGCAAGCCATCCACGTGAAGCTGGCAGCGCAGGGCATGCAGTTCCTCGATGCGCCGGTCTCGGGCGGCGTGCTCGGTGCGGAGCAGGGCGACCTGGCGATCATGGTCGGCGGCAGTGCCGAGGATTTTCGCCGCGCCGTGCCCGTGCTCGAAGTGCTGGGACGGCCCACGCGCGTCGGCGGACCGGGCTGCGGGCAACTGGCCAAGTTGTGCAATCAATTGATCGTCGGCGGCACGATCAACATCGTGGCCGAAGCCTTGTTATTGGCGCAGGCCGGCGGCGCCGATCCGGAAAGCGTGCGTGCAGCCATACGCGGCGGTTTCGCCGAAAGCCGGATATTGGAAGTACACGGCGCGCGCATGCTGGCGCGTAATTTCCTGCCCGGCGGCCAGGTCAAGAGCCAGGCCAAGGACATGCACAACATCCTGCACGCCGCGCAGGCGGCGGGCGTGCAACTCGGCTTGACCGAACTGGTGGCGGCACGTTACGACAGCATCCTGCCGACGATCCCGCGCGCCGACCATTCCGCAGCCCTGATTGCGTTGGAACAGGCTAATCCCGGTAAGCGCGTCGGCAGCGAGCCGGACACCTTGCCCGACTGATCAGGCCTTGACGAGATAACTCTCCGCCAAGCGCACCCAATACGTTGCGCCGATAGGCAGCAATTCATCGTTGAAGTCGTAGCTCGGATTGTGCAGATTGCACGGCCCCAGCCCGTGGCCGGCCATGCGGTGGTCGCCCTCGCCGTTGCCGAGGAAGACATAGCAGCCCGGCTTGGCTTGCAGCATGAAGGCAAAGTCTTCTGCACCCATCGACGGCTCCACCTTGTCGTTGACCTGGTCCTTGCCGACGATGGATTGCATCACCTCGACGGCAAATTTGGTTTCTTTCTCGTGGTTGATCACGGGAGGGTAGTTGCGGTGGAATGTGAAATCGACTTCGGCATCGAAAGCGGCAGCGGTGTGCTCAGCGATTTCCTTCATGCGCGACTCCATCATGTCCAGCACGTCAAGACCGAAGGTGCGCACCGTGCCGATCAGCTTGGCCTCGTCGGGCACGATGTTGGTGGCGCTGCCGGAATGGATTTGCGTCACCGACAGTACCGCCGGCAACAGTGGATTGCGATTGCGGCTGACGATGGTTTGCCAACTCTGCACGATCTGCACCGCCACCAGAATCGGGTCGACGCCCTTGTGCGGTTGCGCCGCGTGGCAGCCCTTGCCGCGCACCGTGACGTCGAACTCGTTGGAGGACGCCATCATCGGTCCGGCCGTGACGCCGAAGCAGCCCACCGGCTGGCCCGGCCAGTTGTGCATGCCGAACACCGCTTCCATCGGGTATTTGTCGAACAGGCCGTCTTCGATCATGCGGCGCGCGCCGCCGCCGCCTTCTTCGGCGGGCTGGAAGATCACGTAGACGGTGCCATCGAAATTGCGCTGCTTGGCCAGATAATGCGCTGCGCCGAGCAGCATGGCGGTGTGGCCGTCGTGGCCGCAGGCGTGCATCTTGCCGTGGTGTTTGGACGCGTGGTCGAAGGTATTGACCTCTTGCAGTGGCAGCGCATCCATATCGGCGCGCAAACCGATGGCGCGGGAGCTGGTGCCGTTCTTGATGATGCCGACCACGCCGGTCACGCCGAGGCCGCGCACGATCGGGATGTCCCATTCGGTCAGCTTTTGCGCCACCACGTCGGCGGTGCGGTTTTCTTCAAAGCACAGTTCGGGATGGGCGTGGATGTCGCGCCGGATGGCCTGGATTTCCGCCTGGAAGGCGACGATAGGATCGATTAATTTCATGTCAACTCCGTGCCTTTTTGGGGCGTATCTATTCTTATCTGTTCTTATCATTATAGGCTTGCGGCCTGCTGAAGCTAACACTATACCGGGAGACAAGAAATTGTGCGGCGGCAACGATGCTGCACGGCGGCATAATGTCGGGAATGCCACTGAACACCTCGGGCGGTATACCATATGGGGCAAATAAGGAAAGATTGCATGAGCACCACCATCGTCCGGGCCGCTTGCCCGCATGACTGCCCCGATACCTGCGCCTTGCTGGTCACCGTAAAGGATGGCGTCGCCACCGAAGTCAAGGGTGATCCCGATCATCCCACCACGGCCGGCGTGCTGTGCACCAAGGTATCGCGCTACACCGAGCGCACCTATCACCAGGACCGCCTGCTGTATCCGATGAAGCGCACCGGCCCCAAAGGCGCCGGGCAATTCGAGCGCATAAGCTGGGACGAGGCGCTCGATACCGTCGCCGCGCGCTTGAAGTCTTTGCCTGATCCGCAAGCGCTCCTGCCCTACAGCTACGCCGGCACGATGGGACTGGTGCAGGGCGAAGCGATGGCCATGCGCTTTTTCAACAAGTTCGGCGCCTCGCTGCTCGACCGCACGATCTGCTCCAGTGCCGGCGGCACCGGCTACACCTATACCCTCGGCGCGCGCATCGGCATGGACCTCGAGCAATACCAGAATGCCAAACTGATCCTGATCTGGGGCGGCAATCCGATCGCCTCGAACCTGCATTTCTGGATGCGCGCGCAAGAAGCCAAGCGCCAGGGTGCCGTACTGGTGGCAATCGACCCCTACCGTTCGCTGACGGCTGAAAAATGCCAGCACCACCTGGCACTCTTGCCCGGCACCGATGCCGCGCTGGCGCTGGGCATGATGCACGTGCTGATCCGCGACGATCTGCTCGATCACGACTACATCGCGCGCCACACGCTGGGCTTCGACGCCTTGCGCGCACGCGCAGCCGAATGGACGCCGGAGCGCACCGCGCAAGTGTGCGGCATCAGTGCGGAACAGGTTGAATGGCTAGGCCGTCTCTATGGCGAGACCGCCAAACGTGGCGAGCCTGTTGCGATCCGCACCAACTACGGCTTGCAGCGCACGCACGGCGGCGGCATGGCGGTGCGCAACATCACCTGCCTGCCGGCCTTGGTCGGCGCCTGGCGCCATGCGGCGGGCGGTGTGCAGTTGTCAACCTCGGACAGCTTTCCGAAAGACGTCGCCGCTCTGCAACGTCCGGACCTGAAGCCTGCGGGACAAGCACGACGCACCATCAACATGAGCACCATCGGCGACGACCTGCTGCGTGTAGCCTCGCCTGAATTCGGCCCGCGCGTCGAAGCGGTGATCGTCTACAATTCGAATCCCGTGGCCGTCGCGCCGGAGTCAGGCAAGGTGGCGCAGGGCTTCGCGCGCGAAGACTTGTTCACCGTCGTGCTGGAACACTTCCAGACCGATACCGCCGACTATGCCGACATCGTGCTGCCCGCCACCACCCAGCTCGAACACACCGACATCCATTCCACCTACGGCCATACCTACATGATGGCCAACAATCCGGCTGTGGCGCCATTGGGTGAGGCCAAGCCCAACACCGAATTCTTCCGCCTGCTGGCCGCACGCATGGGTTATGAGGAAGACTGCTTCCGCCACAGCGACGACCAGATTGCCGCCGTCGCGTTCAACAACAAGGACCAGCGCGCCATCCATTTCGATTGGGAATCCTTGAAGCGCAAGGGCTGGCAAAAGCTCAATCTGCCCGATGCGCCATTTGCCGAAGGCGGATTCCGTACGCCTTCGGGCAAGTGCGAGTTCTACAGCGAAAAGATGCTGCGCGACGGCCTCGATCCGCTGCCCGCCTACATTGCACCCTACGAATCTGTCGCAAGCGCGCCCGAGCTGGCAGCAAAGTATCCGCTGGCGATGATCTCGCCGCCGGCACGCAACTTCCTCAATTCGAGCTTCGTCAACGTGCAAAGCCTGCGCAATACCGAGGGCGAACCGCACTTGGACATCCATCCGGCCGACGCCGCCGCGCGCAGCATCGCGCAGGACGACCTGGTACGCATCTTCAACGAGCGCGGTGCATTTACGGCGAAAGCCCGCCTCACCGACAAGGCGCGGCAGGGGCTGGTGGTGGGGCTGTCGATCTGGTGGAAAAAGCTGGCCGTTGACGGCAAGAACGCCAACGAGGTGACCAGCCAGCGCCTGACCGACATGGGACGCGGCCCGACGTTTTACGATCTGCTGGTGCAGGTCGAGAAGTCGGAGACCATTTGAGTTTGCTGCGCCTCGCTTTCCTGTTCGCCCTGGTCGCTGCTTTGGGCGGCTGCGCCGACCTCGGTTATTACGCGCAAGCCGCGCATGGCGAATTGTCGCTGCTATCCTCGGCCAAGCCCATTCCCGATGTGCTCGATGATCCGCAGGTCGACGACAAGCTCAAGGGGCGCTTGCAAAAGGTGCAGCAGATCCGCGCCTTTGCCGTGAGCGAACTGGCCCTGCCCGACAACGGCAGCTACAAGACCTATGCCGATCTGCACCGCGCCTACGTGCTGTGGAACGTGATTGCCGCGCCCGAGCTGTCCTTGACGGCCAAGGAATGGTGCTTTCCCGTCGCGGGCTGCGTGTCGTATCGCGGCTATTACAGCGAAGCCGATGCCGATGCCTTTGCCGACGGCTTGCGCCATGATGGCTACGATGTGATGGTGGGCGGCGTGCCGGCCTATTCCACGCTGGGCTGGTTCAACGACCCCGTGCTTTCGACCTTCATCAACGAAGCCGATGCCGAACTGGCGCGCATGATCTTTCACGAACTGGCGCACCAGACCGTCTACGCCCAAGGCGATTCGCAATTCAACGAAGCCTTCGCCACCTCGGTGGAAGAGGCCGGGGTGGAACTGTGGCTGGAAAAGAATGGCAGCGAGAAACTGCGCCAACTCTATGCCGGGCGGGAAAAGCGCGAATCCGATTTTCTCGCACTGCTCTTGAACACGCGAAAAAAACTCGAAGCCGATTATGCGGGCAGCGCCACCGACGATGAAAAGCGCGCGAAGAAGGTTGAGATATTTGCCGAACTCAAGGACGCGTACCCAGGCCTGAAAGCGTCCTGGGGCGGCTATGCCGGCTACGACGCCTGGTTTGCGCGTCCGCTCAATAACGCCAACCTCGCCCTGCTTGCCACCTATCACGACTATGTACCGGCTTTCCGTGCGCTGTTGCAGCAATCGGGCAGCTTCCCGAAGTTCTATGATGCCGTGCGCGAGCTGGCCAAGCTCGACATCGATGAGCGTCACCGGCGCCTGAAAGCCCTGATCCCGGTCGTCCAAACCCCTGCGAACTAAATGCGCTTCGACGTCGACCTGCACCGCAGCACCATCATCTTGCCCGACCGCCTGGCCGGCGGTCGTTCGATGGAGATGAGCGTGATCGATGCCGGGCCGGACCAGGGCGACAAATATGCCGCGCCGACCATGGTTTTCATCCACGGCTTCGGCGGGCGCGCGGCGTATTGGGAATATCAGCTCGAACAATTCCAGGAACACTACCGCGTAGTGGCGCTCGACTTGCGCGGGCATGGCTATACCGATGCGCCGGCTGAGGCCGACGGCGCGCACTACGACGTGCCCGAACTGGTGGGCGACATCGAAGTGGCGCTGGAGATTTTGCGTGTGCCGGAACGCTTCGTCCTGGTATGCCACTCCTTCGGCGGTGCGTTGGCCTCGTATTTCGTCAATCATCACCCCGAACGCGTGTCGGCGCTGGTGATCATCGCCTCGGCCGTACGCTTCCAGTTGCGCTGGGCCGGGCGCATGTTGTTGCGCGTGCCGCCGGCTGTGCTGACCTGGGTCCGCGAAGTGCTGCCGGTGTTCGGCTTCAACGCTGCGCGCGTCTATCCGCCGGCGCACGTGGTCTATCTGCAAAACCGCAATGCGCTCTCGGGCTGGGACGGCAGCGACTTGCTGCGCGCCATCCGCGTGCCGACCATGGTGATCCTGGGCCAGCGCGACAGCCTGTTTTCCGATGCCTCGTACAAGGAGGTTGCCAGGCTCGTGCCCGGCGCCGAGCAGGTGGTGATCCCGGTATCGGCGCACCAGGTGATGGTGGAGCGGCCCGACGCGGTCAACCGCGCCATCGAGCGCTTCCTGGCCGCCCAGCGCGATCCGATGGAAGTGCTGGAAGAAAAGGCCAAGCGCCGTGCCGAACGGCGCACCGCGCGCAAGGCGCTCGAAGCCGAGCGGCCCTGGCTCAAGTTTTACGACAGCCGCACGCCCTACTGGATACGCCCGCCTTCGGTGCCGCTGACGCGCCTGTTGGAAGCGACGGCGCGCCGCTTCGCCAAGACGCCGGCCATCGATTATTTCGGCAAGCGCATGTCCTGGCGCGAACTCGACAAGCTGGTCAACCGCTTTGCGCATGGCCTGCTTGCGCTGGACGTGAAACTGGGCGAGCGTATCATGCTGGCCCTGCCCAATACGCCGCACTGGATCATCGCCTACTTTGCCGTGCAAAAGATCGGTGCGGTGCCGGTATTGTCCGACGCGGAAACGCCGGTCGAGACGCTGATGGCAC
>Ga0302311_10008374_pt1 | contig 10408 bp, 7 predicted proteins | sample III_Palsa_N1_3_FD_200449 | JGI IMG/M metagenome (GOLD analysis project Ga0302311, IMG submission 200449) | Peat permafrost microbial communities from Stordalen Mire near Abisko, Sweden - III_Palsa_N1_3 | ecosystem: Environmental > Terrestrial > Soil > Palsa > Peat permafrost | place: Sweden...
AGCCGCACGCGACCGCGACCGCCTTCGTGGCCCTGCCCGACGTCGATGCGGTCATGCGCCTGTTCGGCCAGGCCCGCGCCGCGACCGGCGACCAGCTGACCGCGTTCGAGCTGATCCCGCGCATCGGCCTCGATATGGCCATGGCGCATGTCAGCGGCGTGGTCGATCCGCTGGAGCAGGTTTACGAGAATTATGTGCTGATGGAGGTTTCCACCTCCAGCCCCCATGCCGATGTCGCGGCGACGCTGGAAGGATTGCTGGAGGAAGCGCTCGAAGCCGGCACGGTCATCGACGGCACGATCGCGGCCAGTGCCGCCCAGCGCAACGCGTTCTGGCTGATCCGCGAGGGCATGGTCGAGGGCCAGCGCTTCGAGGGCGGCTCGATCAAGCACGACATCGCCGTGCCGGTCGCCTCGGTCGCCGAATTCCTGAAGGACGCGACCGCCGCCGTCACCGGCCGCTTGCGGGGCATCCGGCCTGTCGCGTTCGGCCATTGCGGCGACGGCAATATCCATTTCAACCTCAGCCAGCCGCTCGGCGCCGACAAGGACGAATTCATGGCACGCTGGGAGGAATTCAACGACCTCGTCCATGGCATCGTCGCCCGTCTGCACGGCTCGATCAGCGCCGAACACGGCATCGGCCGCTTGAAGCGGGAGGAGCTGACGCATTACAAGGCTCCCCTCGAACTGGAACTGATGGCGCGCATCAAGAACGCCCTCGATCCGCAGCACCTCATGAACCCCGGCAAGGTCGTCGCAGAAGCGGCCTTCAACGCCCTCAAGCAAGGCTGACCCGACATGATCCCCTATAATCCTCCGCTCGCCGATATGCAGTTCGCGCTGGAGCACGTGGTCGATCTGGAAGCGCTGGCGGCCCTGCCCGGCTGCGAAGGCGCCGATCTGGAGACGGTCGCGGCCGTGCTGGACGAAGCCGCCAAACTCGCCCGCGACGTATTGGCGCCGATCAACACCAGCGGCGACATCGAGGGCAGCGTGGTCGAGAACGGCGTCGTGCGCACGCCCAAAGGCTTCAAGGAGGCCTACAAGACCTACGTCGAAGGCGGTTGGAACAGCCTGCCGTTCGAAGAGGAATTCGGCGGCCAGGGCCTGCCGGTCGTGGTCGCTCTCGCCGTCGCCGAGATGTGGAATTCGGCCAATATGGCCTGGGCGCTCTGCCCGCTTTTGACCGTCGGCGCGATCGAGGCGCTGCTGCGCCACGGCACCAAGGCGCTGCAGGAGACGTATCTGCCAAAACTGGTGTCGGGCGAATGGACCGGCACCATGAACCTGACCGAGCCGCAGGCCGGTTCCGATGTCGGCGCGCTCCGCACCAAGGCGGTCAAGCAAGACGACCATTACCTGATCACCGGCCAGAAGATCTTCATCACCTATGGTGAGCACGACATGGCCGAGAACCTGATCCATCTGGTTCTGGCCCGTCTGCCCGGCACGCCGGCCGGCACCCGCGGCATCTCGCTGTTCCTGGTGCCGAAATTCCTGATCAAGGAAGACGGCAGCCTGGGCGACCGCAACGACGTGCGCTGCGTCAGCCTGGAACACAAGCTGGGCATCCACGGCAGCCCGACCTCAGTCCTGGCCTATGGCGACAATGGCGGCGCCGTCGGCTACCTGATCGGCGAAGAGAACAAGGGCATGGAGTGCATGTTCACCATGATGAACAATGCGCGCCTGAACGTGGGATTGCAGGGCGTCGCCATCTCCGAACGCGCCTATCAGCAGGCGCGCGACTATGCCAAAACCCGCGTCCAGGGCCGCACGCTCACGGGCGGCAAAAGCGAGACGCCGCTGCCGATCGTCTATCATCCAGACGTGAAGCGCATGCTGCTGGCGATCAAGTCGCGCACCGAGGCGTCGCGGGCGCTCGCCTATTTCACCGCCGGCCAGATCGACCGCGCCCGCCATCTGCCGGACGAAGCCGACCGCGCCAAGGCGCAGCTGCTGGTCGATCTGCTGATCCCGTTGGTCAAGGCCTGGTCGACCGACCTCGGCGTCGAGAACAGTTCGCTCGCGGTCCAGGTCTATGGCGGCATGGGTTTCATCGAGGAGACCGGCGTCGCCCAGCATTTCCGCGACGCGCGCATTCTGCCGATCTATGAGGGCACCAACGGCATCCAGGCGATGGATCTGCTCGGCCGTAAGCTGATGCGCGACCAGGGCGCGGCGGCCGCCAGCTTCGTCGCCCTGATGCGCGAGCTGGACGCACCGCTCGCCGAACAATCGGGCGACGATCTGGCCGTGCTGCGGGCGAGCCTCGCGGCCGGCCTCGTCGCGGTCGAGACGGCGACCAAAACCCTGATCGAAAGCTTCGCCGCCGATCCGGCGCGCGCGGCCGCGGGTTCGGTGCCCTACCTCAATCTGTTCGCGACCGTCGCCGGCGGTTGGCTGCTGGGCAAGCAGGCCCTGGCGGCCCAGGCCCAGCTCTCGCGCGGCGCCGGCGATGCCGGCTTCAACGAGGCGAAGCTGATGACGGCCCGCTTCTTCGCCGAGCAGTACCTGACCCCGGCCGCGGCCCAGCTGAGCGCCATCGGCGGCGGTGCCACCATCGTGGCGTTTGATCCGGAGCAGTTTTAATCCGGCGTGATCTTTAAGTTTCGTCATCCCCGGGCTTGACCCGGGGATCCACGCGCCGCCGCGAAACGACGACCTGGAGGTTGAATCGTCTCGCCTAACCGCGTGGATGGCCGGGTCAAGCCCGGCCATGACGACGAATGACGGGCGTTCGGTTACTGACCGAGCGGTGGCGAGTCAGTGACCGCGACCAATTGCTCCGGCTGCCCCCTCCAGCTTGCTTGTCAGACAAATTTAGTCATACATATGGGCCGATGTTTTCGCATCATCTCGAAGGAAGCGGGCGCTAGACCTGCTCCGAGTGGAGGAAGCCCATGACGTCTCAGACGATAAGTCGGCGTGCGTTGCTGAAGAGCTCGGCAACCTTGTCGGCGGGCGCGATCTTCGCCCCCGCCCTGATCGGCCGCGCCCAGGCCGCGACCCTTAAACTCAAGCTGTCGTCGTCCCAGGCCAACGATCCGAAATATGCCAACGGCCGGGTCTATTACGACAATCTGATCAAAAATCTGAAGGCCGGCGGATTCGGCGAACAGATCGAGGTGGCGTTCTTTCCGGACAACCAGCTGGGCCAGGAAATCGACGTCATCAATTCGGTCAAGCTGGGCGTGATCGATCTGATGGTGTCGGGCTCGTCGATCTCGGCCAACCTGGTCCCGCTCGTCGGCACCTTCGACCTGGGCTATCTGTTTTCCAGCTTTCCGCAGCAGACCAAGGCCTTCGACAATGGTGCCGCGAAGCCGGTCGAGGCCGCCCTGCTGAAGGACGCCAACATCCGCATCCTGGGCTGGGCCTATAATTTCGGCGCGCGCAGCGTGCTGGCCAAGAAGGCCGTCAATTCGCCCGACGATCTGGCCGGCCTCAAGATCCGCACCCTGCCCAACCCGATCATCACCGAATGCCTGCGCCTGATGGGCGCCGCCGCGACGCCGCTGGCGTTCGGCGAAGTCTATACGGCACTGCAGGCCGGCGTGCTCGACGGGCTGGAGCATGACCCACCGACCATCATCGCCAGCAAGTTCTACGAGGCGGCGAAGTTCTACTCGCTGACCGAACATAATTTCTCGCCGCTCGCGGTCTATTTCAGCGAGACGACCTTCAAGCGGCTGGACCCCAAGCTGCGCGACGGGCTGCTCGATGCCGCGACCAAGGCCGCGGCCGACACGCGCGCCCATGGTCTCGCGGTCGAGAAGGAGGCCCTGACGCTCTTGGCCGACAAGGGCGTTTCGGTCATCCATTGCGACAAGGAGCCATTCCGCAAACGGGTCCTGCCGCAGACCGACACGTTCCTTAAGGCACATCCGGACGCGAAGCCGGTCGTCGACGCCATCCGCGCCACCCAGGCGTAATGTCGATCGCCGTGCCGAGAACGACCGCCGGCAGCGGGGCCCTGATCGCGCCGCTGCTGGCGATCACCGATGTCGTCGCCGCCTTGATGCTGCTGGCCGATCTGATGGTGGTCTGCGGTTCCGTCATCGCCCGCTCGCTGTTCAACGCGCCGGTCGAATGGGCCGACGACGTGGCGCGCGGGCTGATGGTGGGGTCTAGCTTCTTCGGTGCGGCCAGCGCGCTCGCCCGCATGGAGAATCCCGGCGTCGCCTTCTTCGTCGACAAGCTGCCGCCCACTCCACGGCGCCTCGTCGACGCGATCGGCGCGCTGCTGGTCGTGCTGGTCTCGGCGGCCGTCGCCTATAACGCGATCCAGCTCGGCATCTTCACCACGGGCCAGACGACGGGGTCGGGCCTACCGCTGCAGCTGACCTTCTATCCGATGAGCGTCGGCGCCGTCTTCATGACCCTGTTCGCGCTCGACCAGTTCCGGCACCGCGCCTGGGCCGAGATGGTCGTGAGCCTGGCGATCGTCGTCGCCGTGGTCGCGCTCTATCTGGGCTGGGACGCGCTCGCGCCCGACAGCGTGCCGTCGTCGGGCACGATCATGCTCGTGGGTTTTGTCGTGACGCTCGCCGGCGGCCTGCCGATCGGCTTCGCCATCGCGCTCGCCGCCCTCTTGTTTATCTGGGTCGAGGGTACCCTGCCCGGCGTGATCTTCGCCCAGCAGATGGCGCGCGGCATCGATAATTTCGTGCTGCTGGCGATCCCGTTCTTCATCCTGGTCGGCTACCTGATGGAGGCGAACGGCATGTCCGTGCGCCTGATCGAGCTGCTGCAGCGCCTGGTCGGGCGCATGCGCGGGGGTCTGAACGTCGTCATGGTGACCTCCATGGTGATGTTCTCGGGCATCTCCGGCTCCAAGATGGCCGATGTGGCCGCCGTCGGCTCCGTGCTGATCCCGGCGGCGCGCCGGTCGGGCCAGAAGCCCGGCAACGCGGTGGCGCTGTTGGCGGCATCGGCGGTGATGGCCGAGACGATCCCGCCCTGCATCAACCTGATCATCCTGGGCTTCGTCGCCAACCTGTCGATTGGCGGGCTGTTCATGGCGGGACTGCTGCCGGCCGGGTTGATGGCGTTGGTGCTGATCGCGGTCTCGATCCTGTTCGGCCGCAAGACACCGCCGGCGCTGGTCGAGACCGGCCCGCGCCGCTCGCTCGTCAGCCTGTGGGGCGGCGGCGCCGCCTCGCTGGGCCTGATCCTGATGATCTTCATCGGCTTCAAGAGCGGTTTCGCCACCGCGACCGAGATCTCGGCCTTCGCAGCCCTCTACGCCATCCTCATCGGCGGCGTGGTGTTCCGGGAATTGGGCCCGCGCTCGGCGGCGAAGAGCTTCGTCCAGGCCGCGACCCGGTCGGGCCTGGTGCTGTTCATCGTCGCGGCCGCCCAGGCGCTGGCCTTCGTGCTGACGCTGCAGCAGGTGCCGCACATGGTCGGCGAGATGATGATCGCGCTGTCCCAGGACGGCGGCACCTGGCTGTTCATGCTGCTGTCGATCGTCATCCTGATGCTGATGGGCTCGGTGCTGGAAGGTGCCGCGGCACTCATCATCTTCGGGCCCCTGCTGGTGCCGGTCGCCACCAAGCTGGGTGTCGATCCTTTGCATTTCGGCGTGGTGCTGGTGATCTCGATGGGCATCGGCCTGTTCGCACCGCCGCTGGGCCTGGGGCTCTACGGCGCCTGCCTGATCGGCAATGTGCCGATCGAGAGCACGGTGAAACCGATCCTGGGCTATCTGGGCCTGTTGTTTCTATGCCTGCTGGTCATTGCCTTCGTGCCCTGGATCAGCACCGCCCTGCCGCACGCCTTCGGCTATTGAGAGAGCTCCGATGTTGAAACTGCTGCTGACCCATACGCCGCACATGCGCCGGCACTATTACGGCGAACGAGCGCTGGCGGGCCTCAAGGACCTGGTCGAGGTGCAGACGCACGAGATGGACGAAGCGCTGGGCACGGCCGACCTGATCGCGGCCGCCCGCGACGTCGACATCATCCTGGCCGACCGGATGACCCCCGGGCCGGGCGAGATCTTCGCGCAGTTGCCGAAGCTCAAGGCGATGCTGCGTTGTGCCGTGGATATCCGGAACATCGACGTCGAGGCCGCCTCGGCGGCCGGCGTATTGGTCACCCGGGCCACGCCGGGTTTCATCTCGTCGGTCTGCGAACTGACGATCGGGTTCCTGGTCGATCTGTCGCGCGGCGTCTCGCGCGCGAGCGCGGAATATCAGGCCGGCCATTCGCCCGAGGCCCGGATGGGCCGTCAATTGGCCTCGAGCACGCTCGGCATCATCGGCTATGGCGCGATCGGCCGGCAGATGGCGCCGATGGCGCTGGCGCTCGGCATGAAGGTGCTGATCGCCGACCCCTATGCCAAGGTCGAGGATGCGCGCTTTACCCAGGTGAGCATGGACGATCTGCTGACCCGATCCGACTATGTGTTGTGCCTGGCGGTCGCAACCGAGGAGACCGAGAACCTGATGAATGCCAAGGCCTTCGCCAGCATGAAGCCCTCGGCCTATTTCATCAATGTCTCGCGCGGCAATCTGGTCGACGAGGCGGCACTTGAGGCAGCGCTCAAGGACGGCGCCATCGCCGGCGCCGCCCTCGACGTCGGCCGTGCGCCGGACCAGATGCCGACGCCGGCGCTCGCCCGGCTGCCGAACGTCATCGCGACGCCCCATATCGGCGGGCTGACCCCACCGGCGATCGAGCATCAGGCGCTGGATACCGTCGCCCAGGTGGCGGCCCTGGTTCGGGGCGAGGTGCCGCCGGGCGCCGTCAACCTCGACCGCTGGACCCGCCGGCTCGGCTAAGGAGAAGACCATGCCCAACGCCCAGCCCCTCGCCGCCCCGGCGAACAGCTGCGACTGCCATATCCATATCTATGATCCGACGAAGCCGGTGGCACCGACCGCCGCCGGTCCGGGCCCGGCCTGGGCCAATGTCGGGGCCTATCGCGCCGTGCAGCAGCGCCTGGGCACGACCCGCGCGGTCGTGGTGCAATCGACCGCCTATGGCCTCGACAATAGCTGCGCGGTCGAAGCAATTGCCGAACTTGGTCTATCTCAGACGCGCGGCGTGGCCGTGGTCGGCGCGGACGTGAGCGAGGCGGAATTGCAGCGCCTGACCGATGCCGGCATGCGGGGCGCGCGGTTCCAGATGCTGCCCGGCGGCGCGCTGCCCTGGGAGGCGCTGGAGCCGGTCGCGGCCAAGATCGCGGCGTTCGGCTGGCATATCCAGCTGCAGATGGACGGGCGCCTGCTGGCCGAGCGCGAGACCCAGCTGAAGCGCCTGCCCGGCACTCTGGTCATCGATCATGTCGGCAAGTTTCTGGAGCCGGTGCCGGTCGAGCACCCGGGCTTCCGGACCCTGTTGCGCCTGCTCGACGGCGGTAAGACCTGGCTGAAGCTCGCGGCGGCCTATGAGACATCGAAGGTCGGCGGACCGCTCTATGGCGACGTCGGCGCGCTCGCCAAGGCCGCGGTCAAGGCGCACCCGGAGCGGATGATCTGGGCCAGCAACTGGCCCCATGTCTCGGTCAAGGATCTGCCGGACGACCGGTCGCTGCTGGATCTGTTGCTGGATTGGGCGCCGGATGCACGGATTCGTCAGCGCATCCTGGTCGATAATCCGGCCGAGGTGTACGGGTTCTAAAGCGCCGAGCTGTTCAGGCTTTCGACCACGGCCGGGCGATCGAGCCCGCCGTCGCGGACCTCGGTCGGCAGCTTGACCAGCCGCAGCTCGGCCTGGTGCCGGGCCTGGGCGCCGCCGAGCCGGGCGGCCAGCGCGCGAATTGTCCTGCTGCCCGTCGTGGTACAGAGGAACGGCATCAGCCCATGCACGAAACAGGCAAGCCCACCCACGAGCATGGTTGTACCGGTGCGGGACGCGAACCGCAGATGTTGAAAGTAGCTTTCCCCGACCGACGCCGGATGTTCGGTGAAATGACGCAGCATGGCCGCCACCCGCTTGAGACAATATTGACGACGAACGGTCCCATGATTCGATCGATCTGTCCAGGCAAGGACTTGTCAGGCAACAATATCGCCTAATAATCACAAATCCGATATCGCGAATCGAAGATATCAACATCGCGCAGATGCATCTAATCTGTAGAACAGGCCGAGTTTTACGAAACAGACCTGTCCATAGCGTCCGATCGGAACCGTCTCTCGGGATAGATAAAATTTCGCCTAAAAGATAATTGCCCTGTCAAATGTTTGCTTGCCAACAATTTTGTAGACGCCCTAGACTGCGCGAGCTTGAGACGCGTCACTCCATTTTGGATTGAGATGATCCCCCTCCCCGTTTCCGTGACCGTGAAAGAACTGAGCGTGGCGCCACCGCCGGCCTGGTTCCAGCCGTTGCTGAACTATTGGGAGCAGAAGCGTGCGGGCGGGCGGTTGCCGGCGCGGGCCGATCTCGATCCGATCGATCTGAAGCCCCTGCTCGGCTGGCTGAGCCTGGTCGATGTGCGCGCGACCGGCCCGCGCTTCGCGCTCCGCCTGCTGGGCAGCGCCCATCCGCCGCGCGCGTTCGGGCCCCGGCACGGCAAGGATATTTCCGGCATGCAGCCGGAGGCCTATCGCGATGCGGTCGCGGCACAATATGAGACGACGGTCAGCCGCTGCGCGCCCACCCTGCATGAAAATATGCTGAGCTTCGGCCCCTATCGTTTCCGCTATCAGCGCATCGCCTTGCCGCTGGCCAAGGACCACGTAACGCCGGACATGCTGATGATCGCCTCGCTGGTCGATCCGCTCGAACATGGCCGGTTCTTCGCCGCCTATGCCCAGGCGATCGGCGCTCGGGCTTAAGAGCCGCAGGCGCCGCTGACGGCGTAGAGCCGGAACTGCGGCCGCTCATAGAGCGGCGTCAGGCAGGGTAACGTCAGTGCCGGCACCGGCCGCCGATCGACGATCGCCAGCGCGCCATAGTCGCCCAGCACCGACAAGGCCGCCGCCCGCCCGGTCGGATCGCTCCCGGTCAGGCCCGCCCAGAGCGCGTCCGGCTCCGATCGCGCTGCCAGATCGGCGTAGTCTGGCGTGAGGCCCAGCGGCTGCTGGCCAGAATAGGTGAATTCGGTCGGCACGAACGCATCCACGGCGATGATCGCGTAGGTCGGCAGATGCAGCAGCGGCAGATCGCCGGCGCCGACCGCGCCCGGGCCGCTCGCGACCGCCAGCCGCGTGCCCGGCGGCAGCCGCTCGAACGCCGCCAGGATCGGGCGGTAGGTCCGGTCGGCGCGGAGCCAGGCCTGCTCGACCAGGGCCATGCGCGCGACGAACAGGCTCAGCACCAGGGCGTCGACGATCGTCCCGGTCCGCCGGGACCAGCCGACCGGGCGCGTCGCCGCGACCAGCAGCAGGAACAGCATGACCGGCAGGCGATGATCGACGCCGCTGCCGCCCAGCAACCGCGCCGGCATCAGCAGATAGGCAGCGACCAGCACGGCCAAAGCCATGCCCAACCGCCGGTCGATCGCGACGCGGCCGCGCCAGAGGCCCCAGCCGAGCGCCAGCACCAGCAGCGCGAACCCCGCGATGTCGAACGGCCGGCTATAATCGTCGAACACGCTGAACAGCAGGTCGAACTTGCGCAGCGGGTTGGCCCAGGCGAGACCGCCGCCATCGCCCGGTCCCGGCCGCCAGGCCGCGAGCCAGAGCAGCACCGGCGGCAGCAGCGGCAGCACCATTGCGCCGAACGGCCGGACGATGCCGCGCCATTGCCGCGCGCGAAGTGCCGCCAGCTCGATACCGCCGATCGCCAGGGCCATCAGGCCGAACGCGACCAGATGGCAGAAATAGGCCACGAGCGCCGCCACGGCCACGGCCCAGAACCGGCGCGTCGGCCGGTCGGAAAATCCGATCCAGGCGGCGAGCCCGATCAGCGCCACGCCCAACCCGGCCAGGTAATTGACGAAGCCCCACAGCAGGATGCGGTTGTAGAGCAGCAGGAACCCCGTGAGCGGCCACAGCGACCAGGTCCGTGTGGCGGCCCGATGCACCAGCACCGTCCCGGCCGCCATCAGCGCCAACGCCAGCCCGACGAACAGCCGTCCCGCCACATCGAGCGGCAGAACCCGCGCCAAGACCGGCACGACGGCGTCCATCGCCAGGTTCGGCAACAGGCTCCAGCGGATCTCGTAGGCCCGCGCCAGAGCCGGCGACGCGCCGCCGTCGAGCAGGATATGCATGCGCGCCAGATGGTTCGGATAGTCCAGCAGCGGCGGCACGCGCACGCTCATCAGCGGCACGAGGGCCAGCAGGAGTAGCAGCGCGAAGCCAGCCGCGACGCGGCGGCCGGTCACGACGGAGGTTTGCGAGACTATTTGCGCTTCCAGGTCACGACCGAGGAGACGGCGTAGTTCCAGACGCTGCCGATCGCGGCACCGGCGATGCCGGCCAGCCACCAGGACGAGCTGTTGCTGT
>Ga0302311_10008379_pt1 | contig 10404 bp, 8 predicted proteins | sample III_Palsa_N1_3_FD_200449 | JGI IMG/M metagenome (GOLD analysis project Ga0302311, IMG submission 200449) | Peat permafrost microbial communities from Stordalen Mire near Abisko, Sweden - III_Palsa_N1_3 | ecosystem: Environmental > Terrestrial > Soil > Palsa > Peat permafrost | place: Sweden...
AGACTGGCTATGAGGTCATCGCCGAGAACCTCAAGCGGGGCCGGGAGGCCGCGGAACGGTTCCGGCAGGGCACGTACAACATCCGCGAGGTCCCTGGCGATCTCGAGGCGATGAGCCTGCGGGTGCTGGGGCTGGCGCGCGAACTCAGCATCACGACCTTCGACGTCTGCGAACGGCTCCTGCACGAGTTCAGCGCCAATGCTGCGCAGCCGCCGAAGCAGACGGCGGCTGGCCCGTTCTGGCCGACCGTGAAGAAGGCGCCCGCGCCGGCGAAAGGCCCGGCCGGGCCGTCCCCCAGCGGCCCCGGCGCGATGAAGCTCAACGTCGTCTTCAACGGCGCCGCCAAGGCCGTGGCTCACACCGACGCCCTTTCGCGACCGATCCAACCCACCGCGCCGGAAGAGGTTTCGGCCGTCCCGCTTGCCGCCCGCTCGGGCGGCGGCGCGCCGATCGCCGGCGTCGGCTTCCAGGCCGACCTGGCGAACGGCGGACTGATCGCCACCATCGCGCTGCCGGACGGCCAGGCGCCGGGGATCTATTCCGGCCTGGTCTACGCCGCCGGCCAGGACGTGCCGCTGGGCGTGCTCACCGTCGAGGTCGCCAAGTGACGCTGGCGGAGGCGCGCCAGGAGACGCCCGCGGCCGCGCCTCCCACGCCTCAGGGCGGGCTGATGGCCCGCTATGCCCGCGCCACCCGGGCCGAGCTCGACCGTTACCTGACGTCCGGCGCGCCGGCGCCCTATCTCGACGCGCTGCTCGCCGACTATCCCTCGCGCGGCGGCAAGATGCTGCGCCCGTCGATTTGCATCGCCAACGCCCGCGTGTTCGGCGGCGGCTTCGACTCCGCCGTGAGGTCGGCGGTGGCGGTCGAGCTGCTGCACAACGCCCTGCTGATCCACGACGACATCGAGGACGAAAGCGAGCTGCGACGCGGGCGCCCGACGCTGCACGCGCTCCACGGCGCGCCGCTGGCGATCAATGCGGGCGACGCCCTGATTTTCGCCGCCTTGCAACCCTTGATCGACGCTGTGCGACCGGGCGGAGCCGAGGTCGCGCGGCAGGTGCTGGCGGTGACCACGACCATGGCGCGCCAGACGGCGGAGGGTCAGGCGCTGGAGCTTGGCTGGCGCCACGACAACGTCACCGATCTCACCGAAGCCGACTACCTCGAGATGGCGCTGAAGAAGACCGCGTGGATGGGCATGATCTGGCCGGCGCAGTTGGGTTTGATCGTGGGTTCCGGCGGTCGCCTGGATCCCGAGCGCGTGCTGCGGTTCGGCTATTTCCTGGGCGTGGCGTTCCAGATCGAGGACGATCTTCGCAACCTCTCGGACGATCCCGGCTACGGCAAGGAGAACAACGGCGACCTGCTCGAGGCCAAGCGCACGCTCATGCTGATCCATGTCCGCCGCACCTGCGAGGCGGCCGACCGCGCGCGTCTGGACGCCTACCTGGCCCTGAGGCGCGACCAGCGCTCACAGGAAGAGGTGCTTTGGCTTGCGGACCTGATGAGGCGGGTGGGCGCCGTCGACTACGCCCGCAGGGTGGCGGCGGCGATGGGCGGCGCGGCCGCGCATGAGTTTGAGCTGGCCTACGGCGACCTGGCCGACTCTGAGGATCTCGACTTCCTCGCAGGCCTCGTCCGCTGGGTGTTCGAGCGGCCATGAGCCGGCGCGCGCTCCTCTATGGCGCCACCGGCTACACCGGCCGGGAGACCGCGGGGCGGCTGGCGGCGGCCGGAACCGACCTCGTCCTCGCCGGCCGCAACCCCGAGCGGGTGCGGGCGGTCGCCGACCCCCTCGGTCTGAAGTGGCGGGCATTCGATCTCACCGATCCGGCGGTTCTGCGCGAAGCGCTCGCCGACATCCACACGGTGCTGCACGCGGCCGGCCCGTTCCAGGTCACCGCACGGCCGATGCTGGACGCCTGCCTCGCGAGCGGGATCCACTATCTCGACTTCAATGGCGAGTGGCCGGCGTTCCTCGAGGCCATTAGCCTTGACGCAGCCGCCAGCGCCGCCGGCGTGATGATCATGCCAGGCGTGGGCCTTACCATCGCCGCCACAGACTGCCTGCTGGCCATGGCCAAGCAGTTGTGGCCCGACACGGTGCGGCTGTGTCTCGGCGTCTCCAAGCCGCAGGTGATCACCCGCGGCACCATCGAAAGCGCCGCCCACACGATCACGCCGGAGGTGCTTGTCCGGCGCGACGGCGAGCTGATGGGCGCGTCGCTCGGCAGCCTGACGCGGGCCTTCGACTTCGGCGCGGGCCTCAGCCAGGCGGCCGCGGTCAGCTGGGCCGATGTCGTGACCGGCGCGCTGACCACCGGCGTCGAGAACATCGAGGTCTATCAGGAAATGGGCTGGGCCCAACGCGCCGGCTACCGGTCCAGCGGTCTGGCGATGGACCTCACCGGACCTGGCCCGTGGCGGCGAGCCGGCGCGAGCCTGTCAGCGCTCTGGCCGGCAGGCCCCACCGCCGAGGCGCGTGGCGCGGCGCACTACACGATGGTGGTCGAGGCGCTGGATCCATGGCGTCGCGTGCGGCGTCTCAGGATGCGGACCCGCGACGGCTACACCACCAGCGTGCTCACCGGGGCCGCGGCGGTCGAGCGTGTTCTGGCTGGCGAGGCGCAACCCGGCTTCCAGACCCCGGGGCGGGTGTTCGGTCCGCAGTTCGTCTTCGACACCGGCGCGGCCGTCCTCGAGACCGCGAGCGGGAGCGCAGCGGCATGATCCCCTATGTCCAGAGCGCCACGAGCCCGGAGGCGCCGCCGCCCTACCACTTCCCCGGGGTGACGGTGAACGCCTTCGTCTGGGAAGCCCGGATGGGGCCGATCCAGGACTATTGCGACCGCCAGTTCAACCTCGGTTCCCTCGAGGAACGCGGCTTCGTCTACCGGCCGGTGGCGTTCTGGCCTTACGCCATGCTGCTGTTCATCGACTATCCGGTCATGATCATCGCCGATCAGTCGTCGAGCGCGCTCGGCGGCCAGTTGCCGTTTTCGGACCGCGGCGTGGTCAGCCAGACCGAGGTGTTCGTCGCCCTGCCCGTAGCTCGCTACGGCGCGACGCTCGGCAAGCTGCTCACCCAGTCCACCGTCGAAACCGCCTTGCCCTTCATCGTGGTCGGCAATGGCGTGTCGGCGGTCTGCGGCCGGGAGATGCTCGGGCTCGAGAAGCTGGTGGCCGAGATCACGACAGCCGAAGGCGTGTTTCCGGACAGTTTCAAGGGCAGCATACGCTTGCCGGGATGGCGCACCTGGACGGCGGGCGTGATGCAGGAGATGCTGCCTTTCCTCGAGGTCGAGACCGCGCCGGCCCTGTCGACGTTCCGCGGCAGCCCGCCCGAAACCTCGCTCGCAACCCTGGCCCAGAGCCGCGAGGCCGGCTGGATGCTGGAGGAGATGGTCAACGGGTCGAACTTCGTGGAATGGGCCTCGCTTGGCCTCGTCCCGACATCGATGCGCACGGTGTCGCTGAAGCAGATTCGCGACGCGGTCGATCCGTCTAAAGCCCTCTACCAGTCGCTGGTGACATGTCGGTCTTATTACTACGACATCACCAATCTGCGCATGTACAACGAGAACGACATCACCATCACCTTCCATGACACCGGAAGTTTCCACGAAGTCCTGCAGGTCTTCCTCCAGCTCGATAGTCCGACGCCAACCGGCAAGCCGATCACCTTTCGCCCCAAGGCCGGTTTCAGGTTCAATGCCGACATCGACTTCGACCAGATGCGGACAATCCACACCTTCCCGGTCGACCGGGGGCCGGGCCTGCCGCCGGTGCCGGCGAGCAGTGACCTGGTCGCGCGCTGGCTTCGGCCTTTGCGAGGTTTTTTCGGACCGGTCTCGCCATGACCGCGTTCGTCGAATCCTTCGCCACCCAGCAACTGCTGCCGCCGTGGATCTCGAAAGGCGCGCAGTCGTGGATGTTCGCGGTCGCGTTCGATGCGGCCCGCGCCACCGCCTACCTGAACAGCTATTTCAATGGCTTCTACCCCGATCGCGCACCGTTCGAGTATTCGCCGATTCCAGGACCGCAGTACGGCCTGCTCTGCGCCACCTACCACCCTGACATATCGTGCTTGAACTACGCGCATTGGGACACGCTCAGCCACACCGAGGTCTATTGGTCGTATCCGGTGCTCCGGCGCACGATCACCGAAGACCACCTGCTGGTCGAGCCCACGGTCGTCTGGGTGGAGCCATTCATGCTGGACGACAATCCTTCGATCGTCTTCAGCTCCCGGGAAATCTGGGGTTCCGATGCGACCTTGGCGACCGTCGTGCGCAAGATGGGTCCCGCGCCCAACCAGTTCCACCTCGATGTCGGCCTGAACGCGGTCAGGAAGTACAGCCCGCGATCGGTCTACAAGCCCTTGGCGGTCCTGCACATCAAGGCCGAGGGCGGACAGCGTATCACTGATGTCGCCCAGTTTGGCCAGAGCCGGCCGGACCTGGCCCAGCTGGTGAACATCCTGGGGGCCAGCGCCCAGTTCGCCGGCGGACAGACGGGCGGGCCCGCCGGCGGCGTGTTGCTCAACAATCTCAAGCAGATCCGCGACGCCTACGACCTGCGCGCCGCCATCTACCGGGCGATCGTGGAGTCGCACTCGACGCGCACCGATGTCGATAATCTCGTGGTCTACGAAGGCGCCGAGGTCGAGCTCGACTTCATGTGGTCGGACAGTCTCGCCGAGACGCTGACCGAGATGTTCGGCATCAAGGCGCCGACAGCGGCAGGCCCGCCCAGCGATCACTCGGCGAAGGGACGCGTGGGCGCCGGGCATATGGCCTGGGACCTCGATCGGGCCCATCTGCCCGTCGTGTTCGGGTTCTCGTTCACCTCCAACGTCACCTACGAGGTGGTCCGCACCTTGCACACCTACGGCGTGTGAGGTTTCAGGCGGCCGCCAGGCGCACCACCTCCGCCTTGAAGTCGTAGGGCGCCCAGTCGACGCAGTCCGGCCAGGCGCCGGTTTGTCGCCAATAGGCGCAGAGCCCCAGGCGATCGCACAGGGGAATGAACCGCGGCGTCTTGTTGAGCACGCTCCACCGCCCCAGGATCGTGCCGGGATAGTAGTCGCGCTGCAGCCCGTCGGGCGTGAACATGTGGTCGTACGAAGCCCGCTCGGCCAAAGCGAACGCCTCCTCGGCCATGCCCAGTTCGGCGATCGCTTCGACTTGGGTCAGGGGCAGCGTGCCGTTCTTCTCGAGTTCGCGCAGCGTGCGCTGCATCACGGCGGCGCATAGATCCGGATCGCGCGTGCGGCGCGCCTCGGCCTGCCGCTGGCTGTTGCGCAGGAGGACGCCCTGCAGGCCGCTGTTGTCGAACAGGTCGACCGAGCGCGCCGCATCGTCATAGGCGTCCCAGTGTTCCAGGCCGGCCGCGAAGTTCAGCAGTGACAGTAGGATGGTGAGGTTGTGCGGCCAGCGGCCATGCAGCTCCTGATGCATGCGGATCGAGGCTTCATAGTCGCCGATGTAGGTGCGCATCTGGGCCACATGCAGCCGCGCCGCCGGCATCATGGGATTGATCTCGCACGCCTGCTCCGCGAACCGGAGGGCGTCGCGGAAACGACCCACGCTCCAGCAGAACCGGCTCATCTCGGTGAGCACGCCCGGCTCGTTTGGCTCGACCCGGAGCGCCTGCTGCAGCAGCCGCTCGCGCACGGCGTAAGCGCCCCAAGGCTCGAGCAGCGACAACGCGACATAGGCGTGGCCGCGCTTGGGGTCGAGGCGCAGCGCGGTCTGGGCGGCGTCGATCACCCCGGCGCGGGCGGCCGCGTAGTCGACCCGGCCCTGATGCAGGATCCAGGCGCGGGCGCTGGCCAGCAGCTCCCAGGCCGGCGCGTAGTCGGGCGCGCTCGCCACCACGACCTCGAGCAGGGGCGCGGCTTGCGACGAGGTCTGGTCGAACATGCCATTGCCCTCGGCGAGGATGCCGCGGGCGCGCAGGAACATCTCGTACATGGCCGGGTCCAGCACCCGTGTCTGGGCCGGCAGGTCCAGGGTCACCTTCAGCGCCTGCGCGACCGCCGAAGCGATGCGCTCCTGAAGCTCGAAGACGTCGTCGAGTTTGCCGTCGAACTGGTCGGCCCAGAGCGTGTTGGCGCTGGCGCATTCCACCAGCTGCGCCACGATCCGCACGCGCGCGCCGCTGCGGCGCACCGAACCGTCGAGCAGGTGCGTGGCGCCGAGCGCCGCCGCGACCTTGCCGACCGCCTTGTCCGCCCCGCGGAACTGGAAGCTCGAGGATCGAGCCACGACTTTCAGGTCCGAGCCCTTGGCGACGGTCTGCTGAATTTCCTCCGAGACGCCGTCCGAGAAAAAGGTCAGCTCGGGGTCGGTGGAGAGGTTGTCGAACGCCAGCACGGCCAGGCGCCGCTCCTTGGCCGTCACCGCTTCCAAGGGCGCGGTCGCGACGACCGCCTGGCGCCCCACCAGTTCGGCGATGCTGGCCCTTATCTTGCGCCAGCAGGCGGCGTTGAAGTCGCCGGTCCAGCCGTCGCCCTTCTCGCACTGCATGCGGTTGAACGGGAACGGCGGCGCGCCCCCGTCGAGGCTGAACTGAACCAGCGTGCCCGCTGCGTGCGCCAAATCGGCTTCGGCCGGCACCCAACGCGAGGCGCGCGCGTCCTTTGACCACAGCACCAACACCGCCCTGGCCGCGCGCAGGTTCTCCTCGATGACGGTCGGGAACTCGCGGTGGACCGGCAGATCCGCGTCAATCCACACGCTGTAGCCGTCCGCGCGCAGCGCCTCAGCGATCAGCTGAGCCGTATCGACCGTCGAACGAGCGTAGGAAATGAATACGTCAGCCATGCGTGCCGTGCTCCCCCGAGCGCGGCAGCCTAGGCAGGCCAACTGCCCCGCTGCAAGCCAAAGCTGCCCAGGCGCCGCCGCGCGCCGCCCACGCGACGCTCACGCAGGCGCCGCGAGCCGCTCGGCATCGTCGGGATCTCGGCGAGCAAGCCTTTCGAAGGGCGTCGCGAAGGTCTGTTTTCTTTGCGGGTGGCCAACGACAGCTCATCCACGACGAAGCACCAGCCGCTCTCCTCGCCCGGTTTGGTCGCCGGCGGATCGCCATAGAAGCAAAGGCGGCGACGGGGCGGACCCTTCCCGGCACGTCCTCGACGGCCGCTCCCGACCCAGAGCAGAAATCGCCAACCTAGGCCTTCGGGGCGATCAAGGTCGGCAAAGGGACCGAGCGTTTGACCCGTCGATTGCGCTTCTCGTATTTGGATTGGTACTCGCGCCTTTGCTTTGCGACCTCGGCGCCCGTTTTCCACATTCCGCCGCCCGCGGGGATGTCCGCTATCGGGCGTTGCCGCTGCGTCCGCCTTCGACCCAGAGCAGACATCGGACGGACTAGTCGAACACCGCGTCGAGGCGTCCGATCACCCGCTCACAGGTGTCGCGATGCCGAGTACCACAGCGCGTGAAATGACGACGATGACCATCGCGAGCGCGACATTGACGACGAAGGCCAGCAAGGCGTTCACGATGATGTAACCGACGGCCTTGTCAGGCGGCACTTTCATAAGCTTAGGCAGCCCCACCCAGAGGATGTAGAGCCCATAGATTCCAGCTGCCACAACCAAAATGCCCGTAAGGGGAAAGACGTTGAGGACGCCCGCCACGCACGCTGCGGTTTGGGGATAGACCGCCAATTTCATGGCCTGCACGAAATCCCGCTGGCCGCCAAAGCTCGGCGCCAGGGCGTTGAAGAGCCCGCCCTGAACCAGCACCCCCAACAGTGAGAGGACGTAACTCAGGAGTGCGACCAAAATGACTGCTGTCAGCCCCGCATGCCCAAACAACATGAGTTGGATCGACGTGGCGACAGCCGGAATTGCCATCAAGATGCAGGCGTAGCCGGTGAACAGCCGTGCGACCGTCGTCGCTTCCACCCTGATTGTTCGCCATTCGGTAGTGGGATTGAGCAGGATGCCCCGCGCACGCGCGACTAGACCTGCGGGCGCGGTTGTTTCGACGGTGTCGGTCATATGATTCCCCTCGCAGGCAAGACCTTATCGGGGGAGATGCCCGTCTTCCACCCGCCAATAACGGTCGAATGTCGGCTTTCCGGCATGGCCGCAATGGCAGCTCCCGACTCATAGCCGACATTGGGATCTGCAAGTGACGGGTCGAGCGCGAAGAGGCCTACGGCCTGAGGAGCGCGTCGGCCTGGAAACGCGCGGCCCCAGCCAGGATGAGCGCGCCCAACTCCGTGAACAAGGGTTCGTCCAACGCCTTGAAGTTGAAGCATGCCTTGCCTTGCATCCGCATTCGCAATCTGGGGCTAATGCCATCGAGCAGGAGCGGGTGGACGTAGACGGGCATCAGGTGCGCCGAGACATAGGTCTTGGTGATCGCCGGACCGCCGAACCACACCCGATAGCCGTCCCTGGGCCTCACTTGGCAGGTTCCCAGCAAATAACGCTTCGGCTCATCGTGCAGGACCACCGCGATCGGCGCGATAGGCAGGTACAGGGTTCTGAGGCGAACAAACACGTCTTGAAGTTGGTCCGTCGTTGAGAATTTTCTCAAAGGAGACGCCCTCCTCCCTCAATCTGCGGAACACAGTTTGGCGCCTACCGGGCCGACTCGAGGCAGGAGCCCGACCACGACGACGACCACGCCGAGATGCTGACGCGTTCCGCTTCCCCAGGGCGTCCAAGCGCCTCCGCATTTCTGAATGTCTGCTTCTCAGCTCCAAGGCAATGACCGCTCCCGACCCTAAGCCGACGCTCGATCTTGACCCAATGTGCAAGCGAGACAGTCGTCGGCTACCCCAGGTTCGGTAATTGGGGCCACGAGGATTGCGCCATGGTGACGATAACACTCGAATAAGCCCGTTCCGCGACTTCAATTCCTCGCCGGGGCGCTGTCAAACTAAGCCCGCAGGCAGGGTCTAGGTGGCGATAACCTGTGTGGGTGGTGGTGTGCTGGGTGTCGCTTCGCTCTAAGCGAAGTGCTCGGCTCCGCGAAATTATGGACGCCACTGCTATCACCCACGCCCAACTCCCATTAATCCGTCAATGCCCCCGTCGGCCCCTACGCCAGAATGGGCGCGCCGGAACAAAGTGGGTCACCTCCCGGCAAGCATCGCCGCGACTTCGCCGGAAAGCTTGCTGAAGTCTCCGCTCGACACAGCTAGCGAACCCTCGAAGGGGAACTCAAGCATGCGCACGGTAACAATGACGCCGACCGCGAAAGCGGTGAAGGCTGTTGTGAATGCCAGGTGGCCCGGTCTGTCCACGCCCGCTAAGATTACGAATGCGACCAGCATGGCCGCGCCGGTGATCAGCACCCACCATAGTGGCAACGGCAGACCGCGGCTTGCTTCGTAGGTGCGCGTTTCGCGGTGGGCGTGCGCCTCAGTTAGCAGCGAGACGATCTGGGCGCGCATCGCCACATCCGCCGGCTCGGCCACCGGCAACCTAGCGGCTGTGTCCAAGGCGACGCGAAAAAGTTCGGCCGCCTGTGGGCTGCGATGCCCGTTGCCCAGCATCGGCCATTCGGTCTCAACGACCGTTCTGCTGTAATCCGCAATCGCGACGTTTACCGGCCGGCCGATGTGATTTGGCAGTGCATTGGCGAGCATGGCCGCAGCGTGAAGGGCCGCGCATTCGCCGTTCACTGATTGGTCCGCAATGTTGTGCTCCTGCCAAACCCCATTGAACACGAAAGCCAGCAAGACAGAAAACAAGACTCCCATCTGTTGAAACACTGCGCCGCCAACTTCGTGATGGCTGCGCCGCACCTCCTTGGAGACTACGGCGTCGACGAGAAGCGCGGCAAAGCCCGCGACGAGGCCGCAGATGGCGACAGTCAGAGCGGCGCCCGCGAAGGTCATGTCGAAGCTTCTCGCCGACGGGGATGAATTGCAAGAAACGGAAACTGATCATTCAAGCGTGGCGAAGCAGACGCCTCTCACGGTGAACGTAGCTATGTTTTTGGCGATCCAGACTCCGAAGGGAGCCCTCAGATCCGCGGCCGCGCGCTGTCGACCACACCTATGTCCGGTTTCGGGCACAGCAACCATGGCCGCTTCCGACCCGAAGCGGACATTGGCGCATCAGCTCCACCCCTCTAGTGTCAGGTCGTGGGAACCAGGCAAGAGGCCAACCGTGCAGGCGATCTGCGCAATGCACACAACCAATACTAGCTCGGCGGAAATGATCGGCGGCTACAGCGGCCTGGAACATGATTGTAGAGGCAATAGCCTGCGAGACGGAGAAATCGAATGCGGCTGATCGAGGTGCGAGCCGAGGCAACCAGCACCGCCGACCCGTCGCGGGTCTACGCCCTGCTCAAGGACGGCTCGACCTGGCCGAAGTGGACCATTTTCGATTCCCACGAAATCGAGCGTCCGGGCGACGAGGAACTCACG
>Ga0302311_10008383_pt1 | contig 10402 bp, 6 predicted proteins | sample III_Palsa_N1_3_FD_200449 | JGI IMG/M metagenome (GOLD analysis project Ga0302311, IMG submission 200449) | Peat permafrost microbial communities from Stordalen Mire near Abisko, Sweden - III_Palsa_N1_3 | ecosystem: Environmental > Terrestrial > Soil > Palsa > Peat permafrost | place: Sweden...
GCCAGCTCCAGCCCGCGCTGCATCCACTCGAGCGCGGCCGGATAGTCGTTGAGGTGGTTCAGCGAATCGCCCGTGTTCGTCGCGGCGATCACCGCGCGCCGCGGCTGCCCGCTCGCCAGCGCCAGCGTGTAGGCGCGGGTGAAGTGGCGGATCGCCGGCACGAAATCGCTCGCGTGGTGCGCGCAGACCGCCCGGAAATCCTCGGCCCAGCAGCCCGCCGCCGTCGACAGTCCGTCCTGCTCCGTCGCGAAGCGCGCGCCCCAGCGCGCATGCGCGGTCGACGAATCGCGGAACGCCGAGAAGTACGCCTGCGCGGCCTCGGCGATGTCCACGCGTGACGCGTCCACCCCGCGCGCGGCCTGCGCCATCGCCTGCAGCTCGGCGTCCTTGCCCGACCAGTCGCCGCGGTCGATCGCGAGCATCGCGCGCAGCCAATGCGCGTCGGCGCGGACCAGCGCGTCGGAGGACTGCAGCGCGTCGTCCGCGCGGCTCGCCGCGGCATCGAGACGCCCCGCGAGCCAGTCGGCCTCGGCGCAGACCAGTTGCAGGCGCGCGGCGTGACGCCGCTGGGTGTCGGTCGACAAGCCGGCGAGCCGCGCCTCGGCCTCGTCGGCCAGCACCAGCGCGCGTGCCGGGCTGCGCTGGCGCAGTTGCCAGGCGAGCGCGATGAACGCGTTCGGCGACGCAGCGTCGCCCGACACCGCGAGCTCGAGCGCCATGAGCGCATCGTCCTCGGCGAAGAATTCCAGGCTCGCACGCTCGGACGCCGATGCCTCGGACGGTGGCATCGACGCGCTCACGGCCGACAAGGCATCCCGCCCCACGGTCGGGGACACGAAGGTGTCGGCGAGAGCGGCGAGCGTGGAGGGGGCGATCGGCATGGACCGACTGTAAACGGGGTACGTGAATATTGGTGACGCGCTCGGTGTCGGGAGCGTCAGGAGTTCACGGTGGGGCGCTGCACGACGGGGGGCGCTGGCGGGCGCCGCAAGTCACTTGATGAGCAAAGGCAGACGGCATGCGACTGACGCCGATGTCCGCCATCGACCACCGGGGTTTCCCGATGTTCGAAGCGCTCCGCTTCAATGGCTGGTTAGACCGAGCGGCCCGAACTCAGCGCCGATCCGCCAACGCGTGCGCGATCGTCGACAGATCGACGTACTCCAGCTCGCTGCCTGCCGGCACGCCGCGCGCCAGGCGCGACACCGTGATGCCGCGCGCCTTCAAGGCCTCGCCGATCACATGCGACGTGGCCTCGCCTTCGGCGGTGAAGCTGGTGGCGAGGATCACCTCGCCCACGGGCTCGCGCTCGATGCGATCGAGCAGTGGCCCGACGCCGATGTCGCGCACGCCGACGCCGTCCAGCGGACTCAGCCGGCCCATCAGCACGAAGTACAGGCCCTTGTAGCTGCCGGTGCGCTCCAGCGCCGACTGGTCGGCCGGTGTCTCCACGATGCACAGCACGTTGACGTCGCGCTCGGGGTCGGCGCAGACGTCGCACAGCGCGTGCTCGGTGAAGGTGTGGCAGCGCTCGCAGTGGCGGATGTCGTGCACGGCGGCGTCCAGCGCGGTGGCCAGCCGAAGCGCGCCTGCGCGGTCGTGCTGCAGCAGGTGGAACGCCATGCGCTGCGCCGACTTCACGCCCACGCCGGGGAGCACGCGCAGCGCCTCCACCAGCGACAGCAGCCGCGGTTCGGTCATGCGGCCCTCCCGTTCGGGAGCGCAGGCTGATTCGCGAAGAGGTTCAACGTGATCAGAACGGCATCTTCATGCCAGGCGGCAGCGGCATGCCGGCGGTGACCTTGCCCATCTTGGCCTGACTCACTTCCTCGGCATTGCGCAGCGCGTCGTTGAACGCGGCGGCCACCATGTCTTCGAGCATGTCCTTGTCGTCCGCGAGCAGGCTCGGGTCGATGGTGACGCGGCGGACGTCGTGCTTGCACGTCATCGTGATCTTGACGAGACCGTTGCCGGCCTGGCCATCGACCTCGATGTTGGCCAGCTCGTCCTGCACCTTCTTCAGGTTGTCCTGCATCGCCTGGGCCTGCTTCATCAGACCAGCGAGTTGACCTTTCATCATGGGGTACGACCTTTCGTGTGGGGTGTTCGATGGAGTCGCCAGCGACTCCGGGAGGGATCAGAGCGGCTTGATGGAGCCGGGCAGGATGCGGGCGGTCTGGAACTGCGCCAGCAAGGCGCGCACCGTGGCATCGGACTGGATCTCGTCGATCGCGGCGCGCTGGCGGCGATCGGCTTCGGCGGCGTCGCGCTTGAGCGGCGTGTCCTGCGGCTCGCCCATCTCGACCGCGAGCTGGAGGTTCTGGCCCGTCAGGTTGCGCAGGATCACCGCCAGCTTCTCGGCCAGCGCCGGGTTGCGCAGCGTCTCCAGCCCTACGCGCAGGCGCCACGCAGGTGCCTCGCCGTCGGGCTCGCAGGCCATCAGCTCGGATTGCATCGCCAGCGCGCGCACCATCGCGATCAACTGGCCGGCCTCGGCGCATTGGGTGATCAACGCGTACCAGCGGGTGCCGAGCTCGGTGCGTTCGAACGGCGCCAGGGCCGGCGGCGGCGTGAATGTCTGTGCTGCAGGCGCGCGCGGCGGGGCTGGCGCGTCGTCGTATTCGGGCTCCAGCTCGTCCAGGCTGGGGCGCGCGCGCTGCACGGGTGGGGGTACGTTGCCGTTGGCGCGCGTGCGGGTCGGCGGCGGCAGGTCGTCGACCAGGATGTCGGGCTCTTCGTCGCCCCAGGGCGGATCGGAATCGTCGGACACGGTGGCCGTGGCGACCGCGCGCGGCGCGGGCGTGCGCAGCAGCGGGGCCGCGGGCGCAGGCGCGGGGACGGGCGCGGGCAGGGTGCGCGGTGCGATCACAGGCGCTGCGGCAACCGGGGCCGCCGCCACAGGGGCACTGACGGGCGCCGCCACCGAGGCCGCGACGGGCGCTGGACGCGGTGCCGCGGCCGGACTGGCCGACGGCGTGGCGATGGCCGAACGCGGGCCACCGTCAGGCTGGCGCGCCGCTGGCGGCGCCGAGCCGCCACCCGAGCCGCCGCCATCCGGGCCGCTGGCCGGAAAGGCCATGAAGCGCAGCAGCACCATCACCAGACCGGCATATTCGTCGGGCGCCAGGCTCAGCTCGGCGCGGCCGTGCACGGCGATGCTGTAGAGCAGTTGCGTCTCGTCCGCGGGCATCGCGGCGGCCAGCGTGCGGGCGGTCTCGGTATCGGAATCGCTGGCGTCCAGCGAGCCGGGCAGCGCCTGCTCCACCGCCATCTGCTGCAGCAGGCGCGCCACCTCTTCCAGCGTGCCGGCGGCCGACAGCCCCAGGCCGCGCAAGGCGTTCACCTCGGCCAGCATCGCGGCGGCGTCGCGGCGCGACAGCGATTCGACGATGCGGTTGGCGTGGCTGCGGTCGACCGTGCCCAGCATCGCGCGCACCGCCGCTTCTTCCAGCGCGCCGGCGCCGTAGGCGATGGCCTGGTCGGTGAGCGACAGCGCGTCGCGCATCGAGCCGCGCGCGCCGCGCGACAGCAGGCGCAGCGAGCCGGCGTCGAAGGCGATGCCCTCCTCGCCCAGCACCTGCTTCAGGTGGTCGGCCACGGTCTCGGGCGCCATCGGCCGCAGGTTGAACTGCAGGCAACGGCTCAGCACCGTGGGCAGCATCTTTTCCGGGTCGGTGGTGGCCAGCACGAACTTCAGGTACTCGGGCGGCTCCTCCAGCGTCTTCAGCAGCGCGTTGAAGGCGTCCTTGGTGAGCTGGTGCGCCTCGTCGATCATGAAGACCTTGAAGCGCCCCACGCTCGGCTTGTAGGCGGCACGCTCGATCAGGTCGCGGATCTCGTCGATGCTGCGGTTGGACGCGGCGTCGAGCTCGATGTAGTCGATGAAGCGGTCGCCGTCGATCTCGGTGCAGGCGGTGCACACGCCGCACGGATGCGCGGTGATGCCGCCCTGTCCGTCCGGGCCGGTGCAGTTCAGGCTCTTGGCCAGGATGCGCGACACCGTCGTCTTGCCGATGCCCCGCGTGCCGGTGAACAGGTAGGCGTGGTGCAGCCGCCCCTGCTCGAGCGCGTGGGTCAACGCCCGCACGACGTGATCCTGCCCCACCATCTGCTCGAAGCGGCGCGGGCGGTATTTGCGTGCAAGGACGACGTAACTCATTGGATCGATTCTAGTTGACGGTTCCAGCCCGTCCGGTGGCATCTCGACCCAGATGGCGGCACATCTTCGAAGGGCAAGTTGGCACAGCCTGAGGGCTAACCCCAAACCCCGGGCCCGGAGTCGTCGATAATTGGGACATGACCTCGCATTCATCTTCGAATCCCGACACGCTCAGCTACGAACAGGCCGGCGTCAACTACGACCTGATCGACCCGCTGAAGGTGGCCGCCCAGCGCGCCGCCGCCGCCACCGCCTCGCACCTGACGGGCCGCGGCTTCACCGAGGTCGCCGCGTCGCGCGGCGAATCGGCCTACGTCGTCGACGTCGGCCCGTTCTACCTCGCCAGCATCGTCGAATGCCTCGGCTCCAAGGCGCTGGTCGCCGACGAGATGGCCGAGCTCACCGGCCAGAGCTACTACGCCGGCATCGCGCAGGACACCATCGCGATGTCCATCAACGACCTGATCACCGTCGGCGCCACGCCGCTGGTCATCCAGGCCTACTGGGCCGCCGGCGGCAGCGACTGGTTCAGCGACAAGGTGCGCGCCAAGGCGCTGGTGGACGGCTGGAAGGCTGCCTGCGACGCCTGCGGCGTCGCCTGGGGCGGCGGCGAGACGCCGGCCCTGGCCGGCATCGTCGAATCCGGCCGCATCGACCTCGCGTCGTCATGCACCGGCATCATCAGCCCGAAGACGCGCCTGTCGGTGGGCGACAACCTGGCCGCCGGCAACGCCATCGTGCTGCTGTCGTCCAGCGGCATCCACGCCAACGGCCTGAGCCTGGCCCGCAAGCTCGTCGAGCGCCTGCCCAACGGCTACATGACCCCGGTCGAACCCGGCGTCTCGTACGGCGAAGCCCTGCTCGCCCCGACCGCGCTGTATTCGCCCGTCACCGAGGCCCTGGCCGCCGCCGGCCTGACCGTGCACTACAGCGCCAACATCACCGGCCACGGCTGGCGCAAGCTGCTGCGCCACCCGAAGGCGTTCACCTACCGCATCACGAAGGTGCCCGCCGTGCCGCCGGTGCTCCAGTTCATCCAGCAGCACGCCAAACACGACGACCGCGAGGCCTACAGCACGCTCAACATGGGCGCCGGCTTCGCACTGTTCATGCCGGCCGACCAGGCCGCGCAAGCCTGCCAGATCGCCGAAGATCTCGGCATCGGCGCCTGCATCGCGGGCACCGTCGAGGACGGCCCGAAGCAGTTGCTGATCGAGCCGCTGAACATCCGCTTCGGCGACGACGACCTGCAACTGCGCTGATCCTCGGTTTTCGGACTCTTCGCCTCGTACGCGTGGGCCTTTGGGCGCATGTTTACGAGGCGTTTTCACAGGCGCGGCCGAAAGCGCCCAAAGCTCGCCTACAATCGTCAGTGACGGGCCTCCCCGCATGGAAGCACGGCCAACCGGGTCAGGTCGGGAACGAAGCAGCCCTAACTGTTGTGACCAGTGCCGGGGTCAGGCTCGTCACCTTCTTCCAGAAAAATCGTTTAGATTCAATAACTTGAGTCGAATCAACGGCTTACGGATCGGCAGTGTGTACTTTTGGTGTGTCGCCTGAGCAATCTCGATGACCGCCGAAACGATGCCCCGAGCTGCTACCGGCGTACGCCGCCGAGCCGGTTCCACGAACTGGCAATGGAGGATCAAGGCCTCCCTTGATCTCGAGTCGCTCTACGCGACTCAGTGGCCACATCGCTGCTCGCTCGCCCCTTCTGAACCACGCCTTGCCAACACCAGGGCGGCGCAACGCCAATCGGTGTAATCGGCAGGCTGCGATCGAGATGGCGACCCAACGAGTCGCAGCGGTGCTTCCCCTTGTGAAGGGCGAAGCGTTGAAGCCGGGCCCGACGTTCGATCCCAAGGTTCCAGGCGCGATGGACGCGCCGCGCGAATGCCTCAAGGCTTGAGCGACGGGCAATCCGTCCATCAGCCCCCTCAGGCGAACCGACCAGAAGATGGCGTTCGACCGCTTGCACATCATGCGTCGCGTCCTCGACGCCGTTGGACAGGGCCAGGGAGCACGATCGTGGGCGCGCGGCGCCAATGCGAGCTTTCGGGAACCTGACCATTCGCGTCTTAGGGGTGGCGACTGCAGGCCGCCTGATCTACTTTGACTCAAGCCGACGGAGCGTTCGCGCGATTGTGTTCCCGGTCCACGGCCAGACGGTAGACGCACTCGCTTTGCCCGATGACGTGCTTGACGATAAATCCATGGATCGCGTGACCCGGCCAAAAGCACAACAAGCATTTCGGAAATCGCTGACAGCTTCTCAGGCGCCCGGCTGACTCCGTCAGTCGGACCTTTCTGAGGATTGCATGCCAGCGTATGGAGGTCGAAGATGGGAAGTCGCCGCAATTTCGTCAAGACGATCGTTGTCGCGTTCGGCTCAATGCCGCTGGTCGCCTATGTCGGGCGCTCGTTCGGCAATCCGCGCAGGAAGTATCCCGTCTGGGAGGGCATCCAGCGCACGTGCATCATCACGTGCCCGGCCTGCAGCAAAGCCGTCAGCGAGAAGATGGCTCGCGAGAATTTGAAGCGGGTCTATCACTGTCCGCACTGCCTGAAGTGGCTGGCGCCGAAACACGGCGACCACTGCATCTACGACTCGTACGGCTCGGTCAGGTGCCCTGCGCTGCAACTGAAGGCGAAGGGAAAGAACCAGTGGACGGCCTGAGCGCGAGGAACGGGCGTCGACTTGCATCGGGCAGCGCCGCCTCCGACCGGGCATCGAATCCACCGCACTTCGGCGCGGTGACGAGAGAGTCGTGCTCGGGGGTTGTGCGTGACGAAGGCTGTGCTTCGGTCAACGCATGCAAGTCCGACGCTTCGGATGGACGGCGCCGTTCACTGCTGGCGCCGCAGTCGATGGATCGCTGAAAGAGGGTTAGCGAATGGCCAATCTCATCGTGCAAGAGAATCTTCTGCCGGGCAACCCCAGCACCGAATGGGACCTCGCCGACGGCGGTTCCACGACGATCGAAGGATTCGCGATCGACATCAGCGTCAATCGCGGGCAGATGGTTTCGTTCAAGATCAACACGGCAGCCACGAGTTACCGGATCGACATCTATCGGCTGGGGTATTACGGCGGACTCGGCGCGCGCCTGGTCGCCACGCTCCAACAGACCACGTCGGTCCAGCCTGCGCCCGTCGTCAACACCGCCCTCGGACTGGTCGACGCGGGAAACTGGAGCGTCTCCGCGTCGTGGGCGATCCCGACGGCCGCCGTCTCGGGCGTCTACATCGCGCACCTCGTCCGGCAGGACGGCGTCGCCGGCGAGAACCACATTCCCTTCATCGTGCGCGACGACGGCGCCCTGCACGACATCGTGTTCCAGACGTCCGACCCGACTTGGCACGCCTACAACGGATGGGGCGGCTACAGCCTGTACGGCGGCACCACCAGTGAATTTGACGGCCGCGCGTACAAGGTCAGCTACAACCGTCCGATCGCGACCCGCGACGGCGTGGGTCTCTATGCCGGCCCCCAGGACTTTCTGTTCGGCGAGGAGATCGCGGCCATCCACTGGCTCGAGGCGAACGGCTACGACGTGTCGTACATCGCAGGAGTCGACACCGATCGCCGCGGCTCCGAACTGCTGAACCACAAGGTGTTCATCTCGTGCGGACATGACGAGTACTGGTCCGGACAGCAGCGCACGAATGTCGAGGCGGCACGCAGTGCCGGGGTGAACCTCGCGTTCTGGAGCGGCAACGAGGTGTTCTGGAAGACCCGCTACGAATCGAGCGCCGTGACGATCGACGGCAGCCCGACGACGTATCGAACACTCGTCTGCTACAAGGAAACGCGGGACGGCGCGCCGATCGACCCCTTGGACCCGCCCACCTGCACGTGCAGTTGGCGCGACCCGCGCTTCAGTCCGCCGGGGGACGCCGGGCGCCCGGAGAACGCATTGACGGGCACCTGGTTCATGGTCGACGACTTCCGGGAAGATCAGATCCTGATTCCGTACCCGATGACGAAGCTGCGCTTCTGGCGCAACACCACGGTCGCCAACACCGCGCCGGGGCAGAGCGGATCGCTCGTGAAGAACTACCTCGGCTACGAGTGGGACGAGGCGCCCGACAATGGATTCGCACCGGGCGGCCTGATCCGGTTGTCCAGCACGACGTTGTCCGTCAACACCTACCTCCTCGACTATGGCTTTCTCGAGGGACCGGGGATCGCGACGCACAGCCTGACGCTCTATCGCGACCCGACCAGCCGGGCGCTCGTGTTCGGGGCCGGAACCGTCATGTGGGCATGGGGGCTCGATCCCAATCACGATCCCGATCCGGACGACACGACGCCGACGCCGACCGATCCCAACGTCAAGCAGGCGATGGTGAACCTCTTCGCCGACATGGGCGTCCAGCCGGCGTCCCTGCAGCCGGGGCTTGTCCCAGCGACGCAGTCGACAGACACGACGCCTCCGGTGACGGTCATCACGGCGCCAGCGGCCGGGACGACGCTGACCCAGAACCTGAACGTCACGATCACGGGAACGGCGACGGATGCGGGCGGACTCGTCGCCGGTGTCGAAGTATCCTTTGACGGCGGTCAAACGTGGCATCCGGCGACCGGCACGACGAGCTGGAGCTACAACTGGGCACCCGGACTTCCGGGGAACTACACGATACGCGCGCGTTCCACCGACGACAGCGTGAACACGGAAAATCCCGGGCCGAGCGTTTCCGTGACCGTGACCGGCGCAACCGGCCAGTCCCTGTTCAACGGCTCGACGCCGGGCGTCCTGGCCGTCAACGATCCCAACTCGGTGGAACTCGGCGTGAAGTTCGTCAGCACGCAGGCTGGCACGATCACCGCGCTGCGCTTCTACAAGGGTGTGCAGAACACGGGGACGCACACTGCCACGCTCTGGTCGGCCGCCGGCACCTCGCTTGCATCGGTGGCGTTCGCGAACGAAACGCCGAGCGGCTGGCAACAGGTCGCCCTTCCGACGCCGATCGCGATCAGCGCGAACACGACTTACGTCGCGTCGTACCACACGTCTGGAAACTACTCCGGCGACAGCAACTACTTCGCGACGTCCGGCCAGGTCAGCGGCACCCTCACCGCACCGGCCACCGGCGCGACGAGCGGCGGCAACGGCGTCTATACGTACGGGAGCTCGAGCATCTTCCCGACGAGCACGTTCCAGGGCAGCAACTACTGGGTCGATGTGGTCTTCAATCCAGGCGGGGCGGCCCCGCCGACCGCGACGAACGACAGCGGTTTCGTCACAGCGCAGAACACCGCGCTGACGATTCAGGCCGCGCAACTTCTCGCCAACGATTCCGACCCGAACGGCTTCACGCTGTCGATCCAGTCCGTGAGCGCGCCGGTCAACGGCAGCGTCGTGTACAACGCATCGACGCAGGCGGTCACGTTCACGCCGACCACCGGATACACCGGGCCGGCGAGCTTCACCTACACGATCACGAACGGCCATGGGGGCACCGCTTCGGCCAATGTCGCGTTGACCGTCACGACGAGCCCGCTGCCGGTAGCGAACAACGACTCCGGCTTCACGACGAGGGAGAACACATCGCTGACGATCCCGGCTTCCCAGTTGCTCGCCAACGACAGCGACCCGAGCGGATTCGCCCTCTCGATCCAGTCTGTCGGCGGCGCCGTCAACGGGGCCGTGTCATACAGCGCGTCAGCGCTCTCCGTCACGTTCGTGCCGACGACCGGCTATGTCGGGGCGGCGAGCTTCACCTACACGATCACGAACGGCCATGGGGGCACCGCTTCGGCGAGCGTCTCGCTGACAGTCATCCCGCCTGCAGGCACCACCTACTCGCTGTTCGCAGCCGGCAGCACGCCGAGCACCGTGACGGTCAACGACGCGAGTGCCGTGGAGCTCGGCGTCAAGTTCCAGAGCGCCGTCGCCGGGAAGGTCACCGCGATCCGCTTCTACAAGGGTTCGAAAAATCTGGGGACCCACACGGCGCACCTCTGGAGCTCCGCGGGGAGCTCGCTTGCGACGGCCACGTTCTCCGGCGAGACGGCGAGCGGCTGGCAGCAGGTGACGCTCGCGACCCCGGTCGCGATCGCGGCCAACACCACCTACGTCGTGTCGTATCACACGACCCCCGGGTACTACTCCGCGAATGGCAACTTCTTCGCGAGCGCTCAAACCAGCTGGCCGTTGTCCGCGCCCGCGAGCGGCTCGTCAGGCGGCAACGGTGTGTACGTCTACGGGTCGGGCGGCTTGTTCCCGGGCAGCACCTACA
>Ga0302311_10008387_pt1 | contig 10400 bp, 2 predicted proteins | sample III_Palsa_N1_3_FD_200449 | JGI IMG/M metagenome (GOLD analysis project Ga0302311, IMG submission 200449) | Peat permafrost microbial communities from Stordalen Mire near Abisko, Sweden - III_Palsa_N1_3 | ecosystem: Environmental > Terrestrial > Soil > Palsa > Peat permafrost | place: Sweden...
GATCCCTCCCCAGTTCGAGGCTGGCCGCGTAGCGCCTCCAGGATTTGGGCAGGGAAGCCGGGCACCCCTTCGACCCAGCCGTTCAAGAAGGCCAGTTTCGTCTGCCCGTCCGGGAATGCGCCCGGCTGCGCGGCCGAGCTGAGCAGTATCAGCGGCCGGGGCTGGCGGTCGGCGGGAAACCCGGCCCAGGCGCGTAGCCCCTTGCGGGCCTTCCCTTCTGGATGGCCGCTTCGGCCCAAAGCCCGGGCTGACACTCTCCTGTCACCCCTGCGTGGCTCTTCCATTGACACCCTCCCTGCAACCAGTCCTATGCCCAGGCAGCACTCTAGGCAGTGAAACTGAGTCCCGCTCGGACGACGATCCTGCCGGGCGACTGCTCGTTCGAGAGTGGCGGCCGCCGACCGCGCTCGCGGCGGCGCGCTTGGGGACATCGACTACAACGCCCCGCCCGCCCTCCGGCAAACTCACTGGTGACAGATTGCCTGGCCAGGTGACAACTATCTCGGCCCGTCACACACAGCAATTCTCGACCGCAGCCCCATGCGTCCGCCAACTGTGCTTCACAGTCGCCAACTATCGTTCACAGTCACAGCTGTGCGCCCTCCCGGCAGCGAGGACTTCGCCGGTAGTGCTTGGAATGCCGTCCCTCGTTGAAGTCCCGGCGCTAGCGGGACGACAGTCGAACGGCAGCGATCCCCCTTAGTTTGTTGCCCGGCTGCCCCGCAAGGGATCTGCGCAGTGTCGCTTCGCAGCCACTTCCGCGAAAACAGTTGGCTGGAGGGCCTTCATGCCAAAAAGACTCATCCGGTTTACCGGCATTCTGGTTGCTGCCGGAGTCATGGTGGTCACAGGATTCACATCCACCGGGACGGCCATGGCCGCGGCTCCGGTAAAGACGGCTCCGGCAAAGACGGTGACCTACCTAGGGCACCGGTTCCGGGTCCCGGCCAGCTGGCCGGTGATCAGCCTGAGCGCGCATCCCCGCCACTGCGTGCGGTTCGATGTGCACGCCGTCTACCTGGGTACGCCGGGCGCTGACGAGAACTGCCCGGCCAACGGTGTAGGCCAGCGGACCGAGGCGCTCCTAGTCCAGCCGGTACGGCGCGGGACACGGGGAGGGGGAACATACTTGGACTCTGCGGAGCACGAGTACGTCGTGACCGATGCCGCCGCCGGGCTGAGTACGACCGGGACCTACGGCTCCGCTCCTGCGGTGATCACCGCCATCCTCTCGTCCGCGGGGCTGCTGGGCGGCCCGGTACGGGCGGCCTCTATCAGCCATGCGGCCGCTACCGCCGCGGCGGCAGCGGATCCGGTTCCTGCCAACGCCACCAACTTCACAGGCGAGGGCTTTGATCCCTGTACGGCGCCGAGCTCGAGCGTGATGAGCGCGTGGAAGGCCGACTCGCCGTACGGCGCGATCGGCATCTACATCGGCGGGGCGGACGAGGGGTGCGCGCAGCCCAACCTGACGGCGAGCTGGGTCTCGTCGGAGTACGCCGCCGGCTGGCGGTTCTTCCCGCTCTACGCGGGGCCGCAGGCGGCGTACGACCAGCTGACCGACCCGGCCAGCCAGGCCGTCAGCGCCGCCGATGACGCCGCGGCCCAGGCCGCGTCGCTCGGCCTGCCGCAGGGCACCGTCATCTACTACGACATGGAGTCCTACTCCTCAAGCGAGGAGAGCGCGGCGCTGACGTTCATGTCCGACTGGACGACCGAACTGCACGCCGACGGCTACAAGTCGGGCATCTACAGCAGCTCGTCCACGGGGGTCTCCGACCTGGTCGCGAACTTCGACAGCTACGCGATGCCCGACGTGATCGACGACGCGCTGTGGAACGGCGACGCCGACACCACCGACTCCGTCATCCCCGACGGCTACTGGGCATACCACCAGCGGATCCACCAGTTCAGCGGCGGCGTGACGCAGACCTACGGCGGCGACAGCATCAACGTCGACCAGGACTACCTCGACGTGCAGATCTCGCCGACCGGAACCGGGTTCGCCGCGCTGTTCCCGGACACCTCAAGCGCCCTCGACATCGGCCATCACGCCGACGGCCGGGTGGAGATGTTCGCCGCCGCGGCGAACGGCTCGGTGCAGAACGAGTACGAGACGACCCCGAACGGGGCATGGAGCGGCCTGAACAGCTTCGGGTCCGCCGGAACAGCCGCCACCACCGCCGTCGGCATCCACGAGAACGGCCGGATGGAGGTGTTCGCGGTCACGTCGTCGGGCGGCATCGAGAACAAGTACGAGACGGTCGCTGACGGCGCGTGGAGCGGCTGGAACGACTTCGCGCCCGCCGGCACCGCCGCCAGCCTGACCGTCGGCATGCACGCCGACGGCCGGATGGAGGTGTTCGCGGTCACCCCGTCGGGCGGGGTGAAGAACGACTTCGAGACGGTCGCTGACGGTTCGTGGAGCGGCTGGGACGGCTTCGGCCCGAGCGAGGCCGTGACCAGCATCGCGCTGGGCTGGCACGCGGACAGCCGTCTTGAGGTGTTCGCGGTGATGTCGGACGGTTCGGTGGAGAACAAGTACGAGACGGTCGCTGACGGCGCGTGGAGCGGCTGGAACGATTTCGGGCCGTCAGGGACCGCGTCGCGGCTGGTGGTCACCAACCACGTGAACGGCCGGATGGAGGTGTTCGCGGTCACGTCGTCCGGCGCGATAGCGAACGACTACGAGACGACGCCGGACGGCGCGTGGAGCAGCTGGAACAGCTTCGCGCCCGCCGGCACCGTCTCCTAAACCGAAAAGAATAAATAGAACATATGGTCGAAATGAGGTGACGGAATCGCGGCGGCATCTCCGCAGCAGCGGCCCATGTTTTCGTTGACCTGGCGGATGGCGCGTTGCTGCCGCTGACGGTGCTGCGAGGAGTTGCGATGACTGTGTGGCGCTCGGTCCTTGGACTGCGTTTGGCTCGGTTCTGGCGTCGGTTCAGGGGCTGGGCGGCCGCGTTCGGCGCCGTCCTCGTGGCGGTGGCGCTCACCGCCGCGGTGGCGCCGGTCGCTTCAGCGACTCAGGCAGTGAAGATCTGGTCGCCGTCCCCGGTTCCGGCGGCCAAATCGGTGTCCGGGCACCCGCTGGCGAGCGCCCAGCACCGGCTTACGGTGCACGAGCCCGCCGGCGTGGCACCGGCAGCGTACCGGCCGCTGACCACGTCGGCGTGGCCCGCGGCGGGCAGCGGGGTGGCGTACCTGGACGGGACGACGCCGTTGTGGTCGCGCGGCGTGCTGGCGAGCCCGGCGGGCGTCGCCCCGTCGGCGTCCAGCCAGGCCGGGACGCTGCCAGTCTGGGTGTCGGCAGTTACCACTGCCCGTTCCGCTGAACTGAAGAATGCGGGCCCGGCGCCGGCGGATGTCCGGGTCGCGATGGCCAGCCACAAGCAAGCCGCGGCGGCCGGGGTCAGCGGCGTCGTCATGAGCCTCGCGCGGGCGGACGGGGTGCGAGCGGCGGGCAGCGTGGCGGTGCGGCTGGATTACGGGAGCTTCGCGGACGAGTACGGGGGCGGCTGGGCGTCGCGACTGCGGCTGGTGGAGCTGCCCGCGTGCGCGCTGACCACTCCGGGCCTGGCACGGTGCCGGACGCAGACGCCGCTGGCCGGGGCGAACGAGGCGGCCAGCCAGGAGCTGACCGCGACGGTGCCGGTGGCGGCGACATCCGGGGCGACGGTCGTCGCCGCCGCCTCGACGGCGGCGGGCGCGGAAGGCAACTACGCGGCTACGTCGCTGAAGCCATCCGGCACGTGGGTGGTGCAGGACGGGGATTTCCACTACTCCTACCCGATCACGGTGCCGCCCTCGGTCGGCGGGTCGGCGCCGGACGTGGCGCTGTCCTACGACTCGCAGTCGATCGACGGAGAGACATCGGGGGAAAACACGCAGTCGACGTGGATCGGGGACGGGTGGGATTACTCGCCGGGGTTCATCGAGCGGTCCTATGAGCCGTGCTCGCAGGACGGCATCTCTAAGTCGGGCGATGAGTGCTGGGGCGGATACAACGCCACGATTTCGCTGAACGGCCAGTCATCGGTGATCGTGCGCGATGACGCGACTGGGACCTGGCACCTGCAGAGTGACGACGGCAGCTCGGTGGAGGAGCTGGACGGGGCCAACAACGGGGTATGGAACGGCGAGTACTGGCTGGTCACGACGACCAACGGGACCAAGTACTACTTCGGCGAGAACCACCTGCCCGACAGCAACGGGTCGGGCGCGGCCACCAACTCCGCCTGGGGCGTGCCGGTGTACAACCCGGACTCCGGCAACCCGTGCTACAGCTCGTCAAGCGGCACGTCGTCGGAATGCAACATGGGGTACCGGTGGAACCTGGACTACGTCGTCGACCCCAACGGAAACCTGACCACCTACAACTACGCGACCGAGACGAACTACTACGAGATGGGCGGTGGCCAGGGCGCCGGCGCGCTGACCCAGTACGTGCGGGCCGGGTACCCGACGAGCATTTCGTACGGGTATCTCCTGCCGGACGCGATCGCCGGGGCGAAGCCGGCCGCGCAGGTGCTGTTCGGCACGTCGCAGCGGTGCCTGACGTCCTCGACGTTCACCAACTGCGCCTACTCCAACCTGAGCTCGTCGACGGCGTCGAACTGGCCTGATGTCCCCTATGACCAGAATTGTGCCGCGGGAAGCACGTGCACCGTCGATTCCCCCACGTTCTGGTCCACGGTGCGGCTGACCTCGATCAGCACGCAGGTCTTGGAGGGCTCCGCATACAAAGAAGCGGACAGCTACGCGCTGACCCAGTCGTTCCCTGACGCCAGCGGCGCGTCCAACCCGGTGATGTTCCTTGACTCCATCCAGCGCACCGGCGAGGACGGAACGGCGATTACGCTGCCGGCCGAGACGTTCACCCCGACGGAGATCGATAACCGGGTCGACGGGCTGACCCCGGCGGCGCCGCCGCTGTACCGGCCGCGGATCTCGGTGATCGACACCGAGTACGGAAGCGCGGTCGCGATCACGTACGCGGCGCCCGCCTGCTCGCGGGTGAACGACACGATGCCGTCGGCGCCGGACACCAACACGATGCCGTGCTTCCCCGTCTACTGGACCCCAGCCGGTGAGGATTCGCCCATCCAGGACTGGTTCAACAAGTCTCTGGTCACGCAGGTGTCGACGGCGGACGAAACCGGGGCAGGCTCGCCGGCCCAGGTGACGAACTATCAGTACCTCGGCAGCGCTGCCTGGCACGAGGACGACTCGCCGCTGACCGACAGCACCTACAGGACCTGGGATCAGTTCCGCGGCTACGCGCAGGTGGAGACGGCGACCGGGTCATCGCCTGACCCGGTGGCCGAGACCGTGGACACCTACATGCGCGGCATGGACGGCGACGGCACCGCGTCCGGCGGGACCACGTCGGCGAGCGTGACCGACTCGCTCGGCGACTCGATCACCGACAGCGACTGGCTGGCCGGCCAGGTCCTGGAGACAGACACATACACCGCGTCGGGCGGCAGCGTCGACCAGAAGGCGATCAACGGACCGTGGACGTATAAGACCACCGCGAGCCAGGCGCAGCCCGACAGCCTGCCGACGCTCACCGCCGAGCTGCCGCAGACGGCCGAGGCCCGGTCGCTGGCGCTGCTGGCCAGCGGGTCCTGGCGCACCACGCAGACCGATACCTCCTACAACTCCGATGGCCTGGCGGACCAGGTCGACGCCAAGGGCGACGGCAGCGCGTCGGACCCGGAGGTCTGCGCCACGTCGTCGTACGCGTCGAGTTCAGCGAACCCGATGATGCTGTCGTACCCGTCCGAAGTGATCGCCGTTACCGGGGCGTGCGGCACGACGCCGACGGCGGCCAACACCGTGTCGGACACCAGGACGTATTACGACGGGGCGGGCAACGGGTCGCTGACCAGCATGGGGACCCTGGGCAGCATCACCGGCGGCGGGCAGGTCACCGGCACTCAGGTCATCTCGGGGTACAGCTCATCCGGCAGCGCGCAGTTCCAGGCCAAGTCCGCCGCCACCTACGACGAGTACGGCCGGACGCTGGAATCGGCGGACGCCAAGGACAACGTCACCAGCACCGCCTACACCCCGGCCACCGGAGCGCTGCCCACGCAGACCGTGGCGACCAACCCGATGGGCTGGACCACCACGACCACCCTGGACCCCGCGCGGGCCCTGCCGCTCACGGTAACCGACCCCAACGGGAACGTCACCACCGAGACCTACGACTCGCTCGGCCGGGCCACGGCGGTCTGGCTGCCCGGCGAGCTCACGTCCGACGCGGCCAACGAGACGTTCTCCTACTCAGTGAGCGGAACGGCGCCGTCCTCCATCACCACGGGCACCCTGCGCAGCAATGGCTCCTACGCCAGCGACGTGAAGATCTACGACGGCATGCTGCAGCTGCGCGAAGAGCAGCAGACCCCGGCCAACGGGGCCGCGGGCCGGAACATCTCCGACACGTTCTACGACTCGCACGGCTGGACGGTGAAGACCTCCAGCACGTACTACGACGACAGTTCCTCGCCGGACGGGACGCTGTTCCTCGCCGACGACGACACGGTGCCGTCCCAGACCGTCACCGACTACGACGGGCAGGACCGGGTCATCTCGTCGAAGTTCTACTCCCTCGGCCATTACCAGTGGGAGACCACGACCGGCTACCCGGGCATGGACAAGACCGACGTGACCCCGCCGCCCGGCGGGACCGCGACCTCCACGTTCACCAACGCGCTCGGCGAGACCACCGCCACCTGGTCCTACAGCGATTCCGCCACGCCCACGGGCAAGGCCAGCGACGCGAAGGTGATCGGCTACACGTACACGCCCGGCGGCCAGGTCGCGACGATCACCGATAACGCCGGAAATAAGTGGACTTATACGTACAACTTGCTGGGTGATAAGGTCTCGCAAACCGACCCGGACTCCGGCACGACCACCTACGCCTACGACGCGGACGCCAACCTTACCTCCAGCACGGACGCGAGGGGGCAGACCCTCGTCTACGCCTATGACGCGCTGAACCGGAAGACCGCCGAGTACAGCGGCAGCGTCTCCGCCGCCAACGAGCTGGCCTCCTGGACCTACGACACCCTGGCAAAGGGCCAGATCACGTCCTCCACCAGCTATGCGGACGGGTCCGCGTACACCGAGGCGGTCACCGGGTACGACGACACGTACAAGCCGACCGGCACCTCGCTCACGATCCCCGCGTCCGAAGGCACGCTGGCCGGGACGTACAAGACCGCAAGCAGCTACAGCGCGGTGACAGGCGAGCTGCTGTCGACGGCGTATTCGGCCGACCGCGGGCTGCCGTCCGAGACCGTCGGCTACTCCTACGACCTGGAGGGGCTGCTGTCGGCGTTCGGCGGGAATACCGCCTACCTGGACGCGACGGACTACAGCCCGCTGGGGCAGGTGCTGCGCACCACGTCCGGGTTGTACGGGTCGGAGCTGGCGGTGACTTCCGCCTACGACGCCGGAACAGGGCGCCTGCTGCAGTCCATCGACGACGTGCAGACCGGCTCCTCAGCGGTGGACTCCACCAATTACACCTACAACGACGCTGGGAACATCACCTCGATCTCGGACGCCCAGGACACCGGGTCCACCGACACCCAGTGCTTCGCCTACAACGACCTGGACCAGCTGACGACAGCCTGGACCGACACCGCGGGGACGACGACCGCCGGCGGCACGTCGGTCGAGGGCGTCGGCGGCTGTAACACGACGAACCCGTCCGCTTCGACGATCGGCGGCGCGTCACCGTACTGGGAATCCTGGACGTACGACTCGCTCGGCGACCGCGCCTCCGAGACGGTCGACAACACCTCAGGCGACACCGCCGACAACGTCACCCAGACCCTGACGTACCCCGGAAGCAACGGCACCTCCGCCTCGTCCTCCCCTGACTCCGTCTCCGCGGTCGCGACCACCGGACCCGGCGGCACCACCACCACCGGCTACGCCTACGACGCGGCAGGCGACACGACCTCCCGCACCTCGTCCGCCACCGGACAGACCCCGCCCGCCGGACCCGACCAGACGTTCACCTACAACCCGGAGGATGAGGTCGCCTCGGCGACCACCGATTCCGACGGGACGACCCAGACCAGCAGCTACCTGTACGATGCCGACGGCAACCTGCTGATCCAGCGCGACCCTGGCACCACCACCCTGTACCTGGACAACGGCGCCGAAGAACTCCAGCTCAACACCGCGACGGACGCCGTGTCGGGCATCCGGTACTACAGCGAGCCGGACGGCACCACGATCGTCCGGTCCTCTTCCGGCGCGCTGAACTACGAGCTGGCCAACCAGCAGAGCACCAACACCGAGACGATCAACGCCTCGACGCTGGCGGTCACCCGCCGGTACTTCGACCCGTACGGCAACCCGCGCGGCAGCGTCCCGTCCGGCTGGGTCGACAACCGGGGCTTCCTCAACCAGCCGGCGGACGCCACCACCGGCCTTGACCTGCTCGGCGCCCGCCAATACGACCCGGTCACCGGGCGCTTCCTGTCCGTCGATCCCATCCTGGAAGTCGGGGACAGCCGGCAGATGGGCGGCTACAGCTACGCCGCCGACAATCCGGTCAACGGCAGCGACCCCGAAGGCACCGAGCTCGGCATTCCCGGTGGCGGCGGCTGCATGCCACTAGCCTGCGAGAGCGGAGGCGGCGGCGCGCCTCCGCCGCCGCCTCCGCCGCCACCCAATGGCAACAATGGCAATACCAGCAACAACGGCAACACGGGCAACACGGGCAACAACGGCAACAACGGCAACAGCGGCGGTGGCTGCTGGGAGCCAGGCGGCGAGTGGACGTGCGGCGCCCCGGACGTCACCCCGGCGGCTCCGCAGTTCGACCCGCCGAAGCCGTCGCCGGTAGCGCTCAAGGCCGCCAATACGTACACCTGCGGTCGCTTCGGGCTCGGCTGCAACTTGGTCGCGTACACCCCGTCCGCGAGCAGCGGCGGCAGCGTCACGGGCTTCCTCCGCAAGGCGGCGTCGTTCGCCGGCAACGTCACGGGCATCACCGCCGCGGTGCAATGCGCCGAGCACCCGACCCTTGGCGGGTGCCTCAAGGCGGCCGCGCAGGTGGGGCTGACCGCGCTCACCGTCGCGTCCGGCGGCGCTGGCAGTGCCCTGGAGGCCAGCGCTGACGGCGCCATGGATGCCACGGCCGATCTGGCTGCCGATGGCGCGGACGCCACGGCGGAGGCCGGGGGCGACGGCGCCGTCGGCACCAGCGCAGGAGACGACAGCGCAGTCAGCTGCGACGCCAACAGCTTCACCGGGCAGACCCGCGTCCTGCTGGCGAGCGGCAAGACGCTGCCCATCGACCGGATCGCCGTCGGCGCGGCGGTGCTGGCCACCGACCCGTACACCAGAACGACCGATAGCCGGCCCGTGACGAACGTGATCGTCCACTCGGGCACGCACATCATGGTCGCCGTCACGCTCGCGGGCGGCGGCACGATCGACACGACCGACCACCACCCGTTCTGGGACGCGAGCTCCGGCCAGTTCGTCTACGCGGACGCGCTGCACCGGGGCGACAAGCTCCGCGAATCGAACGGGCGCGATATCCGGGTAGCCGGGATCGCGATTTACACGGCCAACGTCACGGCCTATAACCTCACGATCTCCGGCATCCACACGTACTACGTCCTGGCCGGCACCGCGAGCGTCCTCGTCCACAACAATTGCGGTCCCGCTGAGGGTTCCGCTGCGGGTCCCGATGAGGATGGCTGGGAAACCATCGGAGGCATGCGCGTCAAGGGTCTCCCGCAGCCGCCCCAGGGCACCTTCCAGTGGATAGGCCCGGACGTGGAGCCTCCGAACACCTACCTGCCAGAGAACCTGGGCGGCTCGAAGTGGAAGAAGATTACCTTCATTCTCCAGCGGCTGGAGGGCCAGGACATCGGTTAGGCGGACAGGAATTTCCAGATTGAGCAATTCAGCAACTCCCCGGAAGAGGGACTTTATGAGAGGTCGTTTGCGTGCCATCGCTCTCGCGGGAACCGCGGGTGCGCTGGCCATGATCAGCGTGCCGGGTTCCGCGCACGCCGCCACCGCCCTGGCGGCCGGAACGCCGGCGGCCCATGCGAACGCCGGGCCGTCGTTGACGCCCAGCGTGCTGCAGGCGGCGCTGCTGAAGGCGAAGGCCACCGGGCACACGGTCCCGGTTCCCGCCGATACGACGCAGACGTCGACAACGGTGGCGCTGCCGGACGGCAAGCTTTCGGCCACAACCTATGTGATGCCAGTTCGGATTAAGCAGAACGGGTCGTGGGTTCCCGTGAACGCGTCGCTGACTCCCGTCGCGGGGGGCTACAGTCCGGCCGCGACTCCGTCGGATTTGGTGCTGTCGCCCGGCGGCACCGGTCCGGTGGCGGTGATGACCACCG
>Ga0302311_10008389_pt1 | contig 10398 bp, 8 predicted proteins | sample III_Palsa_N1_3_FD_200449 | JGI IMG/M metagenome (GOLD analysis project Ga0302311, IMG submission 200449) | Peat permafrost microbial communities from Stordalen Mire near Abisko, Sweden - III_Palsa_N1_3 | ecosystem: Environmental > Terrestrial > Soil > Palsa > Peat permafrost | place: Sweden...
AACGCGGACGAGAATATTTCGATTGAGAAGCTGACGGCGGATGACGATATTTCGCCGATCATCCGGCTGGTGGACACGACGATTTTTACCGCGCTGGAGCGGCGGGCGAGCGATATTCACCTGGAGACGTTCGACGACTGCCTGATGGTGAAGTACCGCATCGACGGCGTGCTGCAGCAGGCGATGGCGCCGATTGCGCGGGAGCATCACCAGACGATTCTTTCGCGTATCAAGATTATGAGCGAGTTGGATATCGCCGAGCGCCGGGTGCCGCAGGATGGGCGCTTCCGGGTGCGGTATAAGGGACGGCTGATCGATTTTCGCGTGAGCATTATGCCGACCGTGCATGGCGAAAATGCCGTGCTGCGCGTGCTGGATAAAGAGTCGATGTCGGAGAAGTTTACGAAGCTGTCGCTGGATGTGGTGGGCTTCGCGCCGCAGGACCTCGCGCGGTTTCGGCGGTACATCAAGGAGCCGTACGGGATGGTGCTGGTGACTGGACCGACCGGCTCAGGTAAGACGACCACGCTGTATGCGGCTTTGAATGAGATCAAGAGCGAAGAAGACAAGATCATCACGATCGAGGACCCGGTCGAGTACCAGATCCGCGGGATTACGCAGATCCCGGTGAATGAGAAGAAGGGGCTGACGTTCGCACGCGGGTTGCGGTCGATTCTGCGCCATGACCCTGACAAGATCCTGGTCGGCGAAATCCGTGACGCGGAGACAGCGCAGATTGCGATCAACTCGGCGTTGACGGGGCATCTGGTGTTCACGACGGTCCACGCGAACAACGTGGTCGATGTGCTGGGGCGGTTTTTGAATATGGGTGTTGAGCCTTACAACTTTGTGTCGGCGTTGAACTGCATTTTGGCGCAGCGGCTGGTGCGGCAGGTTTGCGAGTTCTGCGTGCGCGATGTGCACTACACCGACCCTGAGCTGGAGGAGAATGGGCTGATTCCTTCGGAGTGGCGAGGTGTGGTGTTCAAAGAGGGCACGGGCTGCATCGAGTGCGGAGGAACGGGATACCGCGGTCGGTCGGCGATCCACGAGCTGCTGGAGCTGGACGATGAGATCCGCGAGATGCTGCTGGAGAAGCGGCCGGGGTCGGAGATCCGCAAGAAGGCGAAGGCGAAAGGGATGGCGTTTCTGCGCGACTCGGCGCTGGAGCGGGTAAGGGACGGGATTACGACGCTGAAGGAGATCAACAAGGTCACGTTTATTGAGACGGGGCGGTAAGGCGCGGAGATGGGTGCTGCGGTCAAGAAGCAGATTCCTCGACTTCGCTCGGAATGACAATTGTTGAGGTGAGCGGCTAAACCCCTGTCGCTCACAAACGTCCAACCCTTCAGCGCATCCAAATCAATGAGCAAACCTGCGCTACAAGGTATCCTAGATAGAGTTAGATGAACCTTCTTCCCAAAGCTTCCGGCACGCGTCCTCGCGTGGCCTGCGATATCTCGACACAGGGTGTGGTGGCGGCGCGTTCCGACGCGACCGGCAGTCCCCTGAGCGCGGTTGCGCGCGTGGAGCTAGCTGAGGGGGCGATCGTTCCCAGCCTGAAGCCGGGGAATATCGCGGACCGCGTGGCGGTGGCGGCGGCGGTGCGCAGCGTTCTGGAGAGCGTGGGGATGCGGGCGAACTCGCGCGATGCGGATATTACGCTGGTGCTGCCTGACGCTGCCGTGCGCGTGCTACTGCTGGAGTTCGATGCACTGCCTTCGCGGCTGACCGAGGCGTTGCCCATCATTCGCTTCCGGCTGAAGAAGCTGCTGCCGTTCGACGCCGACGATGCGATGGTGACGTTCCAGGTGATGAGCACCAGCAAGACCATCGTGCGGGTGTTGGCGGTGGCGATTCCGCGCGATGTGCTGAGCGAGTATGAGACGGCCGCGCGGGAGGCTGGTTTCGAGCCCGGCGCGGTGATCCCGAGTACGCTGGCGGCGCTGGCGGCGGTGGAGGACGACAGCCCGGCGCTGCTGATCAATGCCAATGTGCTGGGCGTGACGGCGGCGATAGTGCGCAGTGGGATTCTGATGCTGCACCGCAGCGTCGATTTGCAGGTGCAGCCGACGGGGACTCCCGCGAACCTGCCACCGGCGCTGTTCGATACGCCGCAGCCGGTGCTGCCGGAGTTGGAGGAGTTTGCGCGGCTTCCGCTGGTGGATGTGCATGAGTCTGCCGGGGAATGGTCGGCGCAGCAGGCGTTGCCCGAGCATGGGCGCAGTCCCTACGCGGACCGCGTGGAGAGCGAGATTGCGGTGCAGGATGAGGATGGCATTACCGGGCTGCCCGTGCCGTATGCGTATGCGAGCAATGGCGGCGGGGCAGTGAAGCCTCGAACGCATGAGCCGGGCAGCCTGGCGGACTCTCCGTATGCTTCGGCGACACTTAGCGCCGACCTCAATGCGGAGTTGCATAACGCGATTCTGGACGCACCGACATCGATCGGCACGCTTACCGAGGACTCTTATGGCGACTCTGCCGTACATGATGCGGCTGTTTCCGCAGCTGTAGTTTCTGCTGCGCCGCCACATGAGGAGCCTTCGTTCAGCAATGAGCAGCCGTTTGCGCTGGGAGAAGAGATCGCGCAGGCGGTCAGCGTCGCGGTCGCTTACTTTGAGGACACGCTGGCTGCGCTGCCCACGCGCATATTGAGTGCAGGGCCTCTGGGAGCGACGGCGCTGGGCCGGATTCTTGAGGAGCATGGGTTGGCCCAGGCAGACGGCTTGCAGGTGCGCGAGGTGGTCGAGGCGGGCGCGTTGCAGACGGATGCGGTTACGGCATCGGTGCCGCGCGGGTGGTTATCGGGAGTAGTGGGGGCGCTGCGAGGGTAGATTATGCGCATCTCTGTCAATCTCGCGAGCCGCCCCTTTGTCGAACTACGGCCGTTCTTTGCCCGGCTGCGCATCATTATGGGAGCGCTGGCGGTGGTGGCGATTGGGGTCGCAATCGCGACGCACTCCATGCAGAAGAAGCTGGACAGCGCGCAGGAGCAGATGGACCGGTTGAAGGCGAAGACCGTGGCCGCGCAGATGGAGAAGCAGCACAATGAATCGCGTATGCGCCAGCCTGCCAATGCGGCGGTGCTGGAGCGCTCGCATTTTTTGAATGCGCTGTTTCTGAGCAAGAGTTTTTCGTGGACCGCGGTGATGATGGACCTGGAGACGGTGTTGCCGAGCGGGGTGCAGGTGACCTCGATCGTGCCGCAGCCGACCGCCGAGGGCGATGTGATTATTCGGCTGCGGGTGGCCGGCGACCGCGACCGCGCGGTGCTGCTGGTGCGGAACCTGGAGCGCTCGAAGCGGTTTCGACAGCCAGAGATCAACAGTGAGAGCTCGCAGGCCAAGGAAGCCAATGGAGCGCCGGTCGCTGCCGGGGCAACGCCGGGAGTTGAGTTCGAAATTCTGGCGAACTACAATCCGCTGCCGGAGGGCGAGCCCTTCGAGAAGGCGAAGACGGCGGAGAAGGGCAGCGATGGTGTTGCCAAGGCGAAGACTTCGGGTTCGAGGTCTCCCGGCGCGAAGCCGGTGAAGCCGGGGCCGCATGATGGGATCATCCTGAAGCCTTATGTGAAGCCTGCGGCAGCGGCGCGGCCCTTGCCTGCAACGCGACAGGGAGGTGCCTTGTGAGTACAGCGGCAGTCATCCCTCCTCCGAACAGTTCTTCGTTACTGCGGCATGTTCCGCGGCTGACGGCGCAGGCGCGTGCTCTGCTGACGGCGATGAACCTGCACTTCGCGGGAGTGGCCGCGCTGTCAGTGCTCGCCCTTTATCTGATCGGGCACCTGGTCTTTGTGGCGCAGGCGCTGAACTCACGCAACCAGGATGCGCTCGATCAGCAAGGCATCCAGTTGAAGGCTGCTGAACTGGCGGCCAAGCCGCTGCGCGGGCTGGATACGAAGCTGGTCGACTCCGGCAAAGCGGCGGACCAGTTTTATGCGAAGCGGCTGCCTTATGCGTACTCGGAGGTGGCGACGGAGCTGGGTGCGCTGACAAAGCGTGAGGGTGTGCGGATGCCGCGGTTGCAGTATTCGCCGAACCCGGTGCTTTCGGGCGCGGATGCGCTCAATGAAGTTCACATGGATGCCAGCATCTCCGGGGACTACCGGCCGGTGGTGCAGTTCATCAATGCGATCGAGCGCGACAAGATGTTCTTCGTCATCAACAGCATCAACCTGAGCGGACAGCAGACCGGGCAGGTAAACCTGCGCCTCCGGTTGACGACGTATCTGCGTCAACCGAACTCTGAAGAGATGAGCGCGGACCTGACGACTCCCGATGCCGACAACGCGAAGCAAGATGCCGCGGGAGGCAAGCGATGAAGGCCGGTACCGAGAACCGCAGGAAGACGATCATCGCCGGTGGTGTGGCGAGCGCCGCGCTTATTTACTTCATCTACTTCGTGTACGGCGCCTTCTTCAGCGGGCCGAGTACGGCTGTTCCCGCGCCGACTGTTGCGAGTACACCTGCCGTGAACGCGCCTGCCGCGACGAAAACGACGGCGGCTTCGAGCACCAATGGGAAGCAAAACGCGCAGGGCGGCAGTGTTGCGGGAGTTGCGGCGACGAAGCTTGCGACGACGTCGTCTAGCCTGGATCCGACGCTGGATGAGACGGCGATGCTGCGAACGGAGAGCCTGGTGTATACGGGCACGGGGCGGAATATCTTCTCGCTGGTGTATACGCCGCCGGTGGTGATTCCTAAAGCTGTTGCCAGTGCAAGGCCAGCGCCGACACCTCCGCCTGCGCCGACTGGGCCTCCACCAATACCGCCGCCTCCGCCGATCAATCTGAAGTTCTTTGGCACGGTGAAGCGTGGCAGCAGCAAGATGCAGGCCTTCCTGCTGGAGGGTGAGGATGTGTATCTTGCCGGCGAAGGGGATATCGTGGCGCGGAAGTACAAGATCGTGAAAATTTCGGCCAGCACCATCCAGGTGACCGACCTGCAGAACGACAACACGCAGACTTTGCCGCTACAGACGAATTAAGTGCAGTGAGTAGAGAGTAGAGAGTAGCGAATCGTGGATAGCCTGATGACGACGGAGTCACAACTCGACGGCAGGTCAGATCGCAGAGCCGATGGCGAGGCTGGCTATATGCTGCTGGCCGTGGTGGTGATGGTGGCGCTGGTGCTGATTGCGCTGGCGGTGGCTGCGCCGGTGATCACGAAAGATCTGCGACGGGATAAAGAAGTGGAGAGCGAGCACCGGGCGGAGCAGTATGTGCGGGCGATCCGGCTTTATTACATGAAGACGAAGTCTTATCCGCCGTCGATGGAGGCGTTGGAGAAGACCAACAATGTGCGCTATCTGCGGCAGAAGTATGTCGATCCGCTGACGGGGAAATCGGACTGGCGGATCATCCATCAGCCGCAGACGAAGACGCATATTCCGTTTGGGCAGGAGCTGAGCGGAATGGCCGCAGGGTTGGGATCGGCGGCTGGAATGGCTTCGGGTGGACAGGCTGGGGGTGGAGGAACTTCGGGGACCTCGATCACCAGCGGCTGTAGTGCTGCGAATAGTGCGTTCTGCCAACAGCCGTCCACGACCAGCACAAGCGGTGGCAGCACGGGACAGACCGGATCGACGGGGAGTACGGGCGGCTCGGGTGGGGGAATGTTTGGGGACAGCACCGGCGGCGTGATCTATGGCGTTGGGCCGGCGAAGACCGGGGACTCGATATTGAACCCGAACCAGCAGACGACGTATGAGACGTGGGAGTTCTGGTACGATCCGCTGATCGAGCTGCTGTATGCGAAGGCGAACCTGACGGGCGGCGGCGGAATTGGGTCGCAGTCGGCGAGCAGCTTTGGGAGCGACGCGACCAATGGGCTGAATGGGGCTTCGGGTTCGAGCGGAGCGTCTGGGCCTACGGGGTCGACGAACAACATGCAGAGTAATGGACCGGGGAGCTTCGGGACGCACTGAGCGGGGTCAGTGCTTGATGGCCCACATGGCCCAACTGGCGACGATGGTCGCGCCGACGAAGAGTACGAAGCAGAAGGCGCCGAAGCGGAGCATCAATTTGGGCTCGGTGCGCTGGGTGATGCCGAAGACGACCGAGACGAAGAGCGAACAGAGCAGAACGGCGCTGAAGTGGGAGAGCATAGCTTTGTTTCCGCAGGCTTACGCGGACGCCTTTCTGCCGTTGGCGAGGGAGTGCGCGTCGACTGCGGAGATGAGGTTGAGCAGGCCGCCGAGGATGAGGAACTTGGTCCCGTAGTCGCCGAGAGTGATGAGGACCGAAGATGCTCCCCAGCCGAAGAAGCGGGCGAGGAGGTAGAGCAGGCCAAGGCCGAGCTGGCCGGCGAATCCGAGGATGTCGAGGATGTCTCCGGTGTTGGGCGTGTAGATTTTGCCCTGCAAGCCGAGGCCGATGAGGTACATGCCGAGGACCGAGACGAAGATCAGCGCGGCGCGGATGTACTTGCCGAGCAGCAGGTGTCCTGCTCCGGGAATGAGCCAGCCGGCGACGAGGACGAGAGCGGGGAGACTGGATTTTTCGCCGGGGACCGTTTGGGAGATATGTTGTTCTTCGGTTGCCATCGTTGTCGATTCTATCAGTGGCTGGGGGTGCCCCCCCACCCCCCGTACTTTTGAGGGTAAAGTCTCGAAGTGAAAGAGGTTAGGTTCGTTTTTATCCAGGCTTAAGTCTGGACTTGGTCTGATGGAGATGAATGACGTCTGGATGGTGAAGGGGGTTGGTCCTTCCGATCTGTTTTAAGAATAGCGGATTGGTGGGAATAGATGTGCAAAGTATTTTTGAGAGAAATCGCCAGTGTTGACGGGGGTTTTGCGATTTCCGGGGTGGGTGGGGGTATTGACATGAGGAGTTTGGCCCATTTTTCGCGAAAAATAGTTTTGGGGTGGGGGCGGCAGCGATAGCGAATCCGTCAGCTATTATGACTTCACATCAAGATTGACCAAGGTGACTGCATGGCAGGCGACCGAACTCTCTCAAGGAAATCGGCGAGCGCGATGACGATACGCCGTCAACTTGGCTGGCTTGCGTTAGTGGGGACATGCGGGCTGATCGTCTTTGCTATCGCTTCTTTCATCGCTCTTTCGCATATTGAGGTGAATGGGCCGCTGTATGAAGGTATACGGCTGAGCGACAACCTGGTTGCGGATTACATTCCTCCTTCAGAAAACCTTTTAGAGACTGCGTTGATCTGCGCCAAACTGAGCGATGCGCCGGACGAAGAGTCGCGGCATCTTTACGAGAGAAATCTGAAGGCCGCACGGCATGATTACGACGTCACCTACGCGGGCTACATGGCGCGGATTCCTGAAGGCCGGTTGAAAGCGATGATGCGGGGTGAGGCTTATGAGACTGCGCAGGAATATTTCAAGCTAACGGACCAACTGGTCGCGCTGGTGGAAGAGAACCGTGTGGATGAAGCCCACAGGCTGCTGGTTTCAACGATGAATCCTTTGTATGACCGGCACGCTATGGCGGTGGGCCAGATTGTGATGCAGGCCAAGGAGGAGGCCCGCGCCAACGAGACGTTGGTGGCCCATTCGGTGCGTATCTTTACGGCAGCGATGGCGGCGATCGGGCTTCTGGTATTGATCGTGGTGTGTGCTTTGTCGTGGGTGATAGGACGAGGGATTTCGGCGCAGGCCGACAGGCTTGAGGAGTCAGAAGAGTCGCTTCGGGACAACGAGGAGTTGTATCGTTCGACCTTCGACCAGGCCGCCGTGGGTATCCTTCATACGGCCTTCGATGGCACGATTCAGCGATGTAACGCGCGTTTCGCCGAGATTATCGGCCATCCCATGGAGGAGATTGCCGGCAAGAACTTTCAGGAGTTCACGCCGCCGGCGTACCGGTCTGAAAGTGCGGAGGCTCTACAGCAACTACTCACTGGCGCAACCAGCCGGTCGGGACTGGAAAAGCCTTATCTTCGCAAAGATGGCACGCTTGCGTGGGTGAAATTGACGTCTTCGATCCAACGGGACGGCAATGGGCAGGCGCTGCACATTGTCGCTTTTATGGAGGACATTACAGCCCGCAGAGCAGCGGAGGAGGATTTGACCGCGGCAACGAATGCCTTGCAGACAAATGAAGTGCGCTACCGCACGGTATTCCAGACGAGCCGCGACGCACTGTGTATTACGAGCCTGGCCGATGGCACATTTACGGAGGTCAATCAAGCATTCCTTGACCTGATGGCGTGCCAACGGGAGGAAGTGATCGGCCGGACTTCAAGGGAACTGGGCTTTTGGACGGATATAAAAGACCGTGAAAACATCCTGGAGATGCTGCGCCAGAGTTCGAGTATCCGGGACGAGAAGACCCGGCTCAGGAACAGGAAAGGCGAGGTGTTCTGGGCGCTATTGTCGGCATCGATCATTGAGATTGAGGGCGTTCCCTATATGTTGTTCGTTACGCGCGATCTTTCCGATGCCAAGGCGGCTGAAGACGAGATCCGGAATCTCGCCTTCTATGACCGCGTGACTCGCCTGCCCAACCGGCGCCTGCTGTTAGATCGTCTGTTGCAGGCCCTCTCCGGCGATTCAAGAACGGGCCGCAGGAAGGTACTGTTCTTCGTGAATCTGGATGATTTCACAACCGTAAACGACACTCTCGGTCATCAAGTGGGTGACCTTCTGTTGCAGGAGGTTGCGCGGCGGCTTACGGCCTGCGTTCACGAAGCGGATACGGTGGCCCGTTTCGGCGGGGATGAGTTTGTTGTGATTTTCGAAGGGTTGAGCGAGACCCCCGAAGGCTCCGCGGAGGAAGCTGAGGTCCTGGGAGAGAAGATATTGGCTGAGCTCGGCCAACCGTATCTGCTCGATGGCTATGAGTGCGAGAGTACCGCGAGCATCGGAATTACGGTTATCGGGGATGAGCCGGAGAGCCCGCATGAAGTGTTGAAGCAGGCCGGCATCGCTATGCACCAGGCCAAGGATGCGGGAGGCGGCACGGTTCGCTTCTACTCGCCCGCTCTACAGGCCGCGGTGAATGCGCGCGCGGCGATGAAGGAAGACCTTAGCCAGGGGATAAATGAGAATCAATTCTTGCTCTACTATCAGCCTCAAGTGGATGCGACCGGCTTGATTGGGGCTGAGGCGCTGGTGCGCTGGCAGCATCCGGTACGCGGCATGGTGCCTCCTTTTCAGTTCATTCCTTTAGCCGAAGAGACGGGGTTGATCCTGGAGCTGGGAGATTGGGTGCTCGATACAGCGTGCCGGCAGATTGCGGCATGGGCGGAGCAGAAGGTGCCCGCGTCTTTTCAGGTCGCCGTCAATATCAGTGCGCGACAGCTCTGCCAGGCGAACTTCGTTGAACATGTTCTGGCAACGCTGGCGCGCACGGGGGCCGATCCGAAGAGCCTGCGACTGGAGCTGACCGAGAGCATGTTGGCGAACGATATTGAGGACGTGATTGCGAAGATGACCGAGCTGAAGTCGCATGGATTGAGTTTTGCCCTTGACGATTTTGGGACCGGCTATTCTTCGCTGTCCTACCTGAAGCGATTGCCGCTGGACGAACTGAAGATCGACCGCGCTTTTGTCTCCGACATTCTGGAAGATGTGGCGAGCGCCGCCATTGCGCAAACGATCATCTCACTGGGGCAGGCGATGGGGTTATCGGTTATCGCTGAAGGCGTGGAGACCAAAGAGCAGCACGAGTTTCTTGCCAGTCTTGGCACGCATTCGTTCCAGGGGTATTTGTTTGGCCGTCCGCTACCGGTGGAGGAGTTTGAACGGTTATGGATACGGGATACGGCGCAATCCATTGTGTAGTTCGAGAGACGGCGGATAGGACTCGCGCATGAATATTTCTCGCAAGGGTATATATCTTGTCGATTCAGTCGAAGTCATTCTGAGACATCCGACTTTATGTCAACACTGTGGTATGCCAATCATCGTTAAATCAAAGAATTCTCATAAGTTTTGCGGCTGAGAGGGCCCGCGCAAAAGGCGGGGCCTTTGTTAATGCGCGAAGCGCGTCTCGCTGTCCGCGAAGGACCTAGCTGTAGCCGGAGGTGCTGCCGCATTCCATGCAGCGGTAGCAGGAGGCGTTTCTGGTTGTGATGCTTGCGCTGGTGGAGCGGGTGGGGTCGCCGGAGTTCGGCAGGCGTCCTTTAGGGGCTGAAGCCCGGGGAGATTTGTGGGCTTTTACGGTATCCGTTCGGCTGCGCTCAGGACTGGCTAAGAAGTCGTGCCCTTACGGGATTCGTGGTTGAAAGGTTCGGGCATCTGTGAGGTGCGGGCCGGAGCTGCAGGTCTCTCCGCTGCGGCCGCAAAGTGCGCGGCCCTTCGGTCGAGATGACAAAGTTTGGGGTGGTGCGAAGGAAATACAGGGGTCTCTCCACTTCGGTCGAGATGACAAATTTGTGGGAGTCAGAGTTGGAGGAGTTGGTTTTGTTTGGGGCCGGTGACGACGGC
>Ga0302311_10008391_pt1 | contig 10397 bp, 7 predicted proteins | sample III_Palsa_N1_3_FD_200449 | JGI IMG/M metagenome (GOLD analysis project Ga0302311, IMG submission 200449) | Peat permafrost microbial communities from Stordalen Mire near Abisko, Sweden - III_Palsa_N1_3 | ecosystem: Environmental > Terrestrial > Soil > Palsa > Peat permafrost | place: Sweden...
ATCATGCTCGCCACCTTCATGGAGGTGCTCGACACAGCCATAGCCTCGGTCGCCCTGCCTTACATCGCCGGCTCGCTCTCGGCTACCAACGAAGAAGCCACCTGGGTGCTCACCAGCTACCTCGTCGCCAACGCCATCATCCTGCCTGCCTCCAACTGGTTCTCCCTGCGCTTCGGCCGCAAGCGCTTCCTGATGACCTGCGTGGCAATCTTCACCGTCTCCAGCTTCTTCTGCGGAGCAGCTCCCTCGCTCGCCTTCATGCTCATCGCCCGCGTCGTCCAGGGAGCAGGCGGCGGCGCGCTCCAGCCGCTCTCACAGTCCATCCTGCTCGAAAGCTTCCCGCCCGCCAAACGCGGAGCCGCCATGGCCGTCTTCGCCTTCGGAGTCGTCGTCGCCCCCGTCCTCGGCCCCACACTCGGCGGCTATTTGACCGACACCTACTCCTGGCGTTACGCCTTCTACATCAACATCCCCATCGGCATCCTCGCCCTGTACATGATCAACAAGTACATCCACGACCCCGCCTACATCCGCAACGCCAAGGCCTCCGCCTTCGACAACATCGGCTTTGGAACCCTCATCGTCTGGATCGGCTGCCTCCAGGTCGTCCTCGACAAAGGCCAGGAGGTCGACTGGTTTGGCGCCATCTGGGTCCGCTGGGCCGTTGCCGCGATGGTCGTCTCCTTCGTCTGGTTCGTCTGGCGGTCATGGCATTGCAAGTACGCCCTTGTCGACCTCAAAGTCCTCAAAGACCGCAACTTCCTGCTCGGCTCCATCCTCATCTTCATGTTCGGCATCGGCATCTACTCCACGGTCACGGTCCTGCCGCTCTTCTACCAGGAGCTCCTCGGCTACACCGCCTTCACCGCCGGCCTGGTCGTCGCTCCCCGCGGCCTCGGAGCCATCTGCGGCATGCCTGTCATCGGCTACCTCTCCAACAAGATCGACCCGCGTTACCTGCTCACCTTTGGCTTCCTCACCTTCGGCTTGACCACCCTCTACTTCGGATCAATCACCCTCGATGTGTCCCCCACCACGCTCTTCCTCCCCATCCTCATCACCGGATTCGGCCTCAGCTTCGTCTTCGTCCCCATCACCACCGCCGCCTACGGGACTCTGCGCACCGAACAGATCGGCAACGCCAGCGGCATCTTCAACCTCATGCGCAACGTCGGAGGCTCCATCGGCATCTCCATCGCCACCACCCTGCTCACCCGTCGCGCCGACGTCCACCAGAACGAGATCCTCAGCTCAGCACCCGGAGGCATCGCAGGACAAGGCGGATTGAGCAACGGTGGCGGCTTCTTCCAGGGCACCCAGCAAGCCCTCACCCCCTACTATGGACACGCCAACTCCCTCACCCCCGCGCAAGCCAGCCTCTACCAGCAGCTTCAACGCCAGGCCTCCGCATGGGCCTTCGTCGACGTTTTTCGCTGGCTCTCGCTGCTCTGTTTCTTCTGCGTGATCATCGTCTGGTTCTTCAAGAAAGTGAAACCCGGCAAAGCCCCCGCAGGCGCCCACTAACGTCTCTCGCCTTTTGATTGTCATTCCCGAAGGGAATCTGCTGTTCGCCCGCACGACCAAAACTCTGTCATCTCGACCGAAGTGGAGAGACCCCTGTATTTGCTGTTGTCGTTGCTCGTCCTTCGTCTTCATCCTCGAGTCGCAGGCGAAGGCCCCCGCATTCTGCTAGCAGTACCTCACTTCTATACCAGCTCTAGCCTCGGCCTTACCGCGGAGTTCCACCCGTCACAAATTGCATTGACGTGCTGAGCGGCAGGTCAACCGAAGACCCTCCAACCATCACGCGATACTGTCCCGACGGCATCACCCACTTCTTCCCAGTCACGTCCCACACCGAAATATACTTCGGGTCAATCGCCACTTTAACCACCTTGCTCTCACCCGGCGCCAGCCAAACCTTCTGCCAACCCACCAACCGCTTCGGCACATCATTAGCCGACTCAGGCAGCGACGCATACACCTCCGCAACTTCCGCTCCCGTGCGGCTCCCCGTATTCGTCACTCTAAAACTCACCGTCGACCAGAGATGCAGACTTCCGTCCACGTTCAAATCCGAGTATTTGAACGTCGTATACGACAACCCAAACCCAAACGGAAACGCTACCGGCTTCTTCTCGGCCTCAAACCACTTGTACCCAACCTTCGCACCCTCGCTATAGTTCACCGCGAACGTCAGCCCCCCCGCTGCTCCCGGCGTCGGCCCACCTTCACCTGCCGCTCCCGGCTTTACCAACTCCGGCCTCGGCAGATCAGCCTCACTCTTCACAAATGTAATCGGCAGCTTCCCACTAGGATTCACATCCCCGAACAACACATTCGCCACCGCCTCGCCACCCTTCGACCCCGCATACCACGCCTCCAGCACCGCGCCCGTCTGCGCGAGCCAAGGCATTGTCACTACCGTACCCGTCTCGAGCACAACAACAGTCCGAGGATTCGCCGCTGCCACCGCCGCAATCAACTTGTCCTGCCCCTCCGGCAGCGACAGATCATCCAGATCGCGACCCTCCGCCTCCCACTGCCACACAAACACCACCGCCACATCCGCAGCCTTCGCCTCCGCCACAGCCTCAGCCACATCCGCGCCCGAGGTATACGTAATCGCCCCAGCCGGCATCCGCGACCGCATCACATTCAGAGGTGACGTCGGAAACCATACCTTCTTCTGCCACTTAGGGTCCTTCTCGCCCGGAGGGTCCACCTGCGCCGACCCGCCACCTGAAATCATCCCCATATCCGCATTCGTCCCAATCACGGCAATCGACTTCACCGCTGCCTTATCCAGCGGCAGCAACGCCTTCTCATTCCGAAGCAGCACGATGCTCTGCTCCGCAATCTTCCGCGACGTCTCAAACCCCGCCTCCACATCCACCACGCTCTTCTTCGGCGGATCGTCCACCACCCCACTCGCAAACTCCGCCCACAAAATCCGCTTCACATGCTCATCCAGCTCCGCCATCGATACCCGCCCAGCCTGTACCGCCGCCTTCAACGCCTCGCCATAAAACTTCGGCATGTCCTGCTCGATATCCAGCCCCGCCGCCAGGTCCTTCTCCGTCCCATGCGTCGCATTCCAGTCCGACACAACCAGCCCCTTGAAACCCCACTCCCCCTTCAACAAATCCCGCAACAGGTACTTGCTCTCGCAGTCATACTCTCCATTCACGCCGTTGTACCCGCACATCACGGCCTTGGGCTGGCCAATCTTCACCCCAATCTCAAACGCCAGCAGATCGCTCTCCCGCAGCGCGCGCTCGCCGATCTTCACATCCACCATCGTGCGACCATCCTCCTGATCGTTCAGCGCATAGTGCTTTATGTCCGAAATAATCTTTTCCGCCCCCTCGCACTTGATCCGGTTCCCCACCATCGTCCCCGCCAGCACCGGGTCCTCGCCCATGTACTCAAACGTCCGCCCATTGCGCGGCTCGCGGGCCAGGTTCACCCCGCCGCCCAGCGTCATGTTGTATCCCTGCGCCCGCAGCTCCTTGCCGATCAAAGTCCCATAAGCGCAAGCCGCATCCGTATCCCAACTGGCCGCCGATGCCAACGGCGAAGGCAGCGCAGTCGAGTACCTCCCATTCGCCGCGCTGTCCCTCACCCCATACGCCGCATCACTCATCTCGATCGTCGGAATCCCTAGCCGCGCCACGCCCATCGCAAAGCCAGCGCCGCCATTGCCATACATCGTCTGCAAATCCTGCATTGCCTGGGTCATCTTTCGTCCGTACGCCATCCCCTCGCCATGCATCATCGCGATCTTCTCATCCAGCGTCATCTGCGCCGCCACCAACTCGGCACGCTTTTCCGCCGGTAGCGTCGCATCCATCCACGGCATCGACGTTGCATCGGGTTTCTGCTGCGCCCCGGCAACTCCACCCATCATCACGGCCACAACCAACCACCCGCATACCCAACGACGCTGCATTCGCTTCTCCTGTCCAACTCTCATGTACGATCTCCGGCTACCCAGTATCTCCCAACAGTCCCCATACCGTTCACCGGAAAAATGACACACACCTGCTACGGGTGCTATCTTGGGGCGCTGGCAACTTCGCCTGCTACCGCTAACTACTCTTCTTCCGACGGAGCACCAACATGCCCTCCTCCGGTTCCTCAGGAGATCCCAGCGCCGCACGGCACGTGCGCCGTCCCAGCAGGACCCGCACCTTCCAACACGGCACCCTCGACCCCGTCATCGAGATGAAGCGCCCCCTGCTCACCTGGGGAAACGCTGTTCTGCTCGCCATTATGGTCGGCTACGGTCTCTACGCCACCGGCAATCTCCCCCAGCTCGACGCCTTCCTGGACAACCTCAACAACAAGGGCCGCGCCCACAACGACGTCGTCGTCGGCTCCATCATCCGCTACGGATTCGGTATCGTCGTTACCGTCGCCTTCCTGCTCTTGTCCTGGTTTGTCTTCCTTTACTTCAACTCCCGCGCCCGCCAGCATGCCGATGAGCAAGCCTGGGATAAGGAAGCTCCCGCGCCCCGGCCCATGCGTAAAGCCGAGCCGGACAAAGCTATCGTGCCGGACGAAGATGCCCCTTCGCTCGTCATGCCGCTGCACAAGGCTATCAAGGCAGAACCTGTCGTAGTCGCCGCTCCCGCCGCGCCCGTCGCCATAGCCGCTGTTGCCGCTCCCGCCGTCCAGCCCGCTGCGCCTGTCGCCGAAGCCACTGTTCCCGCCGAACTCGAAGCCGCTAAGCTTGAAGCCGCTAAGCCTGAAAATATCGCGCCCGGTTTCGCCAAGCCCGTCCCCAAACCCGATGCCGCCGGCTCGACCCCACCCATCAACGCTCTTAAAGCCGCCGCCATCGCGGCCGCCGCCAAGGCCGAGGCCATCGCTGCCGACGCCCCCGCCGACCTGCCATCTTTCGTTCCACCACTAGGGAAGGTGGCCAAACACAAAAAGATCGCAACCCCAACCCCAGTTACAGACGCAATCCCACCCCACCCCGCAGTTGTAGCCTTGACCCCACCCCCAGCCGCCGTAACACCCCCCGTCCCCACCAAGATCGACGCAGCTCCTCCCGCACCCCCAAAGCCTGACGCCACCAATCTCGACACCGCCGTAGCCGCCGCCAAAAACGACGCCGCCATCGCCACCGCCAAGGCCGAGGCCGCCATCGCTGAAGCCAAAGCCGCCACCGCCCGGGCCGAAGCCGCCATGGCGACCGCCAAGGCCGAAGCCGCAGTCGCAGAAGCCGCCCTGGCCGCCGCCAGAGCTCAAGCCGCCCTCACCGCCGCTACCGCCGCTGACAAGCCCGCACCCACCGCCTCATCCACCTAAATTTCCCCAAACAGCAAAAGGCCGGCGCACCCGCACCGGCCTTTCTCTATCCTCTACACTCTATCCTCTACACTCTGCTCTTACTGGTTCACCCCGCTAGCCAAAAATCCGCCGTCGATCACCAGTATCTCGCCCGTAACAAACGACGCCGCATCCGACGCCAGGTAGACAGCCGCTCCCACCGTCTCTTCGGTCTTCCCGAACCTGGCCATCGGCGTACGCATCAACAACTCCTTGCCCCGCTCGCTCTCATCCAGCAACTTCTGGTTCAGCGCTGTCCGGAACACTCCCGGCGCGATCGCATTCACCGTCACACCCAGCGAACTCCACTCCACCGCCAGCGACCGCGTCAGAGCGCCCACAGCAGCCTTCGAGCACGCGTACGCCGTCACCTCCTTCAAACTCACAAACATATTCAGCGACGCAATATTGATGATCCGGCCATACCGCTTCTCCAGCATGTGTTTGCCGAATATCTGGCACGCCCGCAGCGTTCCCGTCACGTTGGTATCCATGATGTCCTGCCACAGATCTTCCGGAAAATCGACGGTCGGCGCGCGCTTGATCTTCGCCGCGCAGTTCACCAGGATGTCCACCTTGCCAAACTCGGCGATCACGCCCTCGCACAGCAACTCCAGGCTCTTGCGGTCCGCCACATCCGACGTCAGCCGCAGCGACTTCACCCCCTTCGCCTCGATCGCCGTAGCCGCCTCATCCACCTGCTCCACGCGCCGCGATGTCGCCACCACATCCGCGCCCGCATCCGCCAGCCCCAGCGCCATCGCCAGCCCTATGCCGGACGTCCCGCCAATCACCACCGCCGTCTTCCCTGTCAGATCGAACAAATTCGATGCCATAATCTCTCCGCCTTCGCCTTTTTGGTTGTCATTCTTCGCCTTCTTTGGTTGTCATTCCCGTAGGGAATCTGCGTCTTGCCCTGACTACTTCCCTATTTCCTGCAATATCTCATCCACAATCGCTTCCGGCGGTTTATCGTTCACAATCGTCAACGCATCCGCCGGCTTCTCCAGCGTAGCCAACTGGCTATCCAGCAGCTTCGAATTCATAAACTCATGCTGCCTTGCCGCCAGCCGTTCCGCAATCAACTCCTTCGACCCATCCAGCAAAATAAAGGAGACCGCGCCCTCCGGCATCCCGCTCGCCAGCGTCGCTCGATATTTTTCTTTCAATGCCGAGCAAGCTAGTACCCCGCCCTTACCGCTGTCAAACCATCCCCGCATTAATTCGTTCAATGTCTCCAGCCAGGGCTGCCGGTCGTCATCGTTCAACGCCTGCCCACTCGCCATCTTTTGCTTGTTCGCCAACGGATGATAGTCGTCCGCATCGGCAAACACAGTCCCCGCACGCTCCGCCAGCAATGTGCCGATGGTCGTCTTCCCGGAACCGCTCACACCCATCAACACAACAATCATCCACGCCTCACAACCGATTGCACTCTACGATACCAGCCCCACGACACACAAGACTTCCGCCACAACAAGCTTTGTAGGGACGGGGCTTCAGCCCCGTCATAACACTGTGCTCCCCGAGGATGCGGCTTTAGCCGCTGAGGGACGTTTTCCTTCCCAGAAGGTGCACCCTCAACGGCTAGCCACGAAAGAAGCTACAGTCCCACAAACACAGGCTTGATATGCCGGTCGAACAAGTTCGTCGTCACATTCTTGGCCACCATATCCTCATTCGCCTCCAGCGCCTTCAGATACTTGTCGCCCATCTTCGCCGCCACCTTGAACCCCACATGCAGCAACTGCCGGAAGCTCGGGTTATACGCCGCATTGCTCTGGTCGTGCCGCAACGCCGACGTATACTGCTCGCTCGTCCAACCGCTCACCTCCGCCGGCGTAGGCAGCTTCGCATCGTCGATATCGATCACCGTCGCATACGGCGCCCTCAGCTCATCCGAGTGCGCATACGCCTCCGCATAAACCTCCTTCGCAATCGCCAGCCCATCGCCACCGGCCTCCGCCAGTCCAATCAGCTCCTCCAGCCAGGTCGTCCCCGCGGTCTTCAAATGCACGCCCGCACCAAACTTCTTCACCCCGTCATGGATCGCCTTATAGATCGAAAACTTGTCCGACCCCGAGTGCACGCTCAGCTTCAAGTTCTCCGGCAGCCCGTAGGTCTTGATCGCAAACGCAATCGCCGCCAGGTCTTCCTCAAACTCCTTGGTGAACTGCGCCAGATCGCCGACGTAATCGACACCTTTGTTGAACCGCCCGGTAAACTTCGGCGCAATCGTCTGGATCGGAATCTTCTCGTCCGCAATCGCCGCCAAAATAATCAGCAGCTCCACCGGCGTCTGCGGATAGTCGGTCTCGTCCATCGAAACCTCGGGCACAAAATTCCCCGCACCCTTCTTCTCCACCAGGTAGCGATAGATCTTTCCCGCATCCTGCACCGCCGCCAGAAACTTGTTCGCCACGCCGGTCACAAACGCCGCATCCGTCTTGAACGGCTCGGCAATCCGCGGAATCACCACCTCACCCACCAACTCCGGATGCCGTCCCACAAACGCCGCCACATCCTCCGGCTTGGCCGCCTTGCCAATCTCCTCCGCCACATCCAGCGTAAAGAAGTCGCACGGCGCAATAAACCGGTCCACGGTCTTCAGGTTGATATGGTCGGCATCCAGAAAGTAAGGCTCCGTCCAACCCAACTCCTTGACCGCCTCATCCGCAGCCGCTCGCGTCTGGCTCGGCTCCGAACCGATGATGTTGTGCTCCCGGTTGGACTTATTCCACACCGGCACCACCTCGACACCCAGCTCACCAGCCTTGATACAAGCCGCCAACTGCGCCTTCGCCTGATGCGCAAACCTATCGCCAACACCCACGGAAAACTTCGGCAGCTTCAATCCCATCTCAATCATCTCCAAAATCGACTCACAATAGACGAACGCCTCAGCGTCCATCACAGTCTGTCAGGATACCCACAATCAGTCAGACAGCGCAAATCCACGTCAGACAGCCCAAAACCTCTGCGGCCTTTGCGTCTTTCCTGCGCGACCTTTGCGTTTAAGGCTTTGGTCACTCCCCAAACCGCCCCTCATACGCCCACAACCCCAGCCCCGGGTTCGAGATATAAAAAATCTCCTCCCCATCCACCACATTCCACCCATCCACCAGCTTCTCGGGATCATACTTCGCGGTGTACTCCGCCAAATCGCCATACTCAAAATGCACGCTCTCGATCTCCGCGCGAGTCAAATGCCCCGGACAGTACCGGATCGTAAATCTCCCCTCGCTCGACCCATGAATCAAGTGCGCCGCCGCACTCAGGTTCCCGGCTAAATCAGCATCGTCCTTCACCGCCTGCAGCGTCGCCGGAGTCCCGCAGTACCCATACTTCCGAATCAGTACATCGATCTGCTTGTCCTCGCCAAACTCCTTCACCCCCGGCGCCAGCACAATTAGCTCCGCCCCATCCGCCAGCGCCATCCGGGTCCGATACACGCTCTTGTTCCCCAGCCACGTCGAATGAAACTCGTGCGGATCGAGGTAAACTACCGCCTTCTTCATCTCGCGGTCCATCATCAAAAAATTGCACTTCAAACTCAGCTCGGCGGCCCTCTCAAAACACTCCGTATCGTCGCCGATATACATCCCCCGCATCACCAGCTCACCGGCAGCATTCTTGTTCACGACGGTCTGCACATAAACGATCTGCGGCATCATGTGCCCGAAGTGCTCACTCGCATAGTTAAGAATCTTGCGCACCGGCGTATCCGCCCGCCCCATCATGCGCTCCATCCCATACACCGCCCCCAAAAAATGCGAGCGATGAATCCCCATCACCCCGCCCGTCCCCACAAAGATATTCTTCGACCCATTCGCCATCCCCACCACTTCATGCGGCACCACCTGCCCAAACGACAGAATCAGATCAAACCCACCATCCCGCAGCAGCTTATTCACCTGCGCCGGCCACGTGTAGTCGAGCTTCCCTTCGCTCACCTCCAGCATGAACTCGCTCGGCACCTCACCCAGCGTCACAATATCGTTCCGCCAGTTATGCACCCGAAACAACGAAGCAGGTGTCTTCCCAAACATCGTCGCAATCTGGTGAGGCGGCATCGCCGTATGCGTCCCCAGAGCCGGCAACACATCGGTCAGTGCATCCCCATAGAACTCCCACGCCATCTCGGTAAGCTCACCTGACTTCGAATGAAACCGTGTAAAGTCCGGCGGCACACCCAGCACCTTCTTGCGAGGCCCCAGCTTTTCCAACGCTTCAAACAACCCCGCCTTAATCTCAGCAGGAGACATCTCGGTATCGGGCGATCCAGCAGCAAAAAATAGACTCATAGACCATTCATTTTATGCCCGTTCTGTCAGGCAGGCTCCTATAATTCCCAAATGGAGCGCCGCTTCCATCTTTCGCTCGGCCAAACGGTCGTCCTCTACTTCGCCTGCGGCCTCCTTGCGGCCGGCAGTGCCCTTTTCATATTTTCGTATCCACCTCCGGATCAGAATCTCGGAGGCTTAGCCTTCGCACTCCGGACGATCCTGCCGTTCGCCACGTTGGCCATCGGGGTAGTCCTTTGGCTGCAAACCGGCAACCGCCTAAAGAAGGGCATCGCTGATGCCCTCTGGCCACGCGATGAAGTCGTCTCCTTCCGTAGTAGCTTCGACTCCACGCCTTGGCGTACCTCCGTCGGAGTGATGATTGTCAGCTCCTGTATTGTGATGTTGACCGCACCCCATCACCGTGACGCTGGCTGGTTCCTGCTGATCCTGGGGCAGACCATGCTGTACTTGCAATCGTCTTTCCACCAAACTGCGATCTAACACCTCCGGCCATCAACCTTCGCCCCCCATCACCTCCAACCACTGGGGCAGCCGCTAACCCACCGCCCGGAACATCATCCCCCGAAACGGCCTCCCCGCCAGCCGAATCTTCGCCTTCCCGCTGAACGTCCCCGGCACCGGACTCACCGTCATCGCCAGAGGATCAATAGCCTCCGCCGTAAACGTCCCCTTCGGCAGCGGAAACTCATACCAGATCGGCTGATGATCGTCGAAGTAATACAACACCCTCTCCGCATCCTTCCCATCGCG
>Ga0302311_10008400_pt1 | contig 10393 bp, 7 predicted proteins | sample III_Palsa_N1_3_FD_200449 | JGI IMG/M metagenome (GOLD analysis project Ga0302311, IMG submission 200449) | Peat permafrost microbial communities from Stordalen Mire near Abisko, Sweden - III_Palsa_N1_3 | ecosystem: Environmental > Terrestrial > Soil > Palsa > Peat permafrost | place: Sweden...
AGGCGCGGGTGGAAACGCCAAATCGGCGAGAGAATGAGTCCGCCGCTTGGCCAGAACCCCCGCTGTGGTAACTTATTAGAGATGGCTCTGACCTTCCATAAAGCGATGCTGTGTTGTTGTTGTGACGCAGGTCTGCGCCTTTCCTGTTGCCGGTAGTCACTCTACCGCTACGAGTTTCAAACACATTCTCTTCCAATTGAATTAGCCCTCAGGGATTTCTGCATGCATCGTGCCTATCCAATGCGTTCGCGTATCGCTCCTTCCGCTTCGGAAGCTGCGCCCTGTTGTTGTTGTCGATAGACCACCCTTCCTTCCCAAACACAACCAACTCATAAACAGGCCCGAACGCGATTCGCTTCGGCGCACCCCTGCAACACTTTGGAGGAGTTTTACATGCATCGTCGCATCCTTGCCCTCGTCATCTCCGCCCTCTTCTCAGTAGCCCTGCATGCGCAGGTTGTGGGTGGAACGATCAGTGGCACCGTCACGGATCAAACTGGCGCAGTCATTCCGAACGCCGTTGTCGTCGTCCACAATCAGGACACCGGAACACAGCGAACCCTTACGACCAACAGCGCCGGAGCGTATTCCGCGCCGTCGATTCCGGTCGGGACCTATCTTGTAACCTCTACGGTTACAGGCTTCGCGCCGTACTCTCGCGACCATGTGGGACTCGCCGTGGGGCAGTCGCTCGTGGTGCCTATCGTGCTGACGGTAGGGACGTCGGGTACGGTCGATGTCTTCGACAAGCCGCTGAACTCGGTGAATCTTTCGACCGAACAGACTGCTGGCCTGGTCGGACAGCGTGAGGTCAAAGACCTGCCGTTGAATGGGCGGTCGTATGACCAGTTGATCACTTTGAATCCTGGTGCGGTGAACTATACGGCCCAGCGCAGCGGCGGGGTTGGGACTTCGAACGCTTCCGTGGGCAGCATGTATGCGGTCTCGGGCCGGCGACCGCAGGACAATCTCTTTCTGCTGAATGGAGTGGAGTACACCGGTGCTTCGCTGATCAACGTAACTCCTGGCGGCACGAGCGGCCAGCTGCTTGGCGTGGATGCGGTACGCGAGTTCAACGTGGTGTCGGATAGCTACTCGGCTGCGTATGGCAAGAAGGATGGCGCGCAGATTTCAATTGTGACTGCTTCGGGCACAAATACCTTTCATGGGTCGGCGTATGAGTTTGTGCGCAACTCGTATTTCGATGCGCGGAACTACTTTGACCAGGCCCGGATTCCGGAGTTTCAGCGCAATAACTTTGGCGGATCGCTGGGCGGGCCGATTCGTCACGACAAGTTCTTCCTGTTCGCGAACTATGAAGGGTATCGCCAGAATCTTGGGCTGTCGGATGTGACGCTGGTGCCGGATACGGCGTCTCGCGCTGCGGCTGTCGCATCGGTAAAGCCACTGCTGAATCTATGGCCGGTGCAGAATGGTCCGGAGATCGGTGGCGGGATTGCCGAGGCATTTTCATCTCCCAAGCAGCATATCCGCGAGGACTTCGGCACGACGCGCTTCGATGCGAATCTAACGGCCAACGACCTGCTGTTTGCTGTCTACACTGTGGATGATTCGGCTGCCAATACTCCGACGGCCGACCCGTATTCGCTAATCAATGAGACCCTCCGCGAGCAGGTGCTTAGCGTGCAGGAGCAGCATGTGGTGTCGCCTCATCTACTCAATACGGCGCGGGTTGGGTACTCTCGCGCAAGCTTCTACTTTATCGGATCGGTTCCGGCGGCTATCCAGGCGCAGACCTCGACCTTTGTGGCGGGAAAGCCGACGGGTGCGGTCGTGATCGCTGGATCGACTGCGTCGAATGGCGCGTCACAGATCACCACGGCGGGCGCAAACGTCGGCTCGAACAACGCGATCACGCGCAACCTGTTTACGTTTGACGACCACGTCTTCTACTCGCTCGGCAAGCACCAGCTTGAGATTGGCGCGTGGCTACAGCGGTTGCAGTCGAACGATAACCTGGCGCAGGATCAGTATGGCCAGGCGTCGTTCGCGTCCGTTGCGGCATTTCTGGCGGGAACGATCAAGACGTTTACCGTGGTGCCGCAGCCGACCGAACTTGGCTGGAGGACACTCTTCGCGGACTTCTATCTTGAGGACACATTCCATCTCTCGCCGCGGGTCGAAGTTCGCGCCGGCATTCGGACGGAGTCGTCGACCGGATGGAGCGAGTCGCAGGGCCGCGCTGGCGTCTACACGCTGACGAATGGCGTGATCAACACGACGCCGTCGGTGCAGTCGAATGCGATCGACGATAACCGCGCATTGTTTCTGCCGGAGCCGCGTCTGGGCGTGGCCTGGGATGTGTTTGGCAACGGCAAGACGAGCCTGCGGGCATCGTCCGGACTGCATCACTCGCTGCTGGATGCGCTGGATTATCGGCTCGATCAAGCGGCCCCGTTCAATACGGTGCTGGCGTACTCAAGCACGACCGTAGCAAACCCTGTTAGCAGCACGCCTTCGATCTCGCCCTCGACAGTAGCGATAGATATTGCGACGCCTACGCTGATCGCATACACGCTGAAACTGGAGCAGCAGATTGCACCAGCCACTACGTTGACGATTGGGTATAACGGTTCGCATAGCTACCACCAGATTCTCTCCGGCGACCTGAACGAGCCGGCGTTTACTACGCTGGCCAACGGCACGATCTACTATCCGAATACGACCAAGGCAAACACCGCGCTGGCGAATTCTACGTCGTGGTATTCGACCGGCTCGGGCAATTACAACGCTCTGGTGATCGACGTAAAGCACGACCTCACGCATGGCCTGCGGCTTCGCGCGAACTATACGTTCTCGAAGAATCTCGATAATGGATCGGCGTGGAATACGTCGGTTTCGGCGAATACTCCGGCGTTCACCGAGGTTCCCTCGCTTCCGGCGCTGGACTACGGTCCGGCAGCAACGGACATCCGTAACGCGGCGAATTTCAACGGCACGTACGACCTGCCGTTTGGCGATGGCAAGCCTTACTTCGCGGCGGTTCGCGGAGCTGGCGGACGCCTGATTTCTGGCTGGTCGCTGTCGACGATCGCGACGCTGCAGACTGGCTTTCCGTTCTCGCCGCAGCTTGGGTATAACCCGACGGGCTCGGGCGACTCGCGCAACCCTGTGCGGCCGAATGTGACGGCGAACTTCAACGGCAGCCTGTATACGAAGGGCTCGACCGCGGCCCGCGTGGCGCAATACTTCAATCCGGCGGCGTTCTCGGCTCCAGCCTACGGGACGGTTGGGAACGTTGGCCGCGATACGCTGACGAGTCCGGGGTATGCGGATTGGGATCTGTCGCTGCTGAAGGCGACGCAGTTGACGGAGCGGACGCGGCTGCAGTTTCGCGCGGAGTTCTTCAACATCCTGAACCACACTAACCTGCAGACGCCGAACGAGGTGGTCTATAGCTCGGGCCCGACGCAAGGTACGGCTGCGAATCAGACGGCGGCTGCCGTGCTTAGTCCGACGGCGGGCGTCATCACATCGGCGGCTACCACTCGGCAGATACAGCTTGGATTGAAACTGCTGTTCTGAGGATGAAGTCTGCTGGCATAATCATCGGATGCACGGAGCAGAGATCACTCGGCGGGAAGCGATCGCAGGGTTGGCTGCCGCAGGCGCGACGTTCGCCTGCGGCAGCGATGCGTGTGCGCAACCATTCGACAGGAGGACAAACGTGACAATCACATGTTTCATCCGGTACCAGATCGATCCTTTTCAGCGCGACGAGTTCAAGAAGTATGCCGAGGCCTGGGGACGAATTATTCCGCGCTGCGGCGGACACCTGGTCGGATATTTTCTTCCCTACGAGGGCACCAACGACGTGGGTTGGGGATTGATCGCATTCGATAGCCTGGCCTCGTACGAGACCTATCGAGCGCGCCTGCGGACGGACCCGGAGGCGCGTGCCAACTTCGCCGCGTCGCAGAGTAAGCGCTTCATTCTCCGCGAGGAGAGGAACTTCGTGGAGGTTGTGGACGGGACGTTCGAATTGCCGTCGACGCTGAGCGGAAAGGCCTGAGCAGGACGTCGTCGAATCATTTGCGGCCGTGCCTCTGCTAGACTTTCGGGACTATGCGAATTCTTCGGCTGCTTGTTCCCGTGTTTCTTTGCGCTGTCACGTCTGCTCACGCTCAACGGATCGAGGTGACGGTTCCGTCGACCGCCCCGCTGCGCGGGCACCTGGTGCTGGTGATTGCGAAGAAGGACCAGCCCGAGCCGCGGATGCAGATGTCCGAGAATTACCAGTCGGCGCAGGCTTTTGGTGTCGATGTGGATGGTCTGGCTCCGGGGCAACCGATTGTCGTCGATGCGAAGACAATCGGCTATCCGCGCAAGTCGCTGAGCGATTTGGACGCCGGCGACTACTTCGTGCAGGGGGTCTTCAACGTCTACGAGCAATTTCATCTGGAAACCGGGAAGACGCTTTGGCTGCCGCCTGATAAGGGCGAAGGTCAGCACTGGGATCGCAAGCCGGGCAATCCGTATAACGCTCCGGCGAAGCTGCATCTCGATCCAAAGTCGACGGCTACGCTGAAGCTGACGCTCGATAAGGTGATTCCGCCAATCGAGGGTACGGATCAGGATCCGGCGGTGATTGCTGCGAAGGACCCCGGGGCGAAGTGGCTGAAGTACATGCGCTTCAAGAGCGAGAAGCTGACGAAGTTCTGGGGCCGCGATACGTATCTTGGTGCGTGGGTGCTGTTGCCAGATGGCTTCGACGAGCATCCCGACGCGCACTATCCGCTGGTGGTCTATCAGGACCACTACCACGCGACCTCGGGGCCGGCGTTCGTCGCGACCAAGCCTGACCCGAATGCCAAAGGCGGTCGCCGCGGCGGTGGTGACAACGGGTACAGGTTCTTTCAGGATTGGACCGCAGGACGGATGCCGCGCGTCATCATGCTGTATGTGCAGAACGCGAATCCTTATTATGACGACTCGTACGTTGTTGATTCTGCGAATGTCGGACCGTATGGTGCAGCGATCAATGACGAATTGATTCCTGCGGTGGAGAAGCAGTATCGCGGTATCGGGCAGGGCTGGGCGCGGGCTACGTATGGCGGATCGACCGGCGGCTGGGAGGCGATGGCTACGCAGGTCTTCTACCCGGACCAGTACAACGGAGCGTACGTCGCGTGCCCCGATCCGGTTGATTTTCATGCGTACCAGGGGATCAATCTGTACGACTACGACGATGCTTTTTATCTGCACGGCGACTTCGGCAAGGTGGCTATCGCGGCGGACCGCAAGCCCGACGGCACAGTGATCGCGGATACCGGGGGCGAGTTTGCGTTTGAATATGTGCTGGGCACGCATGGGCGATCCACCGAGCAGTGGGATATCTGGCAGGCGGTCTTTTCGCCCGCGGGGGCTGATGGCTATCCGGCCGATGTGCTCGATCCGTTGACGGGCAAGATCGCCAAGAGAGTGGTGGCGTACTGGCACGATCACTATGATTTGGCGGCGATCATGAAGCGCGACTGGCCGGTGCTCGGGCCGAAGCTTGAAGGCAAGCTGCACGTCGCGGTTGGGGATGGCGATACGTACTTCCTCAACAACGCGGTGCACCTGCTGCAGCAGCAGTTGGACGCGACGACGAACCCGCACTCGGACGCAACGTTCCAGTACGGGCCGGGCCAACCGCACTGCTACACCGGCGGCCCCACCGAATACACCATGCAGCAGAACAATGCGAACTGGGCGCAGAGGGTGTTGCCGCAGATGGCGGATCATTGGTTGAAAACGGCGCCGGTGGGGGCGGATGTGAAGTCGTGGCGGTACTAGCATTCGGTACGGCCACGACTTCAATCTCGAGCTTAGAGCTTGCGAGCTTTAAGCTGACAGTGAAGGGCAAGGGCTGACTGAGGTCCGCTATGCCCCGAGGGCTCGCAGGATGACGCCGGCGATGGCTCCGCCTAGCATGGGGCCGAGGAATGGCACCCAGGCGTAGGCCCAGTCGGAGGTGGTTTTGCCGGCGATGGGCAGGATGGCGTGGGCGATGCGAGGGCCGAAGTCGCGGGCTGGGTTGATTGCGTAGCCTGTGGTGCCGCCGAGCGAGAGGCCGACGCCCCACACGATGCAGCTTACGAGGAATGGACCAACGCCGCTGGCGGAGCCGCTTGAGAGGACGAGTCGGGAGCCCATCGCTCCGGCGACCAGCACCAGGACGAATGTGGCGACCACTTCGCAGAAGAAGTTGGATGGAAAGCTGCGGATAGCGGGTGAGGTGCAGAAGCACGCGCGCTTGGCCTCGGCGTCTTCGGTGCCCACCCAGAACGGGTGGTAGAAGAGCCAGACGGTCGTTGCGCCAACGATGGCTCCGGCGATCTGGGCGGCGATATACGAGGCGAGCTTCGTGTAGTCGTGGGTGGTGATGGCGAAGGCCAGGGTGAAGGCGGGATTGAGGTGTGCGTCGGGGCTGCCGAAGAGGTTGGCGGTGAAGATGCCGCACAGCACGGCGAACGCCCACGCGGTGCAGATGACCATCCATCCGGCGTTTTCGGCTTTGCTGCGTTTCAGCAGGACTCCGGCGACGACGCCGTTGCCGAGCAGAATCAAGATAAACGTGCCCATGAACTCGCCGAGCATTGGTGATCGCATGTATTGGTCGTCCCTAGTCTTTCGTAAGTTCCGGCGGATTTCCCGGGGCAATCTTGGCTAATGTGTACTGCGCGGCGAGTTCGTTGAAGCGCGCCACTTCGGCGGCCGCCCAGGCGTCGTCGTTGCCGAGTTCGGCGGCCAAGAGCCGCGCTACCTCGGGGGCCATAGCGATGGCGGCGTGGGCGTTGAGGAATAGCGCGCGAGTGCGGCGGGCGAGGACGTCTTCGACGGTTCGGGCTTGCTCCTCACGGGCTGCCCAGACGACTTCGGCGGCGATGTAGGGTAGCGCTGGGTGGAGTAGGGTCGCCAATTCGGGATTCTGCTCGGCGAGTGCGGCGATCTTCTCGGCGTCGGAGCCGTAGACGCCTAGCGGCTTGAAGGGGTCGTCAGGGCTGTAGCCGTGGATGCGCAGGTCGTGCGTGACGCAGGGGCGGTCGTCGAGTTTGCCCAGCGTAATGGCGTGGTTCATCGTGTCCTGCGCCATGTTGCGGTAGGTCGTCCACTTGCCGCCGACGATGGTGAGCAGGCCGGAGTTGTCGATGTGTACGGTGTGGTCGCGCGACAAGGCGGAGGTGTTACCCGTGCTCGCGCCACCGGCTTTGACGAGCGGACGGATGCCGACGTAGACGCTCAGCACATCGGCGCGGGTGGGCGCATGGCTTAGGTATTCGCTGGCGGTTTCGAGGATGAACTCGATCTCCTGCTCGTAGGGCAGCGGTTCGTAGCTAGGTCCTTCGATGGGGGTGTCGGTGGTGCCGACGACGGTGTGACTGTGCCAGGGGATCGCGAACATCACCCGGCCGTCGCTGGTATGCGGGACCATTACAGCTGTGTTGCCGCGCAGGAAGGTGCCGTCTAGGACGAGGTGGATGCCCTGGCTGGGGGCGATCATGGTCGGGGCTGTGGGGTCGGCCATGCGGCGAATCTCGTCGGTGAAGATGCCGGTGGCGTTGACGACTACCTTGGCGGCGAGGTCGAAACGCTCGCCAGTTTCGGAGTCGGTGGCGATGACTCCGTCGATGAAGCCGTCTGGATCTTTGCGCAACTCAATGACTGGGAAATAGTTGATGACGGTCGCGCCGTGGTCGGCGGCGGTCTGCATCAGGTTGATGAGCAGGCGCGAGTCGTCGAACTGGCCGTCGTGGTAGACGACCCCGCCTTTGAGGCCGTCGGGCTGTAGCGTGGGCAGGCGTTCGAGGGTCTCTTCGCGGCTCAGGATGCGCGACTTGCCGAAGCCGTACTTGCCGGCGAGCAGGTCGTAGATCTTCATGCCGATGCCGTAGAACGGCGCCTCCCACCATGTGTAGTTGGGGACGACGAAGGGGACGTCGTGGACGAGGTGCGGAGCGTTCTGACGGAGCAGGCCACGCTCCTTCAGCGCCTCCATTACGAGCGAGATGTTGCCCTGTTCGAGGTAGCGGACGCCGCCGTGGACGAGCTTCGTGCTGCGGCTGGAGGTTCCCTTGGCGAAGTCCTCGCGCTCCAGCAACAGCGTGCTGAAGCCGCGGCTCGCGGAGTCGACCGCAACGCCTGCGCCCGTCGCGCCGCCGCCAATGATGATGACGTCCCACGGGCCTTGCTTCTCGCGAATATTTGCGATCATCTGGGCGCGATTCATGCTTTGTTCCAGCCTCCTGCGCGTTTCACTGCGTCCTGCCAACGAGCTTGACGGGCCTTCATTTCTTTGGAGTCGGCCTGCGGCTGGAAGATCGTATCAGGACCGCGGCGCTTCGCGATTTCGTCGGTGCTGCCCCAGAAGTTTACTGCCAGTCCGGCGAGGTAAGCGGCTCCCTGCGCTGTGGATTCGTGTACGGCGGGACGGACGACTGGGAGCTGCAGCAGGTCGGCCTGGAACTGCATGAGGATGTTGTTGGCGGAGGCACCGCCATCGACGCGCAACTCTCGCAGCGGTGTTGAGGTGCCGCGATTCATTGCCTGCAGTACGTCGTCGACCTGGAAGGCGATGCTTTCGAGCGCGGCTCGTGCGATGTGGCCGATCTCCGTGCTGCGTTGGAGGCCTATGATCATGCCGCTGGCGTAGGGGTCCCAGTATGGTGCGCCGAGGCCGGTGAAGGCAGGGACGAAGACGACGTTTTCGGCGCTCTGGACCGAAGCTGCGATGCCCTCCACCTCTGCAGAAGTACCGAAGAAGTGCAGGTTGTCGCGCAACCACTGGACGACTGCTCCGCCGACGAAGACGCTGCCTTCGAGTGCGTACTCCAACTTGCGGTTGGTGCTGCAGGCGAGGGTTGTGATCAGGCGCTGGTCGGATAACGCGAACTTGTCGCCGATGTGTTGGAGCAGGAAGCAGCCGGTGCCGTAGGTGTTCTTGGCTTGACCCGCCGAGACGCAGAGCTGGCCGAAGAGCGCGGCTTGCTGGTCGCCGGCGATGCCTGCGATCTCGATGTCGCCGAGGCCGAGCGATGTGGTGACGGGGCCGAGCGCCTCGGACGACCAGCAGACCTCGGGCATCATGCTCGCGGGGATGTTGAGGAGCTTCAAAAGCTCGTCGTCCCAGCGGTCCTCGACGATGTTGTAGAGCATGGTGCGGCTGGCGTTTGTGCGGTCGGTGACGTGGCGCTTGCCGCTGGTCAGGTTCCAGATCAGCCAGGTGTCGACGGTGCCGAATGCGAGTTTGCCTTGCTCGGCGGCGGTGCGGGCGCCGGCTACATTCTCGAGAATCCAGGCGACCTTTGTAGCGGAGAAATAGGAGTCGATGAGCAGGCCGGTTTTGCCCTGGACGGTGGCTTCGGCGCCGTCGTCGATCAGGCGCTTGCACAGCGCGGCGCCGCGGCGATCCTGCCAGACGATGGCGTTGTAGACCGGCTTGCCGGTCGTACGGTCCCAGACGACGGTGGTCTCGCGCTGGTTGGTGATGCCGAGCGCGACGACGTCGTGCGGACGAAGCTGGCTCTTGCCGAGGACTTCTACGGCAGCGGAGAGCTGTGAGGTGAGGATGGCGTAAGGATCGTGCTCGACCCAGCCGGTATTGGGATAGATTTGGGGGAATTCATTCTGGGCTGTGCCGGCGATGGAGCCGTCGGCCGCGAAGAGAATTGCCCGCGAGCTGGTGGTGCCCTGGTCGAGAGCCAGTACGTATTTCATGATCGTTTGTCCGCCCGGAGCAGCGTACCATTTTCTCGTTGCAGCGGGCGAGGGGAGCGGTTAGCGTCTGGGTTCTTCCGGGTCTGGAATGAGCTCAAGCTCTTCAGCGTCGGCAAGGTCCCGCAGACGTCCCACCTGCCTTTTGTTTTCGATGAGATCCGACTTGGAGATGAACGGAATCGACAGCCCTTCCACTTCTGTCTCGATCCGATTTCGCCAGACCCGGTCGAACGACATCTCTCCGATGGAGGCGAGGATGTCGATGTGGTCTTCGTCGGGGCCGAACCGCAGGTTCTCTTCATCGTCAAGGAGATCGCCTGGCTGGAGGCCCTCAAGGGGAACTCCGACGGCGAGCAGAGCGCTAAAGGCAGCACGGGCATTTTCTTCCGTGGGCCGGATGAATAGATTGAGGTCATTTGTGGCGCGTACGTAACCGTGTGCGTTCACAGCCACTCCGCCGACGACCGCGTATTCAACCCTGGCGGCGGCGAACGCGGCTAGGAGTGAGATCTGTTTTGTATTGATCAATGTCAATTCCCCGCATCGCGTACATGCGTTTGGTCAGAGCTGTCGCGGCGGCAAGCCGTTCGGGAATACTCTTCCGGCTCCAGTAGAGGAGTTGTTCCATCCTCGCCTGATGATGGGTTAGCTTTCTCGGGGCGAGGGTGACATC
>Ga0302311_10008410_pt1 | contig 10387 bp, 9 predicted proteins | sample III_Palsa_N1_3_FD_200449 | JGI IMG/M metagenome (GOLD analysis project Ga0302311, IMG submission 200449) | Peat permafrost microbial communities from Stordalen Mire near Abisko, Sweden - III_Palsa_N1_3 | ecosystem: Environmental > Terrestrial > Soil > Palsa > Peat permafrost | place: Sweden...
TTCCGCGATGGTCGAACGAATAGACGCAGAGCGCGCGGTGCTCGCCGATCAGCCGCGCCGGCACCTGCTCGATGAACTCGAACCCTGGTCGCCACATCAGCGAGCCGTAGCCGAACACCCAGAGGTCAGCCTTGCGGCTGGAGTCGGGGTCAGCGTTGGACAAGTCCGTTTCGGATACGATTTTGGTTGCCATTTGCGGCGACGCCTAGCAGAAACCGGCCTCCGATCAAAACAGGTTAATCCGGAAATTCACCCATAAGTTGGCTCCGAACGCGGGTTAACTTGATTGCGGCGCGTGTCCGCATCGCTTAATTGACAAAATTGCTCGTCAAAGGACGCTCCATGTCCGATCTCAACCTCGCGCCGCGCCGGCGCCCGCTGTGGCGCCTTTTCATCATGCCCGTCCTGCTCTTGGTCGCTGCCGCGGCCTGGAGTGCGTTCTGGTTCTATTCCGCCTCCAAGGTCGATGAGACGGCCGATGCCTGGCGGGCGCGCGAGGCGCGGTCCGGCCGGGTCTATGATTGTGCCCGGCGCTCGGTCGGGGGCTATCCGTTCCGGCTCGAAGTGCGCTGCGACGGCGTCAACGTGTCGCTGACGGCGCAGACGGCGGGCCAGAACCTGGCGCAGCCGCCGATCATCGCCAAGCTTGCCCAAATCCTGGTGGTGGCCCAGGTCTACGATCCGAAATTGCTGATCGCGGAGTTCACCGCGCCGGCGACGATCGTCACCCCCGGCAATACGTCCTCGATGATCGCGAAGTGGAGTTCGGCCCGCAGCAGCATCGTCGGGCTGCCGGGCGTGCCGCAGCGGGTCGCGCTGGTGTTCGACGATCCCGCGATCGACCGGGTCTCCAGTTCGACGCAGAAGCCGTTGGCGCGCGCCAAGCACATCGAGTTGCATGGCCGGCTGCTCGACGGCTCGCCGTCGGATCATCCGGTGATCGAGACCGCGTTGTCGATATCAGGCGGCAGCATCCAGGAAGTGCATCCGCTGCTGGCGCAGCCGTTCGACGCCGATGTGCGTGTCACGCTCAGCGGCCTGAAGGATTTCTCGCCAAAGCCGTGGCCGCAACGGCTGCGCGAAATCCAGGCGGCCGGCGGCAATGTCGAGATCGTGCAGTCCCGGATCCAGCAGGGCGACCTGATCGCGGTCGCAGCCGGCAAGCTCAGCCTCGACCCGCAGGGCCTGCTCGACGGCGAGTTGGAGATGACGGTGGTGGGCCTCGAGAAAGTGATCCCGGCGCTTGGCCTCGAGAAGATGCTCGATGAGGGCGTGCCGCAGGCGACGCTCGATAAGGTGGCGCCGGGCGTCAAGGCGCAGGACGTCAGCAATCTGTTCGGCGCGCTTGACCGGGCCATCCCCGGTCTCGGCAAGGCGGTCAAGCAGAACGTCAATGTCGGCGTCGTCGCGGGCCTCAACGCGCTCGGCAAGGAAGCCGAACTGGAAGGCAAGAAGGCCCGCGCGTTCCCGCTGCGCTTTGTCGCCGGCGCGGCGTATCTCGGACCGGTCAAGGTCGCGCAGATTCCGCCGTTGTTTTAGAGCCTATTCTGTTCTGATTGAATCAGAACCGGGCTCTATATTCTTGTTTTGACGCGTTTTCTTGACGCGAACCGGTATCGACTTCGCTCGAAAACGCTATAGCCCGCCTCACGCGCGGATCGCCGAAGCGTGATCGTCACGGCGCTGCACGCCGGGAATGTCGGGTCCAGATAACGATCTTGTTGTCATACGGCCGCATATTCCGGCGGCCGTCGGCAAGGAGACGATCGATGACCCGATTCAAATTATTCAGCGCGGCCCTGATTGTGTCGGCCACCATGGCAGGTCAAGTGTTTGCCCAGGAGGCGATCCAGGAGCCCGGCAATTACGCTTTTTTCCATCCGAACGGTGACCTGCTGCACGCAAACTCGCCGTCACCGGCGCCCGATGCGATGGCGATGATGCCGGCCGGCAGCGGCAAAGTGGTTCGGCATCATATGGAGCATTTCGTTGCTAAACGTGCTGATCGGTATAGCGCGCAGTGACGGCGCTGATGCGAGACCGGTGAGGGGTCTCGTCATGTCGCGACCCCTTATCCGCCTTCGCTGCGCGAAGGCACCTTCTCCCACAAGGGAGGAAGGCGCTGAACTCCTAATCTCACACTGCCGCTCGTTCGGTGGCGGGACGGCGACGCAGTCCGGCGTTGAGGATCGCCGGTGGATTGTAAGCGGCTCCATTCGGCGCGACGTCGATTCCGGGCGGCACGATTTGATCGATCTTGTCCAGGATTTCGTCGGTGAGACGAACCTCTGCGCCGGCCAGCAGGTCGTCCAGTTGCGGCATCGTGCGTGGCCCGAGGATCGCCGAGGTCACGCCGGGATGCGCCATCACGAAGCCCATCGCCATATGCGTCAGCGACAGTCCGGCTGCTTGTGCGATGGGAAGCAACTGCTCGACCGCCTCCAGATTGCGCTCGTCGGACATCTGCTTGGGCATATATCTGACGCGCAGGCTGTCGGGCAGCGGCTGTCCCTTGCGGTAGCGGCCGGTGAGCATGCCCTTTGAAAGTGGACTCCAGACCATCACGCCCATGCCGTACCGCTCGCAGGCCGGCAGCACTTCCCGCTCGATGCCGCGATCCAGGATGGAGTAGGGCGGCTGCTCGGTGCGAAAGCGTGCGAGCCCGCGCCGTTCCGCCGTCCACTGCGCTTCCACGATCTCCGAGGCCGGGAAGGTCGATGAGCCAATCGCGCGCACTTTTCCCGCGCGCATCAAATCGGTGAGCACCGACAGCGTCTCCTCGATGTCGGTGTCGGGCGCGGGCCGGTGGATCTGGTAGAGATCGATATGGTCGGTCTGCAGGCGGCGGAGCGAGGCCTCCAATGCTTGTGTGATCCAGCGCCGCGAATTGCCCTGCTGGTTCGGATCCTCGCCCATCGGCCCGTGCACCTTGGTGGCCAGCACGATCTTGTCGCGCCGGCCTTTCAGCGCTTTGCCGACGATCTCCTCCGATTCGCCGCTGCTGTATCTGTCGGCGGTGTCGACGAAGTTGATGCCGAAATCCAGGGCCTTGTGGATGATGCGGATGCAATCGTCGTGATCGGAGTTGGCCAGCCGGCCGAACATCATCGCGCCGAGGCAATAGGGTGTAACCTTGATGCCGGTTTTTCCGAGCGTGCGGTAGTGCATGGCTTTTCTCCTTGTCGATCGATTTGTTTGCCAGCGCAGCCTGGCTGCGTTAGCCTGACCGAAGTGGAACGTCGTTCCGTATCCCCAATCTCTAATACGGAACGTTGTTCCGTTTTTCAAGTGGAAATGTCGTGAGCGGCAAACCGATCGACGCAGGCGATGAAGCGGGTCTCCGGTCCGGCACGGATCGACGCGTGCGGATCGACGTCCAGCGAAACCTCGACGCGTTGCTGCAATCGGCCAAGGCGGTGTTCGCGACCTCAGGGGTCGACGCGCCGGTGCGGGAAATCGCCGAGAAGGCCGGCGTCGGCGTCGGCACGCTCTACCGGCATTTTCCGGAGCGCTCAGACCTGATCGCGGCCGTGTTCCGTCACGAGATCGACGCCTGTGCGGACGCAGCGCCAATCCTTGCCGCCGAACACCCGCCGTTCGAAGCGCTGGCAAGATGGCTGCAGCGATACGCGGCCTTCATCACCGCCAAACGTGGACTGGCCCCGGCGCTGCACTCGGGAAACCCGGCCTTTGCGCCGCTGCGCGGCTATTTCGAGCAGCGCGTCCAACCCGCCGTTCGACCGCTCCTGGAGTCGGCGGTCGCCGCCGGCGAGGTCCGCAGTGATGTCGATGCCGACGATATTCTGGGCGCCGTCGCCAGCCTGTGTTCATCCGCCTACAATGACGGCGCCGGCCGCGCCGAGCGCATGGTCGCCTTGTTCGTCGACGGCCTCCGCTACGGCACCCACCCGTCGCGTCGCGGGATAAATGAGTAGTATGCGGGATCACGTAGCGACCGAATGCAGCATCGGTACCGTCATCCTGAGGAGCGGCGTCTTCGCCGCGTCTCGAAGGATGGTGTTCAGCGTTGTGCTTGCGGCCATCCTTCGAGGCTCGCAAGAGCTCGCACCTCAGGATGACGTTAGCCTGTGGTAGCCATCCATCACCCGCTCAACGAAGCCAGTTCGCGCGCCAGGTTTGCGCGGGCCTGCCGATCATAGGTCGCGGCAAAGCCTGCATCGGGAAAGATCGCCGGCCGTGCGGCGAATTGACGGAGCACGCGGGCGCGGCCTTCGCGATAGTCGGGTTCGCTGACGTGCGCGAATTCCTGGCGGATCGCTGCGGCATAGGCGTCGTATCGCGCGGGCTCCGCGCCCAAGATGCTGAGGTCGATCGAGATCAGGATCGCGCCGAGGCGATCTTCGGGCGCGACCTGATGGGTCTTGGTCAGGCGGATCAGGCGGCCCACTTCCTGACAAAGGTCAACGCGGATGTGCTGCTCGGCGAGTTCGGCGCTGAGCTCCTCATTGTCCGATTTGGTCGGATCATAAACCACATCGTGCCACCAGATCGCCTGCTCGAGAATTTTGCGCTCGACCGCCGAAAGATGGTCCACGCGTGCGAGCGCAGCGAGACAGTCTTCGATGTGCTGCAAATTGTGATAGTGGCGGCCAGGTGCCGCGTAGGCCGCCAACAACGCATCGTGGTTCATCGAGTGGCTTTCGCTGGTTGCTACGCTCCACTGCAATTGTTGCGTCATCCCCGGGGTGAACGCAATTGCGTTCACCCCGGGGCGCGCGGATCAAAGGTCGATCAAGCCGCCGTCGACGAACAGTTCAGCGCCGGTGGAGTAGGTGGCATCGGCGGCCAGATAGAGCGCCGCCGCGGCGACTTCGGCCGCGGTGCCGGTGCGGCCGAGCGGAATGCGGGTCTTGGCGCCCTCGATGAAGTTGTCCTTCTGGGCCGGCGTGAGTCCGCCTTTGTCGAGAATGGGCGTGATGATCGGACCGGGGCTGATGGTGTTGACCCGGATGCCGCGCGGCGCCAGCTCCCTGGCGATGGTGCGGCCGAACGAACGCAGCGCCGCCTTGGTTGATCCGTAGATCGAGCTGCCCGCCAGGCCGCCGCCCGCGCCGGCCACCGAGGCGGTCAGGATGATCGCGCCGCCGTCGGGAATGACCGGGATGGCGTGCTTGACCAGGAAGTATGCACCCTTGACGTTGATGTTGAACTGGCTGTCGTAAAAGGCTTCGTCGACCTGCGCGATCGGCGCGAATTTGGCGATGCCGGCGTTGACGAACAGCACGTCGATGCGGCCGTGCTTGGCTTTGACCTGATCGACCAGGGCCTTGGTGGCGGCAACGTTGCCGGCGTCCGAGAGCAGAACCTCGATCCCGGGCAGCGTCGCCTTGGCGGCTTCCACCGAGCGCTCGCTGGAGCCGGTCACGACCACCGTCGCGCCTTCGGCCTTAAACAGTTTGGCGGTCTCCGCACCAATACCGCTGGTGCCGCCGCTGATGAGAACGATCTTGTTATCGAGCTTGGCCATGAAAGGCCTCCTGATGAGCGTGAGTTGACGTGACCCGAGAGATGGTGCGGCGCGCGGCGCGGGCAAGGGTGGTGGGCACGGCAAAGACGGTCGGCACAACGCTGAGTGGGCGCGCCTTTGCAGCAACGGCACCGTCATCCTGAGGAGCGGCGTCTTCGCCGCGTCTCGAAGGATGGTGTTCAGCATCGTGCGTGCGGCCATCCTTCGAGGCGCGCAAGAAAGATCGCGCACCTCAGGATGACGTTAGCGCTAGCGGTTCTGCCGCCCGAGGGGGCAAATCACACGATGTTGTGTCCAGTCCCTTTTGCAAAAATATTTCGTTTTGCGTTTGACCCAACTCAGTTGCTTATTCGTTGCCATCCCGTTCCGAGAGAGGGGACGTTGGCCATCGTCACTGACGTTGGGGCGGGGAGCGGTGGACGCGAAAGCTGCGACTGACGAGCGCGGCTAGTGCGTACGGCAAAGTCGTGTGGTCCTGACGCCCCAATGGCAGGTGTCAAGTTCGCAAGGAGCTCACGCTTCTTGGGGGCGACGGTGACAAACAAGCTCTGGTCTCACCGGGGAGAGCACGGAATAAGCTGTAAAACCATTGCGCAGGGAAGGCCGGAGTGTTTCCGCTGAACCTGTATGCTCGTGTGCGCTTTTTGCTGTGCGCATCTTGGCACATGAGACCGCGGGTGCAGCGCGCACCCGGTCTTCCCTGCGCCCTCTATCTTTTTGGGGGTCGACGAATTTGCAAAACTCGGGCGAATGCTGTCGCGAGATCGCGAAGGGCGTTTGCAGCGGTGTCGTTGTTTGGAAAATGAATCCAAGCCATCTAACCACGTCGTCCCGGCCTCCGCGCCGGGACCCATACGCCGTGTGTTCTCGTTTCGGCAGTGGAGCGGTTGTCTTCTGCTCCAGTCGGCGCCAGGGGTTATGAATCCCGGCTCAAGGCCGGGACGACGATGTGCCCTAATGCGGCGTTGTATCGTGCGATAACAAGACGACGACTGTTCTCAATCCGCCTTCTTCGCCAGATTGGCGTGCGGGCGGCCGAAGTCGGGCGCGGCGGAATCCTGGCCGATCTCGACGATGCCGCGGCGGATGGCGCGGGTCCGGGTAAAATGCTCGAACAGCGCCTCGCCGTCGCCACGGCGGATCGCGCGGGTGAGTTTTGCGAGATCCTCGTTGAAGGTGCCGAGCATTTCCAGCACGGCCTCCTTGTTGGCGAGAAACACGTCGCGCCACATGATCGGGTCGGATGCGGCGATGCGCGTGAAGTCGCGAAAGCCGCCGGCGGAGAACTTCAGCACTTCGGATTGCGTGACACCTTCAAGCTCATCCGCCGTGCCTACGATTGTATAAGCGATCAGATGCGGCAGATGGCTGGTGATCGCCAGCACCATGTCATGATGGTCGGGCGTCATGATCTCGACCCGGGCGCCGAGCCCGGCCCAGAAGCTGCGCAGTCTCTCGACCGCGTCGGGATCGGTGCCTTCGGGCGGCGTCAAGATGCACCAGCGGTTGATGAACAGTTCCGCAAAACCGGAATCAGGTCCCGAGTGCTCGGTGCCGGCGACCGGATGCGCCGGCACGAAATGCACGCCAGGCGGCAGGAATGGCGCCATGTCCCGCACCACCGCGCCCTTGACCGAGCCGACATCGGAGATGATCGCGCCCGGCTTGAGATGGCGCGCGATTTCCTGCGCCACAGGGCCGCAGGCGCCGACCGGAATGCAGAGGATGACGAGATCGGCATCCGCCACGGCCTCAATATTGGTCTCCAGCACGCGATCGACGATACCGAGTTCGGCGACCCGCGCGCGGGTCTTCGGCGAACGCGCGGTGGTGACGATTTCTCCCGCCAGCCCCTGCGCCCGCGCGGCGCGCGCGATCGAGCCGCCGATCAGCCCGAAGCCGATCAGCGCGATCTTGTTGAAGATCGGCGTTGCGACGCTCACTTGTTGGCCATGAAGTCGCGCAGGCCGTCCAGCACCAGGCGGTTGGCTTCCTCGGTACCGATGGTCAGGCGCAGCGCATGCGGCAGGCCGTAATTGTTGAGCGCGCGCAGCACCAGGCCGCGTTGGGTCAGGAAAGCGTCGGCCTCGGCCGAGGTCTTGCCTTTCTCCAGCGGGAAATGGATCAGCACGAAATTGGCCACGCTCGGCGTCACCTTGAGTCCGAGCTTTGTGATCTCTTCGGCGAACAGATTGCGCCACTTCTCGGTATGGGTCTTGGACATCTGCTGATGCGCGGTGTCCTCGATCGCCGCGACCGCCGCCAGCATCGCCGGCGTCGACACGTTGAAGGGCCCGCGGATCCGGTTCACGGCATCGACGATATTGGCCGGGCCGAACATCCAGCCGATCCGAAGCGCTGCCAGCCCGTGAATCTTGGAGAAGGTGTGGGTCATCACCGTGTTCTCGGTGGTCGCGACCAGTTCGATGCCGATCTCATAATCGTTGCGAGACACGTAATCGGAATAGGCCGCGTCGAGCACCAGCAGCACATGCGGTGGCAGGCCGGCGCGCAGCCGCTTGACCTCGTCGAACGGCAAATAGGTCCCGGTCGGGTTGTTCGGATTGGCGAGCCACACCAGCTTGGTGCGCGGCGACACCAGTTTCAGGATCGCATCGACATCCGCGGTGAAATTCTTTTCCGGCGCGACCACGTTGATGGCGCCGTTCGCCATGGTGGCGATCGGGTACACCAGGAAGCCGTGGGTGGTGGAGATCGCTTCGTCGCCGTGGCTCAGATAGGTGTGCGCCAACAGATTGAGGATTTCGTCCGAGCCCGCGCCGCAGATGATGCGGTCGGGATCGAGCCCGAAGGCGCGGCCGATCGCCTCGCGCAGCACCCGCGACGTGCCTTCCGGGTAATCCTCCAGATGCGTCGCCGCCTGCTTGTAGACCTCCATCGCCTTCGGGGAAGGCCCGAACGGGGTCTCGTTGGCCGACAGCTTGAACACCTTGCGCCCTGGCTCCGGCACCGGGCTCTTGCCGGGGGTGTAGGGCGCAATATCGAGAATGCCGGGATTCGGCACGGGACGGGACATCTTCAACTCCGGATTATCAGGCAGCCTGGGCTATCGTTAAGCTTTGGCCGAACCGTTCGGGGGCACCGTATAGCGCGTTGCGTGGCTGCCGACGAGGGCCGACGAGCGCACCGAGGCTCCGGCCTCGATCAATGCGCTCTTGATCTTTTCGAGGCCCGAGCCCGCGATCGATACCAGCAAAGCGGCGCCGTCAAAGGCGGTGTCGGGTACCGCGACGATGTCGGCCAGCGGCGCCAGCGCGCGGGCGGTGTCGGCGTTCCAGCCGGAGACGCGGATGCTCCACATCTCGACTTCGGTCACCATCGCGTCGTCGGCGACCCGCGAGATCACGAACACCGGCAGCGCGGCGGGATGATCGGCGCGTTCGAGGAACGGAAGCCGGGCGATGATTTTCGGCGCGCCATCGGCTTCCAGCGCGTTCCACCAGGGCGACCGGCTCGAGATCGCCGAGACCAGCGCCAGATCGCCCTTCGATTTCGCCACCGCCTCGACGGCGGCCTGCGCGCTGAAATGCGACACATAGGGCACCACGAAGCCGAAATGAAACCGCGCCGAATCCCGCATCGCGGATTCGCCGACCGACACATCGGCATGCACCGAGAAGGGGGCCTGCACATAGGTGAAGGTCGAGATGATGACGCGCCAGATGCTCTCGATGGTGTCGAGCGGCAGGATGCCGCGATGACGCCGCACCAGCTCGCGCATCATGCCGGCTTCACGCGCGGGACGGAACGCCGAGCCGACTTCCTGGGTCTGCTTCACCCGGATCAGCCGATCGATGATGTCGCCGCGCGCCATCAGCAGGCGGTGGACCTGCTCGTCGATGGCGTCGATCTCTTTGCGCAGCTCCTGCAACGACGGCGGAGCGGGGGGTGGTTGCGACATGCGGGAAACCTGATGGACCTTGGGAGTCCGAATTGTTGACCGGTTGCGAAGAGGATTGCCTCATCCTGAGGAGCGGCGTCTCCGCCGCGTCTCGAAGGATGACTTGTTCTCTCTCATGGTTCGAGACGGCGCAAGGGCGCCTCCTCACCATGAGGTCTGCGTTACCGGCTACCAGCGCCCCTACCCCCGTTAACCCAAGGCCTCCCTTGACGAAAACCCTGCGCGCGCCTATCTTTTGGGCGTTCCGTGGTCATTTGAGCCGGCCGGCTTGCAGCCACGTTAAACAACTCGCTAAACAGGCCGGGGACAATTTTGATCCCGGTCGAACCTATGTTCAGGCCGGGTTTTTTATGGCCTGCTTTTTGGGAGGTGAAAAACCTCCGGAAGAGTCTGGTGCTGTGATGGCCAACGTGCAGTCGATAGCAAGTCCGGCGATTCATCCCGAGGATCGCGCGCATGAGACGGATCACCCGAGTTCGCTGCTGGCGAAATTCGGCATGGATCAGCCGCTGAAGCTCGATTGCGGCATCGATCTCGCGCCGTTCCAGATCGCCTATCAGACCTATGGCGAGCTCAATGCCGATCGCTCCAATGCCATCCTGGTCTGTCATGCGCTGACCGGCGATCAGCACGTCGCCAACATCCATCCGGTGACCGGCAAGCCCGGCTGGTGGGAAACCCTGGTCGGGCCTGGTCGGCCGCTCGATACCGACCGTTACTTCGTGATCTGCTCGAACGTGATCGGCGGTTGCCTGGGTTCGACCGGGCCGGCCTCGACCAATCCGGCGACCGGCAAAGTGTGGGGGCTGGATTTTCCGATCATCACCATTCCCGACATGGTGCGCGCGCAAACCATGCTGATCGACCGGCTCGGCATCGACACGCTGTTCTGCGTGGTCGGCGGCTCGATGGGCGGCATGCAGACGCTGCAATGGACCGCGGCCTATCCCGAACGGGTGTTCTCGGCGCTGGCGGTG
>Ga0302311_10008414_pt1 | contig 10382 bp, 11 predicted proteins | sample III_Palsa_N1_3_FD_200449 | JGI IMG/M metagenome (GOLD analysis project Ga0302311, IMG submission 200449) | Peat permafrost microbial communities from Stordalen Mire near Abisko, Sweden - III_Palsa_N1_3 | ecosystem: Environmental > Terrestrial > Soil > Palsa > Peat permafrost | place: Sweden...
TGGCGGCTGAGGTGGTTTTCCTCGTGGTTCAGCTTCAGCTTCTCGGCCCGGGTGACATGGCCGCCGTGGCGCGCGGCCATGCGGCGTTCCTGGACACGGACCAGATGGGCCTTGCCATGCAGGCGCAGCGCCTTGACCTTGCTGATCTGGCCCTCGCGGCGCTCGGTGGTGATCCGATGATTTTCGTGCGCCAGCCGGGCGTTCACTTCGGCGCGGCGCGGGTGGGTCTGGTCGACCCCAGTCTGGGCGGAGGCGCTGGCGGCGCCCGCGCCGGCGATCACCAAAGCCATCGCGGCCAAAAGGACGTTTCTCTTCGCGTTCATGACGCTAACCTCTCACAAGTCCTGTCCGATCTTTCCGCGCCGCACTGCGCGGTCGCCTTCGAACGGTCCGATATTGTGAAAGTCGCGCTGAATTGCGTCTGAACTGGCGTAAGCAGCCGCCGTTCATCTTGCTGACGCCCCGTTCAGCAGTGGGGCCGTTCAGGACTCCTCGACGCCGGACGCCACGCCCTCGCGCTGATGGATCGCCCACTGCACGCCGATGACGCCGCCCTTGACCCTGGGCAGCAGCCAGAGCGTCATGGCGCAGACTGTGGGCAGCGTCACCGCCAGCACCGCCGCCGCCGACCACTGCCAGATAAAGGGAAACAAGAGCAGCGGCGCGATGACGATGTGGCCCATGATCAGGATGGTGAAATAGGGCGGCGCGTCGTCGGAGGGGTACTGGGCGTTGTCGTGGCCGCAGACCGGGCACGGCGAGGTGACCTTCAGATAGCGGTGCAGGATCGGCCCCTTGCCGCAGTTGGGGCAACGGCCGGTGAAGCCGCGCCAGAGGCCGAGGGCGATAGAGGACTGGGTCATGGCGCCTGCATCCGCCCGGCGATGCGTCCAGTCAAGTAAACCGGGCGTCAACGGCTGCAGGCGTAGAGCGGGATCATGCTGTCCCGCCGCCTTCTCTGCGTCGCACTCATCGTCCTCGCCGCACCCGGCGTCGCCACGGCCGAGGGCGCGCAGAAGAAGAAGGGCGGCGGCCTGAGCTACGTCCAGTTCGACACCCTGACGGCGACCATCATCCGTCCCGACGGACGACGCGGGGTGATGACGGTGGACATCGGCATCGATGCGCCCGATTCGGGCCTGCACAACAAGGTGCTGCTCTGGCAGCCCCGCCTGCGCGCCGACTTCGTGCAATGGATCGTCTCCTACGCCGCGGGCCTCGGCGCCGGCGCGCCGCCCAACGCCGACTACATCTCAGTCTGCCTACAGCGGGAGGTCGACCAGGCCCTGGGCCGGCCGGGGGCGAAGGTCCTGCTCGGGGCGATCCTGACGAATTGAGCGCGCGACGCTTGTGCGTGCTTCGACACTCGCCCGTTGGGCGCGGCTCGGCATGACCTGGAATTATAGAGCCCACACAGCACGTCATCCCGAGCCGGCCCGAAGGGCCGTGTCGAAGGACGCATTGGGGATCATTTGAAGAAAACCTAACGCCTCGGGCCTAACCCGCGGCCGCGTCCATGATCTTCGCCAACGTCACGTCCAGCTCCGTAACCCCGTCGGCGTCGTGGGTGGCGAGCAGGACCTCGACGCGGTTGTAGACGTTGAACCACTCCGGATGGTGATCCAGCTTCTCCGCCGCCAGCGCCACGCGGGTCATGAAGCCGAACGCGGCGTTGAAGTCTGCGAATTTGAAGGTCTTGACGATGGCGTCGCGGCCCTCGGCGGCCGACCAGCCGGTCAGTTGCGCCAGCGCCGCTACGGCGCCGATCCTGACGGGCCGGCTCACGCGAACACCAGCCCGGTGGCCTCAGCCAGCTCCGCCAGCGCCTGGGCCTCGCTCACAACCTTGATCGCCCGCATGCCGAGCTGGGCCGCCGGCTTGCAGTTGACCCCCAGGTCGTCGAGGTAGACGCACGCCCCAGGCTTCGCCGCCAGCAGGTCGCACATCATCAGATAGATTTTCGGATCCGGCTTTCGCACGCCGACCTTGGAGCTTTCGATCACGGCGTCGAACTCTGACATGATGTAGCCGACCCGGCTGGCGCCCTCCTCCGAAGACGCCATGCCCGCGCCCTTGCCGGCGTCGCGCATGTTGTTGGTGATGCAGCCGACCTTGAACCGCTGCTTGCAGGCCTTCAGCGCCGCCACCATGCCGGGGCGAACCTCGCCCGACAGCAGCGGCAGGACGTCGGCGCCACGCACGTCGTGGCCCAGCGCCCTGGCCTCCTCTGCGAACTTCACATCGAACCCAGCGGCGTTGATCTCCGCCCGCTCGAACAGGGCCCAGGCGTTGTCGTGGGGGTTCGTCGCATTGATGGTCCGGATCAGGTCCTTGGGCAGGCCGCGTTTGGCCTCGTAGCGGTTGAACGCCTCGAACGGCGAGGCGGTGAACACCCCGCCGAAATCCCAGATCACCGCTTCGACCGCCACGCGCAGGCTCCTCACCTCAATGCCGGCGCGACGCTAGAGAGGCGCGAGGCGGCATGCAAGGCGGCCGGGCAAGCCGGCTGGCCGGTAACTTGCTGTTAAGCCTGTACACAGACCCAAAACGGCACACGGCGACAACGATGCGCATTCCCAACGGACCGCTGTTCAAGCGTTACGAAATCTATCTGATGCTGGTGCTGGCGCTGGCGTTCATCGGCTTTGCGAGCCTGAACATCGTGCTCTGACGGCGGCCGCGCCCGGCGCCTTGTTCTTCACTGATCTCTGCTAACCGCAACCGACCGGCGCCCGCCGCGTTTGTTGGCATAGGTCGATGGGGGCTCATGAGACAAGGATTTGCCACGATGAAACATCCAGCCCTGAGCGCCTCGCTCGCCGTACTGATGGCGACCGCCGGCGTGGGCGCGGCCCTGGCCCAGGACCAGAGCCAACCCGTCCCGCCGTCCTACGGCCAAGCCCAGCAGAACTACCAGGACCAGCAGCAACAGTACCAGAATGCTATGGCCCAATATCAGGACCAGCGCTCGCAGTACGAAGCCAAGCGCATGGCCTACGCTCACCAGAACCGCGCCTATGAGCGGGCGCTGGACGATTACGACGCCATGCATGGCCACGGCGCGTTCGTCGCCTACTACAGCGTTCACCCGGGCGAATATGACCGCATGTTCGGCCCCGGCGCCTACGAGCGCGATTTCGGCCGGCCGGTCTATTACGAGAGCCGGCCGTAGCTCAGGCTTGTCATCCCGGACGCCCAGCGGGTGATCCGGGATCGCGGCAAGCGCGGCCGTTTGACCCGACCCCGGCTCAAGACCGGGATGACAGCAGGGTTCAGTCGCTCAAGAACCGATACCCAACGCCCGCCTCTGTGACGATGTGGCGGGGGTTGGCCGGATCGGCTTCCAGCTTCTGCCGCAGATGGCCGATGAAGACGCGCAGGTATTGCACGTCGTGGGCGTTGGCCGGGCCCCAGACGGCGGTGAGCAACTGCCTGTGGGTGACCACGCGTCCGTCGCCCTCGGCCAGTTGGGCCAGCAGGTCGTATTCTCGCGGCGACAGGTGCACAGGCTCGCCCGCGCGGGTGACCAGCCGCTTGACCAGATCGACGGAGAGGTCGCCGGCCTTGACGATCGGCGGCGTGCCCGCCCGCCCGAGCTTGTGCCGCATGGCCACGCGCAGGCGCGCGAGCAGTTCGCCGACGTGGAACGGCTTTTCCACATAGTCGTCGGCGCCGAGGTCGAGCGCCTCGATCTTCTCCATCTCCATGTCCCGCGCCGACAGGATCAGGATCGGACCCTCGTAGAAGGCCCTTGCGCGGACCAGCGCCTGCTTGCCGTCCATGTCCGGCAGGCCGAGGTCGAGGATCACCGCGTCCGGCGGCCGGCTGGCGATGGCCTTGAGCGCCGAGGCGCCGTCGTCGGCGCGCAACGGCTCGTAGCCGGCGGCGTCCAGCGCGGGGGCAAGGAAGCGGTGAATCTGCGGCTCGTCGTCGACGACGAGAATGCGGGGACGAAGAGCAGTCATGGGTGAGCGCTATAGCACCCTTCCCGTTGGTGAATGGTGGAAGGCGGCTCTTTCCATCACAGCAACAGATGGTGAGTCTTGGTGGTTTTCGGCAGGCTGATCAGGATGCGGGTGCCGCGGCCGCGGGCGAGGGGGCTGGCGGCGGCGATGCGGCCGTTCATGGCCTCGATGAAGCCCTTGGCGATGCTGAGGCCGAGCCCCGCGCCCTTGTGCCGGTCGCCGCGGTTGCGATCGGAAGGCTCCTCCAGCCGGCGGAACTTCTCGAAGATGCGTTCGATGTCCGCCTGCGGGATGCCGGGGCCCTCGTCCTCGATGGAGATCACTACGTTGGCCCGGTCCTCATAGGCCGCGACCTCAATCAGCGATCCGTCGGGGCTGTAGGCGATGGCGTTCTCCAGGATGTTGACGATGGCCTGCTCGAGCAGCCCAGGATCGATCTGCACAAGAGTCAGCTCTTCGGGGAAGTCGCGGGTGAGCTTGCGGGTCTCCAGGCGGCGCTCGACCCGGGAGATCGCGGCGCCGAGAATGTCGCGCACGTCGGCCCACTCGGACTTGGTCTTCAGCGCCCCGCCTTCGAGCCGGGTCATGTCCAGCAGATCGCCGACATAGCGATTCAGCCGTTCCGCCTCCTCGCGGATGCTGATCAGCAGGTCTGCGCGCACCTCCGGCTTCAGCGTTTTGCCGTAGTCGATCAGGGTGGTGGTCGAGCCCATCACCGTCGCCAGCGGGGTGCGCAGGTCGTGGCTGATCGAATTCAGCAGAGCCGCGCGCAGCTTGTCGGATCTGCGCAGGGCCTCGTTCTCTACCGTGGCCGCCGCGAGTTCGGCGCGCTCCAACACCACCGCGCCCTGATCCAGGAGCGCGGCCACCAGCCGCTCCTCGTCGGCGTCCACCTGGCCGGGAGACTCGACCCCAGCGACGCCCGCGCGTCCGCGCAGGCCCACCAATGGGCGGAAGATCCAGCCCACCTGCGGCAGGGTCCCGGTGCCGGTGCCGGCCGGCTCGCCCTTCTCCCAGGCCCAACGGGCGGCGGCCATAGCGCCCGCGTTGAGCAGGGCCGTAGTCGGCGCGCCGGCGACCTGCACCAGTTCGCCGTCCCTGGGCAGCAGCACCACGGCGCGGCCGTTGGCGGCCGCCGAGGCCTGCTCGGCCAGGGCCTGGGCCGTCTCCGCCTCGGTGGTGGCGGTGGACAGGCGCCGGCTCGCGGCCAGAAGGGCGGTGACGGCGGCGGCGCGCCTGGCGGACAGCTGGGCCTGGTCGCGCACCCGGCCTGTCAGCCAGCCGGTCACCGCCGCCACGGCGATGAAGATGACGAAGGTGAAGACATCCGCCGCGTGGCCAATCACGAAGGAGAAACGCGGCTCAAGGAAGAAGAAGTTGTAGGTCAGGATCGACAAGACGGCGGCGACCAGCGCCGGGCGCAGGCCCCAGGCCAGACCGCTGATCAGCACGCTGGCCAGGAAGATCATCGCCAGGTCCGCGCCGGTGGAATAGCGGTCGATTACAAAGGCCAGGGCGTTCGCCGCCACGGCCAGAACCACGGCGCCGACATAGCCGCGCCATGGCAGCGAACGCTTAGCCGGCTCGACCTCGATCTTGGGCTCGGCGTCCGGCGCGCCGGCGCTGACGAAGTGCAGGGCCGCGCCGCCCGAGCGCTTGAGCAGGGCGTGGGCCAGGGAGCGGCCGGACAGGACACGCCAGATCTTGTCCCGCGACTTGCCCATGACGATCTGGGTGATGTTGTTGCGGCCGGCGTAGGAGAGCACAGCATCCGGCAGGTCGTCGCCGGTGAGCACGACGCTAGAGCCGCCCAGCTGCTCGGCGAGCTTCAACGCCTCGGTCAGCCGGCGGGCCGAGACCGCGTCGCGCGCCGGCCGGTTCGGCCGCTCCACATGGGCGACGATCCAGGGCGCGTCAATCATATCGGCCAAGCGGCGTCCGGTGCGCACCAGGGAGGCGGCCGTCGCATCGCCGCCGATCAGCACCAGGATACGCTCGCCCGCCGCCCAGGGGCCCTCGATCCCCTTCTGGCGCATCGCGCCGACCAGCTGGTCGTCCACGGTCTGGGCGACGCGGCGCAGGGCCAGTTCGCGAAGGGCGGTGAGGTTCTCCGGCTTGAAGAAGTTGGCCGCCGCCTGGCGCGCGGTCTCGGGCACATAGACCTTGCCGGCCGACAACCGCTCGCGCAGCTCGTCGGGGGTGATGTCCACCACCTCGATCTCCTCCGCGGCGGAAATGGCGGAGTCCGGCACGGTCTCGCGCACGCGCACGCCAGTGATCTTCCAGACCACGTCCACCAGGCTTTCCATGTGCTGGATGTTCAGGGTGGTGTGGACGTCGATCCCGGCCCTGAGCAGCTCTTCCACATCCTGCCAGCGCTTGGGATGGCGCGAGCCCGGGGCGTTGGTGTGGGCGTATTCGTCGACCAGCAGCAGCTTGGGCCTGCGCGCCAGGGCCGCGTCGAGGTCGAACTCCATCAGCTGGCGGCCGCGATATTCGATGGGATGGCGCGGCAGCACCTCCAGCCCGTTGGTCAGGGCCTCGGTGTCCTTGCGGCCGTGAGTCTCGACCACGCCGACGACGACATCGACACCCTCCTCCAGGCGCCGCTTGCCGACGGTGAGCATCTCGAACGTCTTGCCCACCCCCGGCGCCATGCCGAGGTAGACCTTGAGCCGGCCGCGCCCCTGCTTCTTCGCCTGCGCCAGCAGGGCGTCGGGGTCGGGGCGTGACGGCTCGTCTGAATTCATGATGGCCTAGGTAGCGCCACCGGATAGCGCGCGTCGAGGGCGCGATTGACGGCCAATACATTCACGTGCGGCTGGCCGATGAATCCCAGAAAGGGCTGGCCGGTCTGCGCGTCGATAACCGACTGGACCTCCGCCACCGGCTGATGCCGGGCGGCGGCGATACGCGGCGCCTGCATCCCCGCGTTTTCCGGCGAGATATCGGGATCGAGCCCGCTGGCGGAGGTGGTCAGGGCGTCGGCGGGGATGACCGCGCCGGGATTGTCCTTGCGGATCGCCGCGGCGTCGCCCTTGACCCGGTCGATAAGCTTCTGGTCCAGCGGTCCGTAATTGGAGCCGCCGGAACTCATCGGATCATAGCCGTTGCCCGCCGCGGACGGGCGCGGGTGCAGGTATTCGGGCTTGGTGAAGCCCTGGGCGATCAGGGACGAGCCGATCACCTGGCCCGCCTTGTCGCGCAGCAAGCTGCCCCCAGCCTGGTCCGGGAAGGCGTACCTGGCGATCCCGGTCATCGCCAGCGGGTAGCCGAGGCCCAGCAGGAGGGTGAACAGGACCATCATGACGATGGAGGCTCTGAGTTGGGCGATCATGGGAATCTGTCCTCTTACGCCAGATGGATCGAGGTGATCAGGATGTCGATCGCCTTGATGCCGATGAAGGGGGCGATGACGCCGCCGACGCCGTAGATCATCAGGTTGCGGGTCAAGAGCCGCGCGGCGCCGATGGCCCGGTATCGAACCCCTTTCAGCGCCAGCGGGATCAGGGCGACGATGATCAGGGCGTTGAAGATCACCGCCGACAGGATGGCGCTGTGCGGATTGCCCAGCTTCATGATGTTGATGGCGCCAAGCGCCGGCAGCGAGACCACAAACATCGCCGGGATGATGGCGAAATACTTGGCCACGTCGTTGGCGATGGAGAAGGTGGTCAGGGCGCCGCGCGTGATCAGCATCTGTTTGCCGACCTCGACGATCTCGATCAGCTTGGTGGGGTCGCTGTCGAGGTCGACCATGTTGCCGGCCTCGCGGGCGGCCTGGGTGCCGGTCTGCATGGCCACGCCCACGTCCGCCTGAGCCAGGGCCGGGGCGTCGTTGGAGCCGTCGCCGCACATGGCCACTAGCCGGCCCTTGGCCTGCTCCTCGCGGATCAGCCGTAGCTTATCCTCGGGCGTGGCTTCCGAGAGGAAGTCATCGACGCCGGCCTCTGAAGCGATCGTGGCCGCGGTCACCGGGTTGTCGCCGGTGATCATCACCGTGCGCAGGCCCATGCGGCGCAGGTCAGCGAACCGCTCCTTCACCCCCGGCTTGACGATGTCCTTCAGGTGGATGACGCCCATCAGCTTGCCGTTCTCGCTGACCGCCAGCGGCGTGCCGCCGGAACGGGCGATGCGGTCGACGGCGCCGGCGACATCGCCGGGCACATCCTTGGGCTCAAGGCCGACCAGCTTGTAGACCGCGTCCACCGCGCCCTTGCGCCAGTGCATGTCAGCGGTGTCGAGGCCGGACATGCGGGTCGTGGCGCTGAACGCGACGGAGGTGGCGCCCTGCGGCGCCTCCTCGACCATGGCGTGCTGTTCGCGGCCGAGCTCAAGAATTGAGCGGCCTTCCGGGGTTTCGTCGGCCAGGGAGGCCATCAGGGCGGCGTGCAGGGCGCGCTCGAGCGTGACGCCGGGCGCGGGGATCACCTCGGTGGCCATACGGTTGCCGTAGGTGATGGTGCCGGTCTTATCCAGCAGCAGGGTGTCGACGTCGCCGGCGGCCTCCACCGCCCGGCCGGAAGTGGCCAGGACGTTGACCTTCAAGAGCCGGTCCATGCCGGCGATGCCGACCGCGGAAAGGAGCCCGCCGATCGTCGTGGGTATGAGACAGACGAACAGGGCGCCCAGGACCATCGGGTCGAGCTTGACGCCGGAATACTGGCCGAGACCGAGCAGGGTCACAACCGCGACCACGAACACCAGGGTCAGGCCCGCCAGCAGCACCGCCAAGGCGATCTCGTTGGGCGTCTTGCGGCGGTTGGCGCCCTCGACCATGGCGATCATGCGGTCGAGGAAGCTGTCGCCGGGACCGGAGGTGACGCGCACCTTGATCCAGTCGGAGACCACGGTGGTGCCGCCGGTGACCGCCGAGCGGTCGCCGCCGCTTTCGCGGATGACCGGAGCGGATTCGCCGGTGATCGCCGACTCGTTCACCGAGGCCACGCCCTCGATGATGTCGCCGTCGGCGGGGACCGCGTCCCCGGCCTCCACCAGCACAACGTCGCCGGGACGAAGCAGGTGCGAGGCGGTCGGGGTGACCTTGCCGCTGTCGTCAAGCTTCTTGGCGTTGGTGGTCACCCGCGCTGCGCGCAGGGAATCGGCGGCGGCCTTGCCCCGCCCTTCCGCGACGCTCTCGGCGAAGTTGGCGAACAGCACCGTCGCCCACAGCCAGCCGGCGATCTGCATCGCGAAGGTTGGCGAGGCGTGGTGGACCATGGCGTCGATCATCGACACGGTCGCCAGTGCGGCCACCACCTCGGTGGCCAGGATGACTGGATTCCCCAAGAGAGCGCGCGGATTGAGTTTGACCAGGGCGTCGATCGCGGCGCGGGTCAGAATCGCGCTTTGAGAACCCGAGGCCGTGACTGCGGAAGGCATGGTTTCACCGTTCCTTGGTGTGAATGAGGTGCGGGGTCGTGGGCTGACGGGCCGGCTCGTCTTCAGGCCGCGGCTTGCGCACGGCCCGGAGGGCCAGGACGAAGAGGGGTGTGGGCATCATCCGCGCACCGCCGCCAGCATCTGGAAGTGCTCGACGATCGGGCCGAGCGCCTGGGCCGGGAAGTATTGCAGGCCGCCCAGGATCAGGATCACGCCGATCACCAGGCCGATGAACAGCGGCCCGTGGGTCGGCAATGTGCCGGCTGTGGGCTCCAGCTTCGGCTTGACCACCAGGCCGCCGGCGATAGCCAGCACCGGGATCGCGTAGCCGAACCGGCCGAACCACATCGCCAGGCCCATGGTCACGTTCCAGTAGGGGCTGGGGCTCAGGCCGGCGAAGGCCGAGCCGTTGTTCCCGGTCGCGGAGGTGTAGGCATAGAGCACCTCGGATAGGCCATGCGCGCCGGAGGCGGACACGGTCTTCATCGCCATCGGCAGGACGATCGCCACGGCGGCGAAGCCGAGGATTGAGGCGGTGAGGATCAGCGAGGCGAGCATGCACAGCTTCATCTCCCGGGCCTCAATTTTCTTGCCGAGATATTCCGGTGTGCGGCCGACCATCAAACCGGCCACGAAGACGGCGATCAGGGCCATGATGATCATGCCGTAGAGGCCCGATCCGACCCCGCCGGGCAACATCTCGGCCAACTGGATCATGAACATCGCGATGCCGCCGCCCAGAGGCGTGAAGCTCTCGTGCATGCCGTTGACCGCACCGTCAGACGCGCCGGTGGTCATGGCGGCGAATACGGCAGTGGACGGGGCGCCGAAGCGGACCTCCTTGCCCTCCATGTTCGGGGTCGCGACCGCGTGGGCGGCGGCCAGCGCCGGGGTGGGGTGGCTCTCGGCCACATAGATGCCGGACGCGGCGGCCGAAACCATGATCGCCATGACGATCACCAGGGCGCGGGCCTCTTTGCGGAGATGGATGACCCGGCCGAAGGCGACCACGCAGGCGAAGCCCAACATGTTCAT
>Ga0302311_10008420_pt1 | contig 10377 bp, 8 predicted proteins | sample III_Palsa_N1_3_FD_200449 | JGI IMG/M metagenome (GOLD analysis project Ga0302311, IMG submission 200449) | Peat permafrost microbial communities from Stordalen Mire near Abisko, Sweden - III_Palsa_N1_3 | ecosystem: Environmental > Terrestrial > Soil > Palsa > Peat permafrost | place: Sweden...
CAGCACGATCGGCAGCGCCGGCGTTGCGAGCGCGTACAAGGGCGCACGTTTTCGCGCGAGCGGCTCGTCCGCGGCCACGGCCCAGGTCGCCGAACCGCGCGTCGCGCGGAAACGCACGGCCGCGAATACGACGAGCGCCGCGAGATCGATCGCGGCGAGCACGTACGCGTACGGTTGCATCTGGGAGCGCGCGACGCCGAAGGTCTGCGTGTAAAACGTCCACTGCGAGATGTTGAAGATGAAACCGAGTGCAAACGCGAGCAAGAAGAGCGTGGCTGCAGTCTTGCGCGGGATGCCGAGCGTCAACATGATCGGCAGAACGATCGAGCCGACCATGATGATCGCGCCCAAGCCGGTCAGAGAGGTGAACAAGAATGCGACGGCCGCGCACAGCGCGAGCGCGAGCAGCGCGGGCCGGTCTCCGCCGAACTCGGCCGCATACGAGACGATCGTCTCAGCGATGCCGGTGGCGAGCGTCACGCGCGAGAGCAGCGCCCCGAAGATCACGGTTACGATCACCGGCGCCAGCCGGACGCTGCCCTCGACGATCGTCGTCTGCAAGCCTGCGAGTCCGGCTCCGGCGACGGCGGCGATGCCGAGCGCCATCAGCGGAACGGCGAGCAGCGCCGGGAGTACGCGCGCGTACATCAGGGCGGCCGCAAGCGCGAAGATTGCGAGCATCCCCAGGCCTGCAAGGCCGGTCAAGGAGTGGTCGCCGCCTGCGGTGCGATGCCGAGCGTCACGTCGAACGGCGGGAGTTTTTTCGTCGCCCGATAGTCGCGGTACACGGCGTCGCTGAGGCGATCGGCACGCTCGATCGCACGCTGCGCGGCGAGATGATATCGTTCGAGCACGCTCAGCTCGTGGCTCGGCCGGTTCTCGTATTCCCACGCGCGCTCGACCTGCGGTTCGAGGGCGAGCAGCGCATCGCGCTGCTCGAGAAACAGGTATTTGGCGACGTCAAGTCCGCGGTAAACGAGGTTGTCGTGCACGCCGGCGTTTGCGCGAGCGTCGTCGTAGTAGCCGCGCGCCTCGCGCGGGATTTGGTATTCACGCCCGAGCGCATCGTAGCGGCGCGCGGCGAGCGCAATGACGGCCGCAGCGTTGGCATGCAGCGGCGGAGGCGGGGCAAGCCGGAGGTGCGTCATCACGCCTTCGGCCGCAAGCCGCAGCGCCGAAAGATCGAGCGTGTCGGGAACGTTCGCGAGGTCCGGCGAGAGCGGATCCGCCCAGAAGAGATAGTCGCCGTATTCGCGCGGATTGCCATCGAGCAGCGTTCGGCACCGGCCAAGCGCGGCGATGTCGCTCGCGTAGCGCGCGTCGTCGCTGCCGAAGAACGCCGCAGGGAAGTCGTTCGCGAAGCGCTCGCGGTCGACCGAGCCGTTCTCCCACGCGCTCGCGGCCGCGTACACGACCGGATACCACGTCGCTTCGAAGAGCGTCTCGCCGTCGTCGTGCCACACGGTTTGAAAGAGCCCGAGAACGTGCGCGGCCTTGCCCTCGGAGACGAAACGGTCGATGTTCGGCAAAGCCGCGTCGACGTTCGGATAGATCTCATCCCAGTTCAGTGCCCCCGGCGCAACGAGTTGATCGAACCCGCCGCGCGCGATCCGGTCGATGTAGGGTTGGTACGTCGGTTCGCGCTCGTAGTGCCAATTCACGAAAACCAGTTGTTTGGGAAGCTGCGCGAACAGGTCGGGATGCTTTGCCAGCGCATCGTCCCAAATCAGCGGGCGGCCACCGTGGTGAGCGATCACGAAGTCGGCAGTCTCGACGACGTGCCGTACGTAGACCGGTCCCTCTCCTTGCGCCGCGACGAGCGCCTTCGAAAGGCCGCGCCCGAGGTCCGACGGTTCGTCCGAGCCGATGTGGAAGAACGCCGGCTCGCCGGGCAGCGCCGCCAGTTCGTCTTCGATCAGGTCACGCACGTACGCCTCGCTCCCCGGATTCGCAGGCGAGAGCAGATAGCCGTGCGGCAATTCCGCAAGCGGCGCATAGGTTTCCAGTTTCAAGGTCCCGTGCATGTGCGCGAACGTTTGCTGCTCTGGGACAAATGCAACGTGAAACCGGGCGGCGTACGTCGCAAGCTCGCCGAGCTCGCGCGGGGTGATGCCGTCGAGCGGCGCCGGCAGCGGATGCTTGGGATCGACGAAGACGTGCTCCATGTACGGCGAGTAGCCGTTCATCTTAAAGCTCGCGATCGTGCGAATGCGCTCTTTGAAATAGCGCATCGTCGGCAGCGGCCCGCGCGAGACGTCGTCGGAGAGGATCCGCCAGCGCAGCGCCGGCTGGTCGCGAACCTCGACGCACGGAATGGACCAGCCCGCGCCGTCCCGCTCGGCGAGTTGCGCCAGCGTCGCGTAGGCGTCGAAAACGCCCTCGCCGCCGTCGTCGGACTTGTGGCGGATGAGGATGCCGGTGCCGTCGACCCGCAGTTCGTACCGGCCCGAAGGGGCCGCCGGCGCAGATTCTGCCGCGAGGTCGACGCGCAGCGTCAAAGGCCGGGGCACGATCCCAAGCGCCCTCCAACGCTCCGAAACGATCTGCAGTCCACCTTCGTCGAGGCGGACGCGCTCGAGCGCCGCAAGCACGCCGCCGGCCGGCACGCGACAACCCGCCGTGACCGTGACGCTCGCCGGTTGCGGTACGAGATGGAGTGCGGCCGCCGCCATAACCAGCGCGAGGGGCATCACGCTCGCGCCGTTCGCGAGAAACGAAAGCGCCCCCGTCCTACTGACGGGAGCGCTCGCTTCACTCACTGCATCGGCCTGCCGGCACCCTGCAATCCCGTGCGAAGGCTCAGTGACCTTGGTCACAGGCAGCTTCGACTCCTCCCGGTACGAGGTCCGCTGAAGCCCGGCGCGGGAGGCGGGGTGGGGGCCCCGAAGCCGGGCCCGGTGACGCTCTCCTCCGCCGACTACGCCGTGATCGCGGCGTTCTTCGCCGTCAATCTTGGGATCGGGCTCTACTTTGCGCGGCGCGGGGGGAAGAGTTTGGGCGAGTTCTTCCTCTCGGGGCGGAACGTGCCGTGGTGGCTGGCCGGCATTTCGATGGTCGCGACGACATTTGCGGCCGATACGCCGCTGGCGGTGACGGGGTTCGTCACCCAGCATGGGATCGCGGGGAACTGGGTTTGGTGGAGCTCGGTGATGTCGGGCATCCTGACCGTGTTCTTCTTTGCGAAACTGTGGCGGCGCTCGGGCGTGCTCACCGACGTCGAGTTCATCGAATTGCGCTACAGCGGGAAGCCGGCGGCGGCGCTGCGGCTCGTGCGGGCACTCTTTCAGGGCGTGTTCGTCAACACGATCATCATGGGGTGGGTTAACCTCGCGATGGCGAAGATTCTCGAGCTGACCTTGCACGTGCCAAAACTTGAGGCGCTCGGCGCGTGTCTGCTGTTCACCGGCATCTACGTGACGCTCGGCGGCCTCTGGGGCGTGCTCGTTACCGACCTCTTGCAGTTTGTCGTGAAGATGACGATGGCGATCGTGCTCGCGGTCGCGGCCGTGGCCGCCGTCGGCGGGATCGGGACGCTCGAGGCGAAGCTCGCGCTCCTCGATGCCGCGCACCGCATCGGTCACAGCGGCTCCATCCTTGCGTTTTTCCCGACGACGAACGAGGCGTGGCTCCCACTCTTGACGTTCGTGACGTACATCGGCGTGCAGTGGTGGGCCTCGTCGTATCCCGGCGCGGAGCCGGGCGGCGGCGGCTACATCGCGCAGCGCATCTTCAGCGCGAAGAGCGAGAACGATTCGCTGCTCGCGACCCTGTTCTTCAATGTCGCCCACTACGCGCTCCGGCCGTGGCCGTGGATCCTCGTGGCGCTGGCGGCGCTCGTGCTTTACCCGCACGGCGTGCGCGGGCCCGACGGCAAGGTCGACGCCGAGCTCGGCTACATCCAAACGATGATCGACTACCTTCCGGCGTGGCTGCGCGGCCTCATGATCGCGGGCTTCCTCGCCGCGTACATGTCGACGATCGGCACGCATCTCAACCTCGGCGCGTCCTACCTTACGAACGACATCTACCGGCGCTTCGTGAACGGCACGGCCTCGGAACGACACTACGTCTGGGTCTCGCGGGTGGCGACGCTCGTCGTGATGGGGCTCGCGATCGTCGGTGCGTACGCGAACAATTCGGTCGGCGGGGCCTGGGTGTACCTCTATAATTTGACGGCCGGCGTCGGGCTCGTGATGATCCTGCGCTGGTACTGGTGGCGGGTCAGCGCGTGGAGCGAGATCTCGGCGCTGTGTGCGTCGGCGCTCGTTTCGAATCTGCTGATCGTGCTCCACGTCTTCACCGATCCGAACGCGAACGCCGAGGTGCTGCTCGTGACCGTGCCGGTGACGACGCTGGTTTGGATCGCGGTCACCTATCTGACCAAACCGGAGCCCGAGGAGACGCTCGTGCGCTTTTACGAGCGCGTTCGCCCGAGCGCGTTCGGGTGGGCCCGCGTCGCGCGGGTCGCGGCCCCGGGGGCCGGCGTGGAACCACTCGGCGTCAATGCGATCGACTGGGTCGCCGGTTGCGGCCTCGTGTACGGGACGCTTTTCGGAATAGGAAAGATCGTGCTCGGCGATGTGGTCCCCGGCGCCCTCGCGCTTATCGCGGCGGCGGCCTGCGGCGCCGTCATCACCTACAACGTCATCCGCACCGAACGCGCCGACCGCGTGCTGTTACCGACAGCCGCTTCCGAGCTTTAGCCGGCGAGTTGCGTGGGGGCGTGGCGGAGGGCGAACTGTTCGTGAATCGCCGCGATCAGCGACTTTAGCTCTTCGACCGAGGATGCGTTCATCACGTCCTCCTCGAGCTCGACGAGAACCCGGTCGGAGGCGACCAGTGCGCCGATCGCCGGCTCGTCGAGCTTCGCGTGTTCGAGCCTGCGGACGATGGTCTGATCCGTGAACATGCATTGCATCAAGAGCTCGTCGAACGCGGCACTCGTTGCCGCATCGAACGAAGCGCCGAAGCGCACCTGTGCGTCGCTGAGCGCCTCGCCGACGATCGCGCGCACGCGTTTGTCGCTGTCGTGCCGGGAAGGTTCATCGACGTAGCCGCGATACGTCGGAATACGCTGGCGTACGTAGTCGAGGTCGTCGCTCATGTTGGACCGCACGACACGCCCCTTCCAGCGACGGTTTCGTAGAGCCTTGGTAACATTGTTGCGGCGGGGCCGCGCAAGACGGCGTCGGCGCGCGGCGTGATCGCCGTTTCTTCCGGATTGACTTCGATGACGAACGCCTCGCGCCGCGGCGCCCGCGTTGCGAGCGACGCGGCCGGCTCGACCACGCCCGACGTGCCGACGACGAGGACGACCTCGGCTCGCGCGGCGGCAGCCGCGGCGCGCGCCCAGATGTTCTCGGGTAACGGCTCGCCGAACCAGACGATGTCGGGCCGGAATCGTCCGCCGCAGGTGTGGCCGATCTCGTCCGGCTGCAGCGCGCCCTCGAGCGGGCGACGCGCGCCGCACCGGTCGCAGCGCGCTTCGCGCAAGTGCCCGTGCAATTCAAGCACGTTCTTCGAACCGGCCCGCAGATGAAGCGAATCGACGTTCTGCGTCGCAAGCGTGAAGTCGGCGTAGCGTTCCTCGAGTTGCGCGATGGCGACGTGACCCGCGTTCGGCTGGACGTCGCGATGCGCCGTGCGACGCTCGTTGTACCACGTCCAGACCAGGACCGGATCGCGCGCGAATCCCTGGGGCGATGCGAGCTCCTCGACGCGATGCGTGCGCCACAGGCCATTGACGCCGCGGAACGTCGGCAGACCGCTCTCTTGCGAGATGCCGGAGCCCGTGAGCACGAACAGGGAATCGGTCCGGCGCAACCGCGCGCACGCCTCCTCAAAATCGCCCATGGGGCAATCCTAACACCCCATGGGCGGTGTGCGCGGTGCCGTTAGGCCGGGACGGGCTCCAGGTTCTTTCTCGACCAAACGCGGTGACGACCAATCGCTTCGATAAAGGCTTCGGCGATCGCGGCGGCGTCGCCGATCAGCACGCCCGCGTCGAGAGAGTCCAACTCGATGCCGGCTTTCTCGATAAGTGCCGCGGCCTCTTCACCGAACGCGAGCGCCTTGAGATGCTTGTACGCCTCGGCGATGTAACTCAAAATCAACCCGGAGCCGGCGAGCGTCGTGGCGGCGGCTGCGCCGCCGGGCACGTAGAGCGCATCGAACACGACCGACGGCATCGTCAGGCTCGTGTGGTCGACCTCGATCTGACCGCCCGCGCCCTTAAGCACTCCGAGCTTTCCCGCGACGACGAGCCCTTGCGCGCCCGCTCGTTCGAGCGCGGCCTTCATCGTCTTCACGTCGCGCGCCGACGTACCGTCGGCGGCGAGGATCGCGACCTTGCGGCCCGTGATGTCTCCGGTGACCCCCGTTCGCGGATCGAGCAGGCTGAGCACCGGGGACAACCCGCGCCCGTTGCGGCTTTTCTGCGTTCTGCCGTTTCGCTTGGAAGCGGCTTTCCCGTTTGAGGCAGCGGTCGGGGCAGGCAGCCCGATATTCGTCGCCACGGCGCTCGCCAAGTCCGCATCGATGTTCGCCAGCATCTCGTTCACGACGCGCTGCCGGACCTCAACGCGATTGACCTTCGCAAGCTCGAATGAAAAGGCGGTCGCGATGTGCTCGCGCTCGAGGGGTGACATGCTGTTCCAAAACATCGTCGCTTGCGAGAAGTGGTCGTTGAACGACTCAGCGCGCACGCGGCGCGTCACTCCGTCGACGGGCGCCGGATACGTGGAGAACCCGCCGCTCTTCGGATCTTTCTCCGCAGGGAAGTTCTCGTCGAGCGAGTTCGGCCCGTACGACGTTTCGCCCGTATCGATCGTCATGCGGTGCAGTCCGTCGCGCTGACCGTTGCTGAACGGACAGACCGGACGGTTGATCGGAATCTCGTGGAAATTTGGTCCGCCAAGCCGCGAGAGCTGCGTGTCGAGATACGAGAAGTTGCGACCTTGGAGCAGCGGATCGTTCGTGAAGCCGATGCCGGGAACGATGTGGCTCGTGCAGAACGCGACCTGTTCCGTTTCCGCAAAAAAGCTCTCGGGGTTGCGATCGAGCACCATCTTCCCGATGCGTTGCACGGGAATCAGCTCCTCGGGGATCAGCTTGGTTGGGTCCAAGATGTCGAAGTCGAACCCGTCCGCTTCCTCGTCCCCGAAGAGCTGAACGCCCAGCTCGAATTCCAGCGGCTGACCCTTTTCGATGCGCTCGTACATGTCGCGCCGGTTAAAGTCGGGATCCTTGCCCATGATCTTCTGCGCTTCATCCCAGATCAGCGAATGTGCGCCGAGTATCGGCTTCCAATGGAACTTCACGAAGCGCGATTCGTCCTTCGCGTTGATGAAGCGGAAGGTGTGCACGCCGAACCCTTCCATCATCGCGTACGAGCGGGGCAGCGCACGATCGGACATCAGCCACATCATCATGTGGCTGGACTCGAGCGTTAACGAAGCGAAATCCCAGAGCGTGTCGTGTGCCGATGAAGCTTGCGGAATCTCGTTATGCGGCTCGGGCTTGACGGCGTGCACGAAATCGGGAAACTTGATCGCATCTTGAATGAAAAATACCGGCATGTTGTTGCCGACGAGATCGAAATTGCCGTCGGGCGTGTAAAATTTGACCGCGAAGCCGCGGACGTCGCGCGGCGTATCCGCCGACCCGCGCGAGCCGCCGACCGTCGAAAACCGGACGAATACCGGCGTCTTCACGTTCGGATCCTGGAGAAAGGCCGCGCGCGTCACCTTCGCCATCGACTTGTACACCTGGAAATACCCGTGGGCGGCCGCTCCGCGCGCGTGCACGACCCGTTCGGGGATTCGCTCGTGATCGAAATGCGTGAGCTTCTCGCGCATGATGAAATCTTCGAGCAGCGTCGCGCCGCGATCGCCGGCCCGCAGCGAATTGTCGTTATCCGCTATCGGGACGCCTTGATTGGTCGTCAGCGTCGTTCCGTGCGGTGCAGCGCGAAAAGGCGCGAGCGCATCGATCTTTGCCGATGACGCGGCCGCGCCGGCCGAAGCTGGTTTCTTCGGCGCCTTGGCGCCGCTCGGGGACTTTTTTCTGTTTGCCGGAGCTTTTGCCAAGGCACTCTCCTCGGGATGCCGCGTCACAGCGACGCTGTCGCTTCAGCGCTTACCCACGAATGCGTGATTGCGGGCTGAATTACACGAGTAGCGGTTAAGGGAGCGGCTCCCCGTACGCACCGAGTGCATGCTTCAGCTTGCATTCTGCGTTAGAAGTAGCGCTACTGACGGTAGGTTCAAGTTGATGAGAAAGCGGTGGCGAATCAAACGAGGCGACTACGCGAGCGCACCCGCGCAGCGAGCGGCATTCCGCGAGCTTCTTTCGTCGAACGGCCTCCAGGCGAAGGCCCCGGTCTGCGAATTGGTATTCGGCGAGCTCATGACCAACGCGATGAAATACGGGACCGAGCCGATGTACGTCGACGTACAGATCGCCCCGGACAGCCTTCGAATCAAGGTCGACGACTCGGGTGGGTGCTTCGACCTCGGGCAAGCGATGCGCAAGCCGCCCGATCAGGAAGGGGGCAGAGGTCTGCACATCGTCAAGGCGATCGCGACCAAGTTGACCGTCGAGCGCACGCCGCGCTTTAACTGCGAGGTAACCGCCGTTCTAAAGCTTTAGCGCCGGTTGTGTGACGGGTGGCCCTTTGGTCCCCTCTGAACATCCGCGACGGCCAAACGGCCGTTCGTCAGATGCAGGCCCGTCGAGGGCCGCTTTCCGGATGGGACGAAGCCAAAGGTGTGGATCAGGGAAACCGGCTCATGGCACGGGTACGCGAACGGGATGTCGCGGCCTTTGAAGCCGTGTACGACGCATACCACCGTCTCGTCCACGGCATCGCCCTGAAGATGCTTGAGGACACGATGGCGGCCGAGGACCTCACGCAGGCCGTCTTCTTGAAAGTGTGGACCACGCCCGATACGTTCCGGGAGGGAAACCTCGGCGCGTGGCTTGCCCGCGTCACGCGAAACCGGGCACTCGATGCCTTGCGCAGCCGGGCCCTTCATCCCGAGGGTGAGATGCCGGTTGACGTGCCGGTCGAGGGTGCGCTGGACGACGCCGTCTTCGCGCTCATTGACGGCGAACGCGTCCGCGCTGCCCTGGCCCAGCTGCCGCCGGAGCAGCGCGACCCGATCGCCCTTGGTTTTTTCGGCGGCATTACCCATGAAGAGATCGCGCGTCGAACGGCGATGCCCCTTGGAACGGTAAAGACGCGCATCCGCACCGGCCTGCGCAAGCTGCGTTCGGCCTTGGAAGCGAGCATGGCCGGATGAGCGAGCACGCGGAGATGATCGATTCGATCGCGCTGCTCGCGCTTGGTGTGTTGCCGGAGGCGGAGGCGCAAGCCGTCGCCGAACACGCGCAGGGTTGCGCCGAATGCCGCGCCGAGTACGCCGAACTGCGGACCGCGGCCGACGCAATCGGATACGACGCTGAGCTGCGTCCTTCGTTCCGCGGAGCGGACGCGGCGCGGCTCAAATCGCGCGTGATGGACGCCGTTCGCGCCTCGGGCGCGGCGCCGGTCGCAAGCGGCGGAGCGAAGGTCGTCGCCCTCCCGGATCGCATCGGGGCCGCGCGCGACCGCAGGCTGTGGTTCGCGTACGCGGCAGCCGCCGCCGCACTCATCGTCGCGATCGCGACCGGCGCGAACGACATTGCGTTACGGGGACGGCTCGCTGCAAACGCGACTCGCGACGCGCAACTCGCAGACATCGTCGCGCCGGGAAGCAAACACTTCTCGGTTCCGCTCGGAGAGGTCGTTACCAGCGGCGGCCGCGTCTATCTCGCTTTGCGCGGCCTAGCGGACCCGCCGCAGGGAAAAGTCTATCAAGCTTGGACCTTGCAGCGGGGCGAGAAAGCCGTCGCGCCGAGCATCACCTTCAGCCCCGATCCAAGCGGCGTTACGATCGTCGAACTTCCGGAACCGGTGGCGAATCTCGCCGCGGTTGCCCTCAGCGTCGAGCCCGTGGGCGGAAGCAAAGCACCGACGTCGACGCCGGCTTTCGTTCGGCCGCTTTCCTAGTCCGATGGGGCGCCTCGAAGCGCTCTGCGCGGCCAACGCCGCCGAGGCGCTTGCCTATCTCTCGAAACGGCCCTACGAGAACGTCTTCGTGCATTGGCTTGTGGCGAGCGGTCAAGCCGAACGCGCCGGCACCGCCGTCGCCTGGCGCGATGCGGGCGGTGCGATCGACGGCTTCTGCTATCTCGGGCGGCAGATCGTACCGTGCGGCGATTGCAACGCGGCGCTCGCGGCCTTTGCCGAGCGCGCAACGCGCAGTCCCCGCGCAAGCATGATCGCGGGACCGCGCGCAGCGGTCGAAGGACTCTGGTCGCACGCCGAACGCTCGT
>Ga0302311_10008422_pt1 | contig 10376 bp, 9 predicted proteins | sample III_Palsa_N1_3_FD_200449 | JGI IMG/M metagenome (GOLD analysis project Ga0302311, IMG submission 200449) | Peat permafrost microbial communities from Stordalen Mire near Abisko, Sweden - III_Palsa_N1_3 | ecosystem: Environmental > Terrestrial > Soil > Palsa > Peat permafrost | place: Sweden...
CCGAGCGCCACTGCCAGTACTCGACGGCTTCGGAGCCGTGGCCGATGGCGTTCCAGGCCATCGCGCGGACCTCGCCTTTGTTGAGGGCGTTGTTGTCGGCGGACCAGTTGACGAAGCCGGGTTGGGTTTCCATGACCCAGAAGTTTTTGCGGAGAAAGCCGCGGGTGAGGTCATGGGTGGCGCCGTTGTGGATGGGGTCCAGCTGGCCGGTGCCGACGTAGTCGTCCCAGGAGGCGAAGTCGAGGTCCTGCGAGACGGTGTAGTGGTCGTAGGCGTCGAACCAGCCCATCATGTTGGTGGTGATGCGTTGGCGGGGGTCGGCGTAGGCGCGGATGGCGTCGAGCTGGTTTTTTTGGTAGCTGCGCCAGGTTTCAGAGACGAACTGACGCCAGTTGAGGAGCAGGCCGGGGTTGCCATAGGTGCTCTGGATGGGGATCTGACGCCAGTCCTGGTAGGTCTCGGACCAGTAGGCAGTAGTCCAACGGGTGTTGAGGTTGTCGAGGGTCTTGTACTTGGCGTGGAGCCAGTCCTGAAAGCGCGTGCGGTCGGCGTCGGCGTAGCTTTCGCGGGCGTACTCGTTGTCGATCTGCCAGCCGATGACGTTGGGGTCGTGACCGAAGCGCTCGGCCATTTTGGTGGCGATGCGGGCGGCCAGCTCGCGGTATTTGGGGTCGGACCAGTCGAACTGCTGGCGGTTGCCGTGGCCGTCCTTCTGGCCGTCGGGGTTGGTGCGGAGGGTTTCTGGGTACTTCGTCGTCAGCCACGCGGGCGGGGCTGCGGAGGGTGTGCCGAGGACGACGGCGATGTGGTGGCGCTCGGCGGCGCGGATGGCGTGCGCGAGCCAGTCGAGCTGGAAGTTGCCCTCGGAGGGCTCCATGGTGGACCAGGCGAACTCGCCGACGCGGACGAAGTGGATGTGGGCCTGCTCCATGAGGGCGAGATCGGCGTCCCAGCGGGACTCGGGCCATTGCTCGGGGTACCAGGCTGCGCCGAGGAGGAGCGGGGGTGTGCGGGGCTCGGCGGGGAGTGGGGCCTGGGCGAGGGTGGCGAGGGGTAGGACGAGGGCTAGGACGGCGGCGAGACGCTTCATAGATAGATCACTCCGGAGCAACAGGAGGATTGTACGAGCTAATGAAACCGGTTGCGAGCGGTGTTCGTCCGTCCCAACAACAAAAGGCGCAGCCGATTAGCCGCGCCCTTTGTGCTTACAGCGTGGAAAGGCTACGCGCGGGACATGTAGGTGCCTTCGGCGGTGTCGATGCGGATCTTTTCGCCTTCGTTGATGAAGGGAGGGACGTTGACGACGAGGCCGGTCTCCATCTTGGCGGGCTTGGTGACCGAGCTCGCGGTGGCGGACTTGATGCCCGGTTCGGTTTGGACGACCGTCATCTCGACCGAGGTGGGAAGCTCGATGCCGACGGCCTTGCCGTCGTGGAAGCTGACCTCGATGAGGATGTTGGGCGTGAGGTATTCGACGGCGTCGCCGAGTGTGTCGTGCTTGAGGGCGGTCTGTTCGTAGGTGTTCTGATCCATGAAGTAGTAGTCGTCGCCATCGTTGTAGAGAAACTCCATCTTGATGGATTCGACGTGGACGCGGTCGATGGGATCAGGCGAGCGGAAACGTTCGGTATACATGGCGCCGGTACGGATGTTCTTGAGCTTGGCCTGGATGAAGGCGCGGAGATTGCCGGGGGTGCGGTGTTCGATGGCGAAGACGAGATGAAGATCGTCCTTGAATTTGATGACCATGCCGGGGCGCATCTGGGTGGCGGGGATCGACAAGTGAAGCTCCTGATTCTTTGCGAAAATTGCGGGCGGTGAGTTCAGCCCAATCCTTTGATTGTAGCGAAGTACAGGGATTAGGGGGTAGGGATTAGGGATTAGGTTTGTCGCTGCTGGGGTGGAAGAGCTTTTTGAAGAAGTGGCCGATGGCGTGGAAGATGTCGTGTGCGCCGGGTGGGGAGGGTGGCGGGGTGGTAGAAACCGGCGCAGCGGCGGCCGAGGGAGTTGGCGGGGCGGCGGTGAGCGAATCGGGTTGGTTACCACCTACGGCGAGGATGGCGGTGACCTGGGTGTGCTTTTCGCCGGCGGGTGGGGAGTTGTCCGGCAGCGTTGCAGGCGCCAGACCCTGGCTGACGGCCGCAGGGAATGGGTGCTGGGCGGCGGCGGTGGTGGGTGTGGTGGACTCGCCGGGAGTGGCGGCGATGGCGATGGGTTCGACAGGTGCGGGGCAGCCGCAGGAGGAGGTTTCCTTGTCGACGACCTCGCGGAGGCTGCCGTGCTCGAAGAGGACGTGCTGACCGGGCAGGAGGCTGTAGGTGGCGCTGGAGAAGACGTCCGCGAGCTGCAGCGTGGGGGCGGTTGGGCCGGCGTTATCGACGCAGGTATCGCCATTGGGCGTAACGCGGAGGCTGAGGGCCAGCGGGCCTTGCGTGGTGAAGGTGAAGCGCAGGTCGGGGGTGAGGATGACGTCTTGCGGCTCGGAGGGGGTGCGGAGCTCAAAGGCGCCGCGGTCGAGCGCGAAGAGCAGCGAGGTGCCGGTGCCGGAGCGCAGCAGGTGGAACTGGCTGGTGGCGCAGACGAGGACCTGGCCGCCGCGGGCGAGGTCGATGGGCGCGGGGTGGTCGTAGGCGGTGATGCTGGCATTGGAGATGAGGGTGGCGCGCTCAGCATGGACTTCGAGGCCACCGGTGACGAGCGCATCGTGCGTAGCGACTGTGCCCATGGGTTGCTGGGCGTTGACGGCAGCGGAGAGCGTGAGAAGGAGAGAGAGACGGCGCATGGACTCTCTACAGGTTAACCCAGCACCGCCTTGCACGCTTATGCCCGTTGTATCACCTGTTTGGCGAAGCGTGCCATCTCGGTGTGTTGCGGAGAGCTTTGCAGCAGGACTAGCGAGCAGCCCGCGCCTTCGAAGTCGGCAAGCCGCTGTTGCACCTGTTCGGGGGTTCCGATGAGGCCGCTTTGTAAGCCGCGATTGGAGACGGAGTAGTCGCGCAGGGAGATCTTCTTTTCAAGCTGTGAGCCGGTGATCCACTGCTGATAGTTGGCGAAGCCTGCGGGTGACTGCGCGGGGTCGGGCTGTTGGGTGATGCGGTCGACTTCCCTGTTGGCCTCGGCTTCGGAGTCGCGGACGATGCAGTAGCCGGTGACGCCGAAGATCATGGGCGGAAGGTGCGGATGGAGCGCGCGGCGGGTGCGCATGTCGGCGATCTTGGTGGCGATGGTGTCCGGCGAGTCGCCGTGCATGAGGTAGGCGTCGCACTTGGCCGCGATCAGGTTCTTAGCCGCTTCGGATTCGCCACCGGCGTAGAGCGTAGGCCGCGTGGCTCCCTCGGGCGCGCGAGAGAAGGTGCGCGAGGGTGAGGGTTTGGGGCTGAGGATGTTGTCTTCGACGTTGTAGAAACGGCCGTTGTAGCTGGTGTGCTGCGCGCTCCAGCAGTTGTCGAGCACGTCGAGCCATTCGCTGGTGCGGGCGTAGCGGTCATCGTGCTCGTCGAAGGGAATGCCGTACTTTTTGGCCTCGTCGGCCCACCAACTGGAGACGACGTTGAGCGTGAGACGGCCATTGGAGATGCGGTCGATGTTGGCGGCCTGCTTGGCTAGCAGCGCGGGATTGTGGAAGGTGGGTCTGACGGCGACCATGAGTTCCAGCTTGTGCGTGACGGCGGCGAGCGCAGCGGCGGTGGACCAGGCGTCGAGCGAGTCGGCTTCCGGGCCCTTGATGTCGTTGAGGTTGAGCTCTGCGATGAGGGTCAGGTCGTAGCCGAGGGCTTCGGCCTGCTGGCAGAGGTCGCGAGTGTAGGCCCAGGTCGCGGGCATCTGTTCGTCGTCGATGTTGCGAAGCCAACCGCCGAAGACGGGTAGCCAGAAGCCATAGCGCATAAGGGGAGTCCTTTGGGTTAGCAAGTCAACGAGTTAGCGAAAAAGCCGTTTGTGCAATACGACTTCATTGGAACCGCCATCGAGACTTAATTTTGGGTAAACGGTCCATATCTTTTCAAAGTGACCAGAGAACTCCGGGTGTTCCCATGAGGCTTCTTCCGACCCGGGTGAATCTGCATAGGATCGCTGTCCAGGAAGGCGAAGGAAACTACCGGAGAAGACTACGCCTCCCTCTCCGATACGACGCCAAGTCCCTTTCGCAACCTTGCTTTGGTCATTTGTCGTAAGCTCTTCAACGAAGGTTTGATCGGCTTTCAAAACAAGAACTGCAGCTATGTTCGATTTGTTATAGGTGTAGGTGCCAGCCAAGGCGTCATAGTCATAGTTGGCAGCTATGCCATACCAAATCCAGAAGGCTGCGAAGCCAAGAATCAGCGACCCAACCGCATAGCCTACCCGCTTCAACATAAGCTCTCCAAATACCGTGACAAAAGCAGGTCCTTCGCTGCGCTCAGGATGACAATTCTGAGGATGGAACTTAGACCACTGCGGTAATGCCGGCTTCGACTTCGAGCCAGTCTACTAGCTTCACGAAGGGATCGAAGCCGAGGACGTTGGGGCCGTCGGCTACGAAGTTCGAGAGCGCGTTGGTGTCGTAGTAGTAGCGCTGGCCGTCGCGCGCGTCGGTGATGTACTCGACGCCGCCAATGTCGATGCCGGAGTGCTGCATGATTGTCTCGACGTCGCGAATGGCTTCGGCAGGCGGCTGAAAGGCTTCGACCGTGATGCCGGTCTTGGGTGCGTCGATGGCGCAGGCGCCACGGTTCAAGTCTGTGCCGGATGTCGTCCGGCAGATGTCTGCCGGGCAGAGATCGAAGGTTTCGCCCGTGATGTGGACCTTGATGGCGTAGAGGAACTTTCCGTTGAGCACCTCGACGCGAACGATGTGGGCATCCTGCGCGGGGATGAACTCCTGCACAAGCGCGGTGGAGTCCAGACCGAATTGAAGAGCGTTTTCGCTGCCGGGCTGGGCTTCGACAGCGTGACGAAGCTGCGACAAGCCGTCAAAGCGTTTGACGCCTGCGCCGGAGCCGCCGATGTTCGGCTTCACGACGATGGGCCACCGCAGGCCTTCACTGGCTTCGAGCGCCTGCACGGCGCGATGGATGATCCGGGCCTTGGGGTAGGGGATGTTCAGCTTGTCCATAAGGACGAGCTGGCCGGCCTTGCTTAGCTCGGAGCTGAAGGCCTTGAAGCCGTTGATGACCTTGACGCCGCGAGCCTCCAGGTGCTCCAGGAAGCCGAGCGTGTAGAAGATCTGGTCGCCATGGTCGCGGTTCCAGGCCGAGGGGCTCATGCGGTTGAAGACCATCGAATACTTCTCTTCCGGATGATCTTCCGGCGAGTAAAAATGGTCCGGCGCGAAGAGCTTGACGTAGGGCGTGCCGCGGCGGTCGAGCTCCGCAAAGAGCGGCTTGAACCAGTTCGGCTGCTCGTAGTAGATGGCGATGGGAAGTGTGTTCGACATGGCTTTAGAGTTTGACTCGGGGCTGCGGGTTGAAGATTCGGGAAGCTGGTTGGCTACTGTTTGAGGAAGTTCGCGATGAGCTGCTTGCCGTGGTCGGTTAGGACGCTTTCAGGGTGGAACTGGACGCCTTCGATGGGGAGCTTGCGATGGCGGAGGGCCATAATCGTGGACTCGCCGGCGACGCGGGCAGAGATCTCCAGCTCGGCCGGGAAGTTCTCTTCCGCAACGATGAGCGAGTGGTAGCGGGTGCAGGTCATCGGTTTGGGAAGGCCGCGGAAGATGGTGCGGCCGTCGTGCGCGACGACGCTGGTTTTGCCGTGCATGAGCTTGTCGGCGCGGATGACGTCGCCACCGAACGCCGCGCCGATCGCCTGGTGTCCGAGGCAGACGCCGAGGAGGGGTATTTGCTGCTTCTTGGGAAGCGCGGCAAGATGCTTGACTAGCGGGATGAGGATGCCGGCTTCCTGCGGGGTGCAGGGCCCGGGCGAGAGCAAGATGTGGTCAGGGTTCATCGCGACGATCTGTTCCGGGGTGATCTCGTCGTTGCGACGGACGACGACCTCCGCACCCAGCTCGCCCATGTACTGGACGAGGTTGTAGGTGAAGGAGTCGTAGTTGTCGAGCACGAAGACCATCCCTCTATGGTATCGCGCCGGAGAAGACATGCCGAATGAGCTGTAAGACAAGTTAATTTTTACCTATATACGACTTTCGTACCCTAGCGGCGAGAGGCAAAGTAGCCGATAAAGGTAGTAGCGCCACGACCACACACCACAGAACCCACCCCGGGCCAAACGAAGATAGCTGGCGGACCGCTTCCGATGCTCACCTTTCAAGAGTCGCTACTGATCTTTGGTGTCACGATCCTCACATGCGGCAGCGTGGGGCTGCTGGCGGTGCGGCTGAGCAACAAGATGTTGAAAGGACTCGGCTGGCTGGGTGGCGCCTTCGCGATGGGCGGCGGCGGAGCGTTGCTGTTCGTCTTCCAGAACAGGATTTCGCCGGTGTTCGGAGTCGCGCTGGCCGACCTGATGGTTCTGGCGGTCTTCGTGTTGCTGCATGTGGGCGTCCTGGAGATGGTGGAGAGCGACATCCTCTTCCCAACGTTTGGGGTTGTTCTTCTGCTGCTGCAGGCAGGCGTCAGCCTGCTGTCGCTGTCCGTGCCGGAGCTAGCGAATACACGCATGGCATTCATGGGACTTTGTGTCGCGGCGCAGACTACGCAGACTGCCGTGAGACTGTTTCGCGCGGGGGAGCAGGCTATGCGCACGCCGGCATGGTTTTGCGCCGCGGTGCTGGTGCTGTTTGCGTTGTTCAACACGGTGCGCGCCACGGCCATTTGGCTGGGGCTGCCGAACCATCCGCACCGGTTTGACCAGGAGGAGATGCTGACACTTGGCATATATCTCTCCGTCGCACTGGGTATCGCGTTCTGCTTCTTCTGGATGACGACAACCATGCTGAGCATGGGGCTGGAGCGGATCGCTACAACCGATCCGCTGACGAGGCTGTTCAACCGCCGGGGGTTTCTGCTGTGGAGCGACAAGGAGATGGTCAAAAGCCAAAGGACGGGCATCCCTTTTTCGATGTTGATGATCGATATCGACCACTTCAAGAAGATCAACGACGACTATGGCCATGCGGCCGGGGATATGGCGCTGTGTACCGCGGTGGAGCGGATGCAGTCGGCGATCCGTGGAATCGATGTACTGGCACGGTGGGGCGGCGAGGAGTTTGCGGCCGTGCTGCCGAATGCGAACCATGAGGCTGCGATGATCGTGGCCGAGCGACTGCGGGGCAACGTGGAGCGAATTCTGATGTCGGCGCGGAGAATCGGCGAGGAACGGAAGTCGCCGGGTCTGCGGCTGACGGTGAGTGTGGGCATCGCCACCTATAACGGCCCGGCGGATAGCGTGGATGCCATGCTGCGGCGCTCCGATGCGAATCTCTACCAGGCCAAGGCCGCAGGCAGAAATCGCGTACTGGCGGAACAGGAGCTGGGGCGGATAAGCGCTTAGCGTTGGCGGCGGGCAACAGCAGACGTGCCGTGGGACTCCAATGCTGTATGTTCCTGACGAATCCAACACGAACGAAACACTTTGCGGCGATGGTGCTGATTGGCGATGGCGTGATGGCACTGGTGCATCCGCAGCGGGATGCGAACGCCTGGAAGACCGGGCCGAAGCCCTGGCGCAACCTGATGCATGCGCTCTCGAAGCGTCCAGTGCTGACGCGCGCGATTGGTGTGGCGCAGATCGTCGGCGGCGTATGGTGGGCGCTGCATCAAGAAGACCTCGACGACTAGCTGCCTGCGGTGGTCGGCTCGCGTCGGGACTCTTTCCAGCAGAAGACGATTAGGCCTGCGAGCAGCGGCAGCAGCCAAACCACGCGCGCCTGAAAGCGCGAGTCTACCTCTGACGCGACGGCTGTGATGAAGGCGTTGGCGATGAGCGTGGGGATGATGACGGTGAGGAAACCCAGGAACCCTGTCTGGCGGGTGCGCCACAACCACGGCAGAGACGCGGCGAAGATGAGAATCGCGGCGTAGATGGGCCAGCGTTGGAGTTGCGTGAAGAACGTGGTGGGGACGACGCTGCGGGCCTGCAGGCTGCGCTCGTATCGGGCATGAGCGCCGGGCATGGTCTCTTCGATCGAGTCTTCCATCCAGGTATTGTTGTCGAAGTCATTCACGCCGAAGTCGTTGAGTTGCTCCACGAAGCTGCCGAGAGATATGGCTATCTGCTGGCGTGGATAGGCGCGCAGCGTGGCGAGTAGCAGCGGCATCTCCTGCTTCAAGATCAGCTGCTGGTCGGCGGGCGAAGACTTCGTCCAGATGGTATTGTCGCCCCAGATGAACTCGTCGTCGTTGTCGGGAAGATTCTTCACGTTCGCGCAGAGGACCCATTGCTCCGTTGCGCAATGCTGCTGCAGATACCACTTTTCGGGGCCGTCTGCGATGAAACGCGCGGAGAGATACGGCAGGCGCCTGCCGTTCAATGAGGGCTCATGGTAGAGATACGTGTGGAGCGCCACTTGAGCGACCGCCGCGGCCGCGACGAGCAGCGCGATCTCGCCCAATGCCCGGCCGCGATGCTGCATGAGGCGGCTCTTGAAGAGCAGTAGCGCGGCGAGGATAGCGATGATCCCAAGCGTCAGGACAAAGTGCGTGGAGTGGGAGACGATGCCGAACCAGGCGATGAGCGCGACGACCCAGTGCTCGGGTTTCGATAGGGTCTCCGGCGCGAAGACCAGCAGGCAGATGCAGAGATAGAGGATCGGCCCGAGGATGTCGGGCATCACGAGCGACACGTACCAGCTCATGCTGGTAAGCGCACTGAGCAGCGCCATGAGTATGAGGTACTTCGGAACTGTGTGCCGCACTACGAAGGCCCGTGTGACGAACCACACGATGTAAGCCGTCAGCAGCGCCTGCAGTGTCACGACGGGCCATGGGCTTATGCCCCAGTGGAACGCGAAGATTCCGAGGCTATAGAACTCAGAACGCATGGCAATGAAAGTATCGGGCCTATGTCGCAACGCCTGGAGGACCGGAAGGCCTTCGCCGAGGTAGCTGAGGGAGTCGGCGTAGAGAAGTGGGTAGCGGTTGAGGAACGCGGGCCATGCGGATAGAAGCGCGGCGGCGAGGATGGCGAGGGCGTGGGCGCCTCGGCCATGCAGGGTCGTTCGGACTCGGGGTGTGCTGGGAGGCATGGGCTAAGGCGTTGCGAAATTGTATCGCGGCTACTGCTGGCGGGCGCGTTCGATGGCGCGCACAACGGCCTTCGCCTTGTTGCCACACTCTTCGTGTTCCTTCTGCGGAACGGAGTCCGCAACGATGCCTGCGCCGGCCTGGATGTAGCCCCTTTCGCCATCCATGAAGAGTGTGCGGATAGCGATGCAGGAGTCGAGGTTGCCGCTGAAGTCGGCGTAGAAGATAGCGCCGCCGTAGACGCCGCGGCGCGTGGGTTCGAGCTCTTCGATGATCTCCATGGCGCGAATCTTGGGCGCGCCCGAGAGCGTGCCCGCCGGGAAGCAGGCGCGGAAGGCGTCGAGCGGTGCGAGATCTTTACGCAGTGTGCCCTCGAGCGCACTGACCAGGTGCATGATGTGCGAGTAGCGCTCGACGAACATCAGGTCCTTGACCTTGACGGAGCCGAACTCGGAGACGCGCCCCACGTCATTGCGGCCGAGATCGACCAGCATGATGTGCTCGGAGACCTCCTTCGCATCGGCCCGGAGATCGGCTTCGAGTGCGCGGTCAGCAGCTTCATCCGCACCGCGAGGCCGCGAGCCCGCGATGGGGCGGTACTCCACGCGGCCGTCGTGGACGCGGACGAGAAGCTCGGGCGACGAGCCGACGATGTGGCAGGGACGGGTGTTCGAATCCAGACCGAAGCGCAGGAAGTAGAGGTACGGCGACGGATTGACGATGCGCAGCGAGCGGTAAATCTCGAAGGGATCGACGTCAGGGATGACGTCGAAGCGCTGCGAAAGCACGCACTGGAAGATGTCGCCGGCGGTGATGTAGTCCTTCGTGGTTTCGACCGCGCGGAGGAAGTCGGCAGCCTTGGTGCGCGGCTTGATCTTGAGCGCGCCTTTAGCCGTGGAGCGTGGCTGCTTGGGGATCGCCGCGCTGAGCAGCCGCTCCAGCCGGTTGAGGCGGTTCCCTGCCTGCTTGTAAGCCGCCGCATTGATCGGTCCGCGCGCGCCGACCGTGACGATGAGATGAATCGCCTTCTTGACGTGGTCGAAGGCGAGAACCTCGTCGAAGAACATGAGGTGAGCGTCGGGGACGTGAAGTTCGTCGACAGCGAGCGTGGGAAGCTGCTCGATGGAGCGGACGACGTCGTAAGCGAAAAAGCCGACAGCGCCGGCGGTGAAGGGCGGCAGCCCCGGGAGCCGCGCGGGGGTTTCGCCTTCGAGCGCGATCTTGAGCTCGGTAAAGATGTCGCCAGAGTAGGTG
>Ga0302311_10008425_pt1 | contig 10372 bp, 8 predicted proteins | sample III_Palsa_N1_3_FD_200449 | JGI IMG/M metagenome (GOLD analysis project Ga0302311, IMG submission 200449) | Peat permafrost microbial communities from Stordalen Mire near Abisko, Sweden - III_Palsa_N1_3 | ecosystem: Environmental > Terrestrial > Soil > Palsa > Peat permafrost | place: Sweden...
CGCGGGTCGGGCGGCGGCGCCAGGTCGGCGTGCAGCGCGCAGTACGGGCAGTGGTCGAACGCGTGCGGCGCGGCGGGCGAGTCGTCGCGTGTCGAGACGTTCTTCGCCGCATCGACGGCCGTGGCCGCCGAGCAGACCTGATCCCAGGGCAGCCCGCGCGCGGCGGACAGCATGCCCGTGAGCGACGGCGCGAACGTCACCACCAGGATCGCGAGCAGGGCGATCCAGCGGGAGACGGTGCGGTAGCCGCGGCGGGTGGGCATGGCGCGATTCTACGGCCCGCGCGCCGGCAGGTTCGAAATCACGCCAACGCTCGCCTGAGCGCGGCGCCCGCATGGGCCACCGACTCGCGGCCGTCGTCGAACACCTGCCCCAGCGTGAAGAACGCGTGCAGCATGCCGTCGTAGCGCCTGCAGTCGACCGGCACGCCGGCGTCGGCCAGGCGCCGGGCGTAGGCCTCGCCCTCGTCGCACAGCGGGTCGCATCCGGCGACGATCACCAGCGCCGGCGGCAGGCCGCGCAGGTCGGGCGCGAGCAGCGGCGAGGCCAGCGGGTCCCGGCCGGCGGCCTCGTCGGCCAGGTAGTGGTTCCAGTTCCAGCGCATGCCTTCGGTCGTCAGCAGATACCCGTCGCCGTATTCGCGGTACGACGGCGTGTCGAACGCGTGGTGCGTGACGGGATAGACCAGCACCTGGTACGCGATCGCCGGGCCGCCGCGGTCGCGGGCCATGATCGCGACGGACGCGGCGAGGTTGCCGCCGGCGCTGTCGCCGCAGACCGCGAGGCGGCGGGCGTCGATGCCGATGTCGGGCGCGTGCGCGGCGAGCCATTGCAGCGCGGCGTAGCAGTCGTTCAATCCGGCCGGGAACCTGTGCTCGGGCGCGAGGCGGTAGTCGATCGCGACGATCTTGCAGCCCGACGCGTTGGCCAGCGCGCGGCAGGTCGCGTCGTGGCTGTCGAGGTCGCCGGTGACCCAGCCGCCGCCGTGCATGAACATCACCGCCGGCAGCGGCCCCGCGGCCGCGTCGCGCGGCGTGTACGCGCGGGCGCGCACGGGCTGGGCGTCGCCGCCGGGCAGCTCGAAATCGGCTATCGCGCCGACCTGTTCGTCGGACGGCGGGAGCAGCGCCTTCAGGCCGGCCCGCGCCATCTCGATGGTCAGCTCCGAGAGGGGCGGGCGGTCCAGCGCGTTGATCGTCGCGATGAAGGCTTCGGCCTGGGGATGCAGCGGCATGGGGTCTCCGAAGTGCCGGCCGTCGGTCCGCGGCCGTTCGTCGCGACTATGACAGGCCGCGTCAACCTGTCAAACAGGTTAAACGATGGCCATTGCGAACCCACCGCGATGCGCGGCATTCTTTCGTCGAGTAGCCGCGAAACATATCGGACAGGTTGATGGCCAAGCTGTCGCCGCGCCGACCCTGGCTCGCGGGTTGCCACGGTCGAGTCGATCCTCACGACCTACCGGAACACGCATGCCCAGCCGCATCGAAGACTACGCCCTGATCGGCAACCAGGAGACCGTCGCGCTGGTCGCGCGCGACGGCTCGATCGACTGGATGGGCATGCCGCGCTTCGACAGCCCGGCCTGCTTCGCCGCGCTGCTCGGCGCGCCGGAGCACGGCCGCTGGCAGGTCGCGCCGGCCGACGCCGAGGCGGTGGTCGAGCGCGCGTATCGCGATGGCTCGACCGTGCTCGAGACCCGCTTCGCCACCGCCGGGGGCGAGGTCAGCGTCATCGACTTCTTGGCCCGCCGCGCGGGCGCGTCCGACCTGATGCGCATCGTGCGCGGCGTACGCGGGCGCGTGGCGATGCGCACCGAGCTGGTCGTGCGCTTCGACTACGGCGCGGTCGTGCCCTGGGTCTCGCGGCGGCCGGACGGCCGCCTGCACTTCACCGCCGGCCCCGATCGCCTCACGCTGGCCACGGCGATCGGGCTGCACGGCGAGGACCTGCGCACCGTCGGCGACTTCGAGGTCGGCGAGGGCGACGAGGTGACGTTCGCGCTGACCTGGCAGCACTCGTGGCGCGACGACCTGCCGGCACCGGACGTCGCCGCGGCGTTGACCCAGGTCGAGGCGCAGTGGGACGCGTGGTCGGCCAGGCTGCCGGAAGGCGACCAGGTGTCCGAGGCGGTGCGGCGATCGCTGGTCACGCTGAAGGCGCTGGCGCACTGGGAGACCGGCGGCATCGTCGCGGCGGCCACGACGTCGCTGCCCGAGAAGATCTGCGGCACGCGCAACTGGGACTATCGCTTCTGCTGGCTGCGCGACGCGACGTTCACGCTGTACGCGCTGCTGGGCCTGGGCTTCGTCGACGAGGCCGAGTCGTGGCGCGCGTGGCTGGTGCGCGCGGTGGCGGGCAGGCCGGACGACCTGCAGATCATGTACGGCGTGGCCGGTGAACGGCGCCTCGACGAGTACGAGGTGCCGTGGCTGCCCGGCTACGAGAACTCGGCGCCGGTGCGCGTGGGCAACGCCGCGGCGGGGCAGGTGCAGCTGGACGTCTACGGCGAGGTGCTGGACGCGCTGTACGTCGCGCGCCAGGCCGGCCTCGCGTACGACGAGCGCAGCTGGTCGGTCGAGTGCGCGATGGTCGGCCATCTCGAGAAGATCTGGAACGAGCCCGACGACGGCATCTGGGAAGTGCGCGGCGGCCGCCGTCACTTCACGCACTCGAAGGTGATGGCCTGGGTCGCGTTCGACCGCGCGGTGCGCTCGGCCACCGAGTTCGGCCTCGACGGTCCGGTCGACCATTGGCGCGCGGTGCGCGACGCGATCCACGCGCAGGTCTGCGAGCGCGGCTTCGATGCGCAGCAGAATTCCTTCGTGCAGTCGTACGGATCGAGCGCGCTCGACGCCAGCCTGCTGCTGATCGCCGTCGTCGGCTTCCTGCCGCCCGAAGACCCGCGCATCCGCGGCACGCTCGCCGCGATCGAGAAGGGCCTGCTGCGCGACGGCCTGGTGCTGCGCTACGACACCGGCGATTCCAAGGACGGCCTGCCCCCCGGCGAAGGCGCCTTCCTCGCCTGCACGTTCTGGTTGGCCGACAACTACCTGCTGCAGGGCCGCATCGACGACGCGCAGGCCGCGTTCGACCGCCTGCTCGCCTACCGCAACGACGTCGGGCTGCTGGCCGAGGAATACGACCCGGTCGCCAAGCGCCAGCTGGGCAACTTCCCGCAGGCGTTCTCGCACCTCGCGCTGATCAACACCGCCACCGGCCTCGCCGCGGGGCGCGCGGGCACCGCGCACCGGCGGGCGGCGGGGAGCGCGGAGACGAAGTGAGCGCTGGAGGCGTCGATCGACGGGGCAAGGGCGCTTGGACGCCACAGCCGCGCCGGCACGACGGCAACCGGCGGCAGGGCCTCCCGGAACAGCGCTGCGAATTCGACCTTGCTCGCCAGACCGGCGACCAGATCACCGTGCGAAGCTTCAGACATGTTGGTGAGCGGCGTGCTCGCAGCTGAAATCTGGAGATGCGAACATGAAGAGTCTTCCTTCCATGCTCTTCGCCATGGCGGCGGCTGGCGCGCTGTCGAGCGAGCCCGCGTCGGCGATGGACGTACCGTCGGGCCCGGGACTGATGCGCTGCACCGTCGTGGTCAGCCGCCTGTCGAGCCCGGAATTGGCCGACCGCATGCCGCTCCTGACGTGGGCGCAAGGCTACCTGTCCGGCATCGCCTCGGTGGCCACCGCGCTCGACGGCACGTCCGATGTCGATGTCCCGGCCTACGACCAACTGCAACCGCGCATCCTCGCGCTCTGCAAGGCCGACCCGAAGGCAGACCTGTTCCACGTCGCTCGCCGACTGTCGGCCGGGCGAACTCGAGGTCGGTGAGATCTCGGGCAACTGCCGCTCGCGACCGACGGCAAGCGGCCGACGGCGCCTCGGCGCCTGCGAGGCTCGACGCCTCCGCGGCCTGACGGGACGCCAGCGGGTTCGGTCGCCGCGGGAGCTTGTTTGGCCGCGCGAACCGGCGCATCCGACGCCCCCTCGGATGCCGGCCGCCGAAGTGCCGCCGGCCGTCCCGCAGCGCGTCACGAACGGCAGCGGGTGGCCCGGTGCCGCCCGAAGCGCCGAGCCGATCGCAACGCGCCCCGCTCGTCCTCGAAAGCTGGTCGGCCTGGAACGGCAGGGCCCCAGCGCCGGCTCGTCGCTCGTTCGGTGCCGATCGTCCGATTGAAACGGCGGTTTGTCGGAAGACGCTGGGCCGCGCCCTCGCGCGACCCTAGACTTTTCGCATCGGATTCCGATTCAACCAACTGGGGGAGAAGTCGATGGGCAATATCAGTACGCGGGCAGACCGAGCGACGTCGAGCGGCGGCATGTCGCGCCGCCAGGTACTCGTGGGCATGGCCGCCCTGGCGGCAGGTTCCGGTTCGATGGACGTGCGCGCGCAGGCGGCGACGAACTGGCCGCTGTGGACGATCGAAGGCAAGGGCGGCAAGGCCTATCTGACGGGCGAGACACCGGCGCGGCCGACGAGCTGGAAAGACGACCGGATCGAACGCCTCGTCGCGACGTGCTCGGCGTTCTGGACCGAGACCAACCAGACCCGGCACCAGGACTCGCAGGCGCTCATCCAGCGCCACGGCATGGACGCCACGGCGCCGCTGTTCTCGAAATTGAGCGAAGCGGATCGCCGGCGCGTCGCGAAGGTCGCCGAGATGGCGAAGACGCCGTTGGACGGCCTGGCGCCGTTCAGGCCCTGGCTCGCGGCATTCGCGCTCGAGGAGGCCTACTACGGCGCAATGAACTTCCCCGAGAGCGGCACGGCCGAGAAGGTGTTGTTGCCCAAGGCCGAGAGCGCCGGCGTGGCCTTGTCGAGCGAATTCGCGACGCAGGGGGACGTCATCACGTTCATGGGCGAGATGTCCCCGGTCGAGGATGTCCAGTACCTGCAGTACACGCTCGACCACATCCTGGACGGCACCGAGGCCAACGAACGCGTCTATTCGCTCTGGTCGCGCGGCGACATGAGCGGCGCGGAGCGCATGGTCCAGCGAATGAGGAACGACCAGCCCGATGTCTACAGGAAGCACGTCGTCGGGCGCAACAGGAACTGGGTGCCGCGCATCGATGCCATGCTGGACGGATCGAAGCCCGCCCTTGTTCTCGTGGGCCTGTACCACGTCGCGGGGCCCGACAGCGTGCTTGTCCAACTGAAATCGCGCGGGTTCACGGTTCGCGCGGTCTGAGCGTCGTCGTCGGCCGCGCGCTGACACATCGGCGACACGCCGCCTCGATGCCGATCGTCTCCGGCGCCGCCGGTGTCCCGTGCGGGACGGACACCCCACCCTCCGCGGTGATTGAATACGCCGATTCGATTCCGCTAGGAGACTGCGATGATTGGCGACTACTCGACGAAGACGCGCGACCTGCTGCAACGCCTGACGGCGTTCTTCGACCGGCACATCTATCCGAACGAGGAACGCTACCTGCGCGAGGTCGACGAGAACCGGCGTGCGGGCAACGCGTGGATCCCGTCGAAGGTCATCGACGAGTTGAAGCCGATCGCGCGGCGCGAGGGCCTGTGGAACCTGTTCCTGCCGCATCCGTACGAAGGGCAGGGCGGCATCTCCAACCTCGACTACGCGCCGCTGTGCGAGCTGATGGGCCGCGTGATGTGGTCGGGCGAGGTGTTCAACTGCTCGGCGCCCGACACCGGCAACATGGAGACGCTGGAGCGCTACGCCACCGACGCGCAGAAGCAGCGGTGGCTCAAGCCGCTGCTGGCCGGCGAGATCCGTTCGGCGTTCCTGATGACCGAGCCCGCGGTGGCGTCGTCGGATGCCACCAACATCCAGTGCACGATCCGCCGCGAGGGCGACGAGTACGTGATCAACGGCCGCAAGTGGTTCAGCTCCGGCGCGGGCAATCCGCGCTGCGCGATCTTCATCGTGATGGGCAAGACCGACACCGAGGCGCCCCGCCATGCGCAGCAGTCGATGGTGCTGGTGCCGCGCGACGCCCCGGGCGTGACGGTGGTGCGGCCGCTGACGGTGTTCGGCTACGACGACGCGCCGCACGGCCACATGGAGGTGACGCTCGAGGACGTGCGCGTGCCGGTCGCCAACATCCTGCTCGGCGAAGGCCGCGGCTTCGAGATCGCGCAGGGCCGCCTCGGCCCGGGCCGCATCCACCATTGCATGCGCTCGATCGGCGCGGCCGAGCGCGCGCTCGAATCGATGATCGACCGGCTCGCGGTGCGCGTCGCGTTCGGCAAGGCGCTGTCGGAGCAATCGATCTGGCACGAGCGCATCGCCGAGTCGCGCTGCATGATCGACCAGGCGCGGTTGCTCACGCTCGACGCCGCGCACAAGATGGACACCGTCGGCAACAAGGACGCGCGCTCCGAGATCGCGATGATCAAGGTCGTCGCGCCCAACATGTCGTGCAAGGTGGTCGACTGGGCGATCCAGGCGCACGGCGCTGCCGGCGTCAGCGCCGACTTCTGGCTCGCCGACGCCTACGCGCAGCAGCGCACGGTGCGCATCGTCGACGGGCCCGACGAGGTGCACCGCAACGCCATCGCGAAGATCGAGATTGCGAAACGAGCGGGGCTCAAGCTGCCGAAGACGGCAGCCTGAACGTCAGCGGTGGTCGCCCTCGGGGCGGCCGCCGGCACCGTGCCCGCCCGGATTGCCGCGCATCTGCGGCGCCGCGCGCGCGTGCTCGACCTGCGGCTCGCCGAAGCCGCCCGGGTGCTGCGTGGCCGCGGTCTGCGGCATGCCGTGGTTGTTGCCCATGCGTTGTTCGGGCATCGAGATGGCGCGGGTCTCGTGCTCGGCCTGTTCGTGCGTCGGCTCGTTGTGCTGGGCACCCTCGAAGCGGCGCTCGCTCGCGGTGGGCGCCGTGTGGTAGTGCGAGGCACCGCCGGTGAAGCTCTCGGCGTGGGTCGCGCGCGGCGTCACGCTGCCGCGGTAGACGTCGTGCACCCGGCCTTGCGGAATGTTGTTGACGGCCGTGTTGTAGCGGAAATGACCCGCGTCCCAGCGCCCGCCGGCGTAGCCGTGGCCGCCGTAGCCGTAGCCGTAGTTGATGCCGCCGTAGTAGCCCACCTGCGCGCCCCAGTAGCCGTGGTGCCAGCCGTAGCCGCCGTTGAGGAAGCCCCAGTAGCCGGGTGTCCACAACAGGCCGATGCCGGGCGGTTGCACCCAGGTGCCCGGGACCCAGACGTAGTCGTTGTTGGCGGCGTCCCAGGCCCAGTAGCCGGGCGTCCAGAGGTAGCCGTCGCCGGGGATCGGCGGCTGCGCGTAGTACGGCAGCGGCGGCGGCGCGATGCCCACCGAAATGGAGACCTGCGACCACGCGGCCAGCGGGGCCATCAATGCCAGGCCGAGGGCCAGGGTCGTGCGCTTGAATGCGGTGTTTGTCATCGGACTGCCTTTGGAAACAATGGCAGCGCGAAATGTCGCGATGCTCGGCAGTCCCTCGGCAATCGGCGAGCCTGCGGCCGGATCAGGGCTCGAGCGACTGGCGGAAATACACGACGCGTCCGGTCTCCTCGAAGCCGAGTGCGCGATGCATCGCGTGGCTGGCCGCGTTGTCCGGCAAGGCCTTCGATCGGCCGACGTGCAGGCGCGGATCGCGATGTCCATCAGCGCGCCGCCTCGATCGGATTGCCGTACAGCGGCTTCGCGCCGAACTGCGTGCTGATCGCGTATGACACGGCGCAGGCCAGCATCACCGGCACCGTCAGCTGGAACTGGTTGGTCATCTCCAGCACCATCGTGATGGCCATCAGCGGCGCGTGCGTCGCGGCGGTGAGCACCGCGGCCATGCCGATGACGACCAGCGAGCGCGGGTCGCCCACCCACGCGGTCGGCAGCCACAGCGCGGCCACCTGCGCCATGACGCCGCCGGCCGCGGCGCCGACGAACAGCGACGGCGTGAACATGCCGCCGATCGCGCCGCTGCCCGAGCTCCACGACGTCGCGATGACCTTGGTGACGAGCACCGGCGCGAGCCATTGCCAGGGATCGCTGCCGGCCAGCGCGCGCGACACCACGCTGTAGCCGTTGCCCCAGACCTCGGGCACGAACGCCGACAACGCGCCCACCAGGAGGCCGCCGAGGGCGAGCCGCAGCGCGGGCGACTTCGCACGCGAGAACAACTTGCGGCTGCGTTCCACCAGCAGCAGGAAGCCCCAGCCGAAGCCGCCGAACAAGAGGCTCGCCACGAGCGTGAACAGGATGCTGGACGGCAGCATCGCGATCGGCGCGGTGACGTACAGCGGCTTCGGATCGACCATCACGTAGACCAGCGCGCTGGCAGTGCCCGCGGCGACCAGCACCGGCGCGACCGTGTGCCGCGCGAAGAAGCCGAGCGCGAGCTCCAGCACGAACACGACCCCGGCCACCGGCGCGTGGTACGCCGCCGCGATGCCCGCGGCGATGCCGCACACCATGATCGCCGAGCGCTGCTCCGGCCGGATCGGCACGATGCGCGCGAGCCACGCCGAGCTCCAGGCCGCGAGCTGCACCATCGGGCCTTCGCGGCCGATCGATGCGCCGGTGCCGATCGACAGCGCCGCCGACACCGTGCGCACGAGGTTGGCGCGGTCGTTCAGGTCGACCCGGCCTTGCCGCGCGGCATCGATGTAGTCGAGGTAGTGGTCGCCCTGCCTGCCGCGCGCCACCCAGCGCGCGCCGTATTGCAGCACCAGCCCGGCCAGCAGGCCGCCGGTCGCGCACACCAGCGGACGCTGCCAGGCGGGCATCGAGCGCGCGGCCTCGACGAGTCCGCTGCTCTGCCGCGTGAACAGCCATTCGATCTGCAGGGTGAGCCAGCGGAACGCGAGCGTGGCGCTGGCGGCGGCAGCCCCGGCGGCCGCGGCCCACAGCCACAGGCGCAGCGTCGAGGCGGTCGACGCGAGGATCGCGAAGCGGCGCCGGCGAACGGGCGGCTCGGCAACGGAGGTGGCGGCGGTGTCGTCGTCGACGCTGGACATGGCCCCATTGTCGGGGCATCCGCGCCTCAGGCGGCGGGACCGGCCGCGTCGCCTTCCTTGCGCACGGCCGTGGCCAGCAGCACGGCCGCCGCGGCGCCGAAGGCCGACACGCCGAACGGGTTCTCGGCGATGACGCCGGCGACCTGCTGCAGCGCATCGGGGCTCACCTGTTCGACGAAGCGCGCCAGCTCGAACACCTGTTCGCGCGAGAAGTCGGCCAGCTCGTCGATGGGCAGCGCGGCGCCCAGCGCGCTCGCGCGGTCCAGCAGTCCCGCGAACGCGCCCGAGGCGACCGCCACCAGCGCGAGCGGCCCCAGCGGCTTGGCCAGCATCACCACGATGCGGGAACGCTGCACGGCGCTCGCGCCGGCGTACAGACGCGACGCGAGTCGCGCGGCGCGCGAGCGTTCGCCGGGTTGCCGCGTCGCGATTCCGAGCGCCGTTGCCCGGCGCGTGACCTCGGCCTCCAGGGCCGTGTCGATGTCATTGTCCATCGGTTCTTGCTCCACCTTGATTTCTGCACGGATGGAGTGGTGCCGGCCACGCGGGTTCCGCGAGGAGGCGTATGCCAATGTAAAAGACGGCGTCGGTTCAGCGACATGAAATCGCGGTGTCACGCCAGCTTCACGGATCGGTCACACGTCATCTAGATGATTGCCTCCGGTGCGCAGCTCGCGTGCCTTGGAGACTTCATGGACGACATCGCGATCGACGTGCGCCAGCTGCACAAGACCTTCGGCACCGCGCCGGCGCTGCGCGAGGTGTCGCTGCAGGTGCGCCGCGGCGAGATGGTGGCGCTGCTGGGCGCGTCGGGCTCGGGCAAGTCGACGCTGCTGCGCCACCTGAACGGGCTGCACCATGCCGACGCGGGCACCGAGTCGAGCATCTGCCTGCTGGGACGCTCCGTGCAGCAGGGCGGCAGGATCGCGCGCGACATCCGCGCGACGCGTTCGCGCGTCGCCGTCGTGTTCCAGCAGTTCAACCTGGTCGAACGCCTGCCGGTGATGGTCAACGTGCTGGCCGGCGCGCTGCATCGGCTGCCGCTGTGGCGCGGGCTGCTGCGGCGCTTTCCCGCAGCGGAGATCGCGCGGGCGCACGAGGCGATGACCCGCGTGGGCATCGCGCGTCTCGCGTGGCAGCGCGCGTCGACGCTGTCGGGCGGCCAGCAGCAGCGCGCCGCGATCTCGCGCGCGCTGGTGCAGGGCGCCGAGATCATCCTGGCCGACGAGCCGATCGCCTCGCTCGATCCGGAGGCCAGCCGCAAGGTGATGCAGTCGCTGGCCGACGTCAACCGCGACCTCGGCGTCACGGTGCTGGTGTCGCTGCACCAGGTCGACTTCGCCTTCGCGTTCTGCCCGCGCACGATCGCGCTGCACGAGGGCCGCGTCGTGTTCGACGGCCCCACGCGCGCGCTGACGC
>Ga0302311_10008427_pt1 | contig 10369 bp, 10 predicted proteins | sample III_Palsa_N1_3_FD_200449 | JGI IMG/M metagenome (GOLD analysis project Ga0302311, IMG submission 200449) | Peat permafrost microbial communities from Stordalen Mire near Abisko, Sweden - III_Palsa_N1_3 | ecosystem: Environmental > Terrestrial > Soil > Palsa > Peat permafrost | place: Sweden...
ATCCTCACCCATTGCGCTTCGCTAAGCTCATAACGCTTCACACCCATCTGCGACCTCCGCTCAAGCGGAGACCTATGAATCACGCATCAAAGTCCGCGTGAATCCCTGAATGTGGATTGGTCCTAGTCCACCACCTCAGGGCGCGATGCGCGCCTTGTCCATGGTGAAGGCGAAGGGGTTGGTCGAGTATTCGCTCAGCACGCCCGTCACCGAAATCGTCGATCCCGCCTTTGGCGCCACGGCGGGCGCTTCGGCGAACTTCAGATGAAGATCCGACACCCCAGCCTCCTGGTTGGCGGGCAGGATGGCGCCGTCAAGGCCGCCGGATGAAACCGCCAGCACCTTGACCGGCAGCTTCAGCTGCGCGCCGCGCGTCTGAAAGTCGACGATCTCCTTCCAGACCTTGTCGGCCGCGGCCTTGTTGGCGGGCGAAGCGTCCCGCTGGGCCAGGATGAACTCCCAGTCGGACAGGGACAGGTCGGACAGCGAGCCGCCCTGGGCCGCCAGCACCGCGATCTCCGCCGCCGACGGCGCGTGCTTGACCGCAAATCCGGCGGGCGGTTCGGGCTGGGCGGCGGACTGCGAGACCAGCACATCCCAGCCTTGATCGCTGCCGTGGTAGCGAACGAAGCGCGCCTTTGCGTTGGCCTCGATGGAGGTTTTGGCGGCGGGGGTCTGCGCCAGGTTGAAGGCGCGCGCCGCCCACCAGAAGCCCGCCGGATCCACCGGATCGGACTGCATCAGGCAGACCGCGTACTGATAGGTGTTGTTGAGATCGGTCGGATCCGCCTTCAGCGCCGCCTGATAAAAAGGCCTGGCCGCCGCGTAGTCGGCATGGATCAGGGCGCGAAAACCCAGGGCGCCATTGAAGTCCGCCGTCATCTGGTTGCGCATGTTCGCAACCTCGGTGTCGGTGGCGCCTTCGGGCGGCTTCCAGGTCGCCAGCGCCTTCAGGCCCTTGTCGGCCTCGGCGGCGGCGTCATCGGCATAGGTCTTGGTCTGCGGCGTGGTCGGACCCACCGCCTTGGCGCGGATCAGCACCACGTCGATGGCCAGCGCCCGGGCGTTGTCCGGTCGCAGCGCCAAGATTTTGCGCGCGTCCTGGTCGACCTTGTCCGGCTCGTTGTTGACCTGGCGCGCCGCCATGGCCTGCTCCAGGGCGTCGATCCGCTTCGCGCTGGCGGTATATTTGGCGGCGAAGGCCTCCATGGCGGCGGCGCGCGGCCCTGGCTCGGCCATGTTCACCGCGGCCTGATAGGCCGTCTGCTCGGCGGTATCGGGGACCGGCGCGGAAGCCAGCGCCGGCGTCGCGCAAAACACCGCTGCCAGACCAAGCAAGCCGAGGCCCAGCCGCCCGTAGCAACCGCCGGCCTGAGCAGGCGTTGTTCGTCTAAGCAACAGACGCGCCGGAGCGAGCCTCAATGAGGTCAGGCTTGGCGCCCATTCGGAGAATAACGCCATGCTTACCTGGGCTCTCGTCTTCCTGGTCGTCGCGCTGATCGCCGGCGTGCTGGGTTTCACCACCATCGCCGGCGCGTCGATCGCCCTGGCCAAGATCCTGTTCATGATCTTCCTGGTGCTGTTCGTAATCTCGCTGGTGATGCACCTAATCCGAGGCCGAACTGTGGTCTAGTTTAGGCTCTTGAGACTCTAACCCGCCAGACTTTTCGCTTTCGGCAGGAGGTCCGGGAAGTTCGCTTCCCGGCCTTCTCTTTTGGCCATGAAGGCCTCGCCCATGTGAGGGCCTGAGAACATCGAGGACTGCCAGATCGCCAGATAGTCGAGGGCGTCCTCGGTGTCGTGCTCGCGGGCGTAGTTGATCATCACCTTCGAGCCCGTCACCGCCAGCGGCGACTTCGAGGCGATCTCCCTGGCGGTGGCCAGGACGTGCTCCACCAGAGCCTCCTGGGTGTCGAACACCTCATTGACCAGGCCGATTTCCTTGGCCCGAGCCGCCGGCAGACGCCGCCCGGTGTAGGACAGCTCGCGCACCCAGCCCTGCGGGATCAGCTTGCACAGGCGCGGGAAGGTGCCGACGTCGGCGGTCATGCCGATGTTGATCTCCTGGATGCAGAAGAAGGCGTCGGCGGTGCAGTAACGCACGTCGCAGGCCGAAACCATGTCCACCGCGCCGCCGATACAGCCGCCCTGGATCGCCACCAGCACCGGGATGCGGATTTCGTCCAGGCAGGAGAAGCTCTTGTGCAGGTTCCTCAGCCCGTGCCGCGCCGTCTCGGCGGCCACGTAACGGTCCTGCTTGCCGGCGGCCGCGCCGGCGACCGGCGAGTCGCCGCCGGTGAAGACCGCCAGGTCCATGCCGGCCGAGAAATGCTTGCCGGTCGATGAGATGACGATGCAGCGCGCCTTGGCGTTGTCGTCGATGTCATTGATGATTTCCGGCAGCTCGCGCCAGAAGGCGCGGACCATGCTGTTCATGGCCTCCGGCCGCTTGAGCTGGAGATGGGCGACACCGCCCTCTATGGTCACATTGAAGCATTCATAGGCCATGGCGTGTCTCCGCCCTCTTGGGGGTTTGTGCGCGACCATACAGACTCGCGTCCGGCGGAAAAGGCTGACCACGCGTCAGGCTGGACCGTTCGACGTCCGGCGCCCTAGACCAAAGGGTATGAGTAGCGAGGCCCCATGGACGCAAAGCTGAACGCCGATTTCCGCCGCCAGGTCTTCGCCATCGAGACGGCCTCCGGACCCGGCGAGATCGCCGCCATCGCCTTTGGCGACTCAGGCCGGCCGGTGGATGTGGTGTTCGTCCACGCCAACGGTTTCAACGCCATGACCTATCGCTCGATCCTGGCGCCCCTGGGCGATCGGCTGCATGTGGTGGCGATCGACCAGCAGGGGCATGGGCGTTCGCCGCAGCGGGTCCCGACCGCGAGCCGCGACAGCTGGCTGCTGTTCCGCGATGACCTGGTCGCGGTGATCGACCAGCTGGGCGATCATCCCCTGCTGCTGTCCGGCCATTCCATGGGTGGGACGGCATCCGTCCTGGCGTCGGCGGTGCGTCCCGATCGGGTAAAGGGCCTGGCCCTGTTCGATCCGGTGATCATGGCCGAGGACATGGGCCGCCGCGTCGCGTCCGGCGAGGCGCCGGCCTTTTCGGACTCGCCGCTGGCGATCGGCGCGGCCAAGCGGCGTTCGGTGTTCGCCAGCCGCGACGAGGCCTTCTCCCGCTATCGGGGGCGCGGCGCCTTCACCACCTGGCCGGACGAGGCGCTGACCGACTATCTGGCGGACGGTCTTCGCGACCGGCCGGATGGCGAGGTCGAACTGTCCTGCGCGCCGGACTGGGAGGCGGCCAACTTCTCCAGCCACGCCCACGACGCCTGGGCGCCGCTGCATGCGGTCCGGGCGCCGACAACCATCCTGCGCGCGGAGCAGGGCTCGACCTGTTCGGCGGCCTCGGCCGAGCCCTTCGTGGATGCAAATCCCAAATTCACGGTCGAAACCATTCCCGGGACCACCCACTTCCTGCCCATCGAGCGGCCAGACCTGGTGCGCGAGACGATCCTGCGGATGGCGTGAGCTGGATCGTTCCGCCGGCGCTGTCCCCCACCGTCTCGTCGCTTCCGCTACGCTTCAGCGCCGATCCACCTCCCCCTCTCGCTTACGCGTGGGGTGAGGAGAACCCCCTCCTTTATCCTCACCCCCGAGCGAAGCGAAGAGAGGGGGAGACCATCCGCGAAGCGACGGTGGGGGCCCAGCGCCGGCGGATCGATCGCCCCTAAAGCGTCAACCCCTTCACAGCGCTGGCGTTCAAGACAGCCTGCGCCTCCGGCGAGACCGGCACGATCTTGCGCTTATCCAGGTCCAAGGTGACGGCGACGGCTTCCGACACGCCCCAGACACGGCCGGAGTCCGGGTCCAGCATCCAGTGGATCATCCGCTGGGTGCGGTGATCCACCGCGACCAGGCCGGAGCGAATCTCGATCCGGTCGCCCGCGCGCGGCCAGTCCAGATGCACCAGGCGATATTCCAGCACCGCGCCGCCCACCCGCTCCGGCCGCTCGGGCATGGCCTCGACAATAGCCCTGCGGGTGCGGCCGACCAGGCCGGGGATGCCATCCGAGACCCGGCCGATAAATTGCTCGGCGCTCATCCGCCCGAACACATCGCAGTCTCGCGCCATCACCGCGCCCGAGGTGAGGTGGACCAGATCCAGGGCGTCGGCCCGCGCCATGCTGGCCAGGCTGTCGACGGGCGAAAGGTCGATGCTGCGCGCGGCGGCGAAATCGGGAATGGGCGCGATCAGAGCTTCGGCCCGCCGGCGAGCCTCGTCCGACCAGGGGAAGGCGCGGCCCTCGCCTGGGGTGCGATGGCTGACCACGGTCTGGAAGCTGGCCGCCGGCTCGCCGGAGGCATGGTAGAGCACCTGCACCAGCCGCGCCTCGGTCTCGCCCATCTCCGCGACCCAGCCGCGCATGTGCAGCGCCGCGCCCGCCACGGCCTCGCGCAAGAAGCGGATATGCTGGTCCTGGATCAGCAGGGTGGCGCCGGCGGTGGCCGAGAAGGCGCGCGGCATGCCCAAGGCCGCGGCCAGGCCTACCAGACCCTCAAGCGCGCGCACGACATAGAAGCGCACATTCATGTGCCCCATCTCGTCGCATTCCCAGGTGTTGACGCCCCCGCGCCAAACCTCGACGCCGATGTCGTTCGTGATGGTCATGGGTTGGGCCGTAGAGACGAATGGCGGATGGCGCAAGCAAGTCGCGCCGCCCGGCTCCCAACACCGTCATGGCCGGGCTTGTCCCGGCCACCCATGGATCGTTCACGCACCATCCTTCGCCGCTCGCAACGCCGATGGATGGGTGGCCGGGACAAGCCCGGCCATGACGATGGGGATTAAGCGAACAGCTTGGCCCAGCGACGCTTCTCGCGGGTCTTCCAGGCGCCGCGGTGATAGGCGTCGGAGCCGATCAGCGGGACTACTGTGGTGGCCTCGGCGAACACCATCTGTTCGTGCGTGGTCTGCACCTTGCCCCACGAGGCCGCTTCCTGAAGGGTCGAGGATGAGCAGGCGCCGTCGCGCACATCCGCCACGGTGATCTGCACGGCGTAGCGGTGCATCTCCGCCTCGACGCCGAGGATTTCGGCGCACACCACCGTGTCCTGGGCGAAATTCTTCGGCACGCCGCCGCCGACCATGAACAGGCCCGTGACCCCCGCCGCGATCTTGATGTCGGTGAGCTCGCGGAAATCGGCGACCGCATCGATGGACAGGTAGGGCTGCTTGGCCGCGATCTTCTCCTTCTGGTGCTTGACCAGGCCGAAGCCGGCCGAGCTATCGACGAAGGCGGGGCAGAAGATGGGGACGCCTTCCTCGTAGGCGGTCTGGATCAGGCTGCCGGGCTTCTTGGCGTTGCCGGCGGCCAGCCACTTGCCGATCTCATGGATGAACTCGCGGCTGGAATAGGGGCGCGGCTCGAGGGAATTGGCGATCTCCAGGATGGTGTGGTCGCAGTTCTGGAGCTCTTCCTCGTCGATGTAGGTGTCGTAGATGCGGTCGACGTAGTTGGCGCGCAGCACATTGTCGTCCACCGGTCCGGCGGCCTGATAGTGTTTGAAGCCGAGGGCTTCGAAGAAATCCATGTCGATGATCGAGGCGCCGGTGGCCACAACCGCATCGATCATCCCGAACTTCACCATGTCGCGGTAGACGTGCATGCAGCCGCCGGCCGAGGTCGAGCCGGCCAGGATCAGCCAGGGCGAGCAGTCCTTGTCCTCGATCGCCATCGAGAGGATGTCGGCCGCGCGGGCGGTGTCGCGGCTGGAGAAGCTCATCTTGCGCATCGCGTCGATCACCGGGCGCGCGTCAAAGGCGGTGATGTCGACGTGCTCGACGACCTTCGAAAGCAGCTCGGCCTTGGTGTTGGTGGGGGCGTTCATGGTCAGGACCTTCGATAGGGCCGCTCATCCCCGCGAAAGCGGGGACCCATGGCTCGGTGAAGCAGAACGACAGCTGCTTTCCGGGTCACCATCATAAAGCGGCGCAATGGATCCCCGCTTTCGCGGGGATGAGCGGATTATAACGGACTACCTTCGTCTGCGCTTCTTGCCGCGCGCACGCGACAGTTTGACGACCGTTTCACTCTCGATGCGGGGCGTCGGGATCGAGCGGGGCGCGAGACCATAAAGCGAGGCCATCGGCGCGTCCGCGACCTCGGCTTCGTCGTATTCGCCGTAGCCGTTGAAGCGGGTCGCCATGCCGACGCCATAGGCGCCCAGCATGCCGATCTCGATATAGTCGCCCTCGTTGACGTCTTCCGGCAGCCAGTAGGGGCCGGGCATGACGTCGATGGAATCGCAGGTCGGGCCGTAGAACTTGAACGGCTTCAGGCTCGCATCCGACTCGCCGCCATCTCGCACCATTTTGACCGGGAAGGGCCATTTGGCGTGGGCGGCGTCGAACAGGGCGCCATAGGCCCCATCGTTCAGATAGAGGGCGTCGCCCTTGCGCAGGTCGACCCTGGCCAGCACCGAGCCGCCTTCGGCGACCAGAGCCCGACCGGGCTCGCACCACAGCTCGGTGGTCTCGTGCACCATCATCTCGGCGAAGCCGCGATCGATGGAGGCCATGTAGTCGGCGAGGTTTGGCGGGACCATGCCCGGATAGACCGAGGGGAAGCCGCCGCCCACGTCGACCACGTCGGCAAAGACGCCGGCGCGGACGAGGGAGCGCGAAGCCTGCGACATGGCCGCCTGGAAGGCGGTGGGACGCATGCACTGGCTGCCCACATGGAAGGCGACGCCCATCAGATCCTGGGTCGCCTGCCGGGTGGCCAGCAGCAGCGACGGGGCCTCATGCGCCTCGACGCCGAACTTGCCGGACAGCGGATAGCTGGACCCTTCCGACGAAACCGCCAGGCGGACCAGCAGGTTGAGATCCTTGGCCGATCCGGTGGCGTCGATGATCTTCGCCAGCTCCTCATGGGAGTCGAGCGAGAAGGTCCGCACGCCGTAATCGAAATAGGCTTCCGAAATGGCTCTGCGGCTTTTCACCGGATGCATGAAGGCCATGCGGGCGCCCGGCGCGTGCTCGGCCACCAGCTCGATCTCGCGGATCGAGGCCACGTCAAAGGCGGTCACGCCGCCTTCAAGGACAGCGCGTATCGCCCACGGAGAAGGATTGACCTTCACCGCATAGAAGACGTCGCCAGCGAAGTTTTTCTGGAACCAGCGCGCCGCTAGGGCGACGGCGGCCGGTCGCACGAGTGCGACAGGACGTTCCGGCGACCGCTCACGGACCAGGTCCAGGGGCGAATGGTACGTGTGCAATTCACGTAACCCCCTGTTGATTGTTGAACCCAGGCCGGCGTTAGCAGCGCAGAGATAGGACACGGGGTCCGCCGGAGCCGTGCGAAATAGGGAATGTGAGTAAGAATGTAAAGTCGTTATTCGACCCCCTTCCCTTCAGCCTTAGCCCTTGCCCCATCACGAAAGTTTCGCAAGGCTGAGGCATGACGGTTTTGCGACCGCCTTCAATCGGAAACCCATGACCAACCCAGCCGTCATCGACATTCGTGACGCCTCGAAAAGCTTCGGCGCCCACCGCGCGCTCGATGGCGTCAGCGTGCGGCTGTCGCCGGGAGAGATGGTGGCGCTGATCGGGCCCTCAGGCTCGGGCAAATCGACTTTGCTGAGGGCCATCAGCGGCTTCGTCGCCCTCGATCCCGGCGCGGGCGTCGTAGAGGCGTTCGGGCGGCCGGTTCAGGCGAACGGCCGGCTATCCGACCAGGTCCGCGAAATCCGAGCCCAGATCGGCATGGTGTTCCAGCAGTTCAATCTGGTCGGCCGGCTGACCCTGTTCAGCAATGTGGCCTTAGGCATGCTGGGCCGGATCGGCTTCATGCAGGGCCTGTTCGGGCTCTGGCCCAAGGACGAAAAGACCGCGGTGATGGCCGCCCTGACGCGGGTCGGCGTCGCCGACTACGCCGGCCAGCGCGCCGGCACCCTTTCCGGCGGCCAGCAGCAGCGGGCGGCGATCGCCCGCGCCCTGGTGCAGAAGGCCAAGGTGATCCTGGCCGATGAACCGGTGGCCTCGCTGGACCCGGTGGCGGCGCGGCGGGTGATGGACCTTTTGACCGAGCTCAACACCAAGGACGGGATCAGCGTCCTGGTCAGCCTACACCAGGTCGACTACGCCATGCGCTACTGCAAGCGGGTGGTGGCGCTGAAAGCGGGCAAGATCGCCTACGATGGCCCGACCTCGGGCCTTTCCCACGCCAAGCTCGTGGATATCTATGGTCCGGAGATCGAAGAGGTCTTCTGGGAGGGGATGCCGAAATGATCCGCGGAACACGTATCGCGGCCAGTCTGGCCGCGGCCAGCCTCGCCTTGGCCCTGTTCGGCTGCAGCAAGCCTGCGCCGCCCGTGCTGAACTTTTCCATCGCCTCGGCGGAGGACCAGCAGTCCATGGAGAAGGTCTGGCAGCCGCTGCTGGACGACCTGAATAAGCAGACCGGCCTGAATGTGCAGCCGCATTTCGCCGGCAACTACACCGCCCAGATCGAGGCGATGAAGTTCAACCAGGTTCAGCTGGGCTGGTTTCCGGCCCTGTCGACCCTGCAGGCTGTTCGTCGCGCCGACGGCGAGGTGCTGGGCCGGATCTTCGGCTCCAACGGCCAGGGCATGGCCTACGCCTCTGTCCTGCTGGTGAAGAAGGGCTCGGGCATCACCCTGGATGACGTGCTGAAGTGCGGGAAGAAATACTCCTTCGGCCTCGGCGACGCCCAATCCACCTCCGGCACCCTGGCGCCGATGGCCTATGTCTTCATCGCCCACAATATCGACCCCCAGCAGTGCTTCACCGTGGTCCGCCAATCCAGTCACCAGGCCAACCTGTTCGCCGTGGCCAATGGCGTGCTGGACGTAGTGACCAACAACACCATCGGCCTGGTCTTCGCCCAGCGCGAGAACCCCGCCATCGCCGACAAGGTGCAGGTGATCTGGACCTCCCCGCCGCTTCCGGAATCCGCCATCGTCGTGCGCAAGGATCTGGACCCGGCGATCAAGGCCAAGCTGAAGGCCTTCTTCTTCAAATACGGCACGGGGACCGGCCCCGAGGCCGACCATGAGCGGGTGGTGATGAAGGGGCTGGCCTATGGCGGCTTTGGTCCCGCCGACGTCAGCTACCTCGACCCGGTGGCGCAGATGGACGCCAGCAACACCCTGGCCATCGCCCGCAAGTCGGGCGATGCGGCCAAGATCGCCGACGCTCAGAAGGCCTATGACGCCCAGCTGGCCGAGATCGCCTCGCATAAGACCGCGGCTGGCCAGTGAGCGAGGGGATCGGTGAGACGCTGAAGCCGCCGACGCGGCCGCTGACCCAGCGGCTGTTCGACTACGTCGTCTGGGGCACGATCGCGGTCCTGCTGCTGGCCAGCGTGGGGCCGGTGCAGCTGTCGCGCCTGCCGCTGCTGTTCACCAAGTCGGGGAACATGCAGGATTTCGTCAACGGCTTCATGCATCCCGATTTCGGCGAATGGCGGACCTATGTCGCGGCCATGTGGCTGACGGTGCAGATTGCGCTCTGGGGCACCCTGCTCGCGGTGATCCTGGCGATCCCACTGGGCCTGGCCGCCGCGCGTAATGTCTCGCCGCCCTGGATCCAGCAACCGGTCCGCCGGCTTCTGGACCTGCTCCGCGCCCTGCCCGACCTGGTCATCGGCATCATGTTCATCGTGGCCGTCGGCGTGGGGCCCCTGCCGGGCGTTCTGGCGCTGGCCTTCAATACCGGCGGGGTTCTGGGCAAGCTGTTTTCCGAAGCGGTGGAAACGGTCGATCCCCGCCCCATCGAGGGCGTCCGCGCGACGGGCGCGGCGCCGTTGCAGCAGATTGTCTGGGGCGTGCTGCCGCAGGTGGCGCCGCTCTGGACCAGCTATGCCCTCTACCGGTTCGAATCCAACGCTAGAGCCGCCACCGTGCTCGGCCTGATCGGCGCCGGCGGCATCGGCCAGCTGCTGCTGGATTCCCTCAACGGCTTCAAGTTCGACGAGACCGCGATGATCGTCATCGTCATCATCGTCGCGGTGTCGCTGATCGACCTGCTGTCCCAGGCGATGCGCAGCCGGCTGATTTGAGAATCCTTCGGGCCGTGTCGCGATACGCCGAAGATGAGGCCGCTTCACTCAACTCCGTCATGGCCGGGCTTGTCCCGGCCACCCATTCCTCAGCGTACGCGAACCATCCTAGGCTTGCGCGAGCCTGACCATGGGTGGCCGGGACAAGCCCACGGCTGTCCGGTTCATGCTGGGAGCAAGTCTAGGCAGAGCTGTCTTGGATCGCGTTGAGGTGTTGGGGGCGGGGCGAGGAGCTGGTCGAGGGCTCGCCTGTGCATGATGTTAGCGCGCACGAG
>Ga0302311_10008428_pt1 | contig 10368 bp, 13 predicted proteins | sample III_Palsa_N1_3_FD_200449 | JGI IMG/M metagenome (GOLD analysis project Ga0302311, IMG submission 200449) | Peat permafrost microbial communities from Stordalen Mire near Abisko, Sweden - III_Palsa_N1_3 | ecosystem: Environmental > Terrestrial > Soil > Palsa > Peat permafrost | place: Sweden...
CGAAATGGTCTGCGCCGACCAGAGCTTCAGGAAATCGGGATGCCGCCAGAGGCTAGGTCCGGCGGCCGGTTCAATATCGGCCACCGACGGGCTCCAAGCTTGAGTGTGATGGCGGGCCTCTTAGCCGAGACCAGCGTTACTCGATAGGGCGCGAAAGACACGCCGTTGCTGACTCGTGTTCAGTTACGCGTTACGCTTCGCCAACGATAATTCGGGTGAGGACACCGCGATGCGCACCAATGGCATCAACCACCTGGCCCTGGTCTGCAAGGACATGGCCGAGACCGTCGCCTTCTACCAGGACATCCTCGGCATGCCGCTGGTGAAGACCATCGTCCTGCCCGACGGCGGCCAGCACTTTTTCTTCGACTGCGGCGGCGGAAACATGGTCGCCTTCTTCTGGTGGGACAGGGCGCCGGACGCCGCGCCCGGCATCGCCTCGGTGGAGCATTTCCCGAGCAAGCCCATGACGGCCGTCGGCTCGATGAACCATGTCGCCTTCACCGTCGACGAGGCCGAGCTGGAGCCCTGCATCAAACGGCTGGAGGCCGCGGGCGTGCCTGTGCTGCCCATGGTGGTCAACCACGACGACTCGCCGGCGGGCGTGGCGCGGGACCTCCACCCGGGCGTCTTCGTCCGCTCGGTCTATTTCACCGACCCCAACGGCATCATGCTGGAGTTCGCCGCCTTCACCCGCGCGCTCGGCCCCGGCGACGTCAACCACGTCCCCGCTGGCGCCAAGACGCCGCAATCAAAGGCAAGCGAGGCTAAGGTCGCCCAGAAAGAGCCGGCCTGACCGATGCCGCGCCTGCGCCAGGTGCCTCGGAGCGAGGTCAGCTCCAAGGTCGTCAAGTCCGCCTATGACCTGCTGTTCGGCGAGCGCGATCCGGTGGACCAGCCCGGCACCGACACCGGCACGCCCGGCGACTGGTGGACGGTGTTCGCCAATTCCCCCGACGTGCTCGAGCACTGCATGCGGGGCTTCGCCCTCTATCGCAATCCGGACCGCAAGCTGGACCCGGTGCTGCGCGAGATCGGCCAGACCCGGGTCGGCTGGGCCAAGGCCAGCCAGTTCGTCTTCTCCCAGCACTGCAAGTCCATGCGCGGCCTAGGGATCGACGAGGCCAAGATCGCCGCCATCCCGCACTGGCAGGTGGCCGACTGCTACACGGCGCAGGAACGGGCGGTGCTGGCCTATGTCGACTGTCTGGCGCTGTCGGCCGGCCGCACGCCGGACCCGGTGTTTGACGCCTTGAGGGCCTTCCTCGGCGAAGAAGAGATTCTCGAGCTGACCTACATCGTCTGCCTGTACGACATGCACGCGGTGATGAGCCGGGCTCTGCGCACCGAATGGGACGACCGCGACGATCCGATCGTTGAGGTCGCGGCGCCGGAAGGCTTCTCCGCGCGGGACTTCCTGGACACGGGCCGCCGAACCGATCGTTGAGACGGTCGGCCGCCGGCCGCGTCAGGCCGCCTGCATGGCGGCGGCCTCGTCGAGCACGCCGCGCAGCCAGTTGTTGACCACCATGTCCAGCACCAGATGCACCCGGTCGGTCGACCCGGCGTTGGCTGCCCGGTGAGGGTCAGACAGGCGCAGGTACCAGGCCTCGCCCGGGGCCATGACCACGGGCCTTCGGTTCACCTCGAAGGTCACCTCCGGGTTGGTGACGACGGGCACGTGGATGCGGGCCATGCCGTCCTCGGCGCTAAGGTCGTGGTCGCTGTGTTCCTTGATGATCGAGCCGGCCGCCAGCCGCATCAGCCGCGTGCTCTGCACCTCGCATTGGAACGCTTCAATGACCTGTCGCAACGCCGGGCAATGGACGAGGAAGGGCGTGTCCTCAAAGGCGGTGGCGGAGGGGTCGGAAAAAATCATCTGGATCGGATGTCGCGCGCCGGCGACGCCGCGCAGGGGGATGGCGCTCCAGTCGCCCTCGTAGTTCTGACTGACGAAGTGGGCGGTCCACTCGGCGCCCGCCAGCGCGTCCAGGTCGCGCCGCAGACGCTCGGCCTCGAAACGGAAGGGTAGGCGAAGACGGTCTGGCCAGATCATTCTGCAACTGTAAGGTGGCGCTCAGGGTCGAGGCAAGACAGGGTGGCGTCGGTGATGGAACTGGGAGCCGAGGCCGACGAGCACGCCGGGGCGGTGTTCGAGCGGCTGAAGGCCATCATCTACGCGGACGCGGGCCTGCCGGCCGCGCTCGCGCCGCTGCCCACCGTCGAGGCCCTGGCCGAAGCGCTGGCCGGGCTGGCGGCGGCGCACGGGCTGGACCTGCCCCGCGAAGCCGTCACCAGCCGACTGCGGCCCGACCCCCTTGGCCTGTCCCGTTTCGCGCCGCCGAGCCCGCTTCGTCCGCTCAAGGCGGCGTCCGGCTGGCTCCCCGTGGCGGTGATCGCCACAGGCGCCGGCCCGCTGGTCGACTGGGCCTGGTTCGGCGAGCGGCCGCTGGCGGAAGCCTTCTATGAAGAGTCGATCCGCCACGCGATCAACCTGCCGTTCAACCGCCTGTTTCGATTTCACACGCCCCTGGACCAGCTGCCGGACTGGACGGCCGGGCTGGAGCTGATGGAGCCGGACGGCTTCATCTTCCATCTGTCGCGGTGCGGTTCGACCCTGGCGGCGCAGATGTTGGCCGCCTCCTCAGCCAACGTGGTGGTGTCAGAGGCCGCCCCGATCGATGTGGCGGCTCAGATCGCACGCGCCGACCCGGGCCGGGGCGTGCCGCTGCTGCGAGCCATGGTCCGCGCCTTCGGCCAGCGGCGCGATCCGCGCGCGCGGCGGCTCTTCATCAAGCTGGACAGCTGGCACACCCTGGCGCTGCCCCAGTTTCGCCAGGCCTTCCCGCGCACCCCGTTCGTCTTCATGTATCGCCAGCCGGTGGAGGTGATGGTGTCGCAGATGCGGCAGCGGGGGACCCAGATGGTGCCCGAATACCTGCCGCCCGCCTTTTACGGCCTGACGCTGGAAGCCGCGCCGGACGAGGACTATTGCGCCCGGGTGCTGGCGGCGGTCTGCGCGGGCGTGCTCGCCGCCCCTGCGAACGAGGTGCTGCTCGTAGACTATGCCGAAATGCCGGGCGCCTTGTTCAGCCGCATCCTGCCGCACTTCGCCGCCCGGCCGGACGACGAGGAGGCGCGGGCGATGGCGGCCGCCGCCGCCTTCGACGCCAAGGCCGCGGGCGGCGCCTTCACGCCGGACTCGCAGGCCAAGCGCAAGGCGGCCAGCCCGGCCGTGCTGGCGGCCGCCGCGCGCAGACTGGATGCGACCCACGCGCGGCTCGAAGCGCGCCGGGAGGCGCAGATCGTCGCGCGGAAGGATTGATCGCCGCCGCCTACAACCTTAGCCTAGAGCTGCATTGAGAGGGGCGCCGCCCAATGAGCGAACTGGTCTTCGAGGATTTCGAGGCGCACGTGGGCGCCAATTTCACCCTCGATGAGGAGCCGTTTCCGCCGCTGCAGCTGGTTCTTGAGACCGCGAAGCTGCTGCCGCAGCGCGACAGCCCGGCCAGCCGGCCGGCTTTCACCCTGCTGTTCCGCTGCGCCGACCCGCGCATTCTGCCGCAACAGATCTACCGGATAGCGCATCAGGAGATGGGGTCGGTGAGCCTGTTCCTGGTGCCGGTCGGCCAGGACGAGGCCGGCGTGAAATACGAGTCGCTGTTCAATTAGGCCCGTCAGCCTGGCGCCCGTTCCATCTCCAGATAGATGTCGTGGTCCCTGACGTCTGAAAAACCCAGCCGGCGATAGAGGTTGAGCGCCCGGTTGAACCGCTCGACGAACAACACGGTGACCCGGCGCTCCTGGTCGGCCAGCGCCAGAACCTGGTCCATGATCTGGCCGCCGATCCCCTGCCCGCGCCAGGCCGGCATGAAGGCGATGTCGACCAGGTTGAGGATCTCCTGTCCGCGATCGAGATAGAGCCGCCCTATTGGCGCGCCCCGGTGCTCGATCACCAGATATTGGGCGTCGGGCATGGTGCCGCGATAGTGTGCCCGCTGGGCGTCGAACTGCAGGCCCAGGAAGTGAGCCTTCTGCGCCTCGCTCCAGGGCGCCTTGGCCATTTCTTCCGCGCGGGTCGAGGCGTAGAGGCTCCGCAGAAACGCGACATCCGCCTCGGTTTCCGGGCGGACCTGGAACCCGCCGGACAGCAACGCCGCCGGCAGGGTGAAGGCCGGCGGCGAAGACAGGTCCGGGCCGGATGGCGGTCCGGTCAATTCCGGGCTGGGAAGATGCCCACGAGCGCGATGCAGAAGTTGTTGGCCAGCAGGGGCTGGACGTTCGCGTGCGGCAGGGAGCCGCCGCCGATGCCGATGGTCTTCGCCGACAGCGACGCGTTCGGCGTGCCGGTCGTCGCGTAAACGTTCCCGGGATTGGCGTTGCCCGGGTAGACGGTTGGGCTTGGCGTGCCGGTGCGCTGGTTCACCGCCGTGGTGTCGTAGGTCGTCACCAGGTGATTGTGGTTGGGCATCTGGTTCAGCAACACGGTGACGTTGTCCGTGCCGATTGTTTCGCCGATGTCGTAGACCGTGCCGTAAGGGCTCGTGCCCCAATGCATGGCGGCGGCGCCCTGCAGGTTGGGCAGGCCGAACGTGCTTTGGCCATTGCCGCCGTAGGTGGTGCCGAGGATGGAGAAGAGGGCCGTGTACTGCGCGATCGCCAGTAGCTGGCCGTCGCAGAAGGCCCACCCGCTGGGCGCGAAGTGGAAGCCGAAGGCCCTGATTTCGCCGATAAAGGGTTGAGACATCTTGTTCGTTCCTTGGTTCAGTTCCGTGACGGAAAGATGCCAAAAAGGGCGATGATGTAGGTCACACACAAGGACGGCATCCGGTTCTCGTGCGGCTGGCCGCCGCCGACGAAGCCGACGGCGTTGGCCGGAAAGGTCCCGGCCGTCGCCCCGACGGTCGTGGACGTATAGAAGTACTGGCTTGCCGGCGCGGCTGCCGACGCCATGGTCGGAAAGGTCTGCGATGTGGCCGGCGCGGTTGTCGCCATATAGGGATGGTTGTGCTGCGCCATGGTCGATGTGGTCAGGGTGACCGATGCTGACCCGCCAACCTGGCCGATCGAACGGCTGGTCAGGCCCGGGCCCTGGCCCTGGCCGATGGGCAGGATGCCCTGAAGGTTCGGCAGCATGAAGGTCGTAACGCCGTTGCCGCCAAAAGTGGTCCCAAGCAGCGCAAACAGCGCCTGGTTTTGGTTGATCGCCAACGACTGGCCATTGCACAACGCCCAGCTCCTGGGGGCGAAGTTGCCCCCGAACAGCCGAATCTCGCCTACGTAAGGTTGGGACATCAGTTTTCCTCCTTCTTAGGGGTCGATCTCAGTTGCGGCTGGGGAAGATGCCGGTCAGGGAGATGCTGTAGTTCAGGACCAGGAACGGCTGCATATTCTCGTGCGGCGTGCTGCCGCCCGCCTGCTGAACCGTGTTCGGCATGAGCATCGTCAGCGCGCCGGTGTCGACCGCGTATCGCGGGTCCTTGGCGCCCGGGGAGTTGGCGTAATAGTGGCCGTTCGGCGGGGGGACCGAGCCGTTGCTGTTGACGCCCTGCATGCTGTGATTGTGCATCGGCAGTTGGCTCGGCAACAGCGTCACGGTTTCCGTGCCGAGCGTCACCCCTTGGGGGTTGCTGGTGTTGAAGTGAATATTCGCCCGACCGCGCAGGTCCGGCAACCCGAAGTTGGTCGATCCGTTTCCGCCGTAGGTGGTGCCGAGGAGCGAGAACAGCGCGGTGTACTGCTGAATCGACAGGATGCTCCCGTCGCAGAAGTGCCAGCCTCTTGGCGCGAAGGAATACCCGAACAGCCTGATTTCACCCAGGAAAGGTTGGGACAATTTTTCGCCTCCTCTTGACGCGCGCGGCTCCATTCGCCCGGCCTGTCGCCAGGCGGTCGTCCGCTGCAGGAAATTCTGAAAGCTACAACCCTGGTTGTCTAGCTTGCTAGAATCCGGTGTGCAATCCCAAAAACAACAGCAGATTGCACTTCATCACATAACTTTCATGGCGTGTTAGAGAGATGATTGCGAGGCCAGTATATAGTTGCTACGCTTTCGCTGTGGCGTTGTGCGCCGTCGCATGATGGAATCGTCCGGAAAGCTGCGTGAGGGAATTCGATGTCAGAATTGATGAACGACCATGATGGTCTGGACGCGGCCCAAACGACCGGGACCGCCAGGATTCGGCGCCCATGGCGCGCGCCCGTGATCATTGAGTCCGAGGCCCGCACCGAAACGCTGAAGTCCAGCGACACGGATCCGGAAGGTCACTTGGGCACCGCCATCCACTCGACAAATATTTCCTGATGAACCTCGCCTTTTTGCCGGCGGCGCGGCTTCGGCGGCGGCTAATGATTTGCCGAGCTTAGCGGCCAGCCTCCCGTACTGAAAAAACCATGCCATCATTGGCGGCATGAGCGGCGTTTGCGGCATAGTCCGGATCGATGGCGGCGCCGTCCTGCAGGCGGACATCGACCGGCAGTTGAAGGCCATGGAGCGCAGGGGACCGGACCGTAAGCGGTCCTGGCGCGAGGGGTCCGTCGGCCTCGGCGCCCTGCTGATGAAGGTCACGTGGGAAGATGAGTTCGACGCGCAGCCCATCCGTGATACGCTCCGCGATCTAACGTTTGTCGGCGACGTCCGCTTGGACAATCGTGACGAGATCGCCGGTCTGTTGGGGCTGGACCAGACGGATTTGGCGCGGACGTCCGACAGTGCGCTGATCTTCGAGGCCTTCAAGGTCTGGGGCGACGACTGCGCGCCGCGGCTGGTCGGCGACTTCCTGTTCGCCATCTGGGACGGCGGGACGCGCCGGCTCACCCTTGTCCGCGACCACATGGGCCAGCGGCACGGCTTCTGCCACCTCGGCGAAGGGTTCTTCGCCTTCGCCAGCGAGCGCAAGGGACTCTGGGCCCTACCTGACGTTCCGCGAGACATCGCTCCCGAGGTTATGGTCAGGCGCATGGCTGAGCGGATCGCGCTGCGGCGGCGGGGCATGAAAGCCGAGCAAGAGAGTATGGACATTCCGGGCGGTTGCATCATGACCGTGGATGCGGACGGTTCGGTGTCCAAGCGGCAATACTGGACGCCGCATGCCGCGCCCGAGCACCGCGGCCGCGACGAGGCCTACTACGTTGACGCCTATCGCAAGGTGCTGGGTGAGGCGGTGGCGTGCCGCGTGCGGCGGCTGAACCGGCCGGCCAGCCTGATGTTCGCCGGCGGTTTCGACTCCAGCGCCATCGCCGGCCTCGCCGCGGAAACGCTGCGCGACCGCGGCGGCAAGCTGATCTGCGTCTCCTCGGTCATGCCAACAGACGCGCCGACCACACACGGCGATGCGCGCAGGTGGGTGGAATGCTGTCAGCGGCACATGGCCCACCTGGACGTCCGGTTCGTCACCGGGCCGGATGTTGGGCTGCTGGACCGGCTTGAGGGCGGCTTTCTGGCTCTCGATGGCGGCCACAGTGAAAACCGCTTCACCACCGATCCCGTCATTCGCACCGCGGCCGCGGCCGGCGCCCGGGTGATCATGGATGGCAACGGCGGCGACTACACGCTCAATCCCAGAGACAAGGGCTGGTTTCTGGATCAGCTGCGCGGCGGCCGGATTCGCCTCTTCGTCAGGGAATGGGAGGCCCGTCGCCGGTTCCTGAAGACCGGCCATCTGGCCCTCTTTCGCGGCGCGCTCCTCTTGTACGCCGCGCCGTGGTTGGTGAGGCGCTGGCGCAGATGGCGAAATGGCGTGGATCCAACCGGCGTCACCTTGCCTGTCGCGTCGGAGCTCCGCGCGTCCATGGTGCGTGAGCCTCTTATCTTCGGCCCGAGCAAATCCATGCCGGAAAAGATGCTGCGGTCCCTGCTGAGCCAGCAAGCCTATACGACATCAGGATACGCCCTGCCGGCGGCCATGCATGGCTTGGAGTTCACCCAGCCGTTCCACGACAAGCGGGTGGTGGAGTTGGCTTTGGCGATTCCGGACTGCATGTTCATCAAGAACGGACGCGAACGAGCCTTGGCTCGTGCGGCCCTGAAGGACATCTATCCGCCTGAGTTTGCCGACCGCGCCGACCTCAACGACGATTTCGGCCCCGACTTCGTCGGCATGGTCCTGAAGATCCGGCCCAAGCTGTTGGCGGACATCGACCGGATGGAGGCGTCCGGCAAACTCGCCGCCTATTTCGACTTCCCGAAGATGCGACGGATGCTGACGCGCCCCCTGCGCGGCGGCGACGGCCGGCCGGCCGAGAACGCCGCCCGCCAAGCTGTCCGCGCTTACTTGATCGGTCGCTACATCGAGTGGTTCACCGGCGGCAATTCCTGACGACGCCGGCGTTTGTTGAGATGACCGCCGGCGCATCATGGTTATAGTCTCACCCTCTCCCACGTCAGGTGTCCCGTTGAACCAGACCGTCTGGCTGGCCTCCTATCCGAAATCGGGCAACACTTGGGTTCGGTTGTTGATCGGCGGCCTGGCCCTGGCCGAAGGCGAGCCGTTCGAGCTCAACACCGCCTTGCAGCGTGACGGCAACGCCAACATGCGCGCGATCCTCGACCACCTGTCCCTGATCGAAACCGACCTGCTCACGCACGACGAGGTCGACGAGCTTCGGCCGGACGTCTATGCCGACATGGCGCGAAATCCAGCCGCCTTGGACGATCTGCGGGGCGACGCGGACCCTCGCTTTCCGATCCGGTTCGTGAAGACCCACGACGCCTATGCCATCAACCGTTCGGGACGGCCTCTGCTGGGCGGCGCTGAGGCCGCGAGCGCCGCCGTCGTCGTCGTTCGCGATCCGCGCGATATCGCGCCCTCCCTCGCCAGCCACCTCGGGGAGTCGATCGACGCCGCCATCAGGCGCATGGGCGACGATCGGGACGTCATCAACCTCAATCCGGATTGGCGGCGCCGCCGCGTGCCGCAGAGGCTGCTGGACTGGAGCGGCAATGTCGCCAGCTGGTTGGACCAGCGCGACCTGCCCGTCCACCTGGTGCGATACGAGGATCTCAAACGCGACGCCGTTGCCGCCCTTCATTCGACCCTGGCCGCGGTGGGACTGCCGGTCACCAGGCAGGACGTCGCGCGCTCGGCGTCATTGTGCGCGTTTGACCGGCTTCAGGCGCAGGAACGGGAGGGCGGGTTCGACGAGGCGCCGAGTTCCGGCGCGCTGTTCTTCCGCCGTGGCGAGGCCGGAGGCTGGCGCCATGAGCTCACCGCCGACCAGGTGCGGCGCATTGAGGCGGCCCATGGTCCGATGATGCAACGTCTGGGGTATGAGCTCGCGGAGCGCCGATCCTAGGCGCTTTACACGCCGGTTGCGCTCAAGCAGGTTTCGTCGTCCGCCGCGCCCATGGCGCCAGGCGCGCGTTGCAGAGGGCCGCGGCATTGGGGAACAACGCGCCGAGTTTTACCGCCGCCCAGCAACAGATGCTCGACCAGGCCGAGGCCGCCGAGCCGGCTGTCGGGGCGCGACTGCTTCTGCGTCTCGCCGCTGACTTTTGGAAGACAGGGCAGACGGCGGAGTTTCTTGAGTGTTTCGAACGCTCATATCGCCTCGACCCGTACAGCAAGATCAACCAGCTGCTGCCGACCGGGGCGGGTCCGGAGCAGTTGCGCCAGATCACCGAAGCCCTGCTGGATCGGGGCTGCGCCTACTCGGCCGTGATCGGCGCGCACGCGCGAGCCGAGGCGGCGCTGGGTCGCCGTGAGGCGGTGGGCAAGCTGGTGGACTACGCGCGGTTCTACCATCAGGGCGTCTGCGATCCCCCCGCCGGATCGACCCTGGACGTCTTCAACCAGACGCTCGCGGCGGAGATCAAGGCCGACCTGACTTTCTATGCCGAGGAGGGCCGATCCATCCGCAACACCTGGCGCAATGACCGGATCATGCGCAGCCCGGCGCCGGCGCTGACGGCGCTGAGGTCCATCCTGGCGCGGGAGATGGAACGCTATATCGACGCCTTGCCGCGGGATGGCGATCATCCCTTCATCGCCTCGCGGCCCGCCGAATACGCGCTGGACGGTTGGGCGGTGGTCTCCACCGCCGAGGGGCATCATCAGTCGCACATTCACCCGCGCGCCTGGGCCACCGGCGTCTACTACGTCTCCCAGCCGGAGGTTTCGCGGGACCCGGTCGACCCTCGCGGCTGGCTGCGCGTCGGCCCCCCGCCGGACCTGGACGGGATGGACACCGGCTGGGAGACCCGCCTGGTTGAGCCGAAGGCGGGGTCCTTCATCCTCATGCCAGCCTACTTCTACCATTCCACCGAGCCGATGAGGGTCGACCAGGAGCGCATCTGCGTTGCGTTCGAGGTGCAGCCGCCCAGTCTGAAGCCGCGCAGGCGAACGAGGTCGCGCGCCGACTAACCGGCTT
>Ga0302311_10008431_pt1 | contig 10367 bp, 7 predicted proteins | sample III_Palsa_N1_3_FD_200449 | JGI IMG/M metagenome (GOLD analysis project Ga0302311, IMG submission 200449) | Peat permafrost microbial communities from Stordalen Mire near Abisko, Sweden - III_Palsa_N1_3 | ecosystem: Environmental > Terrestrial > Soil > Palsa > Peat permafrost | place: Sweden...
GTTGTAGGAGGCGGCGTGTTTGGGATCGATCTCGATCGCCTTCGTCTCGTCGGCGATGGCGCTGGAAAGATCGCCCTTGCCTTTGTAGGCCAAACCACGGTTGTTATAGACGGCGGCGTGTTTCGGATCGATCTCGATCGCCTTCGTGTAGTCGGCGATGGCGCGGTCGAAATCGCGCTTGGCGACGTAGACGCCGGCGCGGCCGTACCAGGCTTTGGCGGAATTCGGGTCGATCTCGAGCGCCTTCGTGTCGTCGGCGATGGCGCGATCGAGGTCGCCCTTGTCCAGATAGGCGGCGCCCCGGTGGGTGTAAGCTTCCGCGTCGCGCGGGAACTCGCCGATCGCCTGGTCGCAGGCCTGGATTTCCGCGTCTCCGCGCAACTTTTCGCAGTCCTGCCTCGCATCGGCCAACGCCGCGGTCGCGCCGAGCGCCGCCGAAAATACCAGGATCAGCGCCAATACTCTCGGCATGGCGACCCCTCTCGATTTGCGACCTCGCGGCTCGCGCCGGGGTCTGGCCCTGCGCCGGAAGACGTCCGCCGCCGTCGGCAGTCATGTCTTCCGCGCCGGTTTGGCGCAACAGACGATTACGGGACGGAGCCTGGCAAGACCCCTGCCCATTGTCGCAATTGCCGCTATAGATTTCGGCCCCTAGACCGTAAGGCCTCGGCGCTCCCTCAAGCGGGACGCCGTCCTTGCGATAGGGTCGCGCTCGGACCAACAAACGCGCCAACCGGCCGCGCGACGCCTATATCGTCCAATTCCCAAACAGCGCTTCGGGGCGCAGGAGGGGCCATGCGCTTTCTGACGGCATCCTTGTACATTGCGCTGTTGCTCGCGGCGACGGCGCCGGTTCGCGCGGCGAGCGACGCCGACGAAGCCAATTGCGATCAGGAAGACAATCGCGAACTCTCGATCGCCGGCTGCACGGCGGTCATCGAGGACCAGGACGAGACCGCCAGGCAACGCTCCGGCGCCTATTTCAATCGCGGCAACGCCTATCGCCTCAACGGCGATTACGACCGCGCCATCGCCGACTACGGCCAAACGATCGCCACCGATCCCGCCTATGCCGCCCTCGCCTATGAAAATCTCGGCCGCTCGCACGCCGCCAAGGGCGACAAGGCGCGCGCCATCGCCGATTACGGCGAGGCGATCAACATCGATCCGCAATCCTCCTGGGCCTATTATCGCCGCGGCCTCGCCTATTTCGCCGTGGGCGACAAGGACAAGGCGATCGCCGACTACGACGCGGCGATCCGGCTTGATCCCGGCAATTCCGACTTTCACGAGGCAAGGGGCGCGGCCTACCAGGCCAGAGGAGAGCATGAGAAGGCGGTCGCCGACTACGACGAGGCGATCCGAGGCGAGCGCGAGACCCTGCGCCCGACCTTCAGCCAGACCCTTTCGTTGCTCGGCGATGTCGTCGGCGGCTCCCTGCAGGAGGCGCTCGGCGATCTCGACCGCGCCATCGCGAATTTCGCCGACGCGATCCAGCTTCATTCGGGGGATGCCGACCTCCATTTCTTCCGCGGCTACGCGTACCAGGCCAAGGGCGACTATGATCGGGCGATCGCCGACTACGATGAAGCCATCCGCCTCGATCCCAGCGACCAATACGTCTATTACGCCCGCGGCGGCGCCCACCATTCCCTCGGCGAGGAGGACCGGGCGATCGCCGACTTCACGCAGGCCGTCCGGCTCGATCCCGGACACGCCGACGCCTATTATTCGCGCGGCGTCGCCTACCAGGCCAAGGCCGATTATGACTTGGCGATCGCCGATTACTACCAGACGATCGCCATCGATCCGAATTACGCCAACGCCTATTACGCGCGCGCCATCGCCTACCGCGCCAAGGGCGACATCGATCAGGCGATCGCCGATTATTCGCAGGCAGTCCGGCTCGATCCCAAAAACGTCAAAGCTCGCTATGCCCTGGGCGTCGCCCATCACGAGAAGGGCGATTACGACGGCGCCGTCGCCGACTATGGCGAAGCGATCGCGCTCGATCCGAAATTCGCCGACGCCTATTACGGGCGCGGCCTCGCCTATCGCATCAAGGGCGACTATATCCATGCGATCGCCGACTACGATAAGGCGATCGGCATCGATCCGACCTTCACCGACGCCTATTATTCCAGGGGCTTCGCCTATCAGGCCAAGGGCGATAGCGGCCAGGCGATCGTGCAATACGACCTGACGCTCGCGCTCGATCCGAGATATGTCAAAGCCTACCATGCGCGCGCCCTTCTCTATCATGCCGGGGGCGCCGACGGCCGGGCGATCGCCGATTTCAGCCAGGCGATCGCCTTGCAGCCGACCAACGCCGATTATTGGACGGGTCGCTGCTTTCTTCGCGCGATCGTCGGTCAATTGCCGCCGGCGCTGGAGGATTGCAACGAATCGTTGCGGCTGAAACCGGACGACGTCGCCGCCCTCAACAGCCGGGCCGTGACCTATCTGAAGCTCGGCCAGTTCGACAGCGCCATCGCCGATTACGATTCCTCGTTGCGAGGCTACCCCAAAGGGGCGCAGGCGCTCTACGGGCGCGGCTTGGCCAAGCAGAAGAAGGGCGATTCCGCCGGCGGCGAGGCCGACATGGCGGCGGCCAAGGCGATCGCACCGGACGCCGCCGCGAGTTTCGCGGGATGGAACGTGAAATGAGGGATGTCATTGCGAGCGGAGCGAAGCAACCTAGGCGTCGTGAGCTATCTGGAGAGGTCTCGACGCCTGGGTTGCTTCGCTCCGCTCGCAATGACGCTTGACTGTTTCACGCTTCAGAGCGTCTCGACCGTCTTCAGCGCGCCGTCGAGCGCGGCGCCGTCCTCGTCGAGCCGCGCGGCCTGGACGAGGCGGCGCAGCCAATCGGCGCCGTCGGCGCGGCCGCCGAGACGCGGCACCGCGCTGACGACGCGGTCGTATTTGGATAGGCCCCGCGCATGCGTGTCCGAGTAGCCTTTGACCAGCCGCCGCGCGGCGAGGATCTCGACGGCAAGAGGGTAATTGCCCTCGACATGGCGGCGCGCGAGGTCAAGCCAGGCCTCGATATGCGCGCGCTCATGGCGATGGCGCAACGTGCCGCGCCGGAAACGGCGCAGCGACGAGACGAGATAGAGCGCGAGAAACCAGCGCACCGTGCCGGTCTGCACGCGGCGCCCTTTGTTGACGAGGCGATCGATCGCCGCGAGCCATTTTGGGCGCCGCTCGATCCAGGCTCCCAAAGCCGCCGGCAGCAGGCCGACGACTTCCTCGCCGCGCGGATGCATATATTCGGTGGCGTAGACGAGCTGGTCGGGCTCGGCCAGAACTTCGTCGCGGACGCGCTGGAAGCGCCGGGCGCGCGTCTTGAGATCGGCGACGACGATCACGTCGTCATAGGCCATCGCCACCGCGAGATGTTTGGCCGCCGTCTCGGTCAGCGCATAGCCGCGCGCGCCCTTTTCGTCGAGGGCGAGGATATCGGCGAGGCGGTCGAGATATTCGCCGGCATAGGCGGGGTCCTGGAAATCGACGAGGCGCTTGACGCCGGCGAACAGGATCGGATGCACGGCGGCGGGAAACGAACCGCGAATCCGCGCCAGAAGCGCGTCCAAAGCGGGATGGCCCGCCGATTGCGGCAAAGGATCGAAGCGCTTGGCCGGCGTGCGCGACAGCGGCGCGGCGGGCTTGGCCGTCACCCCGTCGAATCCGGCGCCGAACGCCTTCAGACTCGGCGCAATGCCCTTGCCGCCCGCGGCGATCACTTTCTCGAAGGCAGCGCGCGGGAACGGCAGAACCTTGGCGGCGGCGAGCGCGCCGAACATCGCCGCGGAAATCACACTGCCGTGTTTGTTGGCCAGCGCCTCCATGTCGAAGGCGATGGTTCGCCGGGCGGCGATTCCGGCCGCGTCGGTCACCACGAGGGGATCGCCGATCCCATCGCCGGGCTTCTCCTTCTCGCCGACCGCGAAGGCGCGGTGCGTCGAGGCGATCAGCACGGTCTTGTCGGGCGTGACGAGGCCGCGCAGCATCGAGCGCCCCGCCTCCATCCATTCGGCCGCCAGCACGATATCGACGTCGCCGGGCGTCGGCATCAGCGAGAGGACGGGCGCGCGGCCGTCCTTGGCCGGCAGCATTTCGATGTAATAGATCGTCGCGCCGGTGCGCTGGGCGACGCCGGGCACTGAACTCGTCTGCGCGCACCAGCCGCAATCCTCGGCGAGCGCGACGATCCAGTCGCTCAGCACGCCGCCGCCCTGCCCGCCCATCGCCAGCACGGCCAGCGAGATCGGCTTGTCGGTGTCGAGCCTGACGGCGAGCGCGCTTTGCGGGGCGTCCAACGCGGCCATTCCCTCAGGAAGCGAAGACGATGCGACGCGCCTCGCGGCGGCGTTGCAGGAAGCCGATGATCGCGGCGCGGAACCTCGCCAGCCGCAGGTCCCAGGCGGTCGGATTATGGATGATGTCGGCGCGGTAGAAGGACGGACACAGGACGGCGGCTTCCGCGACCTCGCCGCAATTGCCGCAGCCGACGCAGGAATTGTCGACCGCCGCCACCGGATCGTCCTTCAGGGGATCGTCGGTATGCTGGACCGAGAGCGACGGGCAGCCCGACAGGCGGATGCAGGCGTGATCGCCGGTGCACACATCCGCGTCGACGCCGAAGCGCTCCTTGACCATGCGCTTGCCGGCCTTGACCGCCTGCGCGAACAGGGGCTTTACGCGGCGCTGCTTGTTGAGCGAACATTCCGAGGAGGCGACGATGATCTTGGGGCCTTTTTCCGGGCTCGTCAGCGCTTCGCGCAATGTGTCGCGCATTTTGGCGACGTCATAGGTGCGGTCGATCTGGCGCACCCATTTGGCGCCGACGCCTTTGACCGCGTCGACGATGCTGTTGTTGGTCTCGCGCCGGCCGTTATGGGCGCGCGAGGACAAGATATCCTGGCCGCCGGTCGCCGCCGAATAATAATTGTCGACCACCATAATGACGCCGTCGTGCTTATTGAACACCGCATTGCCGACCGACGAGGCAAGGCCGTTGTGCCAGAAGCCGCCATCGCCCATGATCGAGATCGAGCGCTTGTCGGAGGCGACGTTGAAGGCCGAGGCCGAGGCGGGGCCGAGGCCATAGCCCATCGTCGTCGCGCCGATATTGAACGGCGGCAGGATCGAGAACAGATGGCAGCCGATATCGGCCGCCACATGATGCTGGCCAAGCTCCTTTTCGACGAGCTTCATCGCCGCGAAGATCGGCCGCTCGGGGCAGCCCGTGCAAAACCCCGGCGGGCGCGCCGGCACCGTTTCGGCGAGAACCTTCAGCTTGGGATCGGCCAGCACCGCCGAGGGATCGGGGAGCGGCGGCTGGTTGCCAAGCAGCGGCCGCGCGAAGAGATCGAGAAATCCGCGAATGCCGCGCAGCATGACCGGCGCGGTATATTCGCCGGCGAGCGGCAGCACGTCCTTGCCGGCAATCTTGGTCTGGATGTCGCGGCGCCGCAGGATCGTGTTGAGCGCCTGCTCGATATATTCGGGCTGGCCCTCCTCGACGATCAGCACCGCCTTTTTTCCCTGGCAGAAGGCGACGATCTCGTCGTCGACGAGGGGATAGGTGACGTTCAGCACATAGAGCGGCACGGCGCTCTCGCCATAGACATCGGCAAGGCCGAGCTGCTGCAAGGCGCGCATCACGCCATTATACATGCCCCCTTGCAGGATGATTCCGACCTCGCCGCCGTCCGGCCCGAAATGCTCGTTGAGCTTGCGCGCCTTAATGAACGCAACCGCGGCCGGCCAGCGCTTCTCGATCTTTTCCTTCTCGTGCGCGAAGGAGGCAGGCGGCAGCACGATGCGGCCGGTGTCGCGCTTCGGGCTCTCCAGCGCCTCGCGCAAGGTATACGCCGGGCGTTTGTTGTCCTTGGCGATGAAGGCGCCGTGGACATGGCAGGTGCGGATGCGCACTTCGACCATCACCGGCGTGTTGGAGGCCTCCGACAGTTCGAACGCGGTCTCGACGGTTCGCACCACCGAGGGCAGATTGGGACGCGGGTCCATCAGCCAGATCTGCGACTTCATCGCATAGGCGTGACTGCGCTCCTGCATGATCGAGGAGCCCTCGCCGTAATCCTCGCCGATGATGACGACCGCCCCGCCGGTGACGCCGCTGGAGGCGAGATTGGACAGCGCATCGGAAGCGACATTGGTGCCCGCCGTCGACTTCCAGGTCACCGCGCCACGGATCGGATACATCACCGAGGCCGACAGCATCGCGGCGGCGGTCGCCTCGGAGGCGGAGGTCTCGAAATGCACGCCGAGCTCTTCCATCAGGTCGGCGGCGTCCGACAGCACGTCCATCATGTGCGAGATCGGCGCGCCCTGGTAGCCCCCGACATAGGAGACGCCCGATTGCAGCAGCGCCTTGGTGATGGCGAGTATGCCCTCGCCCTTGAATTCCTGACCCTCGCCAAGCCTGAGGTCTTCGACTTCGCGAGCGAAAGACCGTTCCGCCATGCTGGCAATCCTCCGGGGACGTCGAAATAGTTGCAAAATCATATTTCTGTGGGGGAGGTGTGTCAATGCAACGCGCGCGGCGCGGCGCGCCCCTTCTCCCGCTACGCGGGAGAAGGGGGGGCGCTGCTTCAGCTCTCCAGCCAGCCCGGATCGATCTCCGGCAGCGGGATCGCGGCGAGCAGTTGGCGCGTATAGGGATGCTGCGGCGCTTCGAACAAGGCCGCCGTCTCGCGGTTCTCGACGATCTCGCCGCCGCGCATCACGATGACGCGGCCGCACAGGCGCCGCACGACGGAAAGATCGTGGCTGATGAAGGCGAGCGTCAGTTTCAGTTCGTCCTTCAGCCGCCCGAGCAGATCGAGGATCTGCGCCTGGCTGGAGACGTCGAGGCCCGACACGATCTCGTCGGCGAGCACGAAGCGCGGCGACAGCGCGATGGCGCGCGCGATGCCGATGCGCTGGCGCTGGCCGCCCGACAGCTCATGCGGGTAGCGCGAGGCGAAGGCGGCGGGGAGGCCGACCGCGTCGAGCGCCGCGGCGACCCGCTCGCGCGCCTCGCCGGCGCTTGCGGCGACGCGATGGAACAACAGCGGCGCGCCGATGATGGCGCCGATCGACTTTCGCGGATTGAGCGAGGAATAGGGGTCCTGGAAGATCACCTGCAGGTCGCGCCGCAGCGGGCGCAAGGCCGTCTCCGCGAGATGGGCGATATCGACGCCGTCGAACCGCACCGCGCCGCTGTCGGGCTCGTAGAGACGCACCATAGCGCGGCCGAGCGTCGACTTGCCCGATCCCGATTCCCCGACGATGCCGATCGTGGAACCGGCGGCGATGTCGAAGCTGACGCCCTTGAGGATTTCGATGCGCGGTGCGGCGCCAAACAAGGGCTTGCGCGTCATGTCGGGCAGCGACAGGCGCAGGTTTTCGATTTTGAACAGCGGCGGGCTCATGCCCGGCCCTCGCCGCGCGCCAGACGGGCCTCGCGCCAGTCCGCGTCGCTCGCCGCGATCTCGCGCGCCAACGCCTCGATCACTTCGGGCCGCACGGGCGCCAAAGATTCATCGGGCCGGTCGTAACGGGGCGTGGCGGCCATCAGGGCGCGCGTGTAGGCATGGGCGGGCGCGGCAAACAGCGTCGCGACATCGGTCTGCTCGACGATCTTGCCGGCGTAGAGCACGCTGACGCGCTGGCAGATCTTGGCCACCACGCCAAGATTATGCGTGACGAACAGCAGCGCGGTGCCATGGCGGCGCTGCATCTCGGCGATCAGCTTCAGGATCTGTTTCTGCACGGTGACGTCGAGCGCGGTGGTCGGCTCGTCGGCGACGATGAGCCTGGGCTCGGCGGCGAAGGCCGAGGCGATCAGCACGCGCTGGCGCATGCCGCCCGACAATTCGTGGGGATAGCTGCGGAACACCCGGGCCGGGTCCTGGATATGCACTTCCTCGAGCAGGCCGAGCGCCCGCGCGCGGGCCGCCGCGCCGGTGAGGCCAAGGATCTTGGTCAGCCGGTCGGTCATCTGGACCTCAATCCGCTTGGACGGATTGAGCGCGGTCAGCGGGTCCTGCGGGATCAAAGACGCGGTGACGCCGACGAGGCGGCGGCGCCGGCGATCGGAAAGCGCGAAGAGGTCCGTCCCGCCGAGCCGCACCGCGCCTTCGATCACTTCGACGGCGCGCGGCAAGATGCCGAAGATCGCCCGCCCGATCATGCTCTTGCCGGCGCCGCTCTCGCCGACCAGCCCATGCACCTCGCCCGGCGCAACGGCGATCGAGACCTGGCGCAGCAGGCGGCCGGCGCCGCCGCGCCGCAGCCGTACGCTCAGGCGGTCGATCTCGAGGAACGGCGCGCTCACCGCATCACCGGATCGAAACGTTCCTTGAGGCCTTCGCCGAACTGGCTGAAGGCGAGCACGGTGAGGAACAGGCAGAGCAGCGGAAACACCAGCACCCACCAGGCCTGATGCACGATCGAGCGCCCCTCGGCGATCATCGAGCCCCAGGTCGGATCGTCGGTCGAGATCGACAGATTGACGAAGGAGAGGATCGCCTCGACGATGACGGCGATGCCCATTTCGAGCGAGAACAAGACGAGGATCGCCGGCAGCACGTTGGGCAGCACTTCGCGCGCCATGATGCGCCCCGTCCCGTAGCCCATCGCCTTGGCGCTGTCGACATAGTCCATCCGCCGCTGCTGCATCGCCTCGGCGCGCACGACGCGGCAGAACCGCGTCCAGTCGATCACCGCGATCGCGATGATGACCGAGGAGAGGCCCGGCCCCATGACGGCGACGAGCAGGATCGACAGCAGGACCGGGGGAAACGCCATCCAGATATCGACGAGGCGCGAGATCACGCGATCCGTCCAGCCGCCGAAAAAGCCGGCCATCAGGCCGAGCAGCGAGCCGAAGGCGCAGGCCGCGCTGCTGGCGACGATCGCCACGATGAGGGCCGGCCTGGTCGCATAGAGGATGCGCGCCAGGATGTCGCGCCCGAGGCTGTCGGTGCCGAGATAATAGCCGGGCTCCGCGCCGTCGATCCAGGCCGGCGGCAGGGTCTGCAGCATGAGGTCCTGGGCGAGCCGGTCGTGCGGGGCGAGCGCGCCGGCGAATATCGCGCAAAAGAACAGCAGCCCGATCCAGGACCCACCGAGCCACAGGCGGACATTAAGGCGGCGATGAATGGCGCGCGGCTCAGCCATGCCGCAGCCTCGGATTGAGCGCGACGGTGCAAAGATCGACCGTCAGGTTGATGCCGACGAACAGCACGGCGAACAGCAGCACGATGCCCTGGATCAGCGGCAGGTCGCGGTTGATCACCGCGTCGATCGCCAGATTGCCGAGGCCCTCGTAGGAAAACAGCCGCTCGACGATCACCGTGCCGCCGAGCAGGAAGGTGAATTGCACGCCGATGACCGTCAGCGACGGCGTCACCGCATTGCGCAGCGCTTCGCGCCACAGCACATAGGTCTCGGAAAAGCCCTTGGTGCGCGCGATGAGCGCGTAGTCCTGATGCATCGCCTCCTTCAGCGAGGTTTTCAGGATCTGCGAGACGACGGCGGCGAGCGGCAAAGCGAGCGCCATCGCCGGCATGATCATATGGCCGAGCAAATCCAGGAACAGGTCGCCGCGCAGCCGCACGAGGCTTTCGATGAGAAAGAACGGCGTGACGAAGGGCAGTTCGAGCGTCGGCGAGACGCGCCCCGATATGTCGAAGATCGGGATCGCCACGCCAAACAGCAGGATGAAGATGAGGCCCCACAGGAAGTCGGGGATCGACAGCGTGACGCCATTGAAGAGATCGACGCCGGCCTCCGTCGCCGTGCCGCGCCAGAGCGCGGCGAGGATCGCATTGGCGCCGCCGAGCGCCACGGCGATGGCGAGCGCCAGGAACGCCAGTTCGAGCGTGGCGGGCAGCCGGCCAAACACCACCTCGGTGACGCTCTCGCGCAGCGAAATCGACGTGCCGAAATCCCCCCGCACGACATGGCCGAGCCAGATGACGAACTGGACGGGGATCGATTTGTCGAGCCCGTAGAGCGCGCGCAGGTCGGCGATGTCCTGCGCGCTGGCGCCGGCCCGATCATCATGGCGATCGGATCGCCCGGCGCGACGCGCACCAGCACGAACACGACGACCGCGACGCCGAAAAACGTCACGATGAGCGAGGCGAGGCGGATGAGGACGGCGGATAGGCGCATAAGGGGACCGGTGCGCGTTCCCACCCCCCTTTGTGGGGGAGGGATAGGGAGGGGGGTCGCGCCAGCCTATCGGATGACGCAACTCTTGTTCGGACAGGTCGGTGCGACCCCCCTCTGTCCAGCGGATAGATGGGTGACAAAACAGACCGGATAGATGGGTGACAGTTTTTCATGTTTTT
>Ga0302311_10008439_pt1 | contig 10357 bp, 12 predicted proteins | sample III_Palsa_N1_3_FD_200449 | JGI IMG/M metagenome (GOLD analysis project Ga0302311, IMG submission 200449) | Peat permafrost microbial communities from Stordalen Mire near Abisko, Sweden - III_Palsa_N1_3 | ecosystem: Environmental > Terrestrial > Soil > Palsa > Peat permafrost | place: Sweden...
CTGGTGCTGGACGACCTGACCAAGGTCTTCGCCACCACCCCCGCCGTTGATCACCTGTCCCTGAGGGTCCGCGCCGGCGAGCTCTACGCCCTGCTGGGCCCGAACGGCGCGGGCAAGACCACGACGCTGCGCATGGTGGCCGGCCTCCTGAAGCCGACGTCGGGATCGATCCGCGTCTTCGGCGTCGACGCGCTCGCCGACCCGGCCGCCGCCAAGCAGATGATCGCCTGGGCGCCGGACGAGCCGATGCTCTACGACCGGCTGACGCCGATGGAATATCTGGAGTTCGTCGCCGGGCTGTGGGGCGTCGAGCCGAAGGAGGGCCGCGCGCGGGCCGAGTCGCTGCTGAAGTTCCTCGGCCTCTGGGACCAGCGCGACCAGCGCTGCGAGGCGTTCTCGCGCGGCATGAAGCAGAAGGCGGCGCTGGCCGGGGCGCTGATCCACGAGCCCAGGATGCTGATCCTCGACGAGCCGCTGACCGGGCTCGACGCCGCCGTCTCGCGCCAGGTGAAGGATCTGCTGCAGGCCCGGGTGCGCGGCGGCGCCACGGTGATCCTGACCACCCACATCCTCGAGGTGGCCGAGCGGATCGCCGACCGCATCGGCATCATCCAGGCCGGCAAGCTGCTGGCCGAGGGCACGCTCGCCGAGTTGCGCGAGCGGGCCGGCGAGCTCCAAGGCACGCTGGAGGACGTGTTCCTGGAACTCACCGGCGAGGGCGACGCCGGCCACGAGGTCGGGGCGGACGCGTGATCGGCCAGCCGGGCTCGACGCTCTGGCTGCTGGGGCACGAGCTGCGGCTCAACTGGCGCGGCCTGATGGGCGGGCGGCGCGGCGCCTGGCGGCTGGGTTCGCTCGCCTTCGTCGGAGTCATGCTGCTGATCGGCGGCTTCCCGGTCGCCTGGATGTTGCGGGGCGTCGAGGCGCCGGTGAACAACCTCAGCATCCTGGCGGCGGACATCGTCTCGCTGCTGGTGTTCTCGCTGATGCTGTCGCAGACGCTGGCCGGCGCCACCGACGCCCTCTACACGCGCGGCGACCTCGACTTGCTGTTCTCCTCGCCGCTCGACCCGCGCAAGGCGCTGACGGTGCGTTTCGCCTCGCTGGCGGCCAGCGCCTTCGCCAGCTTCGGCCTGCTGGCCACGCCGCTGCTGCTGCCGCTGGCGCTGTTCGGGCACTGGCGCTGGCTGGCGCTGCTGCCGACCCTGGCGGCGCTGGCGCTGACGGCGAGCGGCGCGGGACTGGCGCTGGCCGTGGCGCTCTTCGCCCTGATCGGGCCGCGGCGTACGCGCACCGTCGCCCAGGTGCTGGCGGCGATCATCGGCGCGGCCTTCTTCCTCGCCAGCCAGACGCGCACCCTCTTGGGCGCCAAGTCGGGCGGGCTGGCGATGCAGGTCGTCGGCGCGGCGGCCGACCCGCGCCTGCGCCTGCCGCCGCTGGCCGACTGGCCGCTGCGCGCGGCGCTGGGCGATCCCTTGCCGCTGGCGGCGATGCTGACCGTGGGCGCGGTGATCTTCCTCGGGGTGACGGCCTGGCTCTCGCGCCGCTTCGCCGACGACGCCACCTCGGCCCAGGGCGCGGACGCCGGCCAGCGGCGGCGGCCGGGACGCACGCTGGGCCCATTCGCCGGCGGCGTCTTCGCGGCGACGTTCCTGAAGGAGATCCGGCTGCTGCGCCGCGACGCGGCGCTGCTGGCGCAGGTGCTGCTGCGCACCCTTTACCTGCTGCCGGCGACCTTCCTGGTGCTGCGCAACGCCGGCGGCCACTCGACCTACGCCCTGGCCGCCGGCGCGGCGGGGATCGCCTTCCTGGCCGGGCAGGTAGCGAGCAGCCTGACCTGGATCACCGTCTCTGCCGAGGAGGCGCCCGAGTTGATCGCCTGCGCCCCGGCGCCGGCCGCGAGCGTCCGCGCCGCCAAGCTGCTGGCGGGCCTCGCCCCCCTGATCGCGATGCTGGTGATTCCACTGGGCGTGCTGATCTGGCTTTCGCCGGTGACCGGCGTGGCGGCGAGCGCGGGGGCGGCGGCGGACGCCATCGCCGCCGGGCTGATCAACGCCTGGCATCCGGCGCCCGGCAAGCGCAGCGAGTTCCGCCGCCGGCGCACCGGATCGATCCTGACCGGCCTGGCTTTGCTGGCGGTCAGCCTGCTGATCGCCGCGGCGACGGGCCTGGCCGCGCTCGCCTCGCCCTTCGCCCTGGCGCCGGCGGCGCTGGCGGTGGTCGCACTGTTCGCCCTGCGCCGCTCCCCGGGGCAGATCGCCGACGCGCTGGCGGCGCGGAGCTAGCCCTCACCTCACCTCACCTCACCTCACCTCACCTCACCTCACCTCACCTCTCCCTCAAGTGGGTGAGGGCCGTCGACCGAAGCGCCACAGTTGGCTACAGCGCGCCCATGGGCCGGTTCCTCGCTTCCGTCTATGGATACAAGTTCGCCGACGCCTTCATCCTGATCTACCCGCTCTATGCGGTGATGTTCGTCGAGGCCGGCATGACCGCCGGCGAGGTCGGGGCGGCGCTGGCGGTGTGGTCGGTGACGGCGTTCGTGGTGCAGATCCCGGCCGGGGTGTGGGCCGATCGCTGGTCGCGGCGGGCGATCCTCTCCATCGCCCAGGTGACCCGCCTGGCGGGCTACGCGCTCTGGCTGGCCTGGCCGCATTTCTGGGGGTTCCTGGCCGGCTTCGTGCTCTGGGGGATCAAGAGCGGGCTCAGCGGCGGCTGCTTCGAGGCGCTGGTCTATGACGAGCTGAAGGCGGCGGGGCGCGAGGGCGACTATACCAAGGTGGCCGGCCGCGCCGAGGCGGTGCAGTTCACCGGCATCCTGGCCGCGTCGGTCGTCGCCGCGCCGGTGGCCGTGCTCGGCTATCCGGCGCTGCTGGCGGGTAGCGTGGCCGCCTGCGCCATCGCCGCCGCGACGCCGTTCGCCTTCCCGGCGGCGCAGCGCAGCGCGGCCGTCGGCGACATCGACTATCTGGCGCACCTGCGGCTCGGACTGGCTCAGACGGTGCGCACGCCCATTCTGCTGGGCCTGGTCGCGTTCATCGCCGTGACCCTGGCGCTGGGCGGGGCGCTGGACGAGTTCTGGTCGATCTTCGCCAGTCGGGCCGGCCTCAGCCACAGCGGCGTGGCGCTGTTCATCGGCGCGATGAGCGCCGGCCAGGCGGCCGCGAGCGTCCTGGCGCACCGGACGCGGCGGCTGGCCAGCGGCTTGTTCTTCGCGCTCTTCGCCGTCAACGGCGCGCTGCTGGCCGTCGCCGCGGCGATCTTCCGGCCGGCGGCGGTGCTGCTGCTGGTGGCGTTCAGCGGCGGCTTCAAGGTGATCGACATTGTGTTCGAGGGCCGGCTGCAGGCGGTCCTGCCCGCCGAGACGCGCGCCACCATCGGCTCGGTGAAGGGCTTCGTGGTGGAGGTGGCGGTGACCTTCCTCTACCTCGGCTTCGGCCCGCTGGCGCAGGCGACCAGCTACCGCACGGCGTTCCTGGCCACGGGCGCGCTGATCGGCGCGCTGGGGCTGGCGCTGCTGGGCTGGTGGCTGACCCGCGCCCGGCGCGCGCCTACCCCGCCAGCCGCCAGGCCTGCCTGAGGTCGGAGACGAACTCGTTCCAGGCCGCCTTCTTGGCCGCCTCGTCCGGCAGGCGCAGCAGGTAGCTGGGATGGTAGGTGACGAGGCCCTTGGCGCCGTCGGTCAGGTCGAGGGCGCGGCCGCGGTTGGCGCCGACCGGCGTCGGCTTGCCGAACACCGCCAGGGCGGCCGTCGCGCCCAGGGCGACGATGACCCGGGGACGCACGAAGCGGCGCTCGGCGGCCAGCCACCAGCGGCAGGCGCGCACCTCGCCGGCGTCGGGGGTCTTGTGCAGGCGTCGCTTGCCGCGCGGCTCGTGCTTGAAGTGCTTGACCGCATTGGTGATGTAAACCTGGGCGCGCGGCGCGCCGGCGCGCTCCAGCCCCGCGTCCAGCACCCGGCCGGCGGGGCCGACGAACGGGCGCCCGGCGAGGTCTTCCTGGTCGCCCGGCTGCTCGCCCACCAGCATCATCGCCGCCGGCGCCGGACCCTCGCCCGGCACGCCCTGGGTGGCGTCGCGCCAGAGCTCGCAGCGGCGACAGATGGTGACGCCGGCCACCACCTCCTCCAGCGAGCCCGGCGGCGAGGTGTTCCAGGCGCCGTCGCGGGCCGCCCGCTCGGCGGCGCGCAGGGCCCGCGCGGAGATCGGTTCCGAGGACATTGTTCTATCTTTGTTCTCATCGCGCCCCGAGTCAACGCGCTTTCGGCGCCCCCGCCGCCAATGGGATATGCTGGCGCGTTCCCGCGATTCTGAAAGGCGGCCGCCGGCGATGAAACTCTGCGTCTATTGCGGCTCCAGTTTCGGCGCCGACCGGGCCTTCCTCGAGGCCGCCCAGGCCACGGCGCGCCTCTGCGCCGCCGAGGGGATCGAGATCGTCTACGGCGGGGCCAGGATCGGCCTGATGGGCGCCGTCGCCGACGCGGCGCTGGCGGCGGGCGGGCGGGTGGTCGGCGTGATTCCGCGAGCCTTGGTCGAGCGCGAGATCGCCCACACCGGCCTGACCGAACTGCACGTCGTCGCCGACATGCATGAGCGCAAGGCGCTGATGGCCGAGCTGTCCGACGGCTTCGTCGCCCTGCCCGGCGGGCCCGGCACCCTGGACGAGATCGTCGAGCAGTGGACCTGGGCGCTGCTCGGCATCCACGCCAAGCCGTGCGGGTTCCTGAACGTGAAGGGTTATTTCGATCCGTTCCGCGAGATGACCCGGCGGATCGTGGCGCAGGAATTCCTCGACGCGCGGTTCGGCGACATGCTGGTGTTCGAAGCGGATCCGGCCGCGCTGATCGCCCGCTTCCGCGCCTATGCGCCGCCGCCGCCGAAATGGCCCGAGCCGGCCGAGCCCTAATCGTCCGCCGACTGGAACTGGCGCGCCGTCCTCGCCATTTGCAGGGCCATGAGCCGGTTCAGCATCCGCCACGAGACCCGCTATGAGTATGAGCAGCCGGTGCGGTTCGGGCCGCACCGGCTGTTGGTGCGGCCGCGCGACAGCCATGCGATCCGGCTGATCGCCGCGGATCTCACCCTGTCGCCGCCGGGCGAGACGCGCTGGAGCCTCGACGCGCTGGGCAACTGCGTCTGCCAGTTCACCCCCGAGGGCGAGGCGCGGACGCTCTCGATCGTCAGCGACCTGCTGCTGGCGCGCTATCCGGCCCCGCTCGACCTGTTCCCGGTCAGCGATCCGCGCTCGGCGACGCCGGTGGACTACGCCTTCGAGGACCGGGTGCTGCTGGCGCCTTTCATGGCGCCGGCGACGCGGGACGCCCAGGGCGTGACGATCTGGGCGCGCAGCCAGCTCGGCCCGGTGGGCGAGCCGGCGATGGACTTCCTGCTGCGCCTCACCCGCGCCATCCACGACGGCTTCGACTACCAGGCCCGTGAGGCGGAGGGCGTGCAGACGCCGGCGCAGACGCTGCGGCTTTTGTCGGGCTCGTGCCGGGACTATGCTTGGCTGATGGTCGAGGCGCTGCGCCACGTGGGCTTCGCGACCCGCTTCGTCACCGGCTACCTCTATTCGCCGGCGCACGCTCAGGTGCGCGGCGCCGGCGCCACCCATGCCTGGGCGCAGGTGTTCCTGCCCGACCTCGGCTGGATCGAGTTCGACCCGACCAACGGCGGCGCCGAATCCCCCGACCTGATCCCGATCGCCGTGGCGCGCGTCCCCGAGGAGGCCGCGCCGATCTCGGGCGTGCTGCTGGGCAGGCCGTGCGCCTCGAAACTGACGGTGGCCGTCGACGTGCGCCGCGACGATGCGGCGCCGGCGGCGGCATAAGGTCCAAGCGGGATCCGCGGCGAGCGGCCTCGCCCTGCTATCGGGCGGCGTGCTGATCGATGACGGCGAGGTGATCGGGGGCGCCGGGACGTTGGCCGGAACCCTGTCGGGCTCGGGATCGATCATCGAGACCGGCGGCGGGGACCTGCGCCTCAGCGCCCTCGCCGCCTTCGCGCCCATGGCCGCCGCCAACGCCGCCCTGGTTTCCAGCCCGTCGCCCACCGGCCAGACGCCGTTCCTGGACGCCGCCGCTTCAGCCACGGCTGGGCGTCTCTGACTGGCCTGCTGGCTGAAACCAGCCGCGGTTACGTCCGTTGATGTCGATGCGGACCAGCTCGCCGGGGGCCCTGGCGCTGTTCACGTCCAGAAACGGAAGCAGGAGGAACCCGGTGAGCACTCACTTCGAGCAGCAGCAGGCGACCCAGCGGAACCTGAACTTCTCCAAGTCCGCGCCGACGCCGCAGCACGGCAAGCCGGCGGACAAGGCGGTGCTGAAACGCCCCGAGCCCCGCACCTTCGCGTCGCAGCCCGGGCCGCACTGAGACCGGGCTCGACCCGCCTTCCCGGCCGGGGCGCATGCGCCTAAGCTCGGCGGCATGATCGGGAGGCTTCCATGAGACTTCGCACCACCGCCATGCTCGGGCTCGTCTCGCTGACGCTGGTCGGCGGGGGCGCGCTGGCCAATCAGATACACACCGGCCCGACCCGGGCGCAGCCCTATGTTCCGCCCGGCCCGTGCGGCTACGGCCGCGTGCAGAAGACCGTCTGCGGCGTCCGCCAGCACAAGCCCGCGCCGCCGGTGACGATCTGCCACAAGATCTGCGTCGCCGGTTAGCGCGGGTTCACAGCGAGGGCCCGCAAATCCTAAGGCGCGGGGCTGGCCTCGACCGGCGACGGGTCCACCACCGCCATCTCGATCTCGCCGGAATCGGCCATCGGCGCGGGGCCGAGCAGCTTGACGCGGACCTTGACGGCGCCTTGGCGGGTGAAGCCCAGCCGGTCGGCGGCGGCGCGCGACAGGTCGATGATCCGGCCGGAGACGAACGGGCCGCGGTCGTTGACCCGCACGGTGATGTGGCGGCCGTTCTCCAGGTTGGTGACCTCGACCGTGCAGGGCAGCGGCAGGGTCTTGTGGGCGGCGGTGAGCCTGCCGGGGTCGAACCATTCGCCGCTGGCGGTGCGCCGCGCGCCGGCCGGATAGCTGTACCACGAGGCCATGCCGACCTCGTCGTAGTGGCTGTAGACGTGCGGCGCGTAGCGCTGGCCGCCCGCCTCGTAGGGGCGAAGGCTCGACGGCTTGTAGGGCCCGGCGGACTGGTAGTGGACGGCGTTGCTGGCGCAGGCCGCGAGGCCGCCGATGGCGAGGATCGCCGCGCCGCGCGCCAGGTTTTTCAAGATGTTCGGCGTCACGCGACCCTGCCCGAATCGGAAATCCAGATCGCGATCGATGGTGCGCCACACCTTCTGCGATTGAGTTAACCCGGTCTTGCGACGGGCGCGGGGCTATTCGACTTCCTTGAGGATCTTCTCGACACCGGCGAGCCGGGCCTGGACCTCGGCGAGCGCCGCCTGGATCGCGGCGAGAGCGGCGGCGGTCTGGGATTCAGCGGCGGCGGCCTGCGCGGCGATGCGGCGGTAGGCGTCGTCGTTGGCCAGCCGCGCCTTCGCCTGCTGGGAAAGGGCGAAGCACCTGATCCCGAAGACGATCAGGACGGTCGCCAGCGGCAGGCACAGGGTCAGGAGATAGAGCGTTACGGTCTGACGCATGTCAGAGAGTCAACAACCCGCGTGACGCGGCGATGGGCGTTGTCAAATTAACGTCGGGGTCGGAGCCGTATAAGTCTCGCTAAGCCGGCGCCCCCGGTCTATCGCGTTCGCCGCCGCCAATATCTCGCCGGAGACCATGATGTCGCTTAAGTCGCGCCACGACCTGGAGTCCCACATCAACGACAGCCTGTTCGGCTGCCGCCAGCTGGCGCACCCGCTGCCGAAGTACAAGTTCCCGGCGCACGAGTCGGCGGCCTCGGACATATTCCAGGTGGTGTCGGACGAGCTCTATCTCGACGGCAACGCGCGGCAGAACCTGGCCACCTTCTGCCAGACCTGGGAGGAGCCCGAGCTCCACCAGCTGATGAACCTGTCAATCGACAAGAACATGATCGACCGCACCGAGTATCCGCAGACGGCCGAGATCGAGATCCGCTGCGAGCACATGCTGGCCGATCTGTGGAACGCGCCGTCGGCGGCGAACGCGCTCGGAACCTCGACGCTGGGTTCGTCCGAGGCCTGCATGCTGGGCGGCATGGCGGCCAAGTGGCGCTGGAAGGCGCGGCAGAAGGCCGCCGGCAAGCCCACCGACAAGCCCAACCTGGTCTGCGGCCCGGTGCAGGTCTGCTGGGACAAGTTCTGCGTCTACTGGGAGATCGAGCAGCGCGAGATCCCGATGCGGCCGGGCGAGTATCGGATGAGCCCGGAGCGGATGCTGGAGGCGGTGGACGAGAACACCATCGCCGTGGTGCCGACGCTGGGCGTCACCTACACCGGCGAATACGAGCTGGTCGAGCCGATGGCCGCGGCGCTCGACGACCTGCAGGCCCGCACCGGGCTGGACGTCGACATCCACGTCGACGGCGCCAGCGGCGCCTTCCTGGCCCCGTTCACCGCGCCGGACCTGGTGTGGGACTTCCGGCTGCCGCGGGTGAAGTCGATCAGCACCTCGGGCCACAAATACGGCCTGGCGCCGGTCGGCGTCGGCTGGATCATCTGGCGCGACAAGAAAGACCTGCCCGAGGAGCTGGTGTTCTCGGTGCCCTATCTGGGCGGCGCGGTCGGCACCTTCGGGATCAACTTCTCCCGCCCCGCCGGCCAGGTGATCGCCCAGTATTACAACTTCCTGCGGCTCGGCCGCACCGGCTACCGGCGCGTCCACCAGGCCTGCTACGACACCGCCCGCTGGCTCTCCGAGCACATCGCCAAGCTGGGGCCGTTCGAATTCATCTGCGACGGCGACCCGGAGACCAGCATCCCCGCCGTCTGCTTCATGATGAAGCCGGGCGCCGAGGCGCCCTACACCCTCTATGACCTCTCCGACCAGCTCGCCCGGCGCGGCTGGCAGTGCCCGGCCTTCCCGCTGGCCGGCGAGGTCGCCGACGTCACGGTGATGCGGATCATGATCCGCCAGGGCGTCAGCCGCGACCTGGCGGCGCTGCTGGTGGCCGACATCAAGCGCGCCGTCGCCCACTTCAAGGCCCACCCGATCACCGTGCCGCTGACCCACTCGGAGGTGGCGGTCCACGCCCACACCTGAGCGGCGGCGCGGGCCAGTGTCCCGTCCGCGGACGTTTCTAGCGTAGCTATGGGCTGGCAATCGGGCCCAGGATCGCGTCAATATCCCGCCGATGCATGGCGTGGTCATCACCGCTTACAGGGACTTCGAGGCCTTGTTCGGTCTCGTGACCTGGCTGCGTGGCCATGCCTGCCAGGTGTTCATCCATCTCGACAAGAAGAGCCGCTTCCGCGCCGCCCAGCTGACGGCGTTGCGCGACGCGGGATGCCATGTGGAGCGCAGGTTCTCGGTCCCGTGGGGCGGCCACAATCACCTGCTGGCGATCGTGGGCTTGCTCGACCGCGCCGTCCAATGTCCGGACCTGAAATACGTCCACGTGCTTTCGGGCCAGGATTACCCGGTGAAGACCTTCAGCGAAATCGACCAGGCCTGCGACGGCTCGATCTACATGTCGCTGACCGACATCGGCTCGATGAACAGTTACACGAAAGAGAAGTATACGACGTTCAACCTGTTCTATTTCCTGGAAACGATGCCAGGGCTTTACGGCCCGCTCGACGCCGTGTCTTCGGGCCTGCAGCGCCTGCTGGGTCTCGCCCGGGAGCCGAAGACCCCGCTCGGCGCGCTTTACAAGGGCGTGGTGTGGGCCTCGATGCCGGCCGAAGTCTGCCGCTACGTGCTGAAGGTGTCGCGCAGCCGCAAGTGGCTGGCGGCGCTGCGCCTCGCCTATATCCCCGAAGAGTTCTTCTTCCAGACCGCGATCATGAACTCGCCCTACAGCGAACGCGTGGTCAGGAACAACCGCCGCTACACCGACTGGCGATTCCGGAACGGCAGCCGGCCGGCGGTGCTCGACGCCAACGATTTCGACAAGATCGTCGGCTCGAAGGCGCTGTTCATGCGCAAGATCGACAGCCGCATCTCGCGCGACCTGGTCGACCGGATGCGCGCCAAGACCGCCGGCTGAGTTCGCCCCGCGCCGGCCGGCCGCGAGGGCTGCGGCTTTGCGCCCCCTCCGTCTCGCCGCGCTATCGCGCGTCGATCCACCTCCTCCGCTGCGCGGTGGAGGAGCAGATCGTGCGGCTTCGCGCCTCACCCGTGAAACGGGGAGGTGGCGCGGCCCGCGTAGCGGGACGTGACGGAGGGGGCGCAAGGCCGGGTCACGCCCGGCTGGCTGTCGTAGCCAGGAACGGCGTCTGCCCGCTTGGCGAGGTGCTGGAGACCAGCGCCGCGTTGCCGGCA
>Ga0302311_10008440_pt1 | contig 10357 bp, 9 predicted proteins | sample III_Palsa_N1_3_FD_200449 | JGI IMG/M metagenome (GOLD analysis project Ga0302311, IMG submission 200449) | Peat permafrost microbial communities from Stordalen Mire near Abisko, Sweden - III_Palsa_N1_3 | ecosystem: Environmental > Terrestrial > Soil > Palsa > Peat permafrost | place: Sweden...
GCCGACAATCATGGTAGTCATTGTGGCCACCGCTTTTCTCCATTCCGACCCGAGCAAAATGGCGCAGCGAAAGCCGTGGAAAAATGGGGTCCCGATCCCTACTTTGGGGACCACAGCGACGCAATGAGGTGCGACATGATGGATTTGGCGGCGATCAGTGCGTTTGTGACCGTCGGCGACAGCGGCGGTTTCCGGTCGGCTGCGTCGATCCTCGGCATGACCTCGTCCGGGGTCAGCAAGGCGATCGCGAGGCTCGAGCAACGGCTGGGGATCCAGCTGCTAGCGCGCACGACGAGGTCCGTTCGCTTGACGCCGGCGGGTGCTGCCTTCCATCAAAGGTGCCGAGCGATCCTGGCCGATCTAAGCGAAGCCGAACACTCTGCAGCCGCAGCATCCATTGTTCCGCAGGGGCGGCTAGTGGTCACCATGTCGTCGACGGGATTTGGACGCAACCGCGTCCTTCCGGTCATCGCCGAGTTCATCAAGATGCATCCGCAGGTCGAGGTGGAGGCCCGGCTGAGTGATCGCCTGGTGGATCTGGTTGACGAGGGCATCGACCTTGCAGTCCGGATCGGAACCTTGCCGGACTCAGGAATGATCGCGTCACGGGTCGGCGAGACCGGTTATGTCCTGTGCGGCTCACCGGAATATCTTGCAGCGGCCGGGCTCCCAGCGCATCCCGACGAGCTTCCCCAGCATAGCTTCGTCGGGTTCGTGACACCCGGGACCGCGTCGCGCTTCGAATATCGGTTCCAAATAGATGGCGAGCCGCGGTCGATGTATTTCCCCGCGCAGCTGACGGTCGACGATGGCGAGGCTCTCGTCACCGGCGCGCTACATTCGGTCGGACTGATCATGATCGTCGACTATCTTGTGGAGGATCACATCCGAGCAGGGCGGCTGGTCAGGGTCCTAAGGGAATTCGAGATGCCGCCCGTCCCGGTAAGCGTCGTGCATCTCCCCTCGCGCCATCCTTCCCCGGCGGCGCGTGTCCTGATCGAGATGCTGCGCAGGGGCATGAAGCAGGGGCAGCGCAGCGCCAGTCTTCCGCCCGGCGTCTCGCTTATGGAAAGCTAAGCTGCCGGAAGCTCGTTCGAGCCCCTCCGCGCATCAGCGCACCACCCGTGGCCCCCGCCCAGGCCCGACGGTGAATATGCGCCCGGTCACCAGAGCCGCCTCGTCGGACGCCAAGAAGAGAATGGCGCGCGCAAAGTCCCGGCCGAGGTGGTCAAGTTTGTCGTCCGGCGTGGGAGCGCGAGACAGCGCATTGACCCGGATGCCGGTGCCGGCAACCTCGAGGGCGACTGACTTGGTCAGGCCTTCGACGGCGTGCTTGCTCGCCGCAAGAAGCGAGAAGGCCGTCCCGCCGGGATGCCCGGATCCACAGGCGATGTTGATGATGCTCCCCCGACCACGCTGGTGCAGTGCCCTGACCTGGTGCTTGAGGCTGAGCAATGTCCCGAGCACGCTCGTCTCGAAGGCGGCCGCATAGCTATCGGCGTTCTGGTTGCAGACGCCGCCCGGGCGGCCGCCCGCCCCGGCGTTGTTGATCGCGATATCAAGATGGCCGAAACGGCCCAGCGTCTCGTCGACGAGGTTTCGCACCTCCTCCTCCTTCCGGACGTCGGCAGAGATGAACACGACGTCGCTTCCTAGCTCTCGAAGCTCACGCTCCAGGTCCCCGCCCTCGGTCTCCACCTCAGCTGAAATGACGATCTTCGCGCCCCGGGACGCGAAGGCCAGCGCAGTTTCCCGCCCAATCCCGGAAAGGCCGCCCGCGACCAGGACGACCGTGTCGTCTGTGACCGCGATGCCGGGGGGCTCCGGCGTCATTGCCCGCGCATGACAATCGTATGCCCGACACGGCGCGTCATTCGTGGGAGCGACCGCTAAAGCTGGCTGTACGGGCATTGCTCTTCTCCGGGCTCAGCACGACCACTTGCGAAGCCCGCAGTCGTCGTGACCTGCTGGGCGATCTCCGCAGCGCTTGCCGATCTACTGTAGGCACCATGCTTCGCCGTGGCTTGCTCAAGCATCGGGATTTTGGCGAAATTGAACATTTAGCCGCGCGTGCTTCGCGTGTGGGAGCCCAACCTGCTGCGACAACATATTGTACGGGGTTGGCCGGTTGCTGCGTATCCTGGATCGAAGGGATAGGTCATGCGCGAAACCGACATATACACCGCGTCGCTCGGACGGCAGGCAAACCTGTACAAGCGTCTCGCCGCATTGCTTGCGGAGGCCACCGCGGCGCTTGGACGAGACAATGGCACGGCAGGCGCGTGCATCGAGCATGCGGTAAAGCTTCTTCCCGGTGTTGCCCGTGAGGATGCCGAACAAGAAGCCCGAAAAATCGAGACGGGTGGGCTCGCATCCTGGCAAAAGGCGCGACTGGAACGCCATGTTGCGGCCAACCTCTCCGAGCGGCTGCTCACCTCCGACCTCGCGTCGCTTGCCCAGCTGAGCACCGGACATTTTGCCCGCGCCTTCAAGGCAAGCCTAGGCGTGTCGCCACGCGCTTATATCAACGAGCAGCGGATCGCGGCGGCCAAGGCGATGATGCTATCGACCGACATGGCACTGAGCGAGATAGCGCTCGCAAGCGGATTGACCGACCAAGCGCATTTCTGCCGCGCGTTCAAACGGAGCGTGGGCTCGACCCCGGCAGCCTGGCGGCGCCGGCACCGCGAAGGCTTGGCGACGGCGAGCCATGCATGTTCGCAAGGATCGATCCTGTCGCTCGGCGCCTAGGCCGTGCCGGCTCGCGCCCACGGCTTCTTGAATCTCCTCGCGTTGCTGGCGATAGAGCGACCCGGGCCAATGACGCCGGCTGCAATGAACGAACGCGGACCCTGGTCTTCCCGCAAGGACCGACCGTGGCACGGCGAACCCATCAGCGCCTTGCGGCTTGGCCTTTGCGGCCGGGCTTGGCATGCTCGCCCACCGGTCAGACGTCGGAGGTGGGAGTATGAGACTCGGCAACGGACAAGCACCCCGGGAATGAACCCGGAGCGGCCGTTTCCACGCGACGACGATGCGCCGCTTCGGGCCGATATGATCGCGCCCGAGCTGGAGAGGCTGCGGCAGCCGCTCGCGCGCTTTTTCGCGAGGAACATCAGAGAGCCGAGCGACCGCGAGGATCTCGTCCAAGATGTCTTCGTACGCGTGCTGCGCCGCCCGGGCTTCGACAGCAGAAGCCATTTGACCGGCTATGCCTTCAAGACCGCGGCGAGCCTGCTGACCGACCGGCAACGCCGGCGAGCGGCGCGCCGGGTGCGCCAGCATATTCCTTTCGACAACGACCTGCATGGCGACGCGGCCCCCGGTCCAGACCGATCACTTGCCGCGCAGGAAACGCTTCGCGAGACCAGCCTCGCGCTGATGGAGCTCCCCGCAAAAACACGCGCGATTTTCCTGCTTCGCAGGCTGGACGGGTGCTCCTTTCCCGAAATCGCCCGACGCCTTAAGATTTCTGTGAGCTCCGCCGAGAAGCATATGCAGCGGGCTGCTCATCATCTCGTCATGCGTATGCCGGAATACAAGTGATGGACGCCAGGCGGCTATCCCAGTTGAGCCCCACGGAGGCTGCGGCGGAGTGGCTCCTCGCCGTCGACGAAGGCCTCACCGCCGCTGATGCCGCGATGCTCGATGCCTGGCTCGAGGAGAGGCCCGGCAACGCCGCCGCGTGGGCGCATGCACGTGGAGTCTGGGCAGAGCTCGACCTGGATCCGGATCCCCTCTTATCCTCGCTGCTTGAGGAAGCACGATCGCTGCGTCCCTCTTTCTGGACCTCGCTTCCTGCGGCCGCCGTCGCGCTGGCGGCGTCGATCTTGCTGTGCGTGGGCATTGCGTTTCATCCCGGCATATGGAGCCACCACGATCGATCGCCCGAGATCGCATCGAGCGGTGACGCGACAATCCTGTCCGCCGGCATGCGTCGCGCGACGTTCAATCTCGCCGATGGAAGCAGCGTGCTCCTGGATGCCGATAGCCGGATAGGGGTCCGCCTTGGCAGCAGCGAGCGGCAGATCGCGCTGCTCGACGGGCAAGCCTTCTTTACGGTCGCACATGATAGGGCGAGGCCATTCATCGTGACGGCGGCCGGCCACCACGTGATCGCAACGGGCACGGCGTTCGCCACCTCGGTATCCGGGACCACCGTCTCGGTCATCCTAACCGAGGGCCGGGTCCGAATAACCGGACGGCAGCCCGACGTCCTGCTGCTGCCGAACCAGGAATATCGGGTGTCCGGAGATCATCGAGCTACTGTCCGGCGGATAAACCCGAGCAGCGCACTGGCGTGGCGTGCCGGCTATCTAGAGTTCGACGGTGTTCCGCTCGCCGAAGCAGTCGCGGAAATGAACCGGTATGCGCGCAGCCGACTGTCGGTGGCGGATGCGCAGGCGAGGGCGATCACAGTAACCGGCCGATTCCGCAACGATGACGCCGGCCGATTTGCGACGACGCTGGCCGAGATGTTTTCGCTTAACATTGGGCGGCGGCCCGATGGCGGCCTGGAGCTACGCTCGAAAGACGATCTGCACTAGCGACCGTCGCTTCGCAGCGAGGCCGACCTGCATCTCGCATGCATATGTCCTCGTGCCGCCGTGGGCCGTGATCCACACGAAAAGCCCTTTAGGAGCCTCAAAACTCGACGTGCAACGGATTTCGTGTCTCAATCCTGCCCAGGCTTGATGAGGGGCAGAGGGATGCGACGTACCGCGATCTTCGCGCTCTGCCTCACCATTTCCAGCGCTATCCCCGCCAATGCGACGCGACCCGACGATCGAGGCCGCGACCTGGCCCGCGCTATCGCCGCGCTTGCCCAGGAGACCCGATCGGAGATCCTTGTCGACACCTCGCTGCTGCGCGGCAAGCGGGCAGCGCCGGAGCATGATGCGCGGACGCTCGAGGATCGACTAGCGGCCATCCTCCAGGGCTCGGGCCTGACCTTCCGGAGGAGCACGAGCGGCGCCTGGATGATCCTCAAGGCGCCCCGAGCGCCGGTCGCAGCGACGGAACAGGGGCCGCGCCCGGATCCGGCGGTGCCGGAGATATTCGTAGTTGGGCGACAGACGCTCAATTCCGATCTTCGCCGCAGCGTCGACGACATCCAACCCTACCAGGTGCTGCAGGCCGATGCGATCGACGAGGCACAGCCAGATTCGGTCGAGGACCTAGTCCGCACGCGATTGCCGGAAGATGGACAGGCGCTTTCGTTTCGCCAGGCCGCGAGGCTCAATGACGGTACGGTTCGATCGCAGATCGACTTGAGAGGGTTAGGGACCGACCAGACATTGGTGTTGATCAACGGCCGAAGAATGCCGAGCATTCCCGGCGACGGGTTCTTCGGGCAGGCAGACCTGAACGGACTTCCCACATCGGGGATAGACCGCATCGAGACGCTCGGATCGACGGCCAGCGGCATTTTCGGCGTGGGAGCGACGGGCGGGGCGATCAACGTCGTCACCGATCATGATTTCAACAGGATCACGCTTGGCCTGCACTCAGGATTATCCGCTCGCGGCGATGCCGCACGCCGGGGCATCGACGCATCAGCGGGCCTCACGTCCTCCAACGGCCGAAGCCGCCTGCTCATCCGCTTCAGCAAAAGCAGTGACGCCGGGCTGGCCTTCGGCGATCGCCCGTTCGTCCAGGACGCCCGCACGATCCGCGAGGCCAATGGCTTCGGGAGCTTCACCTTTCCAGTCTCGAACAGCGTCAACGTGACAAGCCTGGGCGGCGGCATCCTTTCCCTGCGGCCGGATCTCGGCGGTGCCTCGATCGGCGCTTCGCGCACCTTCCTTAGCTCAGGTGGGTCCGTGCTCGACGCGGCCGGGATCGCGCAGCTGATCGCGCACGCAGGACGTCTCGATTACGGGCTCTCCTCCGACGGACAAGGAGGGAAGCAAAGCCTGCTGACGCCCATGCGTACGGAATCGCTGCTTGCCACGTTGCGGCAGTCGATCGGGGACAGGCTCGATACCTTCGTGGATATCGTCCACCTTAGGGATCGCGGCGACGCGACGATCCCGGCGCTGGTCACGACCAACACCATCCTCGTTGCGGGCGCTCCGGGCAATCCATTCGGCCAGGACGTCACGATATCCTTCCCCACGCCCGGGGTCGTGGGATCGGCGATCACGAGCACGGTCACGAACCGATATATGGCCGGCGCAATCGTTCGTCTGGGCCGAGGCTGGACGGGAAACCTTGACGGCGCGATCGGTCGGGCAACGGTCCGGCAGAGAACCGACGCTGCGGCCCCCCTGAGCGAGATAGATCCATTTCTCGGAAGGCCAGCGTTGGACGCCCAGCTGGGCGCGCTACCCCGCGCCGAGACCAGAAGTGTCGCCGTCAATCGCTTCCGCGATCTGAACCTGCGTGTGGCCGGCCCGCTGTGGCGGCTGCCGGGCGGACCTATGTCGCTGACAATAACGGGCGAAGCGCGGCGCGAGCACGCGCCAGGCGCGATCACCGAGACGCTCGAAGCAGACATGCCGCACACCTCAATCCAGCAACGCGGCCAGCTAGAGGATGTGGGCTCCATCCTCGCCGAAGCACGGGCGCCATTGGGCACGACCGATAGCCCGGCTTGGCTCCGCGAGCTTGAGCTGCAGCTCGCAGTGAGGCACGATCGCTATTCCTTGGCCGTGCCGGTCACCAGCACGCTCGTGGAGACGGCGGGGCTCTATGGCCCTGAAGTTTCCAACCGGGCAACAATCACCGCATTGACCGCCGGCTTTCGCATCACCCCGATCGACGGCATGACCTTTCGCGCGAGCATCGCCAGCGGTTATACCCCACCGACCGCAGCCCAGATCACACCAAGCGCAACGACGGTTCCGATCGGCAGTGTCCGAGATCCTCTTCGTCCCGCCCAGAAAACCCTGTCACCCGACGAGATTCTCGTCCCCATAGATGGATCGCCAAACCTCAAGCCGCAGCGGACCCAGACGATCTCGTTCGGGGCTATATTCAAGCCCCACCTTGCGCCGGGGCTGCGGCTTAGCGCGGATTTTACCGAATTGCGGACGACCCGCGAGATCACGGACTTTGCCGACGTCGATTTTCAGTATTTTGTGGACCATGAGGCCCAGTATCCGGATCGGGTCAGGCGGTTACCGCTGACCACAGCGGACGCAGCGCTCGGCTTAACTGCCGGTCAGATCGCACTGATCGATACGAGCTTCCTCGCGATAGGACGAAGCACAGTCAAAACCCTCGACATCACGATCGACTATGCCCTGCCGGTTGCCTCCGGCAAGCTGCAAATGCACGCAGCAGCGACATGGGAGCCGGAATTCCGCCGGCGTGGCGACCCGATGGCTACCTATTGGAATCTCGTCGATCATCTTGACGGTGTCGACGCGCTGCGCGCGAACGCCGGCGTAGGTTGGGAATCAGATTTCTGGTCGACGGAATTGGACATCCAGCTCTACGGACGTTCCGGTGTTGTCTATGCAACCCCCCGCTTGACCAACGGAAATGCTGTCCTGGCTGCTGAACAGGGAGCCACGCATTTGCCTGCGCAGGCGTATCTCGACTGGTCCGTCGGCGCACGGACGGTGCGTTCCCCGGTCGGCCGCGCGCCGGGCCTGGATTATCGCTTCTCCGTGAAGAACCTTCTCGACACGAAGCCGCCGGTGGTCGCCTCGCCGCTCGTCGGCGGACTGGACGGGATCGGCTATAGTCCGCTTGCGGATCCTCGTGGGCGACGGTTCGAAATCGAGGTGATCGCACACTACTGACGGCCGGCTCGATCGGGCGAACTCAAGCCTGGTCAGGAGATGCTACGTTGCGCGGCCGGCGTATGGCCATTGGCTCGGGCGGTATCAAGCGCCAGGCGCATCCGCCAGTTCAGGCGGGCCCTCAGCCCTCGGATGTCTAAGCATCTGGTGGACCGAGCGGAGCGCAGCGTCTGCTGGGCTGCGATTCGCGATCCTCGGCAAATGGCCACGTCGATCCCCCAATAGGCGTCGGGATTCCACAGCGGACCAAAACGCCATTTCAGGCAGGCGATCGTCGGACCGCAGGTCACCAATTCCATCGGAATGAAAAAATGGTCGGGGAAGTGGGAAAGGAGCCGTAGGGCGCCGGTCTCGACGGCACGGTCGCCCTGAATTCCCTCCTCCTTCGCCGGCAGCAACGCCTGGTCGGGCCCGGCATAATAGCAGTCTTCCTCATATCTGGCGACAATCGCACGGTGGCGAAAATAATCATTCGTTTCTTCGAGAACCTCGGCAAGGCAACTGACAAGCAAATAGGCCGGAGCAAGTGCGGATATGTCATCGTCTCTTGGCGATATCCATGGTCGAGCGTCTGGTTCGCGCAGGGCATTGTCTTTCATAAAATGACCCTTCGTCTATTGGCGGCTGGCACGCGCTCCCACGAGGGGCTCAGATTTAAGAGTGACACACCGGCATAGGCCGCCATAAAGAAGCGACACGGAGCTATATTGTCGCTATCTGCGAACTTTGCCGATACATGACATGTAAACACGGCGCCGACTTACGCCGATTCAGCGGATGACTGGTGGCGGGAACCGCCCTCTGAGGCGGATGCCCCGACCAGACCTTACCATTGCGTCCTGATAGTCACCAAGGAGGGGACTGAGAGCCTGTTTTTCTACCGAAAAAGATAGGCCACCTTCGCGGACAACACGGAGGTCGCATGTCCAGGAACCAGATCATGATCGGCGACGCGGCTGCATGCCTGGATCGATGCGGCCTCGGCCGGACGGCGGCCGCTTCTGGCGTCCCGAGGCGCTCTGCTGACGCCGAGGACGCGGCCCTACGGCGCGCACGGTTGTCATTCCCAATGTTGAAGGGAACTTGTGAGATGCCGCCGACGCGGCGTGTTCTCGTAGGCATGCCCTCGATGACTTCCGGCAATCCTTCGTCCGAAGACCGGAACGGGCGGGAGCCGGCGGTCGCCGGTGACAGGCCACTCGTCCTGAAGGAGCCGTCCCGGATTATGCGGGGCGGCCACCTGCCTACGATGTCCGTGGAGCCCTTGAACCGCGGAGTAGCTCACCCCTCCCCGTCGCGTCAAAGATTCCACGGGCACCATCGGAACCGTCGCGGCACCGCCGGCACCTTGCACTGCGTAACGGCGGATCGTCGGCAGCGGTGTTCGGCCGAGCTCGTGCGGTTGCTTCCACCACACCTCCTGCCGAGCGATAGCTAATATGGCCCAAAGCAAATCACCGCCGCGCATCCTGCTCGCCGCGGCCCTCCTTGCTAGCGTCGGCGGCTGTTCCTCCCCGAGCGATCCGCCGCCGCCGCCGCCAGTCGTCACGGTCAGCCCGCCCCTACGCCAACAGGTCACAGGCTCGGACGCCTACACCGGGCGCTTCGACGCGACGGACACGGTCGAGGTGCGGCCGCGGGTCAGCGGCTTCGTTGACAGCATGACATTCCGTGATGGCGACCTGGTCCGAAAAGGACAGTTGCTGTTCGTGATCGACCCGCGCCCCTATCGCGCGGCAGTCGCACAGGCGCAGGGCCGTCTTGCCGATGCAAGGTCGCAGGTCGCGTTGGCCGACGCAGACTTGGCACGCGCCAAGACCCTGATCGCATCGGGAACCATCGCCCAGTCCCTTCTCGACCAGAAGCGCCAGGCTCAGCAAGCGGCCCAGGCAGCGGTGACCACCGCCGCAGGCGCGCTCGCCAACGCCATGCTCGATTTGAGCTTCACCGAGATCCGCGCGCCGATGACGGGGCGTGCCAGCCGCCATCTCGTGAGCGCCGGCAATCTAGTCCAGAACGGAACGACGTTGCTGACGACGATCGTCTCGACGGACCCGATCGACCTTTATTTCGACATCGATGAGGAGAGCTATCTCCGCTACAGCGCGCTCGTTCACGCGGGCGAGCGCAAGTCGGCTGGCGGCGTCGGAACTAGGGTCGCGATCGCGCTCCCCGGCGAAACCAAGCCTTCGCTGAGCGGGACGCTCGACTTTGCCGACAATCGCCTCGACCCATCGACCGGAACGCTGCGCGCGCGCGCGCGCGTCGCCAATCCCGATGGTGCGCTGAAGCCGGGTCAGTTCGGGACGGCAGAGATCGAGGGCGACGCGCCGCACATGGCGTTGCTCGTCCCGGATTCCGCGATCGTCACCGATGCGACCGACAAGGTCCTCGAAACCGTTGGCGCCGGCAATAAGATCGTCGAGCTGACGGTCGTTCCGGGCCGGCTCTTCGGCACGCTTCGCGAGATCCGATCGGGACTGAAGCCGCAGGATCGTGTCGTCATAGCAGGCATGCAGCACGCGACGCCCGGCATCCAAGTGAGGCCGCGGTCGGAACCGCTGAAGGCCGACCCCTCGCTCAGCTCGGGAGACGCCCAGTGAATC
>Ga0302311_10008441_pt1 | contig 10357 bp, 9 predicted proteins | sample III_Palsa_N1_3_FD_200449 | JGI IMG/M metagenome (GOLD analysis project Ga0302311, IMG submission 200449) | Peat permafrost microbial communities from Stordalen Mire near Abisko, Sweden - III_Palsa_N1_3 | ecosystem: Environmental > Terrestrial > Soil > Palsa > Peat permafrost | place: Sweden...
CGAGGCATGGCCGTTGGAGAGCACAAAACGATCGCGGCCGGGCCAGATCGGGTCCTTGGGATCGAAGCGCATCACCCGGTTCCAGATCGCGTAGACCAGCGGTGCCAGCGCCATTGGCGTGCCGGGATGGCCGGACTTGGCCTGCTGGACCGCGTCGATCGAGAGCGTGCGGATGGTGTTGATCGCGAGTTGGTCGAGTTCGTCGTTGGTCATCGCTCGAATGTTCCGATCCAATATTAAGTAAAGTGGTAGTCTTCTTTTTGTGAACAAAAAGAAGCAAAAAAACTTTATTACGATTGGGCCGCAGCGTAACGGGCTAGATTTGTGCTCGGACCAAATATTGATAAAAGTTTTTTGCTTCTTTTTTTCAAAAAAGAAGACTTTTTACTTAGCCTTTTCCAAGTGCCCGCCAAACGCAAACCGCATCGCCGACAGCAGTTTATCGGCGTAGTCCGCCTCGCCGCGCGAGCTGAATCGTTCGTACAGCGCCGCCGACAGCACGTGGGCCGGCACGCCCTCATCGATCGCCGCTTTGATGGTCCAGCGGCCCTCGCCGGAGTCTGATACTCGGCCGCCGAAGCTGGACAGTGCCGGGTCATGGACCAGCGCTGCGGTGGTGAGATCGAGCAGCCACGACGCGATCACGCTACCGCGGCGCCAGACCTCGGTGATATCGGGCAGGTTGAGCTCATACTGATAGAGCTCGGGGTCGCGCAGCGGGGTGGTTTCGGCGTCGATCTCGCCGGTTTTATTGCCGATGTCGGCGGCTTTCAGGATCGCCAAGCCCTCGGCGTAGGCTGCCATCACCCCGTATTCGATGCCGTTATGCACCATCTTGACGAAGTGGCCGGCGCCGTTGGGCCCGCAGTGCAGGTAGCCCAACTCGGAAGTGCCGCTGTTTTCCTCGCGGCCCGGGGTACGCGGGACGTCGCCGCGGCCGGGGGCGAGGGTTACGAAGATCGGGTCGAGGTGCTTCACCACCTCGACGTCGCCGCCGATCATCATGCAATAGCCGCGGTCCAGGCCCCACACGCCGCCGCTGGTGCCGACTTCGACATAGTGGATGCCTTTGGTCTTGAGTTCCTTGGCGCGGCGAATGTCGTCGATGTAGTAGGAGTTGCCGCCGTCGATCAGGATGTCGCCGCTCTCCAGGTGGGGCAGCAGATCGGCGATGGTCTGATCGACCACGCCTGCCGGCACCATCAGCCAGACCGCGCGCGGTTTGCTGAGCTTGGCGGTAAAGTCGGCGAGCGAGTCGGCGCCGGTGGCTTTTTCCTTTGCCAGATCGGCGATCGCCTGGGCGGACCGGTCGTACACCGTGCATTGGTGCCCGCCGCGCAGCAGCCGGCGCACCATGTTCGCTCCCATCCGGCCGAGGCCGATCATTCCCAGCTGCACGAGCTAATTCTCCTTGGTGGTTGAATTACGAGCTTTCTCAAAGACGTCGACGAAATGCCGGTAGCGCCGGGCGATCTCGGCGACGGCTTGCTCACGGGTTTCCTGCTTAGCGCGCCAGGCGACCAGCGGTTCCCAGAAATCGGTGCGGCCGACGGCAAATCCGATGAAACCCGGGACCGCTGCCGCGATCTCGAGCCATTCTTCCACTTTCTGGTCGCTCTCGCCCCGGCCGAGCACGATGCAGCCGACCCGGTTGCGCCCGCCGGCCTGGGCCGCGGCCACGATCTTCTGGCAATCTTCCCGGCGGTCGAGGCCTTCGATCTTCCAGACGTCGGGTTCCACACCGGCGGCTTGAAGCTCCTCGATTGCGGCGACCATGAGGCGCGGGCGGACCTCGAGGTCATAGGCCTGCTTGTCGCCTTTGAGCTGGTCGAGCTGCGCTTTTTCCGGGGGTACCAGCAGTTCGAACATGAAGCGGCTCCGCTCGCGCGACGCGAGATAGCCGGAAAGTTGCTTCAGCTTTGCTGCCTGGCGGCGGTTCAGGGCAGCGTCGCCTTCGCTGTTGTAGCGCACCAGGACCTTGCAGAAGGTCGGGCTGAAGGCTGCGATGTGGTTCGCCCAGTCGTCGCCGTACTCGAAGTCGAACTCGTCCTGCCCGCTCTTCTCGGCCGGTGCGGCGGTGATGAACCCGTCGGCCGCGGCATCGTGCAGGAGGGCGGCGCCGAATTGCTCATCCACCAGAATGCCGGCTTTCTCCTTCGGCACACCGCCGGCCACCGCGGCCTTGAAGCCATCGTAAATCACCCGCTTGGCCGCGGCGATCTCGGCGGTTTGGCCAGCGTCGAGCGGCGGCGTCCAGCCGAACATCTTGGTCTCGAAGGTAGCCCGGTGGTCGAACGGCTGGATGTAGAGCGGCTGGTCATATCCTCGTGGCATCACACGGTTCCTTTGAACTTGCGATAGCGCCGGATCAGATGGTTGGTGGAGCTGTCATGCGCGAGCTCGGGTTCGGTCGGGCTTTCGAGCTGCGGGATGATGCGCTGGGCGAGCTGCTTGCCAAGCTCGACCCCCCATTGGTCGAAGGAGTCGATCTGCCAGATCACGCCTTGGGTGAACACGCTGTGCTCGTAGAGCGCGACCAGCTTGCCAAGAGCCGCCGGCGTGAGTTTATCGAGTAGGAGGATGTTGGAGGGCCGGTTGCCCTCGAATAGCCGGTGCGGCACCAGCCAGTCGGGGGTGCCCTCGGCCTTGACCTCGTCGGCGGTCTTGCCGAAGGCGAGCGCCTCGGCTTGGGCCAGGACGTTGGCGATCAGAATGTCGTGATGCCGGCCGAGCGGGTTCAGGGTCGCGCCGAAGGCGATGAAGTCGCAAGGAACCAGCCGGGTGCCCTGGTGGATCAGTTGATAGAAGGAGTGCTGACCGTTGGTGCCGGGCTCGCCCCAATAGATCGGGCCGGTGTCGTAGTCCACCCGGACGCCTTCGAGGGTCACGTGCTTGCCGTTGCTCTCCATCGTGAGCTGCTGGAGATAGGCGGGGAAGCGCTTGAGGTATTGTTCGTAGGGTAGCACGGCGACCGACTGGGCGCCGAAGAAGTTGTTGTACCACAAGGAGAGCAAGCCCAGCAGCACCGGCAGATTTTGCCCGAACGGAGCGGTGCGGAAATGCTCGTCGATTTCGTGAAAACCGTCGAGCATGGCGCGGAAATTATCCGGTCCGACCGCCAGCATGGTGGAGAGGCCGATCGCGGAATCCATCGAATAGCGCCCGCCGACCCAATCCCAGAAGCCGAACATGTTCGCGGTGTCGATGCCGAATTTGGTCACTTCCTTGGAATTGGTCGAGACCGCGACGAAGTGCTTCGCGATCGCGGCTTCGTCCTTGAGGCCGGCGATCGCCCAATCGCGCGCGCTGTGCGCGTTGGTCATGGTTTCGAGCGTCGTGAAGGTCTTGGACGAGACGATGAACAGCGTCTCGGCGGCGTCGAGATCCTCCACCGCTTCGGCGAAATCGGTGCCGTCGACGTTGGACACGAAGCGGAAAACCATGTCGCGCTTCGAGTAGTGTTTCAGCGCCTCGTACGCCATCACCGGTCCTAGGTCCGAGCCGCCGATGCCGATGTTGATCACATTCTTGATCGGCTTGCCGGTGTGGCCTTTCCAAGTGCCGTCGCGTAGCCGGTTCGCGAAATCAGCCATCTTGTCGAGAACTTCGTGCACCTCGGGTACTACGTTCTTGCCGTCGACCTCGATCGAGGCGCCACGCGGCGCGCGAAGCGCCACATGGAGCACGGCGCGGCCCTCGGAGACGTTGATCTTGTCGCCGCGGAACATCGCGTCGATCCGCGCGCGCAAGCCAGATTCTTCGGCGAGGCCAACCAGCAACTCCAGCGTCCCGGCGGTAATCCGGTTCTTCGAATAGTCGAGATAGATCCCCGCACCCTCCGCCGCCAATCGTTCGCCGCGGCCGGGGTCCTCGGCGAATAGTTGCTTCAGGGGCAGGTCTTTGATTTCTTCGTGATGGGCGAGCAAGGCGGACCAGGCTGGGCGCTTACGCAATGGTAGAGTGCTCATGAGGCTTGTCCTCGGCGATTGGCGGTGAATGCTCCCGATGAAACCAGGACCCGGATGTCAGCTCGCTTTCTTGATCTCCGCCGATTTGGCTTCGATCTGGGACATCAAATCGTTCCAGGACTTCACGAACGAGTCGGCGCCCTCCTGCTGCAGCTTTGCCGCGAGCGCGTCGATGTCCACCCCTGCCGTGTTGAAGCTCGCCAGCACGGCATCGGAGGAGCCGCCATCGGCCGGCATGATGTCGCCGACCTCGCCGTGGTCGGCGAAGGCGGTGAGGGTGCCTTCGGGCATGGTATCGACCGTGAAGGGCGCGGCGAGCGCTTTGACATACAGGATGTCCGAGGCCTTGGGGTCCTTGGTCCCGGTGCTCGCCCACAACAGGCGCTGCGGCCGGGCGCCGGCATTGGCGGCGCGGAGCCAGCGCGGTGAATTCAGCAGCTCGCGATAGGCGACGTAGATCCGCTCCGCGATCGCAATCCCCAGCCGATTGGTGAGTTCAGCCGGCACCTTGCCGGCGATTGCGACGTCCCAGCGGCTGATGAAAACCGACGCGACCGAACCGACCGCAGGATTGAGCCCCGCCGCGATCCGGCGCTCGACGCCGCGCAGGTAGGCCTCGGCCGCCGCGAGGTATTGCTCGCGCGAGAACAGCAGCGTCACGTTGACCGGAATGCCGGCGAAGATGGCCTCCTCGATCGCGGGCACGCCTTCCTTCGTGCCGGGTATCTTGATGAAAAGGTTCGGCTTTCCGGCGCGGTGGTGGAGGTCCTTGGCGGCCGCGAGCGTGCTTTCGGTGTCGAAGGCAAGCGTGGGCGAGACCTCGAGCGAGACCCAGCCGTCGACGCCATCGGTGCGCGCGAACACCGGCTGAAACAGATCGGCGGCACGGGTGAGGTCTTCCAGCGCGAGATCGAAGAACAGGGCCTCGCGAGACTTCGCGGTGGGCGCGTTGCGGCGAATGGTGTCGTCGTAGCTCGAACTCTTCTTGAGCGCCTGATCGAAGATCGTGGGGTTCGAGGTGAGTCCGGTTACCGAGAGCTCGTCGATGTAGCGCTTGAGCGTGCCACTGTTCAGCAGGTCGCGGGTGATGTTGTCGAGCCAAAGACTCTGACCAAGACCATTCAGGCTGCCGGTAGCTTTCATCGCGTCACCTTGGAGTAGATCGCCCGCCATACAAGCGCTGTTCGGCCGAATTTCCAAGCCCTGTCTCGCGCAAGGCCGGAAGATGGTCCGAGCAACAGTAGTGGGGATGAAATCGGCGATTACAAGTTCGGTTGCGAGCGGGACGGCAGGAAGGAAGGCTCTTTTTTTGAAAAAAAGAAGCAAAAAACTTCAGTCAATTTGGGCCTGCGTCACAAATGGCACCGTCCGCGCGGCAACCCGGTGACAAAGTTTTTTTGCTTCTTTTTGTTCGCAAAAAGAAGACTCTTCCCTTGGTTTGAAATCTCTCTCGCGGCACTGGGAGTGGCTTTTCGGAGACGCCGCAGTATAAGATGGCGTGAAGCAGCGCCTACGTTCCCATTCAAATCAAGGAGTCTCCCATGATCCGCAAAGCGAAGGCTGTATGGCGTGGCACCGGCCGTGCCGGAACGGGCCATCTCACCACTGATTCCGGCGTGCTGGCCGAAACGCCGTATTCGTTCAAAACGCGCTTCGAGAGCGAAAAGGGCACCAATCCGGAAGAGCTGATCGCTGCCGCTCATGCCGGGTGTTTCACCATGGCGCTGGCGTTTCAGTTGCAGGGCGCGGGATTCACCCCGGACGAGCTCAGCACCGAGGCTGCGGTGTCGCTCGAGCCCGAGGGCCAGGGGTTCCGCATCAGTCGTTCGGCGCTGACGTTGCGCGCCAGCGTGCCGAATTTGGACGAGGCGACTTTCGCCAAGCTCGCGGGCGATGCGGAGAAGAATTGCCCGGTTTCCAAAGTCCTACGGGCCGAAATCACCTTGGACGCCAAGCTGGTTTGAGCTCTGTGGTGCCTCCTTTTTGGTCGTGACGGAGCGATCTGTGACGCAGGCCCAAATTGACAGAAGTTGATTTCACTTATTTTCGTGCCGGACCGACGCATAATTATCTGCTAGTGACTCGAGGTCGTGGCTCCCGGCTGCGGAGCCACTTTTTTCATCAGTGGTACCAGCAACGTGGCGATGACGAACGCCACCATGATGGTGCGGAACGCATCGGCGTAGGACAGGGTTTCCGCTTCACGGAAGGCGAGCTGCCATAGTTCAGTGAGCGCTGCTTTCTGGCCCGCGACCCCCGAGCCAAGAACAGTCGTGAGATGCTGCGTCATACTATGCATCAGCCGGTTCATCGGGCCGCTGGCGTAGGTAAGATGAGCGGCCAGAACCTGGAAGTGGAAGTTGGTGCGGTTGTTCAGCACCGCGCCGCTGATGGCAATGCCGACCGCGCCACCGAGGTTGCGCATCATGTTGAAGAGTCCGCTGGCGTATTTCAGCCGAGCGGGCGGTAGGCTGCCGAGCCCGATTGTGACCGCGGGCGCGACACAGAAGACTTGGGGAAACCCGCGGAAGATTTGCGGGACCAGAAGTTGGTCGCTGCCCCAGTCGTGGGTGATGAAGCTGAAGCTCCACATCGAGAGACCGAACAGCGCCAGGCCTCCCATCATGATCCAGCGCAGGTCGTATTTGCGGGCGAGCGCGATGTAGACCGGCACGCCGGCGATCGAGGCGACCCCGGTCGAGAATACCGCCAGCCCGGTTTGCAGGGCGGAAAAACCACGCACGTAGCCGAGAAACAGCGGGGTGAGATAGATCGTGGCGAAGATGCCGATGCCGGTGATGAACGAAATCACACAGCCGAGGGCGAAATTGCGGTCGGCCAAAGCGCCGAAATCGACCACCGGGCGCGGGATCATCAGGCTGCGGACGATGAACAGGACCAGCGAGATCGCCGCGGTCCAGGCGGTGATCGTGATGGTGCGATCGCTGAACCAGTTCCAGCGCGTGCCTTCTTCAAGGAAATATTCGAGCGTGCCGAGGCCCAGCGCCATCAGCGCGATGCCAAGGTAATCCGCCTCTTTCAGCAGCGAGAGGTCGGGCTCGTCGATTTTGACCATGAAGGCGACCAGGATCGCGACCAGCGAGCCCGGGATCAGATTGACGTAGAACAGCCAATGCCAGTTCAGCGTGTCGGTGATGTAGCCGCCGATCACCGGCCCGAGCGTGGGCGCGATCGAGGCGATGGTGCCGACCACGGCAGCGGCGTAGACCCGCTTCGAACCCTGGAAGTAATAGAAGGAGGAGGTGAACACGGTCGGGATCATCGAAGCGCCGAGCAGGCCTTGCAGCGCGCGGAAGATGATCATGCTTTCGATGTTCCAGGCCAGCCCGCACAACATGCTGGCGGCGGTGAAGCCGGCGGCCGAGATGGTGAACAGCCAGCGAGTGGAGAACACCCGGGTGAGCCAGCCGGACAGCGGGATTACGATGATCTCGGCGATCAGATAGGCGGTTTGCACCCAGCTGATCTGATCCTGTGCCGCGGATAAGCCGCCGCCAATGTCCTGCAGCGACGAGGCCACGATCTGGATGTCGAGCAGCGCGACGAACATGCCGACGCACATCACGGCGAAGGGAACTATTGCTTTCACCGCACGTCGTCCTCGCGGGTATCGACGTTGGCGGTGACCGACAGGCCGGGACGGAGTAGGCCGAGGGTCGAGCCGTCGCCGTCGAGCAGGACGCGGACCGGGACGCGCTGCACGATCTTGGTGAAGTTGCCGGTGGCGTTTTCGGCCGGGAGCACGCTGAAGACCGAACCGGTGGCGGGAGCAAGGCTCGCAACCTGGCCGTGGAAGAGCTTGCCGGGCAGCACGTCGGCGCGGATTTCTACCGGCTGGCCGGGATGCATCGCGGCGAGCTGATCCTCCTTGAAGTTGGCGTCCACCCACAGTCCGCGTGCCGGCACGATCGAGATCAGCTGGGCGCCGACCGCGGCATAGGCGCCGAGTTCGGCGCTGCGGTTGCCGATGGTGCCATCTACCGGGGCTCGAATTTCGGTATAGGAGAGGTTTAGCGCCGCGGTGTTGAGGTCGGCGAGGGCGCCGCTGAGGGCTGCCTCGGCTTGCTGCTTTTCGGTGTCGATCACTGCGAGCTCGGCTTTCGCGGCGGCGAGTGCGGCCTGCGCCTTGCGGCCGGCGGCGGTGGACTGGGTGAGGGTCACGTCCGCGGTCTCGGCCCGTTGCAGGGTGCCGAATTGTTCGTTCGCGAGCGTGCGGTCGCGGAATTGATTGTCGCGCGCGAGCTGGGTCTGGGCCACGTTGGCGGTGACGTCGGCGGCGGCCTCGGCGATCAGCGAGGTCTGCAACGCCCGGGTGGCGTCGAGGTTGGCGAGCGTCGCCCGGTCACCCGCGACCGCGGCCTGGGCCTTCGCCAGGGCGGCGCGGTAGTCGCGATCGTCGATCTTCACCAGCAGGTCGCCGGCATGGACCGGCTGATTGTCGGCGACGGCGATTTGCGCGATCAGGCCGCTCACCTTGGGCGCGAGATCGGTGACGTCGCCCCCGACGTAGGCGTCGTCGGTGGTCTGGATGAAGCGCCCGACCTGCCACCAGTCGGCGCCGAAGCTCGCGGCGGCGATCAGGGCGGCAATTCCGGCGCCGGCGAGCAGAAGGCGCTGCTTTGAGGCTTTGGTGCCGAGGAGTTGCGGCGGAGCGGCGAGGCCCTCGGCGGTCAGTGCGTTGCTCATGTTACGATTCCAGCTGGACGCCATAGCGGGCGGCGGCGTGATTGCGCGATAGGTTGGGGGCGAGCGCGAGCCGCGCCTGCTGGAAGGCGTCCCAGTCGGCGAGATCGGGGAGGGAGGGAATCGTCACCAGTTCGTTGCGGTCGAGGCCGGCGAGTGCTGCGTCCACCAGTTCGTCCACTTCCATCAGGTTTTCTGCGGGAATGTTGTTGATGTCGGCGCCCGACCGGCCCCAGATTTCGGTGCGGGTCGCGCCCGGCAACACCGCCTGCAACCGGACACCGGAGCCAGCGAGCTCGTAGTGCATCGACTGGGTCAGGTTGAGCACGAACGCCTTGGTGCCGCTGTAGACGCCGTTGAAACGCTCCGGCGCCAGCGCGAGCACTGAGGCGATGTTGATGATGGTGCCGGAGCCGCGCGCGGCAAAGGCGCGCGCCGCGGCGGCGGCGATGCGGGTGACCGCGATCACGTTGAGGGTGATCATGGTCTCGGCCGCGTCGGGATCGATTTCGATCAGCTTGCCCGCGACCGCCATGCCGGCGTTGTTCACCAGCAGCGTGATCGAGGCGTGGTCGCCCAGGCGCCGTTCAACCGCGGCGCGGCCGGCGGACGAGGTGAGATCGGCCTTGAGCACATCGACCGAAACCCCAGTCTGGTCCCGCAGGCGCGCTGCCAGCTGGTTCAGCCGCGCTTCATCGCGGGCGATGAGGATCAGGTCATAGCCGCGGCGGGCGAGACGGTCGGCGTAGGTGGCGCCGATGCCGGTGGAGGCGCCGGTGATCAGGGCGGTACCCGATTTGGTTGGTTGTGACATGCTGAATACTCCTGCTGATGGGGATTAGGCGGCGCGACGGGCGGTGATCCGCGGGAAGTCGATTTCGGTTCGGGTGACCTGGTTCAGGTAGTTGGCGAAGCTGGAAAGCGCGGTGAGGGCGATCACCTCGACCACCGCGGCGTCGGAATAGCCGGCGGCGCGGAAGGCGCTGACGTCTTCGGCGCTCACCTGGCCGCGCCGGCGGACGATCTTGGCGGCAAAGCGCACCGCAGCGTCGGCATGGAGGTCGTTCGAGGCGCCGCTGCGGTTGGCGGTGATTTCCGCGTTGTCGAGCTTGGCGCGCGTTCTGGCGAGATAGGTGCGGGCGGACAGGCAGTAGTCGCAACCGTTGATTTCGGCGACCGCGAGCGCGATGCGGGCGCGGGTCTCGGGCGAAATGCTGCCTTGGGCGAGCGCCGCGTCGAGGCCGAGGTAGCCTTGCAGCGCCGCCGGACTGTTCGCCAACATCAGGAACATGTTCGGGATCGCGCCGGTCTCGCGCTTCACCGCGTGAAGCAGCGGCTGGGCCGCGGCGGCGGCGGCGTCGATGGCGGCGGGGGCGGCGGGGGCGGCGGGGGCGGCGGGGGCGGCGGGGGCGGAAATGCGGGACATCGGGCTTGCCTTGGCTGATCGCGGGCCGGGATGCCCGTGGCGAGCTTCTAGCAACTTTCATTTCCAGAAATTATCTGGTAATTGCGGTACTCATCCTTCCGAAATTTGGAATGGTCATGGACCGTTTGGAATCGATGTCGATCCTGGTGCGTGTCGCCGAGGCGGGCAGTTTGTCGGGCGCGGCACGGCGCTTGCGCATGCCGCTGCCGTCGCTGAGCCGGAAGGTTTCCGAGCTGGAGGCACATCTGAAGGTCAAACT